>Ga0209498_1001776_pt1 | contig 13118 bp, 11 predicted proteins | sample WalLakDeSediment_FD_184131 | JGI IMG/M metagenome (GOLD analysis project Ga0209498, IMG submission 184131) | Lake sediment microbial communities from Walker lake, Nevada to study Microbial Dark Matter (Phase II) - Walker Lake 11/02/13 Deep... | ecosystem: Environmental > Aquatic > Freshwater >...
GTCGGGTTACGCTACGCTAACCCGACCTACAGAGCTACAGAACTGGACCGTGGCTTGCTCGCCAAACCCCACGCGATGCAAGGGGAACAACCCCGGTGTTTAGCACTCTAACCGCCAGACTGCTAATATCGAGCCTAATTTCAAGGGGGACACCTTCATGAGCCAAGCATTGGTGCGAAAGCCCGTGGACCTGCCCGTCCCGGTAGGCAACCTGGACCACTACATGGCGGCGGTCAGCCGTATCGAGGTCCTGAACGTCGACGAGGAACAGCGTCTGGCGCGGGAACTGCGTGACCGGCAGGATCTGGATGCCGCGCGCCAGCTGATTCTGCACAACCTGCGCTTCGTGGTGCACATCGCCCGTGGCTACTCCGGCTATGGGCTGCCTTTGGGCGACCTGATCCAGGAGGGCAACGTCGGCCTGATGAAGGCCGTGCGCCGGTTCGACCCCGACCACGGGGTACGGCTGGTCTCGTTCGCGGTGCACTGGATCCGGGCCGAGATCCACGAGTTCATCCTGCGCAACTGGCGCATCGTCAAGGTCGCCACGACCAAGGCGCAGCGCAAATTGTTCTTCAACCTGCGCCAGGCCAAACGGAGCCTCGGCTGGCTGAACCCGGACGAGGTGTCCGCGGTCGCCCGCGACCTGGGCGTGCCCGAGAGCGACGTGCGCGAGATGGAGAGTCGCCTGGCCGGACGCGATACCAGCTTCGACCCGGATCCCGCCGACGATGACGACCGCGGCTACCTGGTCCCTTCGGAACAGCTGTCCGCCAGTGCCGCCAGCGACCCGGCGCAGATCGTGGAGGATGCCGACTGGGATCGCCATTACCAGACCCAGCTGCAGCGCTCCCTGGGCACCCTGGACGAACGGACCCGGGACATCGTCGTGCGCCGCTACCTGATCGAGCCCAAGGCCACCCTGCACGAACTGGCCCACGAATACGGCGTTTCCGCGGAGCGGATCCGGCAGATCGAGAACCGTGCCTTCAAGGAACTCCGCGAGGTCCTTGCGGCGTAGGGCCCAGCCCGGCCACCGCCGAGCCCACCCAAGGAGAACCCGGACCGATGCCTGGAACACGGTTTTTCGCCCGCCTCACGGGCGCAGTGCTGCTCGGCCTCGGCCTGACCAGTCCCCTGTCTGCCCAGCACGCAGCTGACCAGGCGCCCGGAGCCTGCGTCTGCCCGGACGAGGTGACGCTGGCCGAGCCCGCCTGGGTCCGCCTGCCCCCGCCGAACCTGTCGGTGACGGCCGCCTACATGACCCTGAGCAACAGCGGTGACGACGATCTGACGGTCGTTGCCGCCGAATCCCCGATCGCGGGCACGGTCGAATTGCACGAACACCTGCACGACGCGGCCGGCGTGATGCGCATGCGCCAGGTGGCGTCGCTGTCACTGCCCGCCGGCGGCAGCCTGGCCATGGAACCCGGCGGACTGCACCTGATGCTGATCGGCCTGCACCAGCCCCTGGCCGAGGGCGAGATCGTGCCGGTCACCCTGCACCTTGCCGACGGCCGCTCGCTGGAAGTCGCCGCCGAGGTACGCCGCGCCCCGCCGGGCCGCGACCATGAGGCGCATCACCACCACGGCCACCGGCACCACTGACCCTGTGGAGTGCGGGAGCTCGCTCCCGCTTTCACGACCCCGAAACCCGCCCCACCGCCCCAAAGCGGCGGCAAGCCGCCGCACTCCAAAGGCGCTGCGCGCCACCCCCCTATGGAGTGCGGGAGCTCGCTCCCGCTTTCACAGCACCGAAAGCCGCCCCAACACCCAAAACCACGGCAAGCTCCCGCACTCCATGGGCGCTTACGCCAGACCGCTGTTCAAATTGCTATGCTTCAGCGCATGCAGCGGATCTATCTGGACTACAACGCCAGCACGCCGATCGCGCCCCGGGTCGCCGAGGTGATGCGCCGGATGATGGGCGAGGCCTTCGGCAATCCCTCCAGCAGCCACTGGGCCGGACGCCCGGCGCGGGCGGCGGTGGAGACGGCGCGGGGGCAGGTCGCCACGCTCCTGGGCTGCAGTCCCGAGGAGATCATCTTCACCAGCGGCGGCAGCGAATCCAACAATCTCGCCCTGAAGGGCCTGTTCTTCGCCAAACCGCAGGCGCACGCCCACATCATCACCACGCGGGTCGAGCACCCCGCCATCGTCGAGCCCTGCCGCTTCCTGGAACGCCTCGGCGCCCGCGTCACCTGGCTGCCGGTGGATACCAGCGGGCGCGTCGATCCCGAGGACCTGCGGCGCGCGATCACCGCCGAGACGCTGCTGGTGAGCGTGATGCACGCGAACAACGAGGTCGGCACCATCCAGCCGATCGCCGAGTGCGCGGCGATCGCGCGCGAACACGGCGTGCCGTTCCACACGGATGCGGCGCAATCGGTCGGCAAGATCCCCACCCTGGTGGACGATCTCGGCGTCGATCTGCTGACCCTCGCAGGGCACAAGTTCTACGGACCCAAGGGTGTCGGCGCACTGTACGTACGGGCGGGCACCGCGCTCGAACCGTTGATCCACGGCGCAGCGCACGAGAGCGGGCGGCGCGCCGGCACCGAGAGCGCGCTCCTGGCGGCGGCGCTGGGCGAGGCCGCCACGCTGGCCGGCGACCTGGCCCCGATGCAGGCGGTCAAGGCCCTGCGCGACCGCCTCCGCGATGCCCTCGCGGCGGAGCTGGGCGAGCAGGTGGTGTTCCATGGACACCCGGAGCGGGTGCTGCCGAACACGCTGAACCTGTCCTTCCTCGGCACCACCGGCGCGGACGTGCTGGCCGGCCTCGACGGGGTTGCGGCGTCGACCGGTTCCGCGTGTCACTCGGGGCGGGTGGAACTGTCGCCGGTGCTGCGCGCGATGGGCGTGAGCCCGGAGGCGGGCCAGGGTGCGGTGCGCTTCAGCCTGGGCCGGGAGACCACGGCCGGAGAGGTCGATGCGGTGCTGCGGCTGATCGCCACGGCGCCCTGGCGGCGGACACGGACGCCCGTGCCGTCAGCGCCATGAACCGGGCGTGCGCACGCCTTCGGCACGGCTGATGGACGCTCCGGGAAGCCAGCGACCTGGGGAACTCTGGCCGTCGGCGGCCTACTCGCGCCAGGTGGAGACACTGCGCGCAGCGGTGGGCCGCACGGTCTACCTGGTCGAACTCGCGGCCACACCGATCCATCTCGGGATCCGCCAGACGGGGCAGCCGCACGTGCTGGTGGACGTGATCGGCTTTCCGCGACCGGACCCGGCCCGCGGCCTTGCCCCGCACATGATCGTTCTCGATGATGGCCGCGGCATCAACCTGGGCCAGCTGCTGCGCATCAGCCTGGAGCGGCCGTTCGATCCGTCCCCGGCGCAGGTGCTCTACCAGGACGACGAACTGCGGCAGCAACTGCTGCTGCGGGAACGAAGGCTCTCGAGGAAGTTCATCGCCCAGCGGGCAAGGCTGCTGCTCGGCCAGGTGCTGGGCCGCTCCGCGCCCCCGTCCCTTGCCGGCCCGGAACCGATGCGCGGGCTTCCGTCAATCGGCGAAGAGGATCACCGAGAAGAAGCTGAGCCAGGAGACGACGATCAGGAGAATGATCAGCGTCAGAGGGAGATTTTCAAAGGTAAACCAGTCGCGCATCGCCAACGATCCCGTCAGTAGCTTTTGCCCGAAGGGTATGCCGAAGCCCGCCCCGACGCAAGAACAACCCGCACCCCAACCCGTAGGAGGCGAGCCCTCTCGCCGATCTGGCGCCGGAAAACCCATCGGCCAGAGGCTGGCCTCCTACAGCCGGACCCCTTGAAACAACACGAACCTGACCGCCGACGGAGCTTTCGTGATCATCAGCAGGTGGAGCCGAGCGGCGTCTCAGGGCTTCTGGTCCCCGTTGCGGTCATCATCCTCCGGCGTCCGCTCCGTGGGGCGGTCTTCGTTGCCGGGGATCATCGGATCGTCGTCGTCCATCAGGATGCGGTACGCCGGGCCCTCCATGTCCTCGTACTGCCCGGACCGGATCGCCCAGAAAAAGGCGAGGCCAATGATCAGCACCAGGACGAGCGCAATCGGAATCAGCAGGTAGAGTACTTCCATGCCTGAAGTGTAGCAGCCTGATCCCCCGGCGCGGATTAACCGTTGCGCGCCGGACGGATCACGGTGGCGGGCAGCGGCGGCTTGCCCTTCTGGCCAGACAGGATTTCCTCGTTCTCGCGCCGCAGCCGCAGGGCATTGCCCACGACGATCAGGGAACTGAGCGACATGCCGAGCGCGGCGAGCCAGGGCGTCAGGAATCCGGTCGCTGCCACGGGGAGCGCGATGCCGTTGTAGCCGATGGCCCAGATGATGTTCTGGTGAATGATCCGCAGCGTCTCGCGCGACTGCCGGATTGCGGCCGGGATCGCGTCCAGGCGGTCCGACATCAGGACCAGGTCGGCCTGGGTCTGTGCGATGCGCGTGCCGCTGCCCATCGCCAGCGAGACATCGGCGCCGGCGAGCACCGGCGCATCGTTGATGCCCTCGCCGGCCATCAGCACGACCTCGCCGCGCGCCTGGCGCCGGCGCACGTACTCGACCTTGTCCTCGGGCGTCATGCCGCCACGCGCCTCGCTGATGCCGGCGCCCGCCGCGAAGAGGGCGACCGACTCGGGACGATCACCCGAGAGCAGCACCACCTCAAGCCCGAGTTCCTGCAGCTCCGCCACCGTCTCGCGCACCCGCGGGCGCGGCTGGTCGGCCAGCCAGAACACCCCGACCACTTCGCCGGCACGCGCGAGCCAGACCGCGGTCGCCTGCGCATGCGTCACCGGCGGCTCGACACCCTCGGGCACCTGCTCGAGTCCGACGAATCCCGGGGTTCCCACCCGGATCTCGACACCGTCCAGCAGCCCCGACAGGCCCCGTCCGGGCACGTTGCGGACGTGCTCCAGCGGCGGCGCCGGAACCGCGCCCGCGGCCTGCACCAGCGCCTTGGCCAGCGGGTGCTCCGAGTGGCGTTCGAGCGCGGCCGCCATCTCCAGCAGTTCGCGTTCCCCGTAGCCGGGCGCCAGAACCCGGGTGGCCACCCATTCCGGCTGCCCCACGGTCAGGGTCCCGGTCTTGTCGAAGCAGACGACGCTGGTCCTGGCCATGTCCTCCACGGCCTGCCCGCGGGTCAGCAGCAGGCCGATGCGCGACAGCACGCCGGTGGTCGTGGTGATCGCCACCGGCGTGGCCAGCGCAAGCGCGCAGGGACAGGTGGCGACCAGCATCGCGACCACGACCCAGAAGGCGCGGTCCGGCGCGATCCAGAGATACCAGACCATGCCCACGAGTGCGGTCAGGATCAGCACCGCGGCGGTGAAATGTCCGGTGCCCTTCTCGGCCATCCGGGCCAGTCGGGGCTTGTCGGTCTGAGCGCGGTCCAGCAGGCGCTGGATCGCGGCCAGCGTGGTCTCGGCGCCGACGCGGGTCACCCGCACCACCAGCGGACTGTCGACGTTCACGGTGCCGCCGGTCACGGCGTCGCCGGCCTTGCGCAGGCAGGGCTCTGGCTCGCCGGTGAGCAGCGCCTGGTTCACGGTGGATTCGCCCGCCTCGACCAGGCCGTCGGCGGGCAGGGGCTCACCGGGGCGGACGCGCACGCAGTCGCCGGGCGCAAGCTCGGCCACAGGCACCTGCTCGTCGCTGCCGTCGGCCGCGACACGCGTGGCCAGCGCGGGGATCAGGCGGTCCAGGCGGTCGATCGCCTGGCTCGAGCGCTGCCGCGCCATCAACTCCAGGTAGCGGCTGGTCAGCAGGAAGAAGACGAACATCGCCACCGACTCGAAATACACGTGCTCGCCGGTCCCGAGCGCCACCGAATACACGCTGGCGAAGTAGGTGCTGAGGATCGCGATGCTGACCGGGACGTCCATCCCCAGCCGCCGGTGCTCCAGGTCGCGCCAGGCACTCCTGAAGAACGGCAGCGCGGAATAGAAGACGACCGGCGTGGTGAGCCCCGCGGCGACCCAGCGCATGAACTGCAGCAGGTTGGCGTAGGCCTCGTCGCCGGCACCCAGCCACAGCGCCACGGCGAGCATCATCACCTGCATCATCCCCAGTCCCGCGACCGCCAGGCGACGCAGCGCGACGTGGCGCTCGCGCTGGAAGGCCTTGTCGCGGGTACCGGGGTCGAAGGGGTGCGCGCGGTAGCCGATGCCGCGGATCGCCTGCAGGATGTCGGACAGCGCCAGGCGTTCGGGATCCCAGCGCACCCGAGCCCGGTGCGTCGCGTAGTTCACCGTGAAATCGGTGACGCCCGGCAGCGCCCGCACGTGGCGCTCGTTCAGCCAGACACAGGCGGCGCAGGTGATGCCCTCAAGGATCAGCGAGGCCTCGCGCAGCACCGTGCCGGACCGATCGGTCTCGTCGGTGACGAACTGCCGCTGCACCTCGGGCTGATCGAAGAGCTTGAGCTCGCGCAGCTCGTCCGGGATCAGCGGTTCGCCCGGGCTGCCCGCAGGCGCGGTGCGGTGGTGGTAGTAGCCGCCCAGGCCGTTCTCGATGATCGCGTTCGCGACCGCCTGGCAGCCGCCGCAGCAGGTCTCACGCGCCCGCCCCTCGAACGACACAGGATAATGCGCCCCGCGCGGGACCGGCAGGCCGCAATGGAAGCATCCCGCATCCGCGGCACCCCGTGCCACCGAGGCCCCGGGCTCCGACGACGGTTCAACCGCAGCCATGAATGCCCACGAACGCCCAACATCCGGGCAGTCCCAAGACACCCGGCGAAACCCCACCGAAAATCCCCGGGCCAAGCCTGGAAACCACACCTGTCCCAATCATCATCAACCCAATCACCCTTCCCGCTCTTCCCGGTGTAAAACGCCCTCCACACCCCGATCGTCATCCCCTAACGCCCAGGACACAAGACGATACTCACCCGAACCACCCAACCCAATCACCCTTCCCGTTCTCCCCGCTCTCCCCGGTGCAAAATGCCCTTGCCCTCCCGGCCGTCATCCCCTAACGCCCGGGGCACAAGACGATACTCACCCGAACCACCCCCAACCCAAACACCCTTCGTGCTCTTCGTGATCTTCGTGGTGCAAAACGCCCTTAACATCCCAACCGCCATCCCCTAAAACCCGGGGCACAAGACCACACTCACCCGAACCATCCCCAACCCAACCACCCTTCCCGCTCTTCCCGCTCTCCCCGGTGCAAAACGCCCCTGCCCTCCAATACCCCGCGTACACCCAGCCGAATCACCCCCAACCCAATCACCCTTCGCGGTCTTCGCGGTCTTCGCGGTGCAAAACGCCCTTGCCCTCAAGAGTGCAGGCACTCAGGCCTAACCGCGGCTCTCGCGCACCCGCGTGCTGGCCTGCTGCTCGTGCGTGTGCTCGCCGTGGCGGACGCGGAACAGGAGGTCCCATCGGCCCGGCGCGTCCAGCGTCACCTCGGCCTGGTACAGGCCGCCGCCGACCGGCCGCATCGCGAACACCTGGTCGAGATTGAAATCCGACACGCGCATGAACTCACCCTCGATGGCTGCGTCGGAAATCGGCCGACCCTCGCGGTCGAGCACCCGAACCTGGAACACCGCCGGCTCACCCACCTCGGGCCGTGACTGCCAGCCCTGATACACCTGCCAGCCCAGGGTCCGCTGCTCCCGCATCGAGTCGAAGTAGCTGGTCGCCAGAGCCTCCTTGCGCTCGCTGATGCGCGCCACCGTGCCGGGAAAACCGGAAGTGACTTCGGTTGCCTGACTCTGCGGCTGGGGCAGCAGCACGCCGATGAACTGGCTGGGCATGCCATGGGTCGCCACCGACAGCAGGATCGCGTTGACCGTGGCGACGATGCCGAAGAAGACCAGGATGGTCATCGGCGCCCAGTGAAGCCGACCGCTTTTGGCCTTCCTGCCGTGTTCCGATTCCTGCTGCGTGGTGATGATGCCCAGTCCATAGGGCACGATCACGTACAGCGCCAGGTGGATCGCGAAGACATCGGCCCCCACCCAGTTGAGCACCGAGAACGGGATGAAGACCAGCATCGTGATCGCAAACACGAGTCCCGCGGTCTGGTAGCCGCGCAGGCTGGTGAGGCGGTAGATGAGGAAGAACAGGCCGGTGATCAGCGCGACCCCGACTCCAAGCGTTATGACGAGATTATCCATGGCAACCACCAACGACAACAGTGAACGATCAACGTACCGGGGACACGCTCCGGTTTCCAGTAACACCCCAATTCCCGCTCCGGACGCGGCCCGACCCCAGGACGAATCCGGGAGCGCGGGCGCTCGCTCCCGCCGTCATGGCGCCGGAACCCACCCCAACGCCCAGAGCGGCGGCAAGCCGCCGCACTCCCATGCGCTCCGCGACGGACCCTATGGAGTGCGGGAGCTTGCTCCCGCTTTCACGGTGCCGGAACCCGTTCCACCGCCCAAAGCGGCGGCAAGCCGCCGCACTCCATAGGCGCTCCGCGCCGGGCAGAGCGATCAAGGCCGCAGGCTCATCTGCGAGTCGATGCGCAGGGGGTCCATCACTCCGTCGCGGTCGCGGATCTCGAATCCCATCGGCAGCCGCGGGGGATCACCGGGCTCGGCATGGTAGCGCACGCGGGCCAGCACCGTGGTGCGCTGCGACGGATCCAGCACGATCTCCTGCACCCGGCCGAGATCCAGCGTCGCGCCTTCCAGCCCGACCACGTCGATCTCCAGATCGAGGCGGTGCTGCGTCTTGTTGTTCAGCGCGATCTCGTAGCTGTTCTGGGTGCTGCCGTCGGCCATCTGCACGAACAGCGGCTGCCGCACCTGACTGACACTGGCGTCCAGGTCGGGACGGTTGGCGATGCTCAGTGCCAGCAGCGCGGTGACGACCAGGATCGCGACCCCGTAACCGACGGTCTTCAGTTTCAGGAACCGGGTCTTCTTCCCCTCCAGCGCGCTCTCCGAGGTGTACCGGATCAGTCCGCGCGACCACCCCTGCTTGTCCATGATCTGGTCACAGGCATCGATGCACAGCGCACAGTGGATGCACTGGATCTGCAATCCGTCGCGGATGTCGATCCCGGTGGGACAGACCTGCACGCAGTAGCCGCAGTCGATGCAGTCGCCCACGCCGGCCTTTTGCCGCTCCTCGCGCATCTTGAGATCCCGGGACGGCTTGGCGCGCCCGGCGGGACCCTCGCCGCGTTCCTGATCGTAGGAGACGATCAGGGTGTCGCGGTCGAACATCACCGACTGGAACCGCGCGTAGGGACACATGTAGGTGCAGACCTGCTCCCGCGCCAGGCCGGCGAAGGTATAGGTCGTGAGCGTCAGCAATCCTGCGGTGATGTACGCGGCGTTCGCCGCCTCGCCCGTGAAGAAGGCGGCGACCATGCTCGGCGCATCGGCCCAGTAGAGGACGAAGCCCAGACCGGTGGCGAAGGCCACGAGCAGCCAGGACGCGTGGGTGGCACCGAGCTTCAGGACCTTCTCCGCGTTCCAGGGCTGCTTTGCCAGGCGCAGGCGGGCCGGGCGTTCGCCCTGGATGTGCCGCTCGAGGAACATGTAGACGTCGGTCCACAGTGTCTGGAAACAGAAATAGCCGCAGAAGACCCGCCCGGCGAGGCCGGTGACGAAGAACAGCATCAGCGCGGCGATCATCAAGAGGCCCGCAAGCCAGAAGATGTCCTGCGCAAAGACGACGAGGTCGAAGAGGTAGAACTGACGGTTCGGGATATCGAACAGCACGGCCTGCGAGGGCCCGGTCTCGCGCTCCCAGCGCAGCCATGGCAGCAGGAAGAACACGCCGTAGGCCAGCACCAGAATGCCCGTCTTCAGATTCCGGAAGCGGCCCGATACCGATCGCGGGTGGATCGGAACGCGGGCCTCGAACAACGACTGCGACATGATGAACTCACCGGCCGGCAATGGCCGGCGCACGACGGGGCTGTGACTCTTTGGCGCGGAAGGGCCCGAAGGCAATCGCATCCGGAAGAAGGGCCATCACGCGGCTCGCCCCGAATTGTACCGCCCCATCCCCTGGCGGCGCCCAGAAGGCACGGCCGGCCTGTGGAAGCCTCCACAGGCCGGCCATCGCACAGAGGGGATGCGACCCGGGCCGAACGGTCGCGCCGGACCGGGTCCGGGTTGGCCCTACTGCCCGCCGCCCAGCGAGTGGACGTAGGCGGTCAGCACCTTGATCTCGGTCTCCGACAGGCGGTCGGCGAAGGCCGGCATCACCCGCTGCACGCCGTCGTGCACGAAGCTGGCGACGCGACGAACCCGCTGCTCGTCGCTGGCGGCTCCGGGAACATCGACGAGCGCCCACAGATTGTTGCTCAGGTTCGGGGCCCCCAGCGAGGCCAGGCCCTGGGCGTCCACGCCGTGGCACTGGTAGCAGCCGCCGAGGTACCCGTTGAAGATCTCCTCGCCCGCGGCCACCGCGTCGGCATCCAGATCGTAGCCGTTCATCGACAAGACGTAGGAGGCGACCTGATCCAGCTGTTCGCTGTTCAGCGATTCACGATAGGCGGGCATGTAGCCGTTGCGGCCCAGAACCAGCGTTTCCTCGATCTGGGCAACGGTCCCGCCCCACTTCCACTGGTCGTTGCGCAGGTTCGGGTACTGGCCGATCACACCCGCGCCACCGGTCTGGTGACAGGCCGCGCACCAGGTGCCGAAGCTGCCTTTGGCGTAGGCGTTCACGAAGCTCATCGCGTCGACATCGGCGAGGATCTCCTCGTATTCCATGTCACCGACCCGGTCCAGCATCTCGCGCTGGCGCACCGCGTGCCGGCCGGTCTGCATGTCCCTGGCGAGCAATGAACGCGTGTTCCAGTGGGTCGTGACCTCCTCGCCGTCATCCATGAACGTGATGGTGTTCAGGCCCTTGGTGAAGGTGCCGCCAATCGGCCAGGCGGGAAACAGGATCCAGTACACCACGGCGAAGACGACGGTCGCGTAGAAGCCCCACAGCCACCAGCGCGGCAGCGGATTGTTGTACTCCTGAAGGTTCGAATCCCAGACGTGACCGGTGGTCTCGACCTCACCCGGCTTCTTGCTCGGCTTTTCGTTCGTGCTCATGACCTTTCGCCCTTGTTGCGGTCGCCGGATGCAACATTCGGATCCAGGTGGGAATCCTCGTCATCCAGCGGGATGTAGCGGTATGACTCGAAGCGGGTGGAACGGCGACGATTGGAAAACAGGTAGATCACGATCACGATGAAGGTGCTCATGAACAGCAGCAGCGCAACGATCTTGCTGTTGCCCAGATCGGTGATCCAGTTCCAGATCTCAGCCATTCCTACGCGTCTCCTTCTCTGCCGGCCCCTCAGCGGAACTCGGCAAAGTAGCCCTCGGAGTACTGGTTGAAGTCGACCATCGTGCCCAGCACCTGCAGGTACGCGACCATCGCGTCCATCTCGGAGATGAACGCGCGGTCGCCGTCGAAGTTGCCCTCCTGCGCCTGAGCGATCAGGTTGTTCTCGGCCCGGTTGATGTCGAGCATCACCGCGGTTTCCTCGCCGAAACGCTCGACGTTGGCGTCGAACTCGTCCTGGTTGATCGAGTACGGCACGCCGACGCGCCGCAGCGCGATCATCCGCTGCTCGATGTCGTCGTATTCCAGCGGCGTGGTCGCCAGCCAGGGGTAGCCCGGCATGATCGACTCGGGTACCAGCGACTTCGGGTTGATCAGGTGCTGTACCTGCCACTCGTTCGAGTACTTGCCTCCGACGCGGGCGAGATCCGGTCCGGTGCGCTTGGAGCCCCACTGGAACGGGTGGTCGTACTGTGACTCCGCCGCCAACGAATAATGCCCGTAGCGCAGCATCTCGTCACGGAACGGCCGCACCATCTGTGAGTGGCAGGTGTAGCAGCCCTCGCGCACGTAGAGGTCGCGGCCGCGCTGCTCCAGCGGCGTGTACGGCCGCACGCCCTCGACTTCCTCGATGGTGTCGTTGATGTAGAACAGCGGCACGATTTCGACCAGGCCGCCGACGCTGATGACCGCCAGGGTCAGGATGATCAGCAGGCCGGCATTGGTCTCGACGCTTTCATGCTTCATGGTCTGTCGACTCCGACTCAGGATGCGGTGGCGGCAGGGGCCCGGGACGCATCGGTCTCGGGCACCGCGCGCTTCGCGGTAAGAATGGTCATGGCGACGTTGAAGGCCATGATGAGCATGCCGAGAAGGAAGAATCCGCCGCCGATCGCCCGCACCACGTAGGGCTTGTGCAGGAACACCACCGACTCGGTGAAGGTGTAGGCCAGGTTGCCGTATTCGTCGAAGGCGCGGAGCATCAGGCCCTGGCCGATCCCGGCCACCCACATGGAGACGATGTACAGCACGATGCCGATCGTCGCCAGGAAGAAGTGGATGTAGATCAGGCGCAGGCTGAAGATCTTCGTATTCCACAGCCGCGGGATCAGGTGATACAGCGACCCGAAGGTGATCATCGCCACCCAGCCCAGCGCGCCGGAGTGCACATGGCCGACGGTCCAGTCGGTGTAGTGCGACAGGGCGTTCACGCTCTTCAGGGACATCATCGGCCCCTCGAAGGTCGACATGCCGTAGAACGACAGCGCGGTGATCAGGAACAGCATGATCGGATCGGTGCGCAGTTTGTCCCAGGCTCCGGACAGCGTCATGATCCCGTTGATCATCCCGCCCCAGGAGGGCAGCAGCAGCAGAATGGAGAACGTCGCGGCCAGGGTGGACACCCAGTCCGGAAGGGCGGTCCAGTGCAGATGGTGCGCGCCCACCCACATGTACAGGAAGATGATCGCCCAGAAGTGGATGATCGAGAGCTTGTAGGAGTAGATCGGGCGCCCGGCCTGCTTGGGCACGAAGTAGTACATCATCCCGAGGAACGCCGCCGTGAGGAAGAAGCCCACCGCGTTGTGGCCGTACCACCACTGCGTCATCGCGTCCTGCACGCCGGAGAACAGCGAGTAGGAATACGGGCTGGTCAGGCTGACGGGGACCTGGATGTTGTTGAAGATGTGCAGCAGCGCGGTGGCCAGGATGAACGCCATGAAGAACCAGTTCGCGACGTAGATGTGCGGCTGGTTCCGACGCAGCAGGGTCATCAGGAAGACCCAGAAGTACACCACCCAGGTCACGGCGATCAGGATGTCGATCTGCCAGTTGAACTCGGCGTACTCACGGCCCTGGGTGATGCCGGCCATGTAGGTGATCACGCC
>Ga0209498_1001777_pt1 | contig 13117 bp, 11 predicted proteins | sample WalLakDeSediment_FD_184131 | JGI IMG/M metagenome (GOLD analysis project Ga0209498, IMG submission 184131) | Lake sediment microbial communities from Walker lake, Nevada to study Microbial Dark Matter (Phase II) - Walker Lake 11/02/13 Deep... | ecosystem: Environmental > Aquatic > Freshwater >...
ATGGGATAAATGGCAATAACCTCATTCACTTTGTGAGCAACGTAGGCAGTTGCCTCGTTGCCTTCAATGGTGGTTATTGTTCTTGTCATTTTATTCTCCTTGCTGCTTAAAAAAATGTAAATCTCTTTGGGATTTATGTTGAGGCAACCACTGTGCTTTCTGATGGTTCAATATTAATCGCAGGTGTTGCGTGTGCTATGGTATGCCAGGTAAAACTGTTGTTAATCAAGATACCCGTTCAATATCCAATTATCTAGTTTAGCCATTCTTACCTTGAATCGACAGTTATATATGGCATGAATTCCACCTGTTAACTGTCATATTTCAGACAATTTAAGTTAGATTCTGTTTCAGGATAATGGGGATGAAATCTTGCAGGGCAAAGCTTGACCTCCCCAATATGTAGATATAAAATGTACTCAAAGCCAGATTTATCTACCTACATCTGGACTTGTTGATATTGAAATCGTGCTATACTGTCACTATGCATGATTCTCAGCATTTTTGGCAAGAATGGGCCAGAATCTTGCACCGTTGGGGGGTGCGAGATATTGTGGTTTCTTTATTGGAGGCCTTTGGCCCATTAAGCATGTTGGGAGCGCAGCTGGTTTACCTAGGACAGCCGCTCCTTGGACGCGTTGCCCCGGATGACCAAGTGGTAGCTCTTGCCCATATGCTGGAAAACCGCGCTGATACAGAAGCTTTCATTCATCTACTGCGAGAGGAGGCCTTGAATTGAACCTTGCAGGTATCTTTGGTCTGGCCTTCGTGATCCTGTTCTTTGGCCTGATGATTATCCTGGCTGCGGCTGGACGCAATCGTCCTGGTCGCCAGTTGCGGGAAATACCAGCCTTTGCCCGCCTACGCCGGGCAGTTGGTTTAGCGGTAGAGGCAGGTACGCGCCTGCATGTCTCAGTTGGGCGCGGGGCGCTCACCGGGTTACAAAGCGCGGCTGCGTTCATGGGTCTGAGCATGCTGAGCCGTATAGCGCGAGCCGCTTCTATCAGTGACCGCCCGCCGATTGCTACCAGTGGGGATGGTTCTCTGTCTATCCTCTCTCAGGATACCCTGCGCGGAGCCTACCAAACCCTGGGCGCTGAAGGGCAGTATGACTTTTCCTCTGGACAATTGGCCGGTTTGACGCCCTTCTCCTACGCTGTTGGCACTATTCCCATCATTCATGACGAGCAAATTTCTGCCAATGTGTTGATCGGTCACTTTGGCAGTGAAGTAGCGCTCATTAACGATGCTGCCGAGCAAAGTGGTAGCCTGACTGTGGCTGGGACCGATAACTTACCCGGGCAAGCAGTTTTGTATGCCACAGCCCAAGAGCCTTTGATTGGTGAAGAAGTCTTTGCGGGAGGCGCCTACTTGGGTGCGGGTCTTATCCACGAGGCCAGTTTGCGCGCCCAAGATCTATTGCGTATGCTGTTGGTCATTTTTATCATCACCGCAGCATTATTGCGGCTTTTTGGGTTGGACAGCCTGATCCTTGATCTGTTGGCGGGGTTTTTACCATGAGAACGCCTATATCCACTGCTGTTGCCATCCTGGTCGGCTTGTTGATCTTACTGGGTTATTTTATCCCGCTTGAGCCACTCCTATCCTTAAGGGTGATGTTGCTGCAATGGGCGGTTATTCTGGCAGCTTTTGCATTATTAGTTGGCGTGGTCAATTTGTTTCGCGTTCACTGGATCAAGGTCAAGACTGGTCAGCCTGCCGGCTTCTATAGCTTTGTTCTGATTGTAGCTTTAGGATTGACGTTAGCGATTGTTGGCTACTACGGACCGACAAGTGCGCCTTCGGTGTGGATTTTCTCGTACATCCAGGTACCTGTTGAGTCCAGTCTGATGGCTTTGCTCACGATTGTATTGGCATACGCTGGTGTGCGCCTCTTGCACCGCAGGCTAAATGCCCTGTCGATTGTCTTTCTTCTCACCGTACTGGTGGTATTGTTGGGAACTGCGCCTTTGTTGTTTATTGGCGAAGCGCCCGTGCTGAATTTGATCCGGGATTTAATTGTCCAAATACCAGCGGTAGCTGGCGCACGTGGCCTGCTGTTGGGCATTGCCCTGGGTGCGATTGCTACAGGATTGCGGATTTTAATGGGCGCTGACCGCCCCTATGGTGGATGACTTTTATGGCTGATCTGCGCTGCCCCATGTGTGGTAAATCTAACCCGCCTCAGTCTGAGGTTTGCCAATATTGCCAGGCCAGATTGAAGCCTCTGGTTGCCCCTCCGTCTACTGAAAACGAACCTGAACCTTCCAGCGACAGTGAGGATCTTTTCCCCGCTAAGGATGATGCGCTTCCGAATTGGTTGGACGGTCTGCGAGAGAATGATGAACCCCGTACCGAGAGCCAGGAAGAGCAAGCTGATGAGGATGGCGTTGAGACCTGGTCGTCTGAAGAAGAGCAACGACTGTCAAGTGCATTTACTTTCTCATCCGAAGAGGCGAGCGACACAGATGAAGATTGGTTGGCTCGTCTGACCGGTGACCAGGAGCATCAACCGGAAGACCAGGCTCCGCTTCAGGACGAGCCGGCTGAGAGCTCAGCTTCGGCTGCGTTTTTAGATATTGACGAAGTTGCAGGAGATGAAAGTTCATCTGAGTGGTTAGCTGAGTTCCAAACCAGTAGCCTGGGTCTGGAAGAGACATCTGAGACTTCATTACCATCCGATGACCAGGGTGAAGAGGTCGTTACTGAAGGGGACAGACCCCATTGGTTGGATCTGATCCGCTCCCAGCAGCAAAAAGAAAGCGAGTTAACTGCACCTATGTCCTCCCAAGATGAAGATCTGGAGGGCAATCAGATTTGGGGCGATAAGCCGGTTGACAAAGAAGGAGAGTCAGATTGGCTTTCAGATATTGGCATGGAAGAAGGTGAGGGAGAGCTTACCATTGACTCAAAAGATTTGCCAGATTGGCTGGTGGAGTCTGGCGCGTTTCGACCAGAAAGCCCGGTAGAGTCTGAGCAGGCTTTCCCTGGGTGGTTGGCTGAAAGCGATCTTCCCGAAGATGAACCAGCGCCGGAAGCTGGGGAAGATTTGCCGGATTGGATTGCTGCCTCTCCTGCTGCTGGTAGCGGAGAAATAAATAAACCTCGCCAAGACCTTCCTGATTGGCTTTCGAATGTCAGTGAGCAAGAGGTGGATCAATCCGGTCTTCCAGAGCCTGTAGAGAGCGGAGAAGGCGAGGATTTTTCTGCAGAAGAAGAGGGTGGTCTTCCAGATTGGCTGACAAAACTGGATGCGACTGCCGGTGAGCAAACCCCTGGCCGTGGTGTGCCGGCTTTGATCCTCGATGAGGATGAAGAAGCATTTGCTGCACCAGGTGTAGATGAGCTAGAGACCCAGACAGACGAGGATATATCCACTGTTCCCGACTGGCTCACCCAGGTTGCTGCTCAGGAAGATGTGGTTGAAGGAGCTGCTCCACTAGATGGCGAGGCTGAGCCAGACCTGGCAACTGCCCAGCTTCCGAGCTGGTTGCAGGCCATGCGCCCGGTAGAATCGGCTGCTCCCTCTGCCCCGGCCGCGAAAGAAAAAGATAAGGTCGTAGAGAAGGTCGGACCTTTGGCCGGTCTGGCTGGTGTTCTGCCCGCTGAACCGGAATTTGTTCACCTGAGCAAGCCGAAATCCTCTCTGGTGAAGCTGCAAGTAACAGATAATCAGCAGACTCATATCACCCTGCTCGAAAATTTGTTGGCAGAAGAAGGTCAGGCCAAGCCTGTGCCAGCACGCTCAGCCATTACTTCCCAGTACTTCTTACGATTATTGATTGCATTGGTGGTTTTCATTTCTGTGATTGCACCCCTGTGGCTCAACCGCCAACTCTTGCCTCTACCCGAACCCGCTGGAGTCTCAACCGAGGTCTATGATTTCAGCCAGACCCTGGCTGGGCTGCCTTCTGGCGCACCAATCCTGGTTGCCTTTGATTACGAGCCCAGTTTTTCTGGCGAGTTAGAAGCCCTTGCTGCTGCTACAGTTGCTGAGGCGGTTGGTCGCGGGGCTCAACTGGTCATGATCTCTACAAACCCCACCGGTCCTCTGCTGGCAGAACGTCTAATGACCACACGAATGGCAGATGTCAATCCTGGTTATGTCAATTTAGGCTATATACCAGGCGGCGCGGCCGGTTTGCTTGCTTTTGCCCAGACGCCTCGTGACCTGAATCCCTTTGACTTGCAGGGGACAAGGGTTTGGGAGGTCGCACCGCTGGCCTCTGTGAACAGCGTATCAGACTTTGCCCTGGTGATGGTACTGACCGAAAATCCCGATACGGCCCGTTCTTGGATCGAGCAGGTCCAACCTGCTTTGGGTGCAGCCGGAAAACCGATGCTGATGGTGCTGAGCGCGCAAGCTGAGCCAATGGTGCGTCCTTATTATGAAACTAACCCTAAGCAGGTGAATGGAATGATCAGTGGATTGGCTGGAGGGGCAGCCTTTGAGAGTATCTCTGGGATGGAAGGGGTTGCACGATTGTATTGGGATGCTTTTGGTACCGGTCTGGTCATAGCAGCTGCCCTGATGTTGTTAGGTGGCATTGCCAGCCTGGTCCTGGCCTTAATCTCAAAGCCGGATACAAGTGAAGGTAAGGGTGCCCTATGAGCCTGGCCGATCTAAATTCTGACCTGATTGGGGCATTTGTCGGTTTTGTTCTAACAATCCTGGTTTTTAGCTATATTCTTGGTGACAACCCCCTCTTTCGTCTGAGCCTGCATATTTTTATCGGTGTTGCGGTTGGCTTTAGTGCGGTAATGGTCTTCTATAATGTCATCCTTTATCAACTGGTTGTCCCATTTTGGCAAGATCCACTTGGGTCGCTTCATCTTTTAGTACCCTTGTTGGCAGGTATATGGTTACTGGTGACCAAGGCCTCACCCCGTTTGGCTCCCTTTGGCAGCCCACCTATGGCATACCTGGTGGGAGCAGGTGCTGCAACAGCGATTGGCGGCGCGGTACTCGGTACTGTGTTTCCTCAGGCCGGAGCCTCTGCTACCTTGCTGGATTTCCGCTCGGCGCAGGCCGTAGGCCTGGATGCGGGGGCATATTTCATGCGCGGGCTGATCGTCCTGGTTGGGACGGTCACAACCCTGTTGTACTTCTACTACGGGACTCGCGCCCGTCAGGACCGGTCTGCTGAAAGATCGCGGTGGATTCAGGATATGGGCCAGGTTGGCCTGGTCTTCATTGCCATCACCTTTGGAGTTCTGTTTGCCGGTGTGTACGCAGCTGCCTTAACAGCTCTGATCGAGCGAATGAATTTCCTGATCGATTTCTTGATCCCATTGATTGCAACGATTTGATATGCTATGCCCACCTCCTTGATTAATGCCGATTCCTTGCTTGCAATTGACGTAGGTGCTGTTTCCACCCGCGCCATGCTTTTTGACGTTGTCGATGGACGTTATCGCTTTCTGGCTGCCGGATTGGCTCCTTCAACAGCAGAGGCGCCTTTTTTTGATGTCGGCGAAGGCATCCGCCGGGCGATTGACCATCTCCACTTGATCACTGGTCGCGAGTTCATTGGACCAGACGAACAGCTCATAATCCCCAGTAAGCCCAACGGCTCGGGCGTGGATACCTGTGTGGCAACCGTTTCTGCCGGTACTCCGTTGAAGGTGGTTGCAATTGGCCTTTTGGAAGATATCTCTACTGAAAGCGCTGTCAGGTTGGCCAGTACTACCTACGCTCAGGTAGTTGATAAGCTGAGTCTGAATGACCGGCGTAAGCAAGCTGCCCGCATCGATAGCATTTTGCGACTACGTCCCGACCTGGTGATCGTTGCTGGAGGAACCGAAGATGGCGCCTCTCAATCTGTTATCTCCCTGCTAGAGCCTGTTGGATTGGCCTGCTACCTCTCTCCGGAAGGACAACGTCCTGAAGTGCTATACGCTGGTAACCATTCACTAGTGGATGAGGTAGAGTCGCTATTGGGCTCGTTGGTGCATTTATCCGTTTCGCCCAATATCCGCCCGGCTTTGGATGTAGAGCAACTTTCTGTGGCCCAGCCCGAGCTGGCCCAGGTTTATCGCTCTATCCGCGTGCGCGACCTGAACGGCGTACAGGAGCTAGATGGGTGGGCGGGTGGCAAGTTAATTCCCACTGCAACTGCTTTTGGACGCATGGTTCGCTTCCTCAGCCATGTTTATGATTCTGCTAAAGGTGTCTTTGGGGTAGATATTGGCGCCTCTGCCACCGTCCTGGCAGCCGGATTCTCTGGCGATGTCCATTTGGGAGTTTACACTGATCTGTGTCTGGGCCAAAACGTGACCGGCATCCTGGAAAACTCCTCTGTGGAGGGTATTGCGCGCTGGTTACCGGTAGATATCCCTGCCAGTGAAATCCAAGACTATATCTATAACAAGTCTCTGCATCCTTACACGCTGCCCGCGTCTCAGGAGGCCTTAGCTCTTGAACAAGCGCTTGCACGCCAGGCCATGCAAATTGGGGTCAAACGCTTGCTGGATGGTTTGCCCACTCATATTCGTACAAGCGGACATGGGTTGATGCCTTTGTTTGAGCCAATTGTTGCTACAGGAAGTATTTTAACCAATACACCTTCACGGGGTCAGACCCTGTTGACCTTACTGGATGGCCTCCAGCCCACTGGTGTTACCACCATGGTGCTGGATCAGAACAATATCATGCCTGCCCTGGGAGCTGCTGCTGGAATCAATTCCATCCTACCGGTCCAAGTGCTTGAATCAAGCACGTTCATGAATTTAGGAACAGTGATCTCTCCCAGTGGTAGTGCTCCCTATGGTGCACTGGCCTTGCGAGTTAAAGTAAAGCAAGAAGGCAGTACTGAAGCCACTTTGGAAATCAAACATGGCACTTTGGAGGTCATCCCCTTGCCACTTGGCAAGGCTGCTAATTTGCATTTGCAACCTTTGAACCGATTTGATGTTGGGATGGGTGGTCCAGGGCGGGGTGGCTCAGTGCGGGTGGTTGGTGGGGTCCTGGGGGTCATCATTGACGCCCGTGGGCGTCCACTGCGGTTACCCAAAGAAGATGCCCGTCGTCGGGATTTATTGAAAAAATGGATTTGGACGCTAGGGGGATAAACTTCCCGCCTGGCACCTTTCTTGCAACGAAATTTTGAGGATCAGGATATGTTGTCCCCCATTACTCATTTCTTACCGATCACGACTATCCGTAGGGAGCGTTTGTTACCGGTGCAAGGCCGGGTTTTGGTAAGAAAAGGCCAAAAGGTCAGCGCAAGCGATGTTGTTGCAGAAGCCAGGCTGGCCCCTGAACATATCGTCCTGGATATCGCCCGTGGCCTTGGCTTATCTGCTCAAAAAGCAGATGCTGCCTTACAATTTCAGGCAGGGGATGAGGTAAGTGAAGGCGATGTGGTGGCTGGGCCGGTTGGAATAGGCCGGCGGGTCATTCGGGCGCCGCGCGGCGGGAGAGTGGTTATCGCAGGTGGCGGACAGGTGCTGGTCGAAATGGAGAGCCCTCCATTTGAGTTAAAAGCCGGTATCCCCGGATTGGTCACAGAGCTGTTTACGGATCGGGGAGCTGAGATTGAAACTACCGGGGCGTTGATCCAGGCGGTTTGGGGCAATGGCAAGGTTGATTTTGGGCTATTGACGGTTCTGCTAAGCGACCCAAACGATGCTATTGCGGCCGATCTTCTGGATGTAAGCCATCGGGGAGCGGTTGTTTTAGGTGGCTATTGTGGAAGTGCAGATGTGATTAACCTAGCAGATGAGATTCCCCTGAGAGGTTTGATCCTCTCCAGCATGGATTCTGTTCTAGAGCCGCTGGCAATGAAAGTGAACGTTCCAATAGTCATATTGGAGGGGTTTGGGCAGATTCCGATGAATGCGACTGCTTTTAAGCTGCTCTCTACCAATGAGAGACGAGAAGTTGCCGTAAATGCTGAAGGCAGAAACCGTTTGGCTGTTACCCGCCCTGAAGTTGTTATCCCTCTGCCGGCTTCTGGGCAGGTATCCCTTCCGGTTGAGATGTTAGATTTCTCACCTGGCCAACAGGTACGGGTAATTTCCGCTCCCAAACGAGCTCAAACGGGAACGCTGGTCTCCCTGCGGCCCGGTTTAACGGTTTTGCCAAGCGGTGTAAGGGCTCAGGCAGCAGATGTGCGCTTTGAGAGCGGTGAAACTGCCATTTTCCCACTGGCAAACCTTGAAGTTTTGGCATAAGAATTATCTGAAGAGGAGAGCGTGCTATGACTTTCGAAAATATGGACACGGAGTTTGAACCAGGGACGGAAGAGGCAGGGCCGCCGCCAGAAGAGTCGAGCAACCGCCCCTTCCTGATTGTAGCTGGTATTCTGGGCGGTATCATGTTGTTGTCACTGATCTGTATTGTGGCCTTTGCCCTGGCCCGCCCAATGATTACCGGGGGCTCTAACCGCCAGACACAGGCTGCTGAGATCAATCTACAAAATACGGAAGTAGCTAGAGCGGTGTCCTTGACGGAAGTAGCGGCGGCAGCGATGGCTACCCCCTCGCCAACCGAACCACCGCCGCCTACCGCCACACAGGCTCCCACCAATACCCTGGTGGTAGCACAGCAGGTCACCAACACGCCTTCACCCACGACTGACCCTCGCACGGCAACAGTTGCTGCACTGCTTACCCAGGCGGCAGAGGCGCAGCAGACTGAGCCTGCTGCTACACCAACGCAGCTCCCTACTACCGGTTTTGCTGATGATGTAGGTGCGCCTGGCTTGCTGGCCCTGGCAGCGTTGCTGGTTGGGGTTATCTTTTTGAGCAGGCGCTTACGGACAGCCAATTAATTGTAATTAAACGAGAGGATGAAGGTAGACAGCCTACCTTCATCCTTCCATTTTGTCTTGGTTTTTTAGGTCACAGCCTGGGCAATCTGCTTGCCGTAGTCCAACAGCGCATCTAGCATCTGGATGCTACATCCCTCGGCATAGACCCGTAAGACCGGCTCGGTTCCTGACGGGCGGATCAACAACCAGGAGCCATCGGCTAGCAGGTATTTCACCCCATCTGTCGTACAAATCTGACTTACTCTCTCTCCACCGATTGATGCTGGAGCTTCGTTGACCAGGGATTCAGTCATCTTGTCTTTGGCAACTGGATGGCTCAGGCGCAGGTCATTCCTTTTATAGAACGCTGGTCCGACGTCCTTTAAGAGCGCTTCCACCAGTTCATGCAGGGAACCGCCGGACACGGCCACAATCTCAACCAGAAGCAGGCCCATCAGGATCCCATCTCCTTCAGGAATATGGCCCAAAATCGAGATTCCCCCTGACTCCTCCCCACCGATCAAGATATCTTCCTTGAGCATATGTTCGGCAATATAATTAAAACCAACCGGTGTTTCGTAGAGGGGCAGACCATAGCGTTCCGCCAAACGGTCGATCATGCGAGTTGTTGAGACTGTGCGTACCACAGGCCCGCTCCAACCGCGCTTTTCAACCAGATATTGCAAGGCCAGGGCCATGATTTTGTGGGGGTCGACAAAGTTACTGCGCTCATCCATGGCGCCTATCCGGTCGGCGTCTCCATCGGTGGCCAGACCAAAATGGCCCATATCAGTGCTGATCGCGCCAGCCAGGGCGCTCAGGTATTGCCCAATTGGTTCTGGGTGTATCCCTCCAAAGCCCGGGTTCATCTCCCCGCGAATCTCCCGCACCTCGCAGCCAGTGCCTTGCAGTATCCCTTTGATCACGCCTCGTCCAGACCCATACATCGAATCGACTACCAAACGCTGCGGGTTATCAGCAATGGCGTCAAAATTGACCAGTTTGCGCAGTTGATCATAATAAGCCGGGATGGGATTGAAACGCTGGATTAACCCTTGCTGGCGGGCTTGTTCATAATCCATCAGGTTTGGCCCGCGTGCGCGTTGCTCATTGTCATTCAGATATACTTCCACGCGCCGGCATTGCTCCCTCAATGCTGAACCGCCATAGGCAGCTTTTAATTTCACGCCGTTATAACGAGGGGCGTTATGAGAAGCGGTAATCATGACGCCCCCATTTGCACCCAGGCTGCGGATGGTTGAAGAGATAGCTGGCGTCGGGGCGTCTCCCTGAGAAAGGTATGCAGTGAACCCGTTACCAGCCAGAACTCGCGCCACGTCTACGGCGTAACGGTCGGACAGAAAACGGGTATCAAAACCAACAACCATTGCCTTAGGATTTATCTGGTAGTCCAGGGGCGTGCCATTGTTCCAAGAACTGGTGCTGGCTGCGTCAGCAATTGCCTGGGCAACCATGCGTAAATTGTTGAAGGTAAAAGTATCAGAGATGACTGCCCGCCAGCCATCTGTACCGAAGTGAATGGGCATTCATAGTCTCCTGGGTAAGATAAGATAATGAAGTTGAAAAATCGATACAATTCTATCATCAATCCGGGAGGTAAAGCGGAAAGGGCAATATACCCGGTCAAGCTGGCTTAAAGTCTGTGAGCTGCCCGGCTACATCCACTTTTTAAATCGTGCTAGAATCAGATTATGGATAATAATCAAGCTCAAATTATCTCATTGCTGTCCGGCATGGGAGTGTTTCGCGGGCTTAGCCAACACCAGATAGAGTTGATGGCTGAGGAATTTGAGCTGGTGCAGCTCGAAGCAGAGCAGCGCCTATCAATTGCCGCGGGGGAAAATGACGATTTCTATGTGATTCTCTCTGGCGAAGTTGAACTCAGCCGCAGGATCAATAAACGAGATGTTGACCGAGAGACCCTGGTAGGTGGAGATCATTTCGGTGAATTTGTCCTGTTAGGTACCCGTGAGCATAGCCTTTCCGCCATAGCCCTGCAAGATACCCATCTATTACGGTTGAACCAGCAGGACTTCAACCGGCTACTGGATGATCGTTCGGAAATCCGGCAGTACTTGCTGGCATCGATTACCAGCCGCCGTTTGGCACATGCCCGGCGCTTTATTTGGTTAAGCAAAGACGAGCATATCTATCTGATCTTGCGTAAGCATTGGACCTATCTGCTGGTGTCGTTGGTAGCACCGACCTTGCTGGCCTGGTTGGGGTTGGCAATGATCTTCCTCTCAGTGGGCATCATGGCGAATACATTCCGCTTAATTGTGGAATGGGTCGGTATCTTCCTTTTGGGCGGCTCTGTGTTGTTTGTCTTGTGGCAATGGCTTGATTGGGCTAATGATTATTACCTGATCACAGATCAGCGTGCAATCTGGTTGGAACGGATCATCGGTCTGTATGAGAACCGGCAGGAAGCTCCTCTGTCCACCGTATTGACGGTAAGCGTACATCGTTCGTGGTTGGGCAGGATCTTAGGCTATGGAGATGTTGTGGTCAGGACATACACAGGGCAGATCGTCATGCGCGCTGTAGGGATGGCAGAGCAGTTAGCAGGTGTGCTAGAAGAACAGCTTCGCCGGCAGCGGGATGTGGTCCAAAGAGTTCAAACCGAAGCGCTTGAATCTGCCATCCGCCAGCGGTTGGGGTTGGCCACAGGAGATGAAGCAACGCCGGAACAGGCGCCAGTCATGCCAGTTCGCACCCCCGATAGCGTCAGATTAGCATACCGGACCAATACCTGGCGGATGTTGACAACCGGTCTTTTCAAAGTACGCATTGAGGAAGAGGGAGCGATCATTTACCGCAAGCACTGGATCCTGCTTCTGAAAAAGATTTGGAAGCCTTCCATTGCATTCATTGGCCTGCTGGTAGTTTTGGCAATGGCATTCCCATCACTATTTGCGAATTTCTCAGCTCCAATGGTGGTCGGGGTAGGGTTCTTAGTTCTGCTGGGAATTGCCATCTGGTGGCTCTATGAATATGTAGATTGGATCAATGATATCTATATCCTGACCCCCGACCAGATCATGGATATCTACCGGACCCCCTTGGGCAGAGAAGACAAAAAGACGGCGCCACTTGAGAATATCCTCAGCCTGGAACACCAACGGATTGGCATCCTGGGTGTGTTATTAAACTTTGGAAATGTCATTGCAATGGTTGGGACAGCCAGTTTTGTGTTCCGAGGGGTATACAACCCGACTGCTGTCAGGCAAGAGATCTTTGAACGGATTGGTCACCGGAAAATGGTTTTGAAGGATCAGGAGAACATCCGCGAGCGAGAGCGGATAGCGGATTGGATGGCCGCTTACCACCGCCAAGCAGAGCGCCTGCGGCGGGATGAAAATTTATCGAAATTCGATCAAAATTCAGGGTAAAATAGCTGTCATGGGAATTCGAAGGATCATTACTTTGCCCGATCCGGTTTTGCGAAAAAAGGCTCGCAAAGTTGTTGAATTTGGGCCTGAGTTGCAGAAATTAATTGACGATATGATTGAGACAATGCGGGAGGCGCCTGGTGTGGGTTTGGCTGCACCTCAGATCGGTACCTCCAGCCGGGTCATTGTTGTAGAGTACGGCGATGATGAAGATGAAGAAGCCCCCAAGAAGCTATACGTGGTGGTCAACCCAGAGATTGCCAGGGCTTCCAGCGAAACAATCTCTGGCATTGAGGGCTGCCTTTCAATTCCGGAGATGGTAGGGAGTGTCGAACGCCTGGAGTCGGTAACCATCCGGGGTTTGAATCGCCGCAACCAGCCGATCAAGATCAAAGCCAGCGGCTGGCTGGCGCGCATTTTCCAGCATGAGATCGACCATCTGGACGGAGTTCTATTTGTAGATCGGTCAGACGAGGTCTGGAAAGTGGACCACGAGGCTGCCCAGGTTTCTCCGGTAGAGTGAATCGATCTATATCTGATCTATAGCGAGAATTTATCAATGCCACGGGGATTGAGCCTCCCGTGGCATTTCATTGGATAGGTAATTCTGTGTATTTGACTCATCTTTCCCTGACCAACTTCCGGAATTTTACCCGCCTGGATCTAGAAGTGCCGCGCGGGCCGCTTTTATTGGTGGGGGACAACGCCCAGGGGAAGACCAGTATTCTGGAGGCTGTGTATTTCCTGGCGACATTTGCCTCTTTTCACGCCAGCAATGAACGCCAACTGATTAATTTCTTTGCGATTCGTGAACCTCTGGCAGTCGCCCGCATCCTGGCAGGTTATGAGCGGGGCGGTGCGCAGCATCGCCTGGAAGTGCGCGTCATCCAGGAGCCTAGTGGTGGGTCCTTGCGCCTGCGCAAAGAAATCCTGCTGGATGGGGTCAAGCGG
>Ga0209498_1001778_pt1 | contig 13114 bp, 13 predicted proteins | sample WalLakDeSediment_FD_184131 | JGI IMG/M metagenome (GOLD analysis project Ga0209498, IMG submission 184131) | Lake sediment microbial communities from Walker lake, Nevada to study Microbial Dark Matter (Phase II) - Walker Lake 11/02/13 Deep... | ecosystem: Environmental > Aquatic > Freshwater >...
CTATATTCCCCAGTTTATTTATCTTTCCGATGACACCATTTTTAACAATATCGCCTTTGGCATAGAGGAAGAGAAAATAGACAGAAATAAAGTGGAGAAGGCTGCCGAAATGGCCCAGGTGAATGAATTTACCGACCGGCTTCCTGAAAAACTTGATACTGTAATAGGGGAATACGGTATCAGATTAAGCGGCGGACAAAGACAGAGAATAGGCATTGCCCGCGCCCTGTATCATGACCCGGAATTGCTCGTTATGGACGAAGCAACCTCGTCGTTAGACAGTGTTATGGAAAGATATGTTATAGAAGCGATAGAAAGGCTGAAAAAAGACAGAACCATCATTATAGTAGCCCATCGTCTTGGCACGGTTAAAAATTGTGATCAGATTTATATTATAAAAGATAAAAAAATAGCTGCCAAGGGAACCTATAATAAGCTCTTAGAGAGTAACAGTGATTTTAAATTAATGGCAGATTTGGCAAAATAATTATGAAATATGCGAACCGGAAGAATTCCCTCGAGAAAAAGTAAAAAATGGACAATTTTCAACAAAAAAATATTTGGAAAAAAATTGAAAAAGAGGTTTTTATTATTGTCGAAATAGGTAAGAATTTTATCCAAACTCAGGAAGAAAAAATTGGAAGAGATTATTTAAGAAATACTAAATTATATTCCCAAGGAAAAAGTTTATTTAAAAATATCATTATGATAAACTAGACGGTAAGACGAGAGAGAACTGCTTGTTGTTTTTTTAAGTTTATTTAAATAATATGGATAAAAATATTAAACCAATTTTAATTACTAAAAAGACTACTGTTAGAAAGGCGCTGGAAATTCTTAACGGAGCCCCTCACAAAAATGCTCCTGCTGGGTTGATTTTAGTAGTAGATAAAAAAAATAAATTATTGGGGATTGTTACAGATGGGGATATAAGACGAGCTACCTTAAGAGGTATTAATTTAAATGAACCGGTAGAAAAAATAATGGTAAAAAATCCTATTACGGTTGGGACTGATCTTTCTGGTTTTGATATGCTAGAGATGGTTCTAACAAAAGTCAGGGCGACCCCTAGACTTCATGATTACAAAGTAGATAAGGTGATAGTAGTTAATAATAGAGGAAGAGTAGAGAACGTGATAAGTTTCTTTGAGTTATGGAAAAACAGCGAAATAAGAATAAAAAATATTTGCATTGTGGGTATGGGATATATCGGCTTGACTTTAGGGATTATTCTGGCTGATGTTGGTTTCAGGGTGACTGGCGTTGATCTTAATAAGAATATTTTAAATGGTTTAAAGAAAAAGAAACCACATTTTTATGAAGCGGGCTTGGGTTCTTTATTGAAATTTCATTTAAATAAAAATTTTTTCACCGCCCACAAAATTAATGGTCAGGAAAACGATGTTTATATAATTTGTGTTGGAACTCCGATTAATAATAATAAAAAGCCTATTTTGGGGCCAATTAAAAGTGCTTCTCGGGGGGTGGGTAATTTTTTAAAAAAAGATGATTTAGTGATTGTAAGATCCACTGTACCAGTGGGAACTTGCCGGAACCTGATTTTGCCAATTCTTGAGCAAAAATCTGGCCTAAAAGGAGGAAAAGATTTCCATTTGGTTTTTGCTCCGGAACGAACGATTGAAGGAAGGGCTCTGGAGGAATTAAAAACCCTGCCCCAGATAATTGGAGGATTAAATAAAAGAAGTATTGAATTTGCCTCCAATCTTTTAAGCTTAGTGTCGCCCACCATTATTACAGTTGATTCCTTGGAAATGGCAGAAATGGTTAAACTTATCAATAATGCCTTTCGGGATTTAAGCTTCGGTTTCGCTAATGAGCTTGCTTTGCTTTGTAATAAATGGAGTTTAGATACAGTAAAAGTAATTAAGGCCGCTAACGATGGTTACCCCAGAGATAGAATACCGGTTCCCAGCCCGGGGGTAGGTGGTTATTGCCTAAAAAAAGATCCTTACATTTTTATGAATACGGCTAGAGTAAAGGGACGCCGAGTAAAACTTTCCGAGATGGCCAGAAAAATTAATGAATATATTCCCAAATTTATTGCTAAGAAACTTATTCAATTTTGTAAAAAAGAAAATAAAGATTTGTCTAAAATTAAAATATTTATCATAGGATTTGCTTTTAAGGGAGAGCCGGAAACCTCAGATACTAGGGGATCTTGTGCTTTAGATTTATTGAAGTATTTAAAGAGATTTAATAAAAATATTTATGGATATGATCCGGTGGTTCCTGTTGGCGAAATTAAAAGATATGGAGTGGTGGCTTGTAGCCTAGTTCAGGGCTTTAAAGACGCAGATTGCGTATTAATAATGAATAATCATCAGTCCTATCAGAATTTAGATATTCATAGTTTAGTTCAAACCATGGAAAAGCCCGGGTTTTTCTTTGATGGTTGGCATATTTTTTCACCAGAAATTATTAAAAAGAACGAGGGGATTTTTTATCAGGGTCTATGATTGGGGTTCTTACCACATTTTACGGTTATAAAGGGAAAAACCTAACAGAGAAAGTCGAAGACCTGATTCAGGTTTTTGAATCCATTAACTTACAGCCCTTTGTTCAATTGCTTTCCTCTTCGGAGGGCGAGGTGTTTGATAAGGTTGTGATCCGACTCAAAGAATTAAGAAAAAAATACGGAGTCGAATATAGCGTTCATGGATCCGTATGGTTGCCCAATCCCAACTTTTTCTTAAATTTAGGAAGTTCGGATAAAAAAACAAGTAAAAAAACTATTTCAGCGCTAAAAAAATCAATTGATTTTGCTAAGAATATTAAAGCAAGAAATGTTAGTTTTCACGGTGGCTATGCAGCTAATCTAGTTTTCCAGCAAGAAGAATTTCAACCTCTAGAAGTAAAAGAGTGTATTCCCTACAAAGAAGCCTATTCCAATTTAAGAGATAATCTTAAAGAATTGTTAAAATATGCTTCAGAAGATATTGAATTAAGCATAGAAAACCTAAATTATAGACCGGAAAAAAGATATCTTTTTTCTCAACCTGAAGATTTTAAATTTTTACCAAAGGAAGTCGGTATTTTATTTGATGTTGGTCATGTTCATTATTCTCAACAAAAACTTAAGGATTTGTCGTATACAAGAAGAATGATTAATAAAATTGGGGGAAGAATCACTGAAATCCACCTAAGTGATAATGATGGATTAGAAGACGAACACAGATTACCGGGAATGGGGAGTATTCCCATTTTGGATATTTTTCAGCAAATTTCCGAGAGACAGAAATTACCAGCAATTATAATTGAGGCTTTTTCCGGGAAAAATGGTTATTCTGAGGCCGATTTAAAAAATAGTATTAAAGAATTAGTAACCTTAATAAAAAATGAAAAATATTAATCTTAAGCATATTTATAATCAGGCGTATAAAGCAGGAGGAGAAAAATTTTTTTCAAAATTTAAGAAAGGAATTGACGCTAGTCAGATAAATTACCAAGTATTAAAAGAGGTTAATTGGAGAGGAAAAGAAGTGTTAGATGTGGGATGCGGAATAGGAAGAACCGCTTTTGCTGTTGCCAGACGGGGTGGGAAAGTTTTAGGGATTGATTATAGTCTGGAAGCCGTTAGAGTGGCTCGAACCCATTATCAACACTCTTGCCTTACATTTCAACATATTGATGTTGAGAAGATAAAGGGGTTATTTGATGTTATTCTTGTTTTAGGAACACTGGAACATATGGATAACCCCTTAAATATTTTGAAAAGACTAAAAAAGCTTCTGAAAAAAGATGGAGTACTAATTGCTACCTGCCCTTCTTTTATAAATTTACGAGGTTATATTTTAATGAGTCTTTATTATTTATTTAAGGTGCCCATAACCCGCACCGACCTTCACTATATAACCCCATTAGATATGATGGATTGGGCGGAAAGGTTAAGAATGAATATTAAATGGCGTACTTTTGATCATGGTCGGAGCCAAGGGAAAGAAATGATCAACGATCTTAAAGACCGTCTACCAAAAGCTTTAGGGCAGGCCGGAATGGAAACGAAGAATATTGATAATCTTATAGTTTGGTTAAAAAAGATTATGGTTTTTCATCAGCAAACAAAATATAACGGTGCTTTTGGCCTGTATAAATTAACAAAAATAACTTGAAAGAACTAATTTATTATGAAACAAAGAGGGGTAAAAATTATTGCTGAATTTTGTCAAAACTACAAAGGAGATAAAAACATTTTAAAAGAGATGATTTGGCGAGCAAAAGAAGCTGGAGCCGATTACGCTAAAGTTCAGTCTTATTTGGCCGATGAGCTGACTTTTCGCGAAAAATTTGAAGTAGGATGCTCCGAAGCACTACGTCGTCCTTATCAGAAAGAATACGAGAGATTAAAACCAGCCGATTTAAATGATGCGGCAATGCTTTGGTTTGTTGAGGAGTGTAAAAGAGCGGGTATTAAACCATTGGTGACCATTTTTACCCGGCAGCGAATTCCAGTCTTGGGACGCTTAGATTGGGACGAGGTAAAAATTGCTAGCTATGACTGCGCATCTTATCCAATGCTAGGCGAATTAAAGTCTTATTTTAATCATTTTTACATTTCTACGGGCGGAAGCTTTGATGAAGAGATTGAGAAAACTGCCAAAGCAATGAAAGGGTGGCTTTTTACCTTTTTGCACTGTGTAAGCATTTATCCCACTCCTTTAGGGTTTTTGCATTTGGCTAGAATGAATTTATTAAGACGGTTTACCCCCAAAGTCGGTTTTTCTGACCATACCTTGGTGGAAAAAGACGGATTAAAAGCAGCTATTGCCGCCTTGTTTTTGGAAGCCGACGTCATCGAAAGACATTTCACCGTTTTAAGCAGAAAAGAAACAAAGGATGGTCCGGTCTCTATTAATCCTGAAGAGCTGAAGGAGTTGGTTAAATTTTCCAAGATGGATAGAGAAGATCTTCGGCAATATATTAAAAAGCACATCCCTGAGTTTAAAAAAATGATAGGACTAGAAACCCGCCAATTAACAGAAGAAGAGTTGCGAAACCGAGATTATTACAGGGGGAGATTTGCCAGTAAGGTTAACGGAGAAATTATTAATAATTGGGAAAATAAAAAGGTTTTTTAGTCAATTCATTTATTTTCTTTTATCTCGAGGAGGCATTTTAATTTTAAAAAATCAATCTATGATTATTACTAAAAAATACAAAATTTTAGGAGTGGTTCCGGCTCGCGGAGGCTCAAAGGGAATTCCCCAAAAAAACATTAAACTTTTATTAGGGAAACCTTTAATTGCTTATACTATTATTGAAGCCCTTAAGAGTAAATTGTTAACAAAAGTTATTATTTCTTCTGATGACCGAAAGATAATTAGAATCGTAAAGAAATATGGCGGAGAAGCTCCTTTCGTAAGACCAAAAGAACTGGCAACCGATAAATCCTTGGCCTTACCGGTTATTCAACATGCAGTTCGAAAGATGGAAAAAATAGAAAAAATAAAATATGACTATGTGGTTATGCTTCAACCAACAACTCCCCTTAGAACTGCTGAAGATATTGACCAGGCCCTTAAAAAATTAATTAAAACTAAAGCCGATTCAGTGATTAGCGTAGTAAACGTAGAAGCAAATCATCCTTGGAGAATGAAAAAGATTGTTAATGATAGATTGGTAGATTATGGCAAAGAGGAAGTGGAAAATATGCCCCGTCAAAGCTTGCCCCCGGTTTATATCAGAAGCGGAGATATTTATGCAGTTAAAAGAAAGGTTTTAATGGCAGATAATACCTTTAGAGGAAAGGATTGTCGTCCTTATCTTATGTCGGAAGGGGGAACGGTCAATATTGATAGTGAAATAGACTTTAAATTAGCAGAAATTTTATTAAGCAAAAGAAAAAAAGATGTTAGAAATTTTAGTAGTTGAACCAGATTACAATAAAAAAGCTAAAAAAATCTTAGAAAGCTTAGGTCATGTGACAGAAATTTCATCTGGGAGAAAAAATTTATTAAAAATTATAGATAGATTTGACATTTTAATTATTAGATTAGATATCAAAGTTGATAAAGAAATTATCGAGAAAGCTCGTCGTTTAAAAGTTATTGGTAGTTCTACTACCGGATTGGATCATATTGACCTTAATCTGGCGGAAAAAAAAGGAATCAAGGTTGTTAGCCTTCAAGGCGAGATTAATCTTTTAAAAAATGTTTGGGCTACTCCCGAACATACTTTTGCTTTAATTCTTAGTTTGATAAGAAAAACCCCCTTTGCTTTTGATTCAATAAGGCGCTACCGCTGGAGTCGGAAAAATTTTATAGGAAGCGAATTAAGGAATAAAATTATTGGAGTGATTGGATTTGGTAGAGTCGGTTCTATGGTAGCTAGAATTGCCAAAGGATTCAAAATGTCGGTTTTAGCTTACGATCCTTATATTACAAAGAAAAAAATTATTAAAGCTGGAGTAATTCCATCAAACCTGAAAAACCTTTTTAAAAAATCAGACATTATTTCATTACATCTAAATTTAAATAAAAAAACTGAACTATTAATTCAAGCAGAAGAGTTCAAAGAAATGAAAGGCAGCGCTTTTTTTATTAATACATCGCGGGGAAAAATAGTAAATGAAAAAGCTTTATTAAGTGCTTTAAAAAGAAAAGAAATAGCTGGAGCAGCTCTTGATGTAATGTGGAATGAAGATGTTTCTGGAATTTTTCTAAAAGGAAATCCTTTAGTAAATTATGCAAAGAAGCATCATAATCTTATCATCACCCCCCATATTGGAGGGACAACCAGGGAATCAGTAGAAAAAACTGAAGTATTCATTGCTGAGAAGATAAAAAAATATTTTGATAACTATTAATAACAAACATGCAAGATTATATAACCATCGTTTACGACGAAAAAATTAAACCATACACAAAATACCCATTTCAGTTATGTTGGTACTTATTTAATCGATTTAATATGAAAAAAGGAGATAAGCTTTTGGATGTTGGCTGTGGCCGGGGTGATTTTTCAAAAGGTTTTAAGGATCTAGGATTAGAAGTATTTTGTCTAGATAAAGATAAAATTTGTTCAGGAATCAGGAAAGAATTACTGAGAGGTATTGAATTGCAATATGCTGATGTTGAGAAAGATGCTTTCCCTTACGAAAATGAGAGATTCGATTTCGTCTTTTCCAAATCATTAATAGAACATCTCTCAAAACCAGATAATTTCACTAAAGAGAGTTATCGAGTTTTGAAAAAGGGAGGCAGAAAGATTATTATGACTCCTGATTGGCAAAGCCAAAGATGTATATTTTTTAACGACTATACTCATGTCCGCCCTTATATGGTGAATGGCTTAGCTGATTTGTTGAAAATATATAATTTCAAGAGTGTGCAGGCAGAGTTGTTTTATCAATTACCTGTTTTGTGGAAATATCCTCAACTGAAGATATTCTCAAGATTTTTACAACTTTTTGGGCCACCGCAAAAAATATATAAGAATAAATTCTTTCGTTGGTCAAGGGAATTAATGATATTAGGAACTGGAATAAAAAAGTAGATCAATATAATTAATAAATCAAAATTAAATTATTGTATAAATAAAAATGAAACATATTAAAAATAGTATTTTTAGAAATATAAATTGTCCTATATGCGAAAATAACTCATTTACTATTGTTATTAAACTTACACCAAGACAATTTCTCAACGAAGAAAGAAAAAAGTATTATAATTTAGATTCGCTAGGTGTTAATTTAGATACAAATTTTTACATTAAAAAATGTAAAAAATGTAAATTTGTTTTTGTTAACCCTAGGCTAAAAAGTAACCTCTACTCCGTTGTTTATAATAAGGCTAAAATTAATCAATATAATAATAAAAACTGGGCAATAGAGGAGGGGGTCATTAGTAACTTATATAATTTACATCATAAATACCGAGAGTCTTTTCGATTTTTATCAACCTTATTATATTTCAAAAAATATTTTAAAAAACCAAAAAATGACGGATATGAACAACTAAAGTTATTAGATTATGGTTGTGGTTATGGGCATACCCTGGAATTATGCAAGGTTTTCGGCGTTGATGCTACTGGAGTGGAAATAGACTTGATGAGACTGAATATCTGTAAACAAAAGAACCTGAACGCTAAATTGCCATCAGAATTATCAACTTCAGAAAAATTTCATATTGTAATATCTTCTTCGGTTATTGAGCATATCAATGATCTTAATTCTTATTTTAAGTATATAAGCGAAAGAGTTGTTGAAAACGGAATTTTTTCTTTTAATGGATTGACGCCAAAAATAATAGAGATTGAGAGAAGAAATAATTACTTCAAAAATGTTATGCCACTTGAGCATGTTAACTATTTTGATAGAAAGTCATTATTAAAAATCGCGAAAAAATATAATTTTTATGAAACTAAAAAAATATATTCCGTTTTTCCCACAGAGGGATTAACTGATTATCTCACCCAATTTTTTAAAAGGATAATATTTAAAGGATTTCCCCCAACTGGAAATTTTAGCATTGAGTTAGTAAAAAAATAATAAGACATTACTTTAGATAAGTGAAGCATGGATAAATCAGAATATAATAAAAAGATTATTTCTTCTCGCAAATGGTTATTACTTCCAATAGAAACGAAAGCAAGAGAGTTTCATGCAAAAGTTTTATTTGCCTGCTTTGCTGCGCAAAGAGGTTGGGGTGTGATTATTGGTCCTCGTCATGTAATTAGGAAAGAACAAGCTTTTTTGCCCAAAGGGATCATAATCGAAAAAAGCGTTACACCATTAGATGAAAATCATATATCTGAATCTTTACAAAATGGTAATTTCGTCACGGGTTGGGATGAAGAAGGATTAGTTTATTTTAATAAAGATGACTATTTTGAAAGAAGAATTTCTAAAAAAGCATTATTAAAATTAGATAAATTTTTTTGCTGGGGAGAAAAGCAATATAATGATTTAATTTCTGATCCGGATATTGAAAAGGATAAACTTCTTATAACTGGTAATCCGAGATTTGACTTACTTCGTAAGGAAATTAGAGGATTCTATCAAAATGATTTATTTAAAAAAAGGTATGGTAATTATATTTTAATCAATACCAAATTCGGAGCTATTATCCCCAACGACTCATACAGCAGAAAATACTATAGTTATATAGACTATATGAAAGCTTCGGGAAGGTGTAGGAGCGTTAGGCAAGAATTATTATTAAAAAAACATATAGAATTACAGAAACAAACATTAGATTATTATTTAAAACTTATTCCCGAACTCTCTAAAAGATTTACCTTTCATAAGATAATAATTAGACCTCATCCGTCTGAAAATGATAATTTCTGGAAAAAACAAACAAAAAGCCTCTCGAATGTTGCTGTTATTTATAAGGGTAATGCGAATGAGTGGATTTTTTCTGCTGACGCGATGATTCATTCTAATTGTACAACCGGCATAGAGGCATATTTGATGGATAGACCATCTATATCTTACCTTCCGGTAAGAGATCATTCAGTTGAAGCTTGTCTTGCAAATGATTTAAGCGTCAGGGCTGAAAGCATAGAAGAAGTTATTGATATATTAGAAAAAATTATTAATGGAAACCTGACCATCAATAAAACGACTACTCAAAGAAAGATAGTAGCTTGTCATGTGGCCGGGATTAATGGAGATTTTGCATCAAAGCGAATTATTGATTATATAGAAGGTTATCTTCACGTGGCTGCAGAGTCATTTATCTTTTCTCGCCCTCTTTCTTATTGCCTGTGGAGTTATTTACAAAATATTAAGAAATTTTTTAAACCAATTAATAAAAGGTTTAATAATATTTCCAAGAAAGAATTATCGCATACTATCACCTTACTAGAGGCAAAAACGAAACTTTTTGATTCAATAAAGTATAAACAAATAAAAAATGACACTTTTGTTATATGTAAAGATTATTAACAATATTTAAGATGATTTAATTATGGTTGATAGAAAATATCGCTTAGCACGTTTATGGTCCAATAAAGAACTTCGAAAAGTTGCCGCTTTTTTTAGTGGGGACATTGTTAATGTTTCTGCATGGGATGACCGCGATAAGGAGGGAAATTATTATAAAAATTATTTTCAAAATGCTAGAAATTATTACTACACTAATTATTGTGGAGAAAAAGGAATACAGAGTTTAAAAAACGAGTTTTTTTGTGATTTATCTGAAGATTTACCTAGTGAGCTATTAAATAGATTTGATGTGGTTTTTAATCATACTACGCTTGAACATATCTTTGATGTCAAAAAAGCCTTTCAAAATATATGCAAGATGTCTAAAGATATTGTTATTATTGTTGTTCCTTTTTGTCAGGTTCAACACGAAACCAAGGACTGGAAGGATTATTGGAGGTTTACTCCAACAGTTATAAGAAAATTGTTCGAAGAAAACGGCTTTAAGACTATTTTTCAATCCGCAAATAATCATAAAAATTGCGCCATTTATTTATTTTCCATAGGGTCAAAAAATTCAGAGAAGTGGAGCGAAAAATTTTTATTTTCCGAAAAAGAAAAATTAAATAACTGCGGGAAACAGATAGGTTTTTCTTTAATTGAAGAAATTAAAGATATTGTTAGGAATATTTTCTGGACAGGAAAAAATAAATGATAAGTAATATTTTATTAAAGCTAATAAGGAAATTTGATGATATTTTTCCAGAAACAATCGTTTTTCTTAGGATAAAATTATTCCGTCTTTTTGTTTATGTTTTTTCAAAAAAAACTGTTTCCTATGAAGGGTTAATAGCCTTGGAATCAGATAATCATCATATTTTTTTTGGTTACTATGATATAACTCCTTTTAACCAAGATGATAAAAAAATATTAGCTCTAAGAGCACCTCTTATTAATAGACATCCTTCTGTTGAAGATTATGTAGAGGTTGGATTTTTCAATATTAATGCTCCTCAAGAATTCAATTCTTTAGGAAAAACCAATACATGGTGTTGGCAACAAGGGTGTAGGTTGCAATGGTATTCGAGAGGAGAAAATCAAGTTATCTATAATTGCTTAATTGACGGGACTTATGGAGCGGTAATAAGGGATATTTTAACGGGGCGAATCATAAAAGAAATCAGGCGATCCTTATACTCTGTCAGTCAAGACGGAAATTGGGGTCTTTCGTTGAATTTTTCTCGCCTTCAGCGTCTTAGGCCGGGTTACGGGTATGAAGTATTGCCGGATGAAACTATTAATAATCGGCTTCCCCATGATTCTGGTATAGAATTAATCAATATCAAAACAGAAAAAATAGAGCCACTTTTTTCATTAAAGGATATCTCTAAAATAGAGCCTCATCCTTCTATGGCAGGAGCTGAGCATTATTTTAATCATATTATGTTTAACCCTTCCGGAAAAAGGTTTTTATTTCTTCATTTGTGGCAGAGAGGCAGAAGACGTTATTCTCGCTTATTTACTGCTGATCGTAATGGCAGCAGGCTTTCTTTATTAAATAATAGCGGCTCTGTTTCTCATTATAACTGGGCTTCAGAAAATGAGATCGTTTTATATAGTCAGATTAAAAATAGAGGGTATTCATATGCTATTTTTAATGATTCAAGCGGATCTATAAAATTTTTTAACAAAAATGTTCCCAAGACAGACGGCCATCCAATATTGTTAAATAACTCCGATATCTTGATAACAGATACTTATCCCGATATGTGTCATTATAGAAACTTAGTACTTTATAAGATAAAAGAAGATAAGGTTATTATTCTGAAAAGATTTGATAGTCCCATTGATTTTAACCATGAATTTAGGTGTGATTTGCATCCGAGAATAAGCAATGACAGAAAAATAGTAGCCGTTGATAGAATTATTAATAAAAGGAGGTGTATTACTCTCATCCCTTTAAATTATAAATAGGATGAAAATTATCTACGTCTCTAACTCAATAATACCATCACAAAAAGCAAATAGTGTGCATGTCATGAAGATGTGTGAAGCATTTGTAAAAAAGGGAAACAAGGTGATCTTATTGTGCAGAAGCGGAGATAGAAAAGAAGATATAAATGATTTCAATTATTATGGTATCAAAGAAAAATTTGAAATAAAAAAGATTTGGTGGCCGCCTGTAAGGGGCGGAGGACTTATTTACGGGTTTTTAGTAGGGCTTTTTCTGCGTAACATTTCTAAAGATTTTATTATTTACGGCCGCTCTATTTACGGTATTTTTCAAGCATCAAAAAAAGGATTTAATTGTATATTTGAAGCGCATACGCCTCCAGGGAACAATATTCATTATAAAATGGAAGAAAAGCTTTTTAAATTAAACTTTTTTGTGGGATTAGTTACAATAACCCACGCTTTAAAGGACGAGTATTTAAGAATTTTTCCGTTTTTAGGGGATAAAAAAATTAAAGTTGCTCCAGATGGAGCAAATTTACCTTCGGGAAAAAGAAAGAAATTAGTTAGTTGGCCAGGAAGAAATGATACTATGCAGGCTGGTTATGTCGGCAGTTTGTATTCGGGTAAGGGAATGGAGATTATTTCAAGCTTGGTAAAGATAATAAAAAATGTTGATTTTCATATTGTTGGAGGAAAAGAAGAAGATATAAGATTTTGGAAAGAAAGAATCAAAAGCGAAAATGTTTATTTTCACGGTTTCATTCCTCATGGAAAATTAGCTTCATATTATGAAAAATTTGATATTGTGTTGGTTCCTTTTCAAAAAAGAATATCGTTATCGGGGAACAAAGGAGATATTTCAAGATGGACATCGCCTTTAAAAATATTTGAATATATGGCTCATGGAAAAGCTATTATTTCTTCTGAGTTACCGGTTATTAAAGAAGTTTTAATTAATAATCAAAATGCTTTATTATGTAATCCGGAAAATATTAACGAGTGGGTTGAGGCAATAAATAGATTAAAAGATATAAACTTAAGGAAATTTTTAGGGGAAAATGCAAGAAAAGAGTTGGAAGCAAAATATACATGGGAAAAAAGAGCAGAAGCGGTATTAATGGGAATTTAGAATACATGAACAAAAAAATTAAAATTTTATATTTAACTACGACCTCTAAATTATCCGGAGCGGAGAAGCAGCTTTATGAATTGGCAAGAAGAATTGATAAAGAAAAATACGAAGTGATGGTTTGTACGATAATGGACGATTTA
>Ga0209498_1001779_pt1 | contig 13113 bp, 11 predicted proteins | sample WalLakDeSediment_FD_184131 | JGI IMG/M metagenome (GOLD analysis project Ga0209498, IMG submission 184131) | Lake sediment microbial communities from Walker lake, Nevada to study Microbial Dark Matter (Phase II) - Walker Lake 11/02/13 Deep... | ecosystem: Environmental > Aquatic > Freshwater >...
AATAAAGCACGCTGGATTTTTCTTTGAGGAAGAAATATTTCTTATTGTAATCCTCTTTCATAGTCTCAGTCACAAATACAACTGATGAGGCATTTTTCAGTACAGATTTTTCCAGACGATTGTCAATACTAAGTGTAAGCTTATTACGTTTAAAATTTCTATAGTAAGAAATATCAACCCATGGATCAATAAATACAGGAATGTGAGGTAAACCTAAATTCGACGAAATCTTCTTTCCAATCAAATGTGTTGTATGCGGAGGACCAATTGAAACTATTGCATCAACTTTTTCTTTCTTCAACAAGCTTAATCCAACTTTGACAGCAGGGAAGTACCAACCAACCCTGGCATCAGGAATAAAAATATTCATTCTTATCCAGATAGATAACCTGTGAGTAAAACTTTTATTCTTATTCGAAATTGTTTCGGAAGCTACAAGCTGTTCGTCTTTTCCTTTTCCAATGAATTTCTTATAGATATCAAATGGTTCAAATGACTTTGCTCTGATTACTTTAACTTCAGAAGGAATTTCGTTAATAAAAGTTTCATCTTTCTGCGAGAAGGTATCTTCATCCACTGTCAACACTAACGGCTGCCATCCGAAAGAGGGAAGATGCTTTATTATTTTTAATGGCCAGTGAAGCGATGCTTTTCCTGAAGGCGGCCAATAGTATGTTATGAATAAAACTTTTTTCATAGTATTTAATTTAGCTTCTCTCCAACATAACGAATGACGTTTGCATCTCCATTATGCTTATCGCCTTCATTAAGAATTATATTTTTTTCTTCAATCAGGATTGTTTTCATTTCTTCAAAGTCATTCTTAATATCATTATAAGAATATAACATCAATAAATCCTGCGGACCTCCTGAAGTTTTTCCAAATTGATTTTTTGAAAAAGATTCAATTATTAAAATACCGCCAGGCTTTAGCGAGTCTGTAATTTTTTTATGAAATGATTTTCGTTCTTCAGAGTTAAAATGAACAAAGATAATTGCAGCAGCATCGTAATAATTCTTTTTAGGAATAAAGGTTCGTAAATCAACAACTGAGTAGTTAACATCAACTTTATTCTCGTCAGCGAGGTTTACAGCCTTTTCCATTGCTTTTTGACTCTGGTCAACTGCATCTACCTGCCAGCCAAGCTTAGCTGCATAAACTGCATTTCGTCCTTCACCTTCACCGGGTAAAAGTAACCTCCCGGGAGTTAATATTTTACTAAGCTGCTCTTTAAAGAATTGATTCGGTTCAATTCCATAGATGTATTGTTCAGTTGAATATCGCTCATCCCAAAATGTAGATTTATAGTCTGACATATCTCATTTTCTTCAATTAATTACTCAAATTTAGGAATAAACAATGCTTAAGTGAAAAACGATTTTTCTCAAATTAAAAACCTTCATTAATTCTCACTGGCTTCTTACGGTGACAATACAGATTTCTTTGAATATATTTACCAATGAATTAATTCTTTAATAGTTGTGAATGCTAATTTGAGAAACATAGATAGGTTTGTTGTTGTTGGCGACAGAGTGCTTGTTAAACCACAGGAAGAATCGTCAAAAACATCAAGCGGTTTATACCTTCCTGCGGGGGTTGCGGAAAAAGAAAGAGTACAAAGCGGTTACGTTATTAAAATTGGACCTGGATATGCAACCTCCACCGAAGTTGAGGATGAGCCGTGGAAAGAAAGCGCGAATAAAGTTAAGTACATTCCTTTACAAGCAAAAGAAGGGGACCTTGCAATATTTTTAAGAAAGGAAGCTGTTGAAATAGAGTTTGATAAAGAAAAATATTTGATTATCCCTCAATCAGCAATTCTTCTATTAATACGTAATGAGGACTTTTCAGTTTAATTTTTCTAGTTAAAGCCAAATTCCCAGGCAATCGGTCCGCTGTTGATGCTGTGCCCGGAAATTAAAACTTCCTGATTCTTTTCATCAGGTTTGATCTCACGAACTAATTGAGGTTTTTTAAAGGAAGTTTTCCTGGCAAGCCCGGGCTGCTCAGTTTTCATTTGAGTATAATCATTTGAATATATCACTTCACCAGATATTGAAACATCAGAATTGCTGTTTCTTTCCATTCGGATATTTTCAGAAACCAGGTTTTTATTTACCGGTTCCACTTCGTTACTGTTCTCACCAGACTCTAAAATTTTATCGTTTGCCAGTTCTTCAACATGCTTATTAACAAGAGGTTCTGAGACTTTTTTATTAGGAGTTTTTGGAACTCCATTATTAGAATTTTGTTTCATCTGGCTAAGCTCATCAATTTCCTGTTCTAACAATCTCCTGTTCTCTATGTCTTCTAGAGCAACTTTTAAATTTGTATATAGTGGGAAGATCTTCCCGATAGAATTTAAGGTTAAGAATATACTTGATTGATTAATCGGCTCAATTATAACTAACGAACGATTTTGCATTTTTAATTTTTTATAGCAGCTTACAAGTACGCCCAGGAAAGTCGAGTCAAGATGTTCGCAGGCACTCAGATTAACAATAATATCCTTATCAGATTCGTGTATAGCTTCATCAATATAATCCCTGAAATCTGTTGCTTCATTTAATGTGGCTCGTATTAAATTAACATTGAATACAACAGCATAATTTTCTATCTTTTTTTCAATTGATTCCATCTGTCTGCTTACCTCTTTTTTTATTTGAAATCTTCAGAATTCTTGTGTCTATGTGACATCAGAAACAATTTGATTTTGACAATTATCAGGCCATTTGGGGTACGAGTTTATAAACAAAATGAGCAGAGCATGGTCAAAAATGTCGTCCTGAAAAGCATATTTTTCCGATTAAAAAAAGAAAAAACGGACAAAAATTACTTCAATTAAATTGCAGCTGACAAAACTATCGTGAGTAGAGAAATGTTATTTTGAAGGGATATTAAATTTATCGGATGGACCGTTCCACTATACTGCAAAAAAAAGTAACATTTCGAGAATGTTACTTTAAACGAGAAATTATTTCACTTACGAATCACTAACAAAGCAGTGTGATGACATTACATACAGTTGTTAGCAATAAATATTATATAGTACGAATTTACTTATCTAGAAACTATCATCAAGACAGCAAGGATAATAGATATCATTACTACAATTTTTGTCAGGCTAATAATTTTATTCTCCTTTGCCGATATAAAACCGGAGAACTCAGAAATATTTGCTGCGCCACTTTTATTTGTTTTTAAATGCATCATATGTTCCCTCGTAAAAAATTAATTCACTTGTTACTATTTTTATTCATACCAGCTTAAAATTGAAAAACGCTTGGTTACCAATAAAGCCTGGATAAGATTCAAAGCATCTGAACTGTAAAGCGCTTTGAAATTTCCATTGGCGACTTCAACGTTAATTTGATTTCCCGCAACAACTAAGCTGCCTAGTATTGAACCATTACCATTAAGTTTAATATCAATGGTAGTGTTCTTAAAGGCAATCACTAAACCTTTATAGTCAAAATCCCCATTGATTGTTAAACTTCCATTAACTACAAGAATTCCACACCCGCTTGCAGCCTCGGAGTTATTTATATGTATATCACCATTTACAAATGTTACTTTGGGTTCAGTAACACTTCCCCATTCATTAGTTGTTTTAATTTTATCCTGAGTATCAATAAGTATATCTGGATTATCTGCCAGCAGTTGGGCATAATCAGCCCAATCAATTTCGTTATTAATTACTCTACGCTAGGCGTACCACCAGATCCAAGCACTTGATCAATTGTATTTTTTGTTATCATATCTAGGACAGATTGCTGCTGGGTTGCACCATCAACAGCAATACCGGGTACTGCGCCACCACCGGTTAAATTTCCATTGATGTCGTGATCATTTCCGTTGATTTCTATGTTACCATTAATTGCATTCTTCTTAAGCCCCGCAACAGTTCCCGAAGAAAGGTACATAGCGCCTGGACCGGGATATAGAGGAACTCTATCAGCAGCGGCTTCAACAACCGTTGTATGTTGCACTCCCATAAAAGTCGCTACGGATGTAACCCTAACTAAACTGTCAGGTCCTGAAATATTAATATTATACTTTCCACTAAACAGGTCATTGTTTGGATAGCTATTATTCATCATTGAGCGATCGTGTTTCAACCTTTCTAAATATATTTCGACACCAGAGTTAGCTATAAGTCTAGCCTGCGTCTGCTCAAACATATTTATTGTTGTTGATAAATTTTCTTTTGAGTTAGCATTTAACTTCAAAATAAAGAAGCTAATGATAACTGACATCCCCAAAGCGATTATTAATAGTCCTTTTCCCATTTTATATATTCCTCGGATTTATTGTTAATTCCCAGTAAGTAAATTGTGATGAATCTGGCTGACCTGTTACATAGTTAGCTACATGTTCGTAAGGTTCAACCCAAAATTCTGCTTTGACGTATGTAATACTGTCAAGATAAGTTGTTGCAATTCCCTTTGAGTTTAAGTATGAAAATTTCAAGTCAACTAAACCTAAAGTTGGGCCACCAAGTGTATCGGTATGGTTTATTATTCTGTATAGAACTTTGTCTCTCTGATTAGCTGTTCCGGATGCTTCTGTTGAATCACCAAGATAGTACTCAACAAAATCAATTACTCCATGTCCATAAGTTCCCGGAGCTTCCATATCAGCGTAAAATTGAATTCGGGTTGGTTCGGCAGTTACTATCGCTGTCCCATCGTACTTGTAGCCAATCTTACGCAGGTCGTAGTTAATAATCTCAGCAAGAGTTTTTACGTTTTGCTGAAGTTTTAGTTCATTATCAGAGTAATAGTTTGCATTGCTCGTGTAAAGATTCAGTTTTACAATCAGGAGGAAAAGAATTCCGGCAATAAGAGATGAGCCCATTAAATCAAGTAAAATGTGCATATTCTGTCCTTACTTAGAATGTAATGTGAAAACAAAAGATAAACTTACGGGATGACTCATGTATGGACTTGTCACCCTAACAATTACACGCTTGAAGAAAGTTTGAGTTGAGCTGGTAACATCAGGATTTTGAGCAGTTACATAATCAACTTCACTTGTAACAGTATAATTCTCAGCATTGGGAAGAGAAACATTTTTTATATATCCATGGTAGTCATCGATATCATCAAAATCATAAACGGAATATTCCCCTGGATCATAAGGACCAAATGCATCAATATTCGTTAACTGATCAGCTGTAATTGCTCTCCACTCAACAGTTTCTTCATCGAACGCTTTCTGTTTAATCTCTTCTATAAGATCATCGGCAAGAGAAAAAGCAGTCAGATAAACTTTATTTTCTATTTCTGTAGTTCGATTTTGAAGAAGTGTAGTGTTAAACCTTAATGAAACTAAGGCTAACAGTGCCATCGCTCCTATAGCAAGATATTGATTGTGCGACATAAAATTTTCCTCTAATCTCGTTTAAGTTTTTTCTGAACTGCAGTATTATTTGCAATCACTATGCTAAAACGAAAAAGGCAGTTTTTGATGATAAATAAGGGGGTAGAGTAGTTTGAAAGTAAAAATGGCGACAGGATTGTCGCCATTTTCTTCGTTGAACTAGTATTTTTAAGTAAGTTCGGCTTACAAATTTAAATCATTCCCACCAGGTAAGGATTGAAAATCTTTTTGTAATAAGCAGCTTTTGAATTAAATCTATTGCGAGAGTACTATATAATGACCTAAAATTACCACTTGAAACATCGACGTTAATTTGGTTACCAGCCGCTACAAGACTACCTATAATTTGGACATTACCAGTAAGGTTTATATCTACAGTTGTATTTTTATATGCAACTATTAAGCCTTTGTAATCAAAGCCACCATTAACAGTTAAGTTTCCATTTATGACCAGAATTCCACAACCTGATGCTGATTGAGAATTATTTAGTGTAATATCCCCATTTACAAATGTGATCTTTGGCTCATTGATATTGCCCCACTCATTCCCGGACTTAATCTTTTCCTGAGCATTAACCAAAATATCTGGATTATCCGCAAGAAGTTGAGCGTAAGCAGACCAGTCTATAGTATCATTAACAACCTCTACGCTCGGTGTTCCACCTGCACCTAGAATATTTTCAATTTTATTTTTTTGGATCATATCAATAACAGCTTGTCTTTGAGTTTCGCCATCAACTGCAATTCCCGGCACAGGAGTACCGCTAACTGGATTCCCATCTAAATCATGATTGTTACCATTAATTTCTATACTACCACCAATAGCATTTTTTTTAAGTCCAGCAACAGTTGTTGCGGATAGATACAATGCACCCGGTCCAGGGATAATTGGAACTCTATCAGCGGCAGCTTCTACAATTGTTGTATGTTCAACTCCCATAAAAGTGGCAGTTGAAGTTACATTCACCAGACTATCCGGACCGGAAATAGTGATATCATAAGTCCCACCGAACAAATCGTTACCTGAAAAACTTTTATTCATCATTGAACGATCGTGTTTCAGCTTTTCAAGGTAAACTTCAACACCTGAATTAGCTATAAGTCTGGCTTGTGTCTGCTCAAACATATTAACAGTTGTTGAAAGATTTTCATTTGAGTTAGAGTTCAGTCTAAGTGAGTAAAAACCAATAATAACTGACATTCCAAGAACGATTATTAATAGACCTTTTCCCATTTTATATATTCCTCGGGTTTATTGTTAATTCCCAGTAAGTAAATTGTGATGAATCTGGCTGACCTGTGACATAGTCTGCCACATGTTCGTAAGGTTCAACCCAAAATTCTGCTCTAACGTATTTAATGCTGTCAAGATAAGTTGTTGCAATTCCCTTTGAGTTTAAGTATGAAAATTTCAAGTCAACTAAACCTAAAGTTGGACCACCAAGTGTATCGGTATGGTTTATTATTCTGTATAGAACTTTGTCTCTCTGATTAGCTGTTCCGGAAGCTTCTGTTGAATCACCAAGATAGTACTCGACAAAATCAATAACTCCATGTCCGAATGTTCCGGGTGCATCCATATCAGCATAAAACTGGATACGTGTTGAGTCAGCCGTAACTATAGCGGTGCCATCATATTGATAGCCTATTTTGCGCATGTCATAGTTGATGATCTCGGCTAAAGTTTTTACGTTTTGCTGAAGTTTTAGTTCATTATCAGAGTAATAGTTTGCATTGCTCGTGTAAAGATTCAGTTTTACAATCAGGAGGAAAAGAATTCCGGCAATAAGAGATGCGCCCATTAAGTCGAGTAAAAAATGCATTTTCTTTCCTATTTAGAATGTAATGTGAAAACAAATGATAAATAAACAGGATGGCTCATGTAAGGACTGGTTACCTGAACAGTAACACGTTTAAAGAATGTTTGTGTAGAGCTAATTACATCCTGATTTGCAGCTGTTACATAATGAACAGTGCTGGTTATAGAATAATCTTCAGCGTGAGGTGCAGAAACGTCTTTTTGATAACCATGGTAATCGTCAATGTCATCAAAATCTAAAACTGAATATTCGCCCGGGTCATAAGGACCAAATGTATCAGCATCACTCAGTTCTTCGGGATTAATAGAACGCCACTCAATAGTTTGTTCATCAAAAGCCTTCTGCTTTATTTCTTCGATGAGATCATCAGCAAGTGAAAAAGCTGTAAGATAAACTTTATTCTCTACTTCAAGTGTTCTGCTTTGAAGCAGTGTTGTATTAAATCTTAATGACATCAATGCTAATATTGCCATTGATCCGATTGTTAAAAATGATTGTGTTCCTGACATATTTTATAATTTTCCTGTTAATTAGTAGTGATTCTTAAAGTTGTGATTCTTTAACCCAACACTTATGCCATTTTAATTGACAAAGTTGTCGGGAATAAAGTGCAAAATCTGATTATAAATTGTAAAATTATTCTTTAAGTAAACTTTGCTGTGGATATATTACTAAATCACAGGGGTTGTTTTTTCCGTTAAAGACTTGGTTGTAAGTTCAAGTTGAATGTCAAAGACAAAGTTGTCGGTGATCTAATTTCTTCTTTCCCGTATTGCCTTTAATCTTCTTTGAAGAGTTCTTTCACTCACACCGAGCAGAGGTGCAGCTCTCTGAACGCTATTTCCAACAGTTTTCATTACACTCATAATATGTTCTTCTGCTGCGAGAGATAGAGTGGTAAGTCTGGATCTTCCGTTACCGTTTTCAGGAAGCTTAATATATTCTTTTGGAAGGTCTATTGAACTTATATAGGATTCACCGAAAGTTTTTGCGACCGCATTAAGTATTATGTTTTCGAGCTCTCTCACATTACCCGGAAAAGTATAATGCTTCAAAGTATCAATCACTCCATCAGAAAACCCGCGGATATTTTTATTGTAAGTTCTGTTTCCAACTTCCAGAAAATGTTCAGCAAGCAGGACAACGTCGTCTCCCCGCTTATTCAGTGCAGGCATATAAATAAAGCCGCGATTTAACCTGTAATATAAATCGGCTCTGAATTCCTTTTTGTTGACTGCATCAAGCAAATCTTTGTTTGTTGCAGAGATAATTCTGATGTCAAGCTGGACCGCTTTGGCATCACCTATTCTGTAAATTTCGTTATACTGTATTGTTCTCAAAAGTTTACCTTGCAATGCAATAGGCAGCTCGCCCACTTCATCAAGGAATATAGTCCCGCCATTCGCAGCTTCGAAGTATCCTATTTTATCATCAACAGCACCGGTAAATGTTCCTTTTCTATAACCAAATAATTCACTTTCAAAAAGGCTTGGCGTAATTGAGGCTAAATTCACTGCAACGAATGGTTTATTTCTTCTGGGAGAAAGATCATGAATTTTTCTGGCAATCATATCTTTACCTGTACCGGTTTCTCCTGCAATGAAAACGGTTTCATTTGTCGGGGCAAAAATTTCAACAAGCTCAAAAACTCTGTTTAGTAAAGGCGAATCTGTAATGATATCGGAGAAGATTCTTCTGCCGGGTTTGTGTTCAAGCAGAGATCTTCTTAATGAATCTCGCTCTGTTTCAAGTAGTCTGGTATCAAGTGCTCTTCTTATTGTTAATAATAGCCTGTCTGTATCCGGAGGCTTTGTGATGAATTCATACGCTCCAAGCTTGATTGCTTTTAATGCAATCTGGACTTCGTGAACAGCTGTTATTACAACAACAGGAATGTTTGGATAAACTGCATAAATTTTCTCCAGTAATTCCAGTCCATTCATCTCGGGCATAAAAATGTCAAGCAGGATTAAATCAATATCGGTTCTATCCAGCAATGGAATAACATTTAATGGATTGGACTCTGTAATTACATTTGTATAGCCTTCCTGATTGAGGAAATCCTTCATTAGCTCAAGGTAAGAAGGTTCGTCATCTACTATTAAGATTGGATTTTTCTCCACTTTAATATTTCCCGGGGTTTTTTCCTGAATAACGATTAAATATTTTTAGTTTGTCACTGACGTCAAAAATCGTGCAGACAATCCAGGAATGTCATATCTGAACAGATTTCTTCGATTTTATGTATTTTTAAGTAGAAAAATTTTTTTATTGAAGAAAGATGAGGACTTAAAATGACTGCAAATTTCGATATGATCAAAAACGCATATAATAATTACCGGGAAAAATTGACCGACACAAGAAAGGTTCTAAATCGACCTTTAAATTATGCTGAAAAAGTTCTTTACACGCATTTGTGGGATCAACCAACAAAAGAGTTTCAAAGAGGCAAAGATTATGTTGATTTAGCGCCAGACCGTGTTGCAATGCAGGATGCAACTGCACAAATGGCGCTGCTTCAGTTTATGTCTTCTGGAAAAACGACAACTGCAGTGCCTTCAACAGTTCATTGTGATCACTTGATTCAGGCACAGGTTGGTGCCGCAGATGATTTACTCAGAGCAAATGAAGAGAACAAAGAAGTGTTTGATTTTCTTCAGAGCATTTCTCAGAAGTATGGAATAGGTTTCTGGAAACCCGGCGCAGGAATAATTCACCAGGTTGTGCTTGAGAATTATGCTTTCCCCGGCGGAATGATGATCGGAACTGATTCTCATACTCCAAATGCAGGCGGACTTGGAATGATTGCAATCGGTGTTGGCGGTGCAGATGCAGTTGATGTTATGGCTGGAATGCCCTGGGAATTGAAATGGCCCAAAATTATCGGAGTTAAGTTAACAGGAAAGATGAATGGCTGGACTTCTGCAAAGGATGTAATTCTAAAACTTGCGGGAATATTAACTGTTAAAGGCGGAACCGGTGCGATCGTTGAATATTTTGGAGAAGGTACATCAACTATTTCCTGCACCGGTAAAGGAACAATTTGCAATATGGGTGCAGAGATAGGTGCAACAACTTCAATATTTCCTTTTGATGAGAAGATGGCTTCTTATCTGAGAATTACAAAACGAGCTGATGTTGCAGCACTTGCTGAAGGTCTTGCAGATGAATTATGTGCTGATAAAGAGGTCTTCAAAAATCCTGAAAAATATTATGACCAGGTAATTGAAATTAATTTGAGTACACTCGAACCACACCTTAATGGTCCTTTTACTCCAGATAAAGCCTGGCCCATTTCACAAATGAAGGAAGCAGTTAAGAAAGAAAATTATCCTGATAAAATCTCTGTTGCCCTGATTGGAAGCTGCACAAACTCGAGTTATGAAGATATTGATCGCTCTGCCAGCATAGCAAAGCTTGCATTGTCAAAAGGATTAAAAGCGAAATCACAATTCACAATTACCCCCGGTTCTGAACAAGTCAGAGCAACTATCGAAAGAGATGGTCAGTTAAAAGCGTTGACAGATATCGGTGGACTTATTCTTGCAAATGCCTGCGGTCCCTGTATTGGTATGTGGAAGCGAATGGATATCAAGACAGGCGAGAAGAATACAATCGTCACTTCATTCAACAGAAATTTTGCAAAGAGAAATGATGGCAATCCGGAAACACTTGCATTTGTTGCATCACCTGAAATTACAACTGCACTTGCAATCGCCGGAAGCCTTTCATTCAATCCATTAACAGATGAACTTGAAAATGAAAAAGGTGAAAAAGTAAAATTAAATCCTCCAACCGGTGAGGAACTTCCTCCGAAAGGATTTGATGAAGGAAGCAGCGGATTCATTCCACCTGCAAAAGATGGTTCATTAGTGGAAGTAAAAGTTGACCCGAAGAGTGAAAGACTTCAGCTTCTATCTCCATTCAGTAAATGGGATGGAAAAGATTTGGTTGATCTGCCTGTTCTTCTAAAAGCAAAAGGAAAGTGTACGACTGATCACATTTCAATGGCAGGTCCGTGGTTAAGATTTAGAGGACATCTGGATAATATTTCCAACAATATGTTCATTGGAGCAACTAATGCTTTCAGTGGAGATACAGGAAAAGTAAAAAATATTTTTTCCGGTGAAACGAAATCAGTGCCGGAAGTTGCTCGTGAGTATAAAGCAAAAGGAATCGGCTGGATTGTAATCGGTGATGAAAATTATGGTGAAGGTTCTTCACGTGAACATGCTGCAATGGAACCCAGATTTCTTGGTGGACGAGCTATAATCGTAAAAAGTTTTGCGCGAATTCACGAAACCAATCTTAAAAAACAGGGAATGCTTCCGCTCACCTTTGCTGATCCGAAAGATTTTGATAAAATAAAAGAAGACGATAAAGTTGATCTGCTCGTTACTCATCTTGAACCCGGTAAACAGTTGAAAATGATCGTCAAACATTCAGATGGAAGCCAAGACGAAATAATGCTCAATCACACGATGAATGAAGCACAGATAAAATGGTTCAAAGCCGGAAGTGCGTTGAATCTTATTGCGGAGAAAAATAAAAATTAAATTCAATTTGAAGATAATTATAAAGGAGAATCCAATTGGGTTCTCTTTTTTTTAAAAGTCATTCCGGAGAACCACCGCAGGTGTTTAGTCCGGAATCTGAAGCAAATAACTTCAAACGATTTTGGACTTATTACTTAGCGGGTTGTTTGAACTATATTTTTACAATTAATGAAATTATTCCGATAAAATTTTAATTTAACTTTTTACAAGGCTTACCAATGCAGAAATCAGAAATAAAAAATTTTCTCAAACGCATCGAACTATTCAAAGGCTTAAACGAAGCTCAGCTTGATACGATAGCTGAAAAAATAAAAGTTGAAAAGCACAAGACAGGAACGATGATATTCAACCAAAATAACATCAGGCAAAATCTTTACATCATTGTTGATGGTGAAATTGAACTCTTCAGGCGAACACCTTATGGAGGTGAGAAACGCCTTTCAGTTTTCGGTAAGTTTGATTTTCTTGGCGAGGGAGCTTTGATGGATGATTCACCGCACTCGACTTCTGCAAGAACTACTGCCGAAACAACAACGCTTGCATTGTCCCGCGAAAAATTTAAAGAACTATTAGCCGAACATAGCAACGTTGCTCTCGATATTCTTTCAAAGATTGCACGGGTGATTTCAAGAAGAATAAGCTCGGCGAACACAAAAGTTGTTAACCTCGCTGCGCAGTATCAATCAGGAAGAACGAGAACCGAACACGACTTGCTTGGAGATAGGGAGGTACCGCACGAATTTTATTACGGAGTTCAAACTTTGCGTGCAATTGAAAACTTCAGCATCAGCGGAGTAACATTAAATTTTCATCCTGTAATCATTCAGGCATTAGCAATGGTGAAGATGGCTGCGGCAGAAGCAAATTATGAACTCGGACTTCTATCAAAAGAAATCAGCGATGCTATAGTTCAAGCTTGCACAGAAATTATAAACGGAAAACTCCACACTCACTTTGTTGTTGATATGATCCAGGGCGGTGCAGGAACTTCCACAAATATGAATGCCAACGAAGTAATCGCAAACCGTGCACTTGAAATTCTAGGGTACGAAAAAGGTGAATACCAGTTTTGTCATCCTAATAATCATGTTAATCTTTCGCAATCAACTAACGATGCTTATCCGACTTCTGTCAAGATTGCTTTAATACTTGCCAACCAAACACTGATTGAAGTGTTGAAGGAATTGATTCAATCATTCCATAATAAAGCAAAAGAATTTTCTCACATAATTAAAATGGGAAGAACTCAGCTTCAGGATGCTGTGCCGATGACGATGGGACAGGAGTTTGAAGCATACGCAGTTACTCTTGGCGAAGAAGTCGAACGACTCGAACAAAACGTAAAACTTTTTCT
>Ga0209498_1001780_pt1 | contig 13112 bp, 10 predicted proteins | sample WalLakDeSediment_FD_184131 | JGI IMG/M metagenome (GOLD analysis project Ga0209498, IMG submission 184131) | Lake sediment microbial communities from Walker lake, Nevada to study Microbial Dark Matter (Phase II) - Walker Lake 11/02/13 Deep... | ecosystem: Environmental > Aquatic > Freshwater >...
TTTCTGCGCCTCATCACCCATGCAGGCCAGAAAAATCTGGGGGCGTAACGGATCGGCGATGTTAATGTTTTGCTTTTCAGCCACCATCAGGAGGCGTTCAATGCCGCTGGCAAAACCAACGGCCGGTGTCGCCATTCCGCCCAGTTCTTCGGCCAGTAAATCATAACGTCCGCCGCCGCAGATGGCATTTTGCGCACCCAGGGCGTCGCTGCTGATTTCGAAGACGGTGCGGGTGTAATAATCCAGTCCCCGCACCAGGTAGGGGCTCTCCGAAAAGGCAATACCCAGAAGGTCCAGTTGTTCTTTCAGACGCTGATAATGGTCGCGGCTCTCGCTGAACAGATGCTCGCTGATTCTGGGGGCAATGCGGTTTAGACGCAGGCAGCTTTCTATCTTGCAATCCAGAATACGCAGGGGGTTTTCATGAAAGCGCCGTTGGCAGTCGGGGCAATAACCCGACAGGTTGGGTTTAATATACTCCTGCAAAATTTGCCGATATTTCTGCCGGTCCCGGGGATCACCGACGGAGTTGATGAAGAGTTTGAGATTTTGTAATCCAATCTCTTCGAAAATAGTCATGGCCAGATCAATGATTTCGGCATCGGCGTCGGCACGGGCACTGCCGATGGTTTCGGCCCCGAATTGATGGAATTGTCGCAACCGGCCAGCCTGGGGATTCTCCTGGCGAAATAACGGCGCCAGGTAGAAAAATTTATTCAGAGGTGCCCGGGCATACAGTTTGTGTTCCAGGTAGGCGCGTATAATCGGCGCCGTCATCTCCGGCTTCAGGGTTAATTGTTTCTTGCCGCGATCCAGAAATGTATACATTTCCTTGGCCACGATATCGGTGGATTGCCCAATGCCACGGGCGAATAACTCGGTTTGCTCGAATATGGGCGTACGCAATTCCTCAAAATTATAGCGCATGAAAATTTGACGGATTTTTGATTCCAGAGCTGCCCATTTATAGCTTTCTTCGGGCAGTAAATCCTGGGTGCCTTTAATACGTTTTATCGGATTCAATGCTGCAGTTCCTCACAAAAGACGGATGTTTAATGAAATTAAAGCGGCAATTTAACAAATTGCCCGGCTAATTGAAAACAAAGTTAAGTGGAAAGGTTATTGACGATCGAGCTGAACCTGCAATACATAGTTCTCTCCGGCACGCACTTCGATGCGTTCCTGTAACCTTTTGTATCCCGATTGATCAATGGATACGGTATAGGTGCGGGGCAGAAAAGTCATGGTGTCCAGGGCTGCGGGGTCAACGACCGTATTGTTAATGCTAATGGAGGCGTTTGCCGGAGTGGCATATACGGTCAATCGGGACGGTATGGGCTGCTTCTGGAACATGGGTTCAAAGCGGGCGGTGTCACCGGAACGGATATTCAGACGGCTGATATTGATGCTGCCCGTTTCCAGGTCACGGATTTTAAGCTTGTGGATACCGCGCAGCAGGGGCCCGATCAGCGTATTCGAACCCTTACGGATAAAAGGTTTGGCATCACCCACCTGTATGGAACAGGCTTTCTCGCCGAGCATGAGTTGGGCATAGCCGACCTGGCTGGAAAAAAAAGACCATCCCGAATAAATCAATAAGTAAAGTGAAACCAGCACGAGGGTGGATTTCAGGAGCCGCCAGGGCCAAATTCTCAAACCCATTAATTGCTGCAGACGGACATGCTCATCCGTGCTGGTAAAACCGTTACTCTTCACTTTTTCCATAAACCGGCTGAGTACTTCTTTTTTATGACTGCGCGTTTGCCAGGGTAAAAACTTTTCCAAATCATGGATGAATTCACCGGCGCTTTGATAGCGTTGCTTGATATCCCTGGCCAATGCTTTTTTAATGATGCGTCGCAGTGGGATGGGGATTTCCGGATTAATCCGTTCCGGCGGGATATATTTGTGCTGTAGAATCTTGGCTAAAATTTCCGTGCTGTTGGCGCCGTAAAAAGGCTTGACACCGGTCATCATTTCATAGAGTAGAATACCCAGTGAAAACAGGTCGCTGCAGGCGGATAAAGCTTCGCCGTTGGCCTGTTCCGGAGACATGTAAGCCGGCGTGCCCACGATCATCCCGGTCAGGGTCAGTGGTGCGGAGACATCGTCTTTGGCCACACCAAAATCGATCAGCTTGACATCACCGCTGTAGGATACCAGAATATTGCTGGGTTTAATATCGCGGTGGATAATATTCCGCAAATGGGTGTATTCCAGGCCCCGGGCAATTCCCAGAGCAACCAGGGCTCCCACGGTTGGGCTCAATGGCGCCATGTTGTCGATAATGGTGCGTAAATCTTCCCCATCGATGTATTCCATAATCAGATAATAGGACTTACCCACATATAAAAAATCATAAATGGCGGCCAGATTTTCCTGATTGAAGGAGGCGCTGAGCAGGGCTTCCTGCTTAAAGCGAGCGATAATCTCGCGGTTGGGGTCTTTTAATTTCTTCAGAACAACTGTACGGTTCAGGGCCGGTTGCAGGGCTTTGTAAATGTAAGCCATGCCGCCTTCACCCAGTTTACTTAATATTTTATAATTGCCGATTTGTTCATTGGATGTCGTTGCATTCATCATAAATTATGGCTGTGTTCCCCCTAACGGATGATTAAAATTCAAATTAGCCTTTTGCGGACAGTCCGGACGTGGGTTTAATCGGAGTCCTTCCCGCTGGTCCGGAAAATCCGGAATAGAAAGCGGCAGGGATGAAAAGAGAAGGCTTCCGCTTGTATGCTGTTTTTCCATGTACTCAGAATTAGCCCATGCTGCGGCTTAGCGATTGATCAGACACTCCGAAAGCAGGCCGGCTAATCGATATCGAAATAATAGTTTTCTTCTTCCTCGATCAACTCGATGGCTTCATCGGCCGATTTACATTTCATCAGATTCTCGCGTAGTTCCTCATTACTCATTAATCGGGAAATACGACTAAGCAGTTTGATATGTAAACCGGGATTGTTTTCAGGGCCAACCAGCAAGAATACAATGTGTACATTTTTTTTATCGATCGATTCAAAATTGACTCCCTGTGGATGAATGCCCAGGGCCACAGCGAAATTCGGGCAGGATACATCTTTACAATGGGGAATGGCAATCCCGTTGCCCACGCCGGTAGTCATGATTTTTTCCCGTTCGAGGACAGCCTGAAAGGTGCGTTCCTTATCGGTAATTACCTCGTTGTCGTTCAGCAGATCAACCAAAGTTTTAATGGCCTGGTCTCGATCTTTGGCACTGAGGGGTGCTTTGATATAATCCGTAAGCAAAATATCGGTCAGACGCATGATTCCTCCAAAATGATTTGCTGCTAATTTAGCCAATTTGTAAATATATGCCAATAGTTTATCAATGTTTGACATAAATATATGCAATTAATAAATTCTGGCTTTTTGGAGGACCGATGAAACTTAGCCATTTATTGACTGCCCAACACATTATCGCCGATCTGCAAGGGGCAAATAAATTCCAGATTATCGAGGAATTGTTGGATCTGCTGCATCAAAACGGGCAGCTCAGCAACCGGGATCAGGCCTTGCAGGATTTACTGGCCCGTGAAGGGTATTTAAGCACCGGATTGGAGAATGGTCTGGCCATACCCCATGCTAAAACCGACGGGGTCCGTGAATTAATCATCGCTTTTGGATTGAAAAAAACAGGGATCGAATTTGAGTCGCTCGATGGCAAACCGGCGCAGCTCATTTTTTTAGTTCTCTCACCACGGGATACTTCGGGACCGCACATACAAGCCCTGGCCTCCATTTCACGAAATTTGAAGGATAGCCGCGTTCGTATTGCGTTGTTGAAAGCCAGGTCTGTGGATGACATCCTCGCCATAGTAAAAAAATTTGAGGCGTAGAAAGTCCTGTTTATGCCATTCAGAAAAATTTTGCAAGGCTATGAAGCGGTTGTAGAACAGGAAATGTCGGCCATTGCCGGCAATCCGGAGGTATCCCTGTTTTACGATCCTATTCGTTACATGCTGTCCTTGAAGGGAAAGCGCATCCGTCCATTCTTGACGATTCTTTGCGGACTCATCTTTGGTTCGGATGTTTCCAAACTCAGGTTTTCAGCCGCTGCCGTTGAATTACTGCACAGCTTTACTCTGGTCCATGATGATATAATGGATAATGATGAAACCCGTCGCGGCAAACCAACCATTCATGTGCAGTGGGATTTGGGTACGGCCATACTGGCCGGTGATGGATTAATGGGTCTGGCCTTTCAAAAACTGCTCGCTTCTCCGGCCGGTGATCAGGCTGCCATGGCGCGCCGCTTTACCGAAACCATGATCGTTATCTGTGAGGGACAGGGTCTGGATAAAATGTTCGAAAAGACCGAGCGGGTCAGCCGGGAAGCCTACCTAAATATGATTGCCTCCAAAACGGCCGTGCTTTTGGAACTGGCCTGCGAACTGGGCGGCATGGTCGCTTCGGCCGATCCTGATGACCGGCGTCGTTTACGCGAATATGGGTATGCATTGGGCATGGCTTTTCAGATTCGTGATGATCTGCTGGATGTCATGGCCGATGAGCATCAGCTGGGTAAAAAAACCGGCAGTGATCTGCTAATGAAAAAAAAGACCATTCTGACCATTCTGTTAACCGAGATCACTAACAACCAGGCTTTCTTTGATCTTCCTTTGCACGAATTTAAAAAACTGTTACAACAGCACTCGGTCCTAAACCGGGTTGAAGAAATGTATCAGGCCTATTTTAAGACCGCTTATTTGAAATTGGAAGAACTTCCCCGGAATGAACACACCGCCAATCTGCGCCAATTGACCGACATGATCAGGGATCGTACCTGGTAGGGGGCGGTAAAGTACAAATAAAAAGTATAAAGTTAAAAATGCGAATGGCCAGTAAAATATGAAGCCTTCGACTTAGCTCACCAAAGGGTCCGTCAGGACAGCATGCCGGGCTGGTCTGAACAACGCCAGGCAGGTGGGACAAATATCTTTGCTAGCTTTAATATCTTAGACATCAGAGAAAATTTAGACAATAATGATTCCATCTTTACAAAGTGCATCCACCCCATCTTTACGCTTTGCTCTGGCCATTTTATTACTGTGCCTGGGTTGTACTCCCGCCCAACGTTTCGGTCCCGCCTTAGTGGCTCAGGAACGTATGGATGATCAGCAAGTCCGGGAGCGTCTCTGGCAAGTAGCCCGTACCTGGTTACAGGTTCCCTACCGTTATGGGGGAATGGACCGCCGAGGTATCGATTGCTCCGGTTTGACCGTGCAAATCTATCGCCAGGCCTTTGCGATGGAATTACCGCGCACCGCCCGCGAACAGATGCAAGGGGGGCGTTTTGTGCGGCAACCCTGGTTACAGAGCGGTGATCTGCTATTCTTCGGAGATTTCCGCCGTACCTTTCAGGACCACGTGGGTATATACCTCGGTGATAACCGTTTTATACATGCTTCCGTCAACGAGGGGGTGATTATTTCCGATTTGACGAGCGCTTATTACCAGGAACGCCTGCTCACCGCCCGCCGTTATTTGCCCTGATTGTACATATGTTCGATCAGGACTACCAGAGCCTGCCGCAATTCCGCCGGCAAGGCAGCGATCTTCCTGCTTAACAGAATATCCGCATCGTATGATTCCTTTTTCTCAGCCACCTGCTGTTCGCGGTCCTGATAAAAATAGGATTTTTGTCCGGTCAAAATCCATTCCATGGTGGTGTTGCCGATTTGCGCCAACAGTAGCAGCGTTTCCGCCGGAGGGATACGTTCTTTCAGATATTTGCTGACTGCCGGTTGGCTGAGGGCCAGGGCAGTGGCCAACTGTTCCTGGGTCCAACCCTTTTGCCGCCGAATCAAATCGATACGTTGACTAATTTCTGATAGGTTTAACATAACTATTGTAATGGGATATAATTTATGTTATATTACAACCGCCATGGGTTACAACATTTGGAATATAAACCATAACAAAATACCATGCAAGAAGAAGTGCTTTATCAATGGTGGCAGTATTATGCCCATGTCGGTTGCCATGTCCAGGATGGCCGGCACCATCTGAAGATCATTGATGGCGGTCAGTTTAATGCCGCCCGCGGTCCTGATTTTCTAAGCGCCCGTTTCGAACTGGATGGCGTGGTCTTTCAGGGCGATGTGGAATGTCATCTGCGCACCCGCGATTGGTATGAACATCAGCATCACCTGGACCGGGCTTATCGCAGCGTCGTTCTGCATGTGGTCATGAATCATGACCAGGGCCTGTCAACCAAAAACCAGTGGCTCGGAGAATCAATCCCGGTCTTTTGTCTGCCTCGCCCACCGGAACCCACGGGGCCGCTGCATCCAGCGCAGACCTGCCGGCCCGGTAGTAATTATCAGCGTTATTTAGAGAATGCTTTGCGTTCCATGGCCGCCGAGCGCTTCCGACTGAAGGTGAAACAATTTCAGGAAGCGCTGCAACACGAAAATGAGTACGAATTATTCTATCAATATTTTCTGCGGGCGTTGGGCTATCCGGTAAATGCCGGGGCTTTTCATTTGTTGGCGCATCGGCTCCCCTTTAGCTGGCTTGTGGAAAATCTGAACCGAATCGGCACTGCGCCGGAGGTCTTGTATGCCCTCTATGCCGGGCAGGCCGGTTTTCTTCCCGAGCAACCAACCGATGACTATACCAGGCAATTAATGCACATTTTCGGGCAGCAGCGTTTTAGACTTTGCAGCCAGCCTATCGATGCTTTACAATGGCAGTATGCCGGGGTCAGGCCGCATAATCATCCCCATTTCCGCCTGGCTGCCTGGGTCCATTTGCTGGATTACCGTAATGGGGATATCCTTGGTAATTTGTGGCAATTACTGAGCGATCGTGTTGAGGTCTCAACCATGCTGAAGGGTATCGATTCTTATTTTGCGGTTCCATTGGCCGATTATTGGCAAAGTCATTATGCCCTGGGTAGACGCTTAACATCCCAAACCCGTCACCGTTTCTGGAGCCGCTCCAGGATCAGCGAATTACTGATCAATGTGATTCTTCCCTTATTCGCCGCCCGGGCCGCATACCAGGGCAGTGATGGCTTCTATGATTATCTGGAACATTTTTTCTGGGATCTGCCTCACACCAATCCCTATCCGTCACTGCAAAAACATCTGCCCTGGGCCAAAGCATGTCGCCAGCGGTTCCCAAGGCAAAGCATTTACCAGGCACTTATCCATGTCCAATCCAATTACTGCCGGCAGGGAGCCTGTAACGCTTGTCCGTTGCATCGCCGGCAGCAGGGGAAAACATTGACAATAAAATAAAAAATCTTTAAACTGGAAAAAACAAGCCAGCATCGAGATTTTGGTCGCGGTTTTTCCTGCCTGGCAAACGGTAAGGAACATTCGGTTAACTTGACCAATTTTTCAAAATATTAACATCCTGAATCGCGGGGGCATTCGATTGATTATTGAACCGGGTTGGTTGGAAACCATTCAATTTTTAATTCGCATCTTACTGGCCGTATTATGCACCAATATGATCGGATTGGCCTTTCGTAAAGATGCTCATCCCTCGCCCATGTATATGCTGATGCTGGTGGGCATGGGCAGTGCCCTGCTCAAAATGACTGCCAATCAAATGTACGTGGAATTACCGCTTTTTGCCGACATTGCCATCATCATGTTTTTAATTCTTGGTATCAGCATTCTTTCCGCCAGCGCCCTATTCAATGCCCGTGATCGTGATTTTGGTTATAAGGCCGGTGGTGCTCTCTGGATCGCCGGGGCGGTGGGCATTGCCGCCGGCGCCGGGTACTATGTGTTGGCGGTCGTGGTCTCTGTGTTCAGTTATCTCATCTTGAATAAAATTCAGTTTCCGGCTGAAAGTAATTATAAACCTTAAACACTTTAGGACTAATTATGGAATTTATGTGGTTTGATCTGGTTATGATACGCAATTTCATTTATGCTATTTTCGGTGTTTTGGTTGGCATGGTCTCCTCCATCGCCACCTATAAACTGGTCAATCGCACGACCCGTTTCGATATTCCCAATGAGCTGGAAAAAGGCAATCTGGCGGTGGGGGTTGTGGTCGGCGGAATTTTTATCATGATCGGTTTGATTGTGGGATTAATAATCGGGATGAGTCTAAATTGAAACATACCGTTTCAACTGCTTTTCTGATTCTTTTAGTTCTTCATTTCCTGGCCTGTAAACAGGCTCCGCAGCAGACTACGCGTGTTGATGAGGAGCAGGATCTGAAGAAAACCATTAAAGAACAGATTGCCGCAAAAAAAGAACTGGATCAGTTAAAAGTCGAGCTCTCCCGGGGCCATTTGAGTGCGTCGATCGCTCAGTATAAACCGATTATTAAAAAGTACTCCAAGCGTTACGGTTTCGATTGGAGACTGATTACCGCTCAGATCGTTCAGGAATCCGGCTTCAGAATACAAGCGCGCAGCCGCGTCGGCGCCCATGGGTTGATGCAGATTATGCCCGGAACGGCCCAGGAAATCAGCAGGGAATTGAATATCGAATATATTATGAAAAACCCGCGTGAAAATATCACCGCCGGAATCTATCACCTGCACAAGCAAATGCGTTATTTCCCAGATGCCGAGCACACCGAACGCACCAAACTGGCCCTGGCCAGTTATAATAGCGGGGTGGGCCGTGTTTTTGATGCCCAGGATATCGCCCGTTATTACCAACGCTCGCATAATTATTGGTCCAGCGTCCGCCCCTATCTTTCCATGCTCAAGGCCTCGGACTGGCAACTCCATCTTCAGGTATGGCCCCAGGGCAGACCTCTCTATGGTTATTTCTATGGTTACAATGAAACGATTAATTACGTGGATAACATTTGGGCCCGGTATCAGGCCTATATTAAACTCATGTAAGATCCGCTGGAATTAATTTTGAATTAGCCGTAACTCTAAAAAAATCAAATCCTTTTACCATTTCAGTAAAAACAAAAATGTGATTCGAATCATTGAAGTGCCCATGGTTGATCAGTAAATAAGCCATGCAGTTAAGATATTTCACAAATTTGCCGAAAACAGGAACTATGAATCTATATAAATCAGCACGCCTGTCCGGATTCTTCAGCCTCCTCATTGTATGGGCTATACTGAATCCTTTTAGTCCGCTATTTGCAGATGAAGTCTACTGGGTATCACCCACCGGTAATGACAGTAACGATGGCAGTATGGGGGCCCCATTTGCCACCATCAGCCACGCCTTAACAGTGATCGATGATATCGATACCATCCGTGTGTTAGCCGGGCAATATTATGAACAAATCATCCTCGATGATTCCATTGATGCTGACGAAATTGTTCTGGAAGGTTACCCGGATGGGGATATAATCACTATCATTTCACCCCAGCCCGGTCCGGTGATCAGCATTAATGGCAACTTTAGCCGGCAGACCCGCCTGCGGAATTTAAGGATCACCCACGCCGATACCACATTGACCGGCCCAGGCATCGAGATCATCGGCGCACCGGTAACAATCGAGAACTGCCGGATGATTAATAATCACTCCGCCGATAACGGCGGGGGTATTCGTATCATCGATGCCCAAACAGCCAATGGACCGCTGATCTCTGGCTGTATGATTTACGGAAATAAGGCTGCCCGGGGGGCGGGTATTTACGCCGCGAACAGCGCCCTGCAAATGGAATATACCCGTCTGGAAAATAATACCAGCAACAGTGACGGTGGGGCCATGGCCCTGATTGCCTGTTTCGATCTGAAGATCAACTACAACCAGATGGCCGGTAACAGCGCTCTGAATGGCGCTGCCATTTTTCTTGATGTGACTACGGTTCCCCAGGTTAGAACCAACTCCTTCCTGAGTAATCTGATTTATCAGAATTTCGCCCTGGGTCACGGCGGTGGCCTGTTTTTGACCGGTAGTGCCGTACCCAGTACGATCTTCAATAATACCTTCGCTGAAAATCGTGCCGCCCTCAATGGCGGTGGGTTGAACATGCAGTCCGTCACTAATATGGTGCTGAATAAAAATATTATCGTGAATAATTTCAGCGGGCAAAACGGCGGGGGCATCTATTTACAGAATCTCGCCGGCGCCAGCATAGATATCTGGTCCAGTCAAATTTCGGGTAATACCGCCGCGGCCGAAGGAGGCGCTATTTATCTGAATAATTGCAATAATCTGACCGTCGGTGGGGCATCCAATTTAAGAAATAATATCTATCACAACCGTGCTCAGGGAGTACTGAATGGTATTTACTCGGCCACGCCTATAGGCAACTTGATGTTAAATCACAATTTCTGGGGCTTTAAAGAAATCAGCGCTGTACAATTACAAATCAATATTCCGGGAAGTAATCTCACGGGCCTTTTATTCGATCAAAAACCCCATACGTTGTCCCTGCCCCTTATCACCAAACGCAACCGTTACTATTTTGGTGATGGAGTGATCCAATTTAATATGGAACCGTTCCAGATAGAAGCTGGAGAAACCCTGGAAATAATGACCACCATCGATACTCTTTTTGCCACTAACCAGGAATTTCAGGCCTTTCCGAAACACTATCATATCGGATTTAACGGATTGGCTGCAGCGCATCCGCTGGAGTTGGCTTTATATGTGGATCAGTCCGAATCGGATATGGCCGGCAATCCGCCCTTTGATGCCCTGACGGTGATCTCTTACGATGCCTTTACCGGTATCTGGCAACAGGAGGCTTCCAACGCGGATATACCAAGACGGATGGTGGTAGCGAATCTGCCGGCCTTGAACCGCTCCGGCTTCAGCATCGGTTTTGACACCCAGGTTCTGGATACCCTGTTACGCGTCTTCCCCAGGCCTAATGCCACCGATGTGCAGGAATATATTACCATAGAAGTACGTTTTCCTTCAGCCATCAATGCTGCCAGCATCACTGCTCAAAGTGTCAAAATTGAGGGTCAGTATAGTGGGATTCACAGTTTCGAGCAATTCTATGATGTCACTTCGCAAACCTTATTCATCCGCCCGCATATACCATTCGTTTCCAGTGAAGAGGTGACGATAACACTGACCCCGTCGATTTTGGATGTAAATATGATACCCGTCTCCGAAGGGTACAGCTGGCAGTTTCATATCGGCTCGTTCAAAGGGCGGAATCAATTTCAGGCCCAAGAAATTTCACCGCAGCGTTCGAATTCGCCCCGTTATGTGCTGACCGATATCGATGGGGATACGTATCCGGATCTGGTTGAATTGAGCAATTCGCGACTGACCCTTTTCCGAAATAACGGACAGGCCGAGTTTGTACCCCTGGACAGCCTGAATCTCGGCGGGCTATATGAGGTCTTAGCGGTCGCTGATATTGATAATGATGGCCAGAAAGAGATCGTCATTGGTAATGCCCTGCAAATGCGTATCCTTCAATATATACCGGCTACCAGAAGTTTTGTCAACCGTTACACCGAAAACCTCTCGCCAGAAGGAGCCATTATTGACATACTGATTATCGATTTTGATAACGACGGTGCCAAAGATATCTGCGTGTTACGGAATATGGGTTTCAATTATCAAATCGATTTTTATTTTTACACCCTCGGCGGCGAGTTTTCGCTGGCTCCAGCAGCAACCAATATTTTACCCGGTTTCCCCGACCGCCTCTCGGCAGTGGATATAAACGGGGACGGCTTTTTTGATGTCGTGGCCAATGTCGGTTCGGCGGAAGATAATTTAACCCTTTTAATCAATAATAAAGGTTCCTTCACGCGCATCATTACCTCGTCGACTAATACGATCAATCAGAGCGCCTTCAGCACGGCTAATGTCTGGCCGCTGCAGCCCTCGGATAACCGCCGGGAAATTATCCTTGCCGGCCAGCAAAGTGTAGGACTGACTCCCGTGCTCAGCATTTATGATCTGGATGCCACCGGGCAATTGACCCTGTTAAACCGCGAGAATTTTGTTTCGGAGATCAGCGCCCTGGTTAGCGCCGATTTCAGTTCCAACGGACGTTTCGATATGGCCCTGACCTTATCCGATGGTAGCATACAAATTCTCAGTAACAGCGGGGCAGCTTTTACCCGAGGTGTGCCATTCAATGCCGATATTTTCCCCAGCCAATTACTGGCTGCCGATCTCGATTTTGACGGCGATGTGGATTTGATCGCCATTGCTTTGGAGGATGGGCAGGCCCGCTGGCAGGTTCTGGAGAACCGTAGCCGTGAGCCCCGCGCCTTCTGGGTGGATTCACGTGCAAGCGGTGGCAATGGCGATTGGGATAATCCCCTATCTAAAATCAACGATGCCTTAAAACGCACCATTGATGGCGATTCCATTCTGGTAAATGGCGGCAGCTATGAAGAACAGTTGACCATTGATAAAAACATTATCATCCACGGGCTGGAACCGGTTCGGTTAATCGCTCCCCGGTTGACTGCTTTCGACAGTGCCCAGGTATCCATAGAAAACTGTCAGCAGGTAAAACTTGACAATCTGCATATCTTCCGCGATGACTGGAATATCATCGATAACGGGACGATTGCTTCGGTAGGTTTGAGAATCAATCAATGCGACAGTATCTGGTTGCAGCGCATGCATATTGAAGGATCGGATATCGGATTGAAAATAAGCGATGCCACGCTATTGGGTAATGAACTGCTCATCAAAAACACCCGCACGGGCTGGCAGGCTAATCGTGCGCAGATCGAGGCGCGCCGGGTCGAAATAAGTCAAAACAGCCATATCGGTATGCAGGTTTCTGCGAGTCTACTGACCCTGGATGAAGCTAATTTTATCAAAAATGCCTTCGATCCGCTGCTGTCTAAAGCCGGTCTGCTGGTGGAAAACAACTCGCAGTTGATTCTTACCCATAGTGAATTTGTGGAAAATGGCAAAGCCAATATCCTTCTGGTGCAGAGCAGCGCACTACTGCAATATTGCGGCCTTTTCGATGCCCGTTTTGTGAATGGCGCGGGTTCGGCTTCGGGCATTTGGGCTGATAACAGTCCTCAACTGACGGTTATAAATACGGTTATCGCCGGTAACGAAAAATACGGTTTGCAGGCTCTGAACAGCCAGGCACTCATCCAGAATAATATATTTGGCAAGAATGATTCCCTTAATGCTGCCGCCGGAGGAGGGCTCTATCTGCAGCAAAGCAATGGACGGGTGGTCAATAATATTTTTGGTATG
>Ga0209498_1001781_pt1 | contig 13108 bp, 10 predicted proteins | sample WalLakDeSediment_FD_184131 | JGI IMG/M metagenome (GOLD analysis project Ga0209498, IMG submission 184131) | Lake sediment microbial communities from Walker lake, Nevada to study Microbial Dark Matter (Phase II) - Walker Lake 11/02/13 Deep... | ecosystem: Environmental > Aquatic > Freshwater >...
TTCAGTATTCTGAATGAGGAGCGGTTGAAGTGGCAGAAAGTCAGGATGAAAGCTGAGGATATTGCCTGGATAGAGGAAGCATCAAAGGCTTTGGAGCAAGATCCAATCAGATTGGAATTCCTAGAGGAAGCACTGGTTGCCTAAAGGGATTGACTGAGATGGTACACAGGGGTAGTATATGGCTAGATCAAATTTCCACCAGTTATGGGACGCAGCCTTTCCCTCACCAAAGGTACTTGATATAATCCCGTTGTGATACAAAAACTGCATGCTTATCCAAGTATTCATTTTTCTTGGATGTCCCTGGAAACGGAGGAAAAGGACATATGCATGAGGTTTAGTTGCATCATGCCATCAGATGCCCCTCAACAGTGCCCTTCTTGGTGACTATCTGGATTCTGGTCTCCCGCTTAGGACGCTTCATGTTACCTTCCTCGTGCTTGATCGTGACGACGACATCATCCCCTGTCTTCTCGGCGGCATAAATTGTCAAGAGGAACTCTCCTTGTTGGTACTTGTAGCCATCTCCGGCGTCTTCATAGAGCGTGCCCTCAGCCCCTCCGTTCTCATCCAGACACACCAGAAGTGTCAGTGGATCTAGTGATTCTTCAGTGGTGTTCTGAATGACTTTACCCAAGGGTATGATCGCTCCTCCCCTCATAAGAAGATTCGGCTGATAGGGATCGTTGACGCTGTCTTCGCCTACCAACGAAATGCTCCGCCAAATACCCTTGGGGAGCCGAGGATTCTCTGCCCACTTAGGTACTACCAGCAGGTCACTGCCCAGTAGGAAGGCCTGGTCTTCAGTGCGTAAATCCATGTCCGCGGGATCGGTGAAGAATAGTGGTCGCATCACAGGAATTCCATAAATCGATGCTTCACGAAAGAGCGTGTAAAGGTAAGGTAGCAGCCGGTAGCGCCGCTCCAGAGCGACCCTGGCAACGGCCTCGACTTCCACGCCGAAAACCCAGGGCTCGTGAGCATCCGTTCCCTCGGCTGTGTGGGCCCTTGAGAAGGGATAGAAGGTTCCCAAGGCGATCCAGTGCGCGAACAACTCGGGGGTGGCATTGCCCCAGAAACCGCCGATGTCGGCTCCATTGAACGGCTGGCCGGCAAGCCCAATGTTCAGGGACATCGGGATGGACATCCTGAGGTGCGGCCAGGTCGAGGCATTGTCCCCCGTCCACATCGCAGCAAATCGCTGGCCGCCGAGGAAATTGGACCGCGTAAGCACGAACGGCCGCTTGTCAGGGCGAGCGGTCGTGAGGCCCTCCTGGATAGCCCGTGCCACCAGCATTCCGTAGACGTTGTGATACTGCGCATGGGGACCCTCCAGGAGACCTTCACCCCCGACGTGCCAGTTGTCAGCAGGCATAGTTGTGAAGGGAACGATATCTGGCTCATTCATGTCGATCCAGACACCATCAATACCGGAGGAGACGAAGTCCTGCACCAGCCCTGCCCACCAGCCACGCACTTCGGGCCGGGTGAAATCGGGGAATGCACACGGGCCGGGCCAGACGTCGCCATGATATTCCTTTCTGCTAGCAGTATTGATCCAGAAGTCCCGCTCTGTACCCTGGTCGTATACCCAGTAGCCGGGCTCAGCCTTGATACCCGGGTCGCTGGTCCAGACTGATTTGAATCCTTGCTCATGCAGGTAATCATTCGTGGCTTGCGGATCTGGAAAGCCTACCGGATCGAAGGTAAACACCCGGAATCCATCCATAAAATGGATATCAGCCCAGATCACGTCGCAGGGAAGCTTTCGACGGCGGTACTCATCGGCAATCTCTTTCAAGCGCGAGTCTGATTTATAATCCATGCGGCACTGCTGAAAGCCCAGAGCCCATTTCGGCGGCAGGGGCATAGTACCCGTCAGTTCGCCCAATCCCCGCAGGACGGCCTGTGGTGAATCCCGGTCGATGACGATAACCCTGAAGGGCGGACCATCCGTCGTGAAGCGGATTCTCTCGCTGAGATCGATCTCTGAGAACCATGTTGAATCGAAGATGACGCCGAATGCAGAGCCATCCCTGCGCACACCCAGTACCCAAGGGTGGGACTGGTACAGATTCCGGCCTTCGAAGTGTTCATAGCAGAAATTGCCGATGTTCCAGAGGACAGTGTTCCACCCGTTTCGGAGCAACGGGCCGATGACCTGGCCCGTGCCGTACAGGCTCGTGCCTTCTTCCACTTCGATTAACGCGACATTGTGTGTCCCCTGAGAATAGAACTGGGGGACCACAGTCCACGATGCGGGAGGCTCGGTTTCTTCCGGCTCGTTGATCACGGCCAGCGATGGAGGCAGAGCAGCCATATCGATCCCCGGAGGTAAAAAGACAGCAATGTCTGTCAGGTTTGAAGCGGGTTGGAAGTTGCTATCATCTGATCTTGTGCTCATCATGTTTTATTCCTGTTCAGGGTGGGCCTATTCCCAGGAAACGGTTCTAATGCGTTTCGTTCCACTTTCTTGTTTCATCCAGCATGGCATAGTAGATTTCCACATTCACGAAGTTGGGTAACGAGTTTCCCGAGCCCATACAGAAACCACCTCCCGGGGCACAGGCTTCGATGATCTCCCGAGTCCGGGCTCTAACCTGGTCTGTTGTACCGCGGGACAGCAGATCTACATCCATTCCCCCAAGGATGGCTATCCGATCACCGTATTTTCTGTATGCTTACTCAACCGGCTCGATGTTATCCTGAAAACTATGCTTGGCATCGATGCCAACCGTTTCAATTAAATCTTCCATAATTGCATCCACCTGTCCGCAGCAGTGGAGGATGAAGGGTTTCCCGTGCCTGTGGCAGGCAACTTCCAGTTTGTTTGCACATTGGTTGCAGAATTTGGCGTTATCAGGGTTTTCAAACCCGCATTTTGGGCACTTCATTTCTTACTCAAATAGGTCCAATTCTGCATAGATCTTTGGTGCGTACATCCTAGACGCCAGCTAGTTGGTTGTCAATGGCGAGCATGGAAAAGCAAGGAGAAATGTTCGTTTCTCCTAGTTGTAATAAAGCCCTGTGGCTTGGTAACCACAGGGCTCTTTTTTCTGAAAAAGCAAGCATGGCGTTCCTGCAAAAAGGTCGAGGGCATTCGTATTGAAGGTGAATTAGCTATGCTGTACACTTGAACTAGAGACTATTCGACTCGAGGTGAACTGATGTTCAGAGAGAATCATAGACACGAGCAGGGGAATTTCTACAACACGGTAGGCCAGCTTCCGCGCGGGGTTAAGAAGATTATGGACAGAAGTTGGGTGCCGGGATTCCGCGACCTGGTCTTCAAGAAGATAGATGAGCGGCGGTATGCGGAACTATACAGCGATGTAGATAGCCGGCCGAACTTTCCGGTGAACGTCTGGGTTGGGCTGGAGGTCATCAAAGGGATGTTCGACTATACCGATGCGGAACTTCTGGAACAGTTCCATTTCAATCTGCTGACCGCATATGCTCTGGTCCTGGAGAATCTGGGAGGGGTCACCCTGTCGGAACGGACGCTCTACTACAACCGGAAGCGATTGTTGGAATACGAAGTGATCCACGGAGAGAAGCTGAAATTACATTGCCCAACACTTTTCGGAATTGCTACGTAAAAGCGTGTTACCTGAGGAAGTTCTGCAGTTATCGGAGGAACTGAACAGAATAGATGAACTGCTTGAAGATGAGCGCTTCTTTAAACCGTTCAGGGATAAGTTTCATACCAGGAGAGGAAGACCTACGGTGCCGGTGGTCACATAACTGCGGATGATGTATCTCAAACGCCGTTATGGGCTGGGGTATGAGAGTTTAGTGAAGAAGGTTAAGGACAGCTTCATCTGGAGGCATTTCTGCCATCTTTCATACAATATCATATGAGATTGCCTATCTCTCTGGGATTCCAGCCTCAAGCCCGGAAACTCACCGTTCCGTATACTTGTAAATCTAACTTCTTAGGTAGTACAATAACCAGCAGCCGGTAATGGCTGCACAGGCTGCGGATGTGTTGGCATCTGCTTAACGGATTCTTCAGCCCCCTCCCTTCACCTTGTCTCCTAAAAACAGGGCTTCCTTAAATATTGAACCTGCGGTGGAGCTGTCATGCGAAAGGGAGAGGATGAGCGATGGTCCTGCGATGTCCCGAATGATATAGCTCATCATAGAGGTACAATCACTTCCTGTTAGGAAGGAGTCCCGTGGGAAACGGAAAACACTGGTACCAGATGTCGATTCAACAGGTCTTCGAGGCTCTGGAAACAGGTGGTTCGGGCCTGTCGACCGCGCAGGGTGAGTCCCGTCTCAAGGAATACGGGTACAACGAACTGGAGGTACACAAGCGGGGACCAATTATACGGTTCCTGGCGCAGTTCAACAACGGCCTGCTCTACGTGCTCATGGCTGCCGCCGTTCTTACAGCGGTGCTGGGCCATTTCATCGACATGTACGTGATAATCGGTGTGGTGCTCGCCACTGTGATCATCGGGTTCATCCAGGAAGGGAAGGCTGAGGCATCTTTGGAAGCACTCAAGAGGATGCTGGTGCCCGAGTGTATAGCGATCAGGGACGGCGAGAAGCGGACCATACACACACGTGAACTGGTCCCCGGCGACGTTGTCCTGCTGGAAGCAGGAGACAGGGTCCCGGCAGACCTGCGGCTGTTCTCGATCAGGCAACTTTCCATCGATGAGGCGACGCTCACCGGCGAATCCAAGCCCGTTGCGAAGGAAACCGAACCCCTGGAGGGGCCCAATCTGACGCCCGGAGAGCAGCGGTGCATGGCATTCAGCGGAACCTTCGTCACCAGGGGGCGTGCCGAGGGTATCGTTGTGGAGACAGGCGCCCGGACGGAAATGGGAAGAATCGCGGGGATGATGGCTGAGACGAAAAGAGTGGTCCCCCCGATTGTCAAGAAGATCGGCCAGTTCACCAGGTTCATCATCATCGCCTGCGTCGGCTTCGGCTTCATAAACCTTGGTATCGGGTTGGCCTTCGGCTATGAAGTGGGATACATGCTGCTCGCCACGGCGGGAGTGATCGTTGCCCTGATTCCCGAAGGGCTGCCGGCGGCGATCATAACAGCGTTTGCCGTCGGGAGCATGGCGATGGCGCGAAGGAATGCGCTCATAAGGAGACTCCCCGCAGCAGAGACGCTCGGAGCGACCACTGTGATATGCTCAGACAAGACCGGTACTCTCACTAAGAACGAGATGACTGTGGTGAGAGTGTACGCCGGCGGGCGGCTCTACAAACTCACCGGAGTCGGCTACGAGCCGAAAGGCGATTTCTTCCACAATGACGATCTGCATAGTCCCATGGAGGACGCGACCCTTGTTAAAACACTGACAGCGGGGTTCCTGTGCAACAACTCAGAACTGGTGAGAGGAGAGAAAGGCTTTGAAATCAAAGGGGACCCCACCGAGGGCGCGCTGATAGTCTCGGCTGCCAAGGCTGGAATCACGACTGAGGTGCCTGAGCTGGATGAAATACCATTCGAATCCGAGAATCAGTACATGGCAACCCTTCACAGGGGCGAGGACAAGAACGTGATCTACGTGAAAGGCTCGCCTGAACGTGTGCTGAGCATGTGCTCCAGGCAGCTTACCGGTACAGGCCCGGTGCCTCTGGACTCTGAATCTATCATGAAGCACGTTCATCAGATGGCCGCCGACGCGCTTCGCGTACTGGCAATGGCGTACCAAGAAGTGCCCACTAACAAGGTATCTCTCGATTCGGAGGACATGGAAGGGCTGACATTCCTGGGCATTCAGGGCATGATCGACCCGCCGAGACAGGAGTCGATCGATGCAATCAAGAAAGCCAAGCAGGCAGGCATCAAGCCTGTCATGATAACCGGTGATCACGCCGCCACGGCAAAGGCTATAGCCACGCAGCTTGGCATCGGCGAGGGTAGTGATGAGGTTCTCACGGGTGAGCAGCTTTCGGCGATGAGCGACGACGAACTGTACCAAGCGGTGGAGCGCGTGTCGGTCTATGCCCGGACAGCCCCGGAGCACAAGTACAGGATCACGAAGCAGTTGCAGAGACGCGGTCACATTGTCGCGATGACAGGCGACGGCGTCAACGACGCCCCCGCCTTGAAAGCTGCGGACATAGGTGTGGCTATGGGCATAACAGGTACCGAGGTGAGCAAGGAAGCTGCGGACATGGTGCTTACGGATGACAACTTCGCTTCCATCGTGGCGGCGGTAGAGGAAGGGAGACATGTCTTCAATAACATCTGGAAAGTCATTCTGTACCTGCTTCCCACAAACGGCGGCCAGGGCCTAGTAATCGTAACCGCCATTCTGCTTTCGCCGTTCATACATGTTTTCGCTGAACGGCTGCCCATGGAGCCGGTGCAGATTCTCTGGGTCAATCTCGTAGTTGCCATAGGCTTCGGCATCCCGCTCATCTGGGAACTGAAGGAAAAGGGGCTTCTCGACAGGCCACCGCGCAGTCCCGATGAGAAGCTATATAATCCTCTGTTCATCCGGCGTGTGGGTCTTGTGTCCGTGATTTCGGCGGCGGCCGCTGCAGGCATGTTCCTGGTCTACGTGGAGAGAATGGGCGACTCAGACTTGCTGCTGTCACAGGCACAGACGGTAGCATTCACCACCCTGATTTTTGTCCAACTCTTCTACCTGTTCACAGCGCGCGCGATCTTCAAATCGGTCTTCACTTTTAACCCGTTCGGCAACAGACTTCTGCTCCTGGGCGCAGGAGTGACCGTCGGCCTGCAGCTTCTCATTGTGTACTCCGAGTCACTGTTCGGAATGAGCCCGCTCAGGACTGTGCCTTTCCCTGCTTTGTGGTGGGGCCCGATAGTGGGAGTCAGTTTCCTCGGACTTCTAGTTGTCGAGCTTGAGAAGCTGATAGAGCGGCGCACGGGCAGGGACAAGTTCGGAGAGTAGCCAGATCGCACAGTGATGCGTAAGCGGTTACCTGATGCCCTGAATGGGCAAAGTTGACCCCCACGGGAATCGGACCAGACAAAATGTCAGAGCTGGAACCATAATTAACGTAACGAGAACTTTCAATTCTGAGCAGATTTTCAGAAAGTTGCAGTACTTGGAGGTATATCTTCAAGGTGTGAGTCACTGTGGAGAACAGAAGCACGACCGCATAGCTAATAATATACAATGCCCGGCTTGGCGTGGCTCGAGCCTACGAAACTTTGACTGCAAATTAAGGACATATCATTTCGAAGTTGTGCCTATTCCCTGCTCGTATTTCAATATTACTCAGATTGTTCAGTCACACATCACTGGATACGATTACAAGAGAAGCTTCCCATACTTTTTGGCCTTGCAGCTTCGGCACTGACTTACTGATTGCCCCCGATTTGTTAAGCAGTGGTGAAAAGGACGATTGTTGCTTATACAATCTGACGGGTACGGTGACATGCAGAGGGAGCGCCGATGAGGATGACGGTGTTATAATAGCCGATGTACAGCGGCATAGCAGTCGCCGGTAGTCCAGGACTGAACCTACAGCAGGAGTTAAAAATGACCAAGCGAGACTCAAATTTAGAGGGAGGAAGGCAGGATACTTTACGGAGAGCACGGTTCCGGGTGCCTGATTTTCATCCGGTGCTCGTCGTCATAGACATGCAAAACGGGTTCTGTGAGCACGGTGGATCTTACGAGAAATTCGGTGCTGATATAGCAAATTACAGGAAGATAATTCCCAACGTGAAAAAGGTTATAGAAGCCTGCCGTGATCTGAATATTCCCATCTTCTACACGCAGCAGGTGAGGGAAGCTTCGGGGATCGATCTTCTCACCAGAATCCATCGAATAATACCAAGGGAGCGTCTTGAGTTCCTGGAGAGAATCCCGGCATGTGTGAGGGGGACCTGGGACGCGGATATAATCGATGATCTGAGACCTTTAGAGGATGACCATATCGTCCTGAAAAGAAGGGATTCCGCTTTTCAGGACACCGAATTCCAGCTCTGGCTGAACAGCCTGGGCGCTGACACAGTGATTTATACGGGAACAGACACTTGTATCTGCGTGGAGAACTCGGTAAGGGAGGGCTTCAACAAGGGGTATGACGCTATACTTGTTGAAGACGCTGTAGCATCTGCGTGGCCGAAGCTGCACGAGGCGACGCTGGAAAAAGTGAGGAACTCTTTCGGCCTGGTCCTGACGAGCGCGCGGTTGATAGACATGCTCCGCAGGACAAGGCGCAAGGCACTTAATTTCAGGCTTTCCGAGGATTTCCTGTAAGGCGGCTGGCATAATCGCGGTAAAGCGGTTCAGACCTGATGCGTTACGGTATAGTCACTGCTCGCCCAAGGAAGTGTTCGTTGTACAGGCGGCAAGCTCAGTACCGTTATCCGGTGGCAGTGAAACATGGACGATCAGTCCTTTAACACCCACTATCATTACATCGACATCCGCGCCAACATATTCCTGTGTGAAGTGTGCTTTCCATAGCTCGCTGCCTGCTCGTACGTATCCGTCCGGTGACAACGGCGTGATGGTTCGGCACCTAGTGCCTACCATGGCTTCAATGCCCGATACGGGCTTTTTAGCTAATATTTTTGCGCCGATACTGTATCCTATGTAAGCCCAGGCAGCCCACCCGAGCGAAGCCACAACGACAACCCAGATGGGAACGTTTATTCCGAAGTAAGGCAGAAGAAATAGGAGGCCTGTTAGCAATATGGCCTCCTCTATAATCGTTGAGATCAGACTGTAAATAACATAGGATCTTTGCCCGCGACTGAATAGCATGTTCCTAGTGTAATTAAACAGGGTTGATGGGTCAAGGCAAAGCCAAGGTGGATTTACCCGACACCTCAGGCCCAAATATATCCAACACCCGCCCACGGGGAATTTGAGGTAGGATGGAAAAAAATGTACACCAAAGTCGGGTAGAATAAAAAGACGGAGGTGTCAGAGTGAAAGGGGTTCCACAAGGAAGATATACGAAGGTTAACAGTAACGAAGTCCGGTGTCGGCTATTCTCTTTTATTACGCAGGGCATCAAATAGATTGCATTATCAGACGCTATTTTCATGACGAATATGTAACGCAGAATGCAAACTACTTAATTCTCCCCGTAATAGTACCTAGCCCTTTTGCTGAGGTTCGGTTGCCATCTTAAGTAGCGGAGCCAACAGGTCCATTGGCAGCGGGAATACCACTGTGCTCGAGTGTTCCGTGGCTATAGTGGTCAAGGGCTGAAGGTAGCGCAACTACATCGCCGAAGGATGAGTGGATATAACGCCGGCAGCTTCAGCAAGCTTCTCGGCCGCCTGCAACTCTCCTTCCGCATGGACGATTTTAGCCCTTCTTTCCCTCTCCGCTTCAGCCTGCGCTCCAATCGCCCTGACCATTGTTGGCGGAAGCTCGACCTCCTTGATCTCCACCACACTTACCTTTACCCCCCAGGGATCGGTTTGCTCATCGATTATCTGCTGCAAATTCTGGTTCAACTTTTCACGCTGTGCCAATAGTTCATCAAGCTCATGCTGACCGATAACACTTCGCAGGGTCGTCTGAGATATCTGCGAGGTTGCGTAGCGAGGATCAAACACCTTAATTACAGAATCCTCAGGCCTGACCACCCGGAAATATACAACCGCATTGACCTTGACCGTTACGTTATCCTTGGTAATAGCCTCCTGCGAGGGTATATCCAGCGTTACAACCCTCAGGTCCACCTTCACGCTGCGCTCCACGAACGGTATAATGACGAACAGGCCCGGGCCTCGAACTCCTGTGTATTTCCCCAAGCGGAACACAACTCCCCGTTCATACTCCTGGGCAATCTTGATCGCCGCTGACGCCACTACAAGGACTATAAAAACAGCAGCAACTATACCGATAATAGCACCTTCCATTTTCAACCTCCTGCCACTTTCTAACCATCCAGAGCTTCAATCCTTCGACTCTCGTCACCACCACTTCCTCGCCAGCTCCGATTCTGTCATCCTCTGTCTTCGCTGTCCAGTACTCGGCCTTGACCAGAACCATACAGGTCGGATTAATTTCCGTCTGAACGGTTGCTGTTTTCCCGGCTGATCTTTCGTCTCTTAGCCTGAAACAGAAACAGAAAAGCGGGCGAACGTACTCGAGCCGATCCTTTTTCTCTTTCTCCTAGGCTGCTGAAAAACATACAGATTTTCAACATTGTATAATATACGAGAGGGCTGTAATCTACTTGGGTGTTATTCGGCCGACCTCAAATGCTTTTAGGAGAATTTCAGAAAGCCTGATGTCACCTAAAATCCTGCCATCTTCATCCAGTACAGGCAGTACATCCTCTCCCGAATCCTCCATCTGGTCCAGAGCAGTTTGAAGGGTGTCATTCTCCCTCACCCTCAACGATTTATAATCCCCCCTCGCCAGATTCTTTGCCTTTGTTGAGGTTATCGCATCTAACACCTCCCGTACCGAGATTTCCCGTTTGGTGCCACCGACAAGCATATACTGCGCCCATTTCATAATTGCTATGCGCGTTATTATACCGGCGAATCTGTGTTCCGAATCAACAAGGAATGTACCACGTAATCCAGGCTCATATGCATATCTGGAGATTACTTCGCTCAGCAGTTCCTCTTTTGAAATAGCCACTGTTGCTGTTCCATGAAGCTGGTAAACATCTTTGACCAATATTGATTTCATGAATATCTCCCCTTCAATTAATGCCGTTTTACATATGTTATGAGTAAATCAACGATAGTAGATACCCACGGGCATAGCCCGTGGCACTTTACATACTCGGTAATTTGTTTCTCATCCAACCCCACGGTCGAAACAAAATAACCAGGCGACCATACAACACGCTCTTTCCAATATACCTTTCCTAACCACGTAAATTTTTCCCGCATCATGCTCGCCGTATATTGTTTTATATCCCCTATTAAATCACTAACGCATATTTTGGTGGTATAACCATCAGTAGATGTATGTGATCAACCTGTATGCTCTGTTCAACTATCTCGCACCCTGGCATTTTCCTCAATACCTTCGGGAAAAGTTTGATGAGATACCCCCGCACCCCAGGATTCAGGATACGGCGGCGATATTTCGGTATCCATACTATGTGATACTCCGTCCGATATACGCCATGTCCGGATAACCTTGTCTCCACACATCTATTATACGCCTCGTATCGCCGCCTATTCATTCACCCGCGGGCATAGCCCGTGGAACTCTGCCCTTCGGGTTAGTAGAGCACTTCCGTTGTAGCCGTTCCATTATATGCGGTATAATTTAGCTATGCGGTACCGGATTAAAAACAAGGTGTTGGAGGTGGCAACGGCGATTTTGCCGCTGATTCTGGTAGTGATTATTCTCCAGTTTGCTCTTGTCAAGATGCCAACCGACCTGTTTCTCCAGTTTATCATAGGTGCGATAATGGTCATCGCCGGTATGGTGCTGTTTCTTCTCGGTGTTGATATCGGCATTCTGCCGATGGGAAAAGCCCTCGGTGCCGAACTACCCCGGCGCGGCTCACTACCCCTGATTATAGGAATTGCCTTTCTCATCGGCTTTGCAGCCACGATTGCCGAGCCTGATGTTATCGTTCTCACCAACCAGGTGGATACGGTCTCTGGGGGAGCTATCGGGAAGAACGTTCTGATCTATATCATTGCTATTGGCGTTGCTTTCTTTGTAGCTATGGCAATACTTCGCATTATCCTTAATTTTCCAATAGCGTACCTGATGGCAGCGGGTTATATTATCATCATAATCCTGGCTTTTTTCACCCCGGTGGAATTCGTCCCGGTTGCCTTTGATTCAGGCGGCGTAACCACCGGGCCAATGACGGTGCCTATCATCCTGGCACTGGGGCTGGGTTTCAGTTCGGTGCTATCCGGAAGATCAGCCATGTCTGATGGTTTTGGCTTGATTGGACTTGCCTCAATCGGTCCGGTCATCGGGGTAATGATCATGGGGATGGTGCTGAGTTGAACGGGATAACGGTGTGGGATGGATTCGGCCACACTATTCTCGGCATCGTCGAGGCTCTGGCACCACTACTGGTGCTATTCATCATATTCCAGCTTTTGATACTCAAGCTGCCAAAGAGTTACGTATTAAATTTGCTCAAAGGGGCTATACTTGCGCTGATAGGTTTAGCCTTGTTCCTTCAGGGAGTACACATCGGGTTTTTTCCCGCCGGCCAAGCAATCGGTGAAACATTAGGCTCTATCAGGATTCAATGGCTCTTAATCCCGTTCGGTTTCATGATGGGCTTCCTGGCTACCTGGGGGGAGCCCGCGGTGCGCATTCTCAGCGAACAGGTTGAAGAAGCTTCAGCCGGCTCTATACAAAAGAGGACAGTGCTCTATACCATATCGAGCGGTGTTGCCCTGTTCATTGCCCTGGGTATGGTAAAAATTGTCTTTGGTATCCCTTTGCTATGGATAATCGTCCCTGGCTATCTGCTGGCCATTGCCATGCTATGGTTCAGTGATAAAAGCGTTATCGCCATCGCCTTTGATGCCGGCGGTGTCGCCACCGGACCGATGGCGGTTACCTTCCTGATGGCGATAGCCGTAGGCATCGCCTCCGGCATTCAGGGACGTGACCCTGTTATAGATGGTTTTGGTTTAATAGCTTTGATCGCCCTGGCACCCGTTTTGACTATCATGGTGCTCGGGCTTATAATCCGTATAAAAACACGCAAAAAGGAGGAAACAAAAATGGCAGAAGTATCCCTAATTGTCAGCATTGTCAGGAAAGGATGGGGTGACTTGATTCTCGAAAACTCCTGCAAGGCGGGGGCTGAAGGGGGAACCATCATGTTTGGTCGGGGTGTCGGAGTTCATGAGAAACAGAAAATCCTCGGAATTCTTATCGAACCTGAGAAAGAGATTGTGCTAACGGTGACTTATTCAGATAAGACGGAGGCAGTCCTAAAGGAAATCGTCCGCGCTGCCGAACTGGGCACGCCGGGAGCCGGTATAGCCTTCGTCGTTCCTGTGGAGAAGCTGGTCGGCGTGGTACATCGCACAGATGATACATGTGCAATATGAAAAATAACCGGAGGAGCATATAAGTATCGTTCCTTTTTCTGACTACGCCATTTATTGCCTTATGACTTAACTACGAAAAACGACCGCTCAGAATCGAATGTGGACGCCAGCTATGGAGGATACAACTGC
>Ga0209498_1001782_pt1 | contig 13101 bp, 13 predicted proteins | sample WalLakDeSediment_FD_184131 | JGI IMG/M metagenome (GOLD analysis project Ga0209498, IMG submission 184131) | Lake sediment microbial communities from Walker lake, Nevada to study Microbial Dark Matter (Phase II) - Walker Lake 11/02/13 Deep... | ecosystem: Environmental > Aquatic > Freshwater >...
ATGAGCGAAAAAGCCTCTCTTTGGGAAATCTCGGCAAGGTATAAATCCGGAATGGACCAGGTTCCTTCGTATCGCCCGATTCTCTTGAAAACATCACTGTGCTCAGCCATGAGCAGGCCGAAAGCCTTTTCGCTCATGCCCACGATCCTTGCAGCCTCCTGCACATTCACGAAACCGTACCCTTCACTTTCATACTCGGTTTTCGTATGATAAACCGGTTTCAGAACCTCCCTTTCAAGGGAGATCCTGTCTTCTGAAAGCATCCGTGCCAGGAGAATCGCCTGAAGGGTCAGGGTGAGGCGTTCCTGTTCTTTTTTTTGATATCGCTTCGGCAGAGCTTTCAAGGGGATCATCGGTTGCTCTCGAATGAGCTTTTCGCAGTCCTCCCTGATCTTTTTTTCCCGCCGGCTCGCCACTCTCTTCAATATTCCCCTTCTGTACTTCCCTGCGCTCCTTCCAAGATACTTCTTAGGGCTTTTCCGCCCCCAAGCTTTTAAGAATTCCAATTCCTCCTCGATTTCATAAAAGAGCACAAACCCTTCTCTCCTTCCGTAGATTTCTTCTCGAAGCTTTTCAAAGCCGAGCCCGGAGGGTCGGCAAACCGATTCCTGCGCTTTTCGGTCAAGCTCCAGAAGTCTCCGGTAAATTTTATGGCCGACCGTTTTCAACTCTCCCCGTTCATACGCAGCGACCCAGCGGTTCAACAAACGGGTGGGATGGACCTTGAGACGCTCTTCCAAACGCTCAAGCAGAGGCTTGAGGGCCTCAAAAGGCACTCTTCCTCCCTCACGGTTGCGGTCCAGCCCATTGATCCAGCTTTGGATCTCTTCAGATGACAGCCCTTGTTCCACCAGCTTTTGTTCCATCTTCCGCTCCAGCCTTCTTTCCACGGTTTTGGTGAGCCCGCTGAAGATCCGGTAATCGGTTTTCTTCACAGAACGCTTTCCGCCATAGAACTCGCGGTACAAAGCTTTTTCCGAAGCGTCCTCATTCAAGAAAAGCCAGAGCCGCACCATGCCCCTGAAATATTGCCCATTCACTCTTTTGGGTTCCTGTTCCGGAGGATCTTCACCGAAGATTCTCCTGTAGTCGGCTGCGGAAATGGAACTGATCCTTCCATGAACCAGGTTGTATATCAGGCCATAGGGCAGTCCCTTATAAGAAGAGAATTCCGCCACCTCTCCGCTGAAAACTTCATCAAAGAAGTGTTTCAGAATTTCTCCTGTCAGCTCAATTCTTCTTGGTCGTTTCATGGGTGCTCCTTTTGTGAAACCCAGGCAACTTCTCATTGCCAATCCATATTCATAGCTCTAAAGTATAAATTGAGCTCAAATCCTTTTATGTCAAGATCATCGGCAGGATAGGCTCAGTGCATGCGCTTGACATGCACCCCGATGGGCCTATTTTTTTACCCAAAGGAGCTTTTGTGAACATCCGGAAAAAATACGGAGTCTTTGTGGCGTCCATCCTTCCCGGGTTCTGAATGTGGGAGATCGGATGGAAGCCGTTGTGACAGGGGTTGATTCGGGAAACAACAGATATCTCTCGGCATGAAAAATGTTTATCCCGATCCCGAATCCGACGGATCGGTGAAAAACAACGTGAACGCTTGAAACCGAAAAGAAAGAGGCCCTTCACGGAAGGGCCTCTTTCTTTCAATATTCCCATGGGACTCAGAGGAGTTTATCCATTGGCTGCAATGGCCAAGTCCTCCTGCGTTTCCTCTGAAAGGGCGACACCCAGCGCCTCATCGATTCTTTCAACCAGGACGATCTTCAATTCATCACGGACCTCCTGAGGCAATTCATCCAAATCGCGCTCGTTTCGTTTGGGCAGAATGACCGTTTTCAGCCCTGCCCGATGAGCGGCCAGGAGCTTCATCTTGATCCCGCCGACAGGCAGCACCCGTCCCCGAAGGGTCACTTCCCCGGTCATGCCGAGGTCGCCTCGCACGGGTCGACCGCTGAAAAGGCTTGCCATGGCCATCACCATCGCCAGCCCTGCAGAAGGTCCGTCCTTGGGAATAGCGCCTGCGGGAACATGGACATGAACATCCGTATCCTCGAAAAGGCTTGACTCAAAGCCCAGTTGTCCGGCTTTTGACCGCACGTAAGTGTGGGCAATTTGTGCACTCTCCCGCATGACATCGCCCAGTTGACCTGTGAGGGTTAGATTCCCCTTCCCTTTCATCCGGGTCGCCTCAATGAAAAGAATGTCCCCGCCCACGGCCGTGACTGCAAGGCCGGTGGCGATGCCCGGAATCTCAATGCACTCCGAACATTCGGCTTCGAATCGTTCCTTCTTGAGATAGGCCCTTACGGTCTCCGGCGTGACGGTTAAAGCGCCCCTTTCTCCACCCGCAATTTTCACCGCACTCTTTCGGCAAATGGCGCCGATTTGGCGCTCCAGGCTGCGGACTCCCGCCTCCCGGGTGTAACCCTGAACGATTTTCCTCAGGGCTTCTTCCGTAAAACTGATTTCATCTTCGCGCAGCCCGTTGACCTTTAACTGGCGGGGTACAAGATAACGGCCGGCAATATGCACCTTTTCGTACTCCGTATAGCCGTCCAGTTGAATGGTCTCCATTCGATCCCGCAGGGCCGGGGGGATGGTTTCCAGTTGATTTGCCGTAGTGATGAACATCACATCGCTCAGGTCGAAATCCACGTCCAGATAATGATCCCTGAACGCGTGGTTCTGCGCCGGATCAAGGACTTCCAGAAGGGCGCTGCTGGGATCGCCGCGCCAGTCCATGCCGATTTTGTCCACCTCATCGAGCATGAAAACAGGATTCTTGGTCCCGGCCCTCTTAATAGCTTGAATAATACGACCCGGCATCGCGCCGATGTAGGTCCGGCGGTGCCCTCGGATCTCCGCTTCATCCCGCATCCCCCCAAGGCTCATTCTCGTAAAGCGCCGGCCAAGAGCCCGGGCAATGCTCTGCCCCAGACTGGTTTTACCAACGCCCGGAGGCCCCGCAAAACAAAGGATTGCGCCCATCCCCTCCGGCCCATCGCCAAGGCGCTTTTCTTTGAGCGGTTCGCCCGAGCGCTCTTTGAGCAGCTTCCGGACCGCCAGATATTCGATGATCCGCTCTTTGACCTCCTCCAGGTCATAGTGATCTTCATCCAGCACCTTGCGGGCGCCCTCGATGTCTGTCTGATCTTCGCTGACGGTGTTCCAGGGCAAGTCCAGTATCCAGTCAAGATAGGTCTTGATCACGGAATGCTCCGGCGACTGCGGGGACATCGCTTTAAGCCTTTTCAATTCTCGGATCACCTCTTTTTTAGCTTCCTCGGGAAGATTCGCTTTTTCGATCTTCTCCCCGTATTCTTCTCCAACCGACTCTGTTTCTTCCGCGTCGCCCAGCTCTTTCTGGATGGCTTTCATCTGCTGTCGCAAGAAATAATCCCTCTGGGCCTTGTCCATTTCTTCCTTGGCTTCCGTCTTGATTTTCTTTCCCAGGACCAGAATTTCCTTTTCCTGAGAGAAATGGGAAATCAAATTGTGCAGCTTGTCTTTGAGGGTCGGTTGTTCCAACAGTTTCTGCCCTTTTTCCACACCCAGACCGGCGCTGCCGGCCAGAAGATAGACCAGGTATCGAGGATCTTTCACCTGATCCAGAAATATCCCGACCTCTTTCGGCAACTCCGCGGAAAGGCTGAACACTTCCTTTGCCACCTCCCGCAGGGACCTTAAGAGCGCATCCAGTTCCACTCCCTCGTCCACCACGTCAGGGGCAAGAATAACGCGGGCCTTCAAGAAAGGATCCGTGGCCTGCCAGTATTCGATCCGGAAGCGTTCCAGTCCACGGACCAGCACCTCCAGGCTGTTCCCGGAGCTCTTGGTCACCCGTTCAATACTGACAGCCGTGCCCACCTCGTAGGTCTGACCGGGTTGCGGTTCTTCCACAAATCCGTCCCTGGATGCCACAAGTCCGATAATGCCGTCCCGTTTCACCGCATCTTCAATCAAGCCAATGGAACGGGGAACGCCAACCATAAGAGGCAAAACGGAAAAAGGATAAGCTACCGTGTTTCTGAGGGGCAGTATGGGTAAATCATGCGGTATCCACACCGCATGTTCGTTTTTCGTTTCCGTGCTCATGGTATTTATTCCTCCTCTGTTTCTTAACTCCTACTTAAGGAGCATCCGCGCAATCTGCGCAAAACGCTTATAATCACCTGTGTAAAATGATAACGCACATTCATGAAATGTAAAGGAGGGGATTCGTTCCGTGCGTCCTCAGCGGTAGGGGCTAAAGCACCGGCTCTACCGATGCGTTTTCACGCTGAGAAGTCCTTTGTCCCGAATGTCCTCTTAAAGGAAAGGTTAGGAGGGATTTGGAAAAGCGTTCTCTGAATGAGGAGATAACGGCAAGTAGGGTGTGTACAGCAGGCCGTGCCCTGTTATTCCTCATTACAGATTGCGGACGACCGGCCACTGATTACCTTAAAGTTGTATAAAAACTGACTTACCGCCCCCTGTCATTCCCGCGAAGGCGGGAATCCATGCGCTTCCCCGAAGACTGGATGCCCGCCTACGCGGGCATGACATGTTAAAACACGTGGTGGGGACGAGAAACAAAGAGCAGTTGGGTCTCGTGCCTTTATTTTCGTTGCTTCGAGAGAAGCATGTTCTGCAAGTTTATGCAACGCTAGGGATCACTGATTACTGATTTTTCTCGGGTTTGGGAATGGTCAGAACAGGACAGGAGGAAAGCCGCACCACTTTTTCGGCCACAGAGCCGAAAATAAGACGGCGCCATCCGGTCCACCCGTGGGTTGCGATAACGATAATATCCACTTTTTCGGATTCCGCTTCCCGGACAATTTCATCGGCTGCCTGACCTCGAAGGACCTTGGTACGCAAGGCCACACCTTCGGAAGCATTCTTTGCCGTTATTTGTTCAAAGGACTTATGGGCCGCCGCAGTCCTCTCTTCGTAGTAATCCTGGATGGCATAGCCGGCAGGCACACCGGGCGCGGCCACAGGCTGTACCGGCTGGACCACATGGACCAGGAGCAGCTCTGCTGAATTCTGCTGAGCAATTTCTACGGCTGTCTGGAGCGCCAAAAGGGAGGGCTCGCTAAAATCCACAGGACACAGAATTCTTTTTACAGGAAACATGGCCGACCTCCTTTATAAATGCTTTCCCATAGAATATCGTCATTTGAAAAATACCTCAATCGATAATCTCAAGAACATAGGTCTTACGTTCTTTCATGGCAACGGCGCCCAGAATGGTTCTCAGAGCATCTGCGTTTCTTCCTTTTTTCCCGATGATTTTTCCCATGTCCTCTTTGGCAACGCGCAGTTCGATTACCGAGGTGCTTCTCCCCTTCAGTTCCTCAACCACTACTTTTTCTGGATTGTCCACCAAAGCCTTTGCCAAGTTCTCCATCAACTCCGCCGGATTCATCGGAAATTCCTCCCTCGCGACTTGGTATCCATCATTCAGATCCGGATCCCGACTTCATAATAGGGGACTGCGTGTTCCATATCGGATTCAAGCTCTGCTCTTCCCGACTCATTGAACCGGTGTTCGCAATCCTTGCAACCCCAGGATGCCCATTGCTCTTGAACGGCGAAATCCAGGCATTCGGCGTAATAAGGGCAGAATATGTTTCTTTTTCCCCCTTTGCGGCCCGGATTAAATCCCCCTATTCCATCCCCTTTTTTCTTGGTGACGTCCGAATCCATGGTTTTCTTCCTCCTTCACTCACCCTTTCATCTAATGAAGAACGCTCCCCGCCACAATGGGTAAAAACCTGTATTCGGGGACAAGGATTGCTGTATCCCGGAGCATCACACACCGCCCAAACATGGAAATGAGCCCCTTTTTTCTCTCCGACTCCAACCGCTCCTTTGCTTAGGTACAGGCCCCATGCCCAGTCCGGTTCGAAAATGCTGGTGGTCGAGGACCAGTAGGCTTCCCGCACACGAGTGAACACGTGCTCGGCGGGCAAAGCAGGGTGATGCATGCTGCCGTCCACAAGGGATTCCAGTTCGTTAATGTTAGGTAGGCGCCATCCTGTTTCTTTGGACTCTTCATTCAGTTTTCTAATTGCCGCAAAGGCATCACCCCATGTTACTTGTCTCTCCGCCAGATCCGCCTTTCGGCGCCAGCACAGATGGGTAAGGTGGTCGATAAGGGTGTCGCCTACACCTTCAAAACGCGACTTCGGCCATGCCCGCCCCATGCAGAGCTCGCCGTCCTGACCTGAATCGCCGCAGGGGACAGTTCGCTGTCGGTCTGCATACAAAGCATCATTGCCGCTGAGAACGACTACGGCGAGCAGGCTTTCGAGTACTTGCGCTATGCCATCCTCATGGATCTGGCGGACATCGGCGGAAACGTTCGCGACGGTGTCCATGTGGCGTCGATCGGCGGAACATGGATGGCGGTGACCTACGGGCTGGCCGGAATGCGTGACCACGCCGGCATGCTTTCTTTCGACCCTCGGCTGCCCATCCAGTGGGAAGGCCTGAGCTTTCCGCTGACCATCCGCGGCTGCGAACTGGAGGTGGACCTCGTTCACGATCGAGCAACCTACCGGCTGCGCAAAGGACTCGACCTGACCCTCCGCCACCAGGGCCGGGAAGTGCATCTCCGCGAGGGCGAGGAGACAACGCTCCCGATATGGCGGCCGGAGAAACGGGTTCCCTTGACGATCGAGATGGTTATTCCCCGCGATCGCTTCGATGCCGTGCTTTTCGACATGGACGGCGTGCTCACTGCGACAGCCGAAGTGCACGCACAGGCCTGGAAGGAAATGTTCGACGAGTTTTTGAAGGAGCGGGAGCAGCGGATGGGCGAACCGTTCCGGCCTTTCGAAATCGGAACCGACTACCTGTTGCTGGTGGACGGGAAGCCGCGCTGCAACGGCGCCCTCGACTTCCTCGCTTCCCGGGGCATCCAGCTCCCCGAGGGTTCCCCGGAGGACCTTCCGTCCGACCCCCAGGTATTTTGCAGATTCGCCCACCTCCAGCAAGGGCGGAGAGACATACCCGGTTTCGATCTCTTCCCACGGCTCTTTTACCGGCGGAGCCTTTTGGCTGCCCCTCTTTGTCTTCATCAGATCACTTCCTTCCCGCTACTCTTTCAACCGCGCCTCGAGCTTGATCTCCGTGCCGGCCAGGGCCTGGGACACGGGGCTTGCGAACCTGGTGTGGCCAGGGTACGCTAAAGAATTCCTGCAACTTCTCGCCTCGGTTTATCCCGGTTACAAGGCCAGCGGTTCGCTCCGCGATTTGTTCACAGGCGTGTTGTACGCCTTGGTGGATGGAGGACTCTTAGGACTTGTATTTGCATGGATCTACAACCGGTTTCGGGGTGACCAGACCGGGGTTTCGAGCCGGGTGAAGCAGGAAGCGGGAGTGCATTATCCTCCGGTGGAACCCAGCGCCTGATAGGCGCGCCTACCCTGGATTAAGTTCTCCGCAAGCACATGTTGGCGGCACGGTCAAACTCGTTTGTCCGTGACAGAAGTCCGCAGGGTCGGCCACTGCGCCGAGCGCGGCAGCCACGGTGGGCTGCCCTACGGGGCGTGCGGACCGACAACGGATAACTTGTCTTTCCGGCTTTTCTCGCTTTTCTCGCATACCGGCGGCACGGACAAGACGAGCTTGTCCGTGCCGCCAAACAATACCGGGCGCCGCAAAATCGCAAATCAAAAATCGAACATCTCACATCACATATCGCACAACCATCCGGCGTTCAGTGCTGGAAGGCCCGCAATACATGATTCAACCCATAGACATGACTGGCTTATGCAGGGAGTATCGGTTATGATTGGAGATCTGATCAGGAAAGGAGAAGAATATGAAACAAGCACTCCAAGAGATGGATCGTCGCGGTTTTTTGAAAGCTGCGTTGGCGGGCTCGGCCGTTGCAGCGGGAGCCCTTGCCGGATTTCCCGGGATCGCCCGGGGGGCGGAACCTTTCAATCTGCCTCCCCTCCCCTATCCCGAAAACGCGCTGGAACCTCACATTTCGGGCAGAACCCTGAGCTTCCACTACGGCAAACACCATCAGGGTTACGTCAACAACACCAACCGCCTTCTCGATGGGACCGACATGGCCGGGTTGCCCCTGGAAAAGTTGGTCAAGAAAGCGGCAGGTCTCAAAGACAAGGCCCTTTTCAACAACGCCGCCCAGGCCTGGAATCACGCCTTTTACTGGCAGGGAATGAAGCCCCGGGGAGGAGGGAAGCCCGGGGGGAAACTGATGGAGCGGCTTGAAAAAGCCTTCGGAAGTTTCGAGGGGTTCAGGAAAGCTCTTACAGGCGCAGCCACCGGTCAGTTCGGAAGCGGATGGGCCTGGCTTGTCCTGGAGGGCAATTCCCTCAAGGTCACGAACACCCTCAATGCCGACACCCCGCTTGCCCACGGCCAAAAGCCTCTTCTGACGGTCGATGTGTGGGAGCACGCCTATTACCTGGACTACCAGAATCGCAGGGGGGACTACGTCAATGCTTTCCTGGACCACCTGGTGAACTGGAACTTCGTATCGGAAAGCCTCGGATAAGAGCCAAGTGCGGTTTCGACCGACTCGGGTTTTGAAAACGCGCCGGCATGACCTTCTTGGCGTCAAGCAGGGAGGAAGATGAAATGTACAAGGACGAATTGATCCAAAAGATTGTGAGCACGGCAAACCGTGTCGGCTATTCACTCGTGGCCACAAGCGACAAGAAAGGTCTACCCCACCTTGCAGCATCCAGAAGGATGGAGGCGGAACCCGACGGCCACGTTGCCGTCTCGGAGTGGTTCTGCCCCGGGACGCTGGCCAACCTGGATGAAAATCCTCAAATTTCCGTGGTCGTGTGGGATCCGGCAAGCGACACGGGCTACCAGTTGATCGGAGAATCGGTAGCCATCGAGGAAACAGCCATGCTGGACGGTTTTTCTCCCGCATTACCGGTCCCCATTCCTCAGGTGGAGAGAAAGATCCGGGTCAGGGTGGATACAATCCTGGATTTCAGCCATGCACCCCACAGTGACGAAGAAGAGCCTTGATTTCATAAACGGGTGCAGGCTTTCTTAGCATCGCGAGCAACCCTCGCACGGTGCAAAGCGGAGAAGCGATTCCTCTGAGACACGATTTCTTTTTTTCAATGATACCGAGAAATGAGAAGTTTATCGCCGCACAATTCATGTTTCATTCATTTGCCGCTCAGCCTGGCCGCTATACCGGCCACGTGCTTTCCCTGAAAGCGGGCTGCGGCCAGCTCATTTTCGCTGGGCATTCGCGAACCGTCCCCGCCGGCTATCGTGGAAGCGCCGTAAGGAGATCCCCCGGTAATTTCATCCATTCTCATTTGGCCCTGGAAGGCATAGGGCAGCCCGACGACAATAAACCCTTGGTGAAGAAGGGTGATATGAAAACTGAGGATCGTCGACTCCTGGCCCCCGTGCTGCGTGTTGGAACTTGCAAAAACACTCCCCACCATGCCCACAAGCGCCCCCTTTTGCCAAAGTCCGCCCGTAGCATCCAGGAATTGTCTCATCTGGCCGCACATGTATCCGAACCGGGTCGGTGTGCCGAAGATGACGGCGTCCGCGGTCGCAAGTTCCTCCACCGTGCAGACAGGGATATGGGCCATGCTCTTCTGCGCCTCGATAGCGCCCATTTTACCGAGAATCTCCTCTGAGAGGGTTTCCGGAACCCGTTTAAGCACTACCTCCACGCCGGGAACCTCCTTTGCGCCCTCTTCAACCGCAGCCGCCATTCTGTGGATATGCCCATACATCGAGTAGTAAACAATGAGAACCTTCATATTTCCTCCTTTCTGTTTCCGTAGCTTTGGTTCCATAGGTTCATTCCGGTCTCTGAGATGCCGCATTTCAGGAAGGATACGGCTCCTCATAAAGATTCGGAATGGGTTGAATCCTGGATTGCGCTTCCGGAGCGGATGCATTTGGATTCGGCCTCAGCCTTTGCATGGCCAAACCGGGCTTTCCCGTCCATGTGGTCGTAACCGCCTCATTCAGATCCTCCCAACGAAAGGGCTTTCTCAGCAGGCACGCCACACAACCGCTTTCTTTTAATTAATCCAGGGCTTACCCTGGATTAATTATTGTTTTCACGATAATCGGCCGCTTGTTTTCCCTTCCTTTTATTTACTAACTCCGAGATCAATGCGTGTTCATCATTTTCTATTGTCGAATGGGAGCGAACACAATCAGGTGAACCCTGTATTCCAACCCACACCTCTTATGTATTCCCAATTCTTCGTCTTCAGGGCTGGAGGATTAGAGCGGAAGGATTGCATGGCCATTTCGTGACAAATACAGGATTCCCTCCATGGAACTGCAGTCAAAAGTCGATTATTATTCGTGACAAGAATATAAATGCATATAAAAACAAAGACGGAGGCAAAATTACCTCATGGACACCTTGCAAATTAAAATTGCACGCTCCGCGAAATCTCCTTTCGCCCGCCCTTTCCAAAGAAGGATGATCCTGCTCTCCCCTCTCCTTGCACTGTTTCTTTTTCCGCATCAGGTTTTTGCGCAGAGGTACGGCGATTGGCACCCCGGAATGATGGATGGCTGGGGCATGGGCTGGTTCGGAGGAATCTTCATGATCGTACTTTGGATTCTTGTTATCGTTGGGCTTGTATTTTTTATTAAGTGGCTTGTGCAAAGCACGAGGGAAGTCCCGGGCGCCAAAAGCTCACCTACTTCCAGGGCGCTCCACATCCTGGAGGAAAGATATGCCCGAGGAGAGATCGAAAAGCAGGAATTTCAAGAGAAGAAAAAGGATCTCCTCTCATGAATCTTGAAGCCCAAAGAAAACGCATGGTTGAAACGCAGTTAATCCCCCGGGGAATCCATGATCCCCTGGTGCTGAAAGCCATGGGGGAGGTTCCGCGGGAAGAGTTTGTGCCCAAGGATCTCAGGGAGTCCGCCTACGGCGACAACCCGCTTCCCATCGGGGAAGGTCAAACCATCTCCCAGCCGTACATCGTGGCCCTCATGACGGAAGCCCTTGAATTGAAGGGCGCCGAAAAAGTCCTTGAAATCGGCACAGGAAGCGGCTATCAGGCCGCCGTTCTCGCTGAAATCGCAGGGGAGGTGTACAGTGTGGAAAGGGTCGCCCCCTTGAGCGAGAAAGCCAAACAAATCCTGGAAAGACTGGGTTATGACAATATCCATTTCAAGGTCTTCAACGGCACGCTCGGATGGCCGGAGCATTCCCCTTATGCTGCAATCATGGTCACGGCAGGCGCGCCGGAAATTCCCGAACCCCTGATTGAACAGCTCGCAGAGGGAGGTCGTCTGATCATCCCGGTAGGAGACAGCCTGGGACAGGATCTCCTCAAGATAAGAAAAGTGAACGGAGAGCCTGTGACGGAGGATCTCGGCGCCGTCCGGTTCGCGAACCTGATCGGGGAATACGGATGGAAAGAAAAGGGATAGTGCTCTTATCCGGCCGTGCCCATCCTGATCTCGGCGCCGCTGTGGCCGCCGAACTGGGTGTCGAGCCGGGAAGATGTATTCTTGAAACCTTCCCGGACCAAGAGCTCCAGGTCCAAATTCTCGAGGCCGTCGAAGGCAGGCAGGTTTTTATTCTCCAACCTACCGCCCCACCTGCTGCAAAACACTTCTTCGAGCTCATGCTAATGGCGGATGCTTGCAGGAGAGCGGGCGCCTCGCGTGTGATCGCAGTCGTTCCTTATTTAGGCTATGCCAGACAGGACCGGAGGGCTCATTCCGGAGAGCCCGTGGGAGCAAGGCTGATGGCCGAGCTTATGGAACAGAGAATAGACCGCCTCGTGACGGTCGACCTGCACACCCCCTCCATCGAAGGGTTTTTCCGGATTCCCGTAGAGAACCTTTCCGCAATTTCACTGCCGGCTGAAGCGATTCGCCCCGAACTCTCCCCTGCATCGGTTGTGGTTGCCCCCGACCTGGGCGCCGTCAAGATCGCCAGGCGTTACGCTGAGCTTCTCGATCTTCCCGTTGCCTATGTGGACAAAGCACGGCTCAGCGGAGGGGAAATTCTTGCGAGGGAAGTGGTGGGGAAAGTAGAGGCCCGTTTGCCCCTTCTGGTGGATGACATGATCACCACGGGTGGAACGATGCTATCCGCGATGAAAGCGCTCCTTGACAAAGGCTGCCTGCCGAGATTTGCCGTTGCGGCCACCCACGGCCTTCTGGTGGGCAATGCCGTGCGGGAGCTTGCTTCCTTTTCGCTCTCCTCGGTAGTCCTTTCCGACAGCATCGCCATGCCGGATTTCGGCGCCCTGCCCGTTCGTGTGATAAGTTTGCAAAAGGCCCTAGCCCAAGCAATACAAAGGTTGACTACTTCAATCGTGCAAGAGAAGCGGCGATGAAGTCGGGAAGGTCACCAGGCTGCCGGCTGGAGACAAGGTTTCCGTCTTCAACGACTTTTTCATCCACGAACCGGGCCCCCGCATTTTTGATGTCCTGCACAATGGACTTCCAGCCGGTTATTTTCCGGCCCTTCAAAACATCTGCAGTGATAAGAATCTGAGGGGCATGGCAAATGGAAAAAACCGGCTTCCCACTGTTGACAAAGTCCCTTACGAACCGAACCGGTTCCTCATGGGCTCTCAGCTTATCCGGCGAGTAGCCCCCTGGAATCAGAAGGGCGTCGAAATCCTCCACAGACACGAAGTCGACCGCTTGATCTATGCGCACTTCGGTTCCTTCTTTCTTCCCTTTGACCGTTTCTCCCTGCTTGAGCCCCACGTGAACGACCTCGTGTCCTTTTTCTTTAAAAGCCTTGACCGGTTCCGCGTATTCGGAATCCTCGAACAAATCGGTAATGATAACGGCAATTTTGCTCATAAATTTTTCCTCCTCTCCAACGTCTTTTGTAGGGCAGGTCATTCTGCCTGCCTGCGGTCGGCGGGGTGGCCGACCCTACGAATTGCGGCGGGCGCGCCCGCCTGCGGCAAAACGCCCTGCTCTTCGCTCTTTGCTCTTTGCCCTATGCGCTATGCCCTATGCTCTTTGCTCCGCCCATGCCCCCCTGAAACTTCCTTACAGAGTAAAGAATCAAGCCGATGATGAGCAGCCATGGGAGAAACCCTATAAAAATCATCCTCCACCAGTTCTTCCGCTCCGGTT
>Ga0209498_1001783_pt1 | contig 13097 bp, 9 predicted proteins | sample WalLakDeSediment_FD_184131 | JGI IMG/M metagenome (GOLD analysis project Ga0209498, IMG submission 184131) | Lake sediment microbial communities from Walker lake, Nevada to study Microbial Dark Matter (Phase II) - Walker Lake 11/02/13 Deep... | ecosystem: Environmental > Aquatic > Freshwater >...
CTGCTCGTCCGCGGTGGCGATCGCTTCCGCGGGTTGAAGACCAACCTGATCCTCACGCCGCCGATCAGTTTGGTCTACCGGCCCGAGACCGGCGCGCTCGGAGACTATTTTCACGTCGAGGTCATGCCCAGCGTGCGCCTGCGTGGACCAAACGACGCTTACGACGCGCTCACCGGTGAGGGGCCCAAGCTGCTGCTCGACGCGCTCGGTTGCCGCATCGACCTCGACACGCTCATCCCCGACGAGGGTGCCCGTGCGCGCCTGGTCGTCGCGAGCGGAGGGAGCATCCGCGAGCTGCTCGAGGTTGCAAGCGACGCGACCTTGCTCGCCGACGGCGAACACCTCGCACCGGAGGACGTCGAGCGGGCGATCAAGCGCAGGCGCGATCGCATGCGTGACAAGATCAACGCCAACGGCTGGCTCGACGCGCTCGTCGGGATCGCGCGCAGCCACCAAATCAAGCACGACGACGCCTACCTGTCGCTGCTCCATCATCGCTTGGCGTTCAAGTACAACGAAGAGGGCTGGTACGACGCGCACCCCCTCGCCTACGAGATCGACGAGTTCAAGGCGGCCATGGCCCGCCCTGAAGGGGAGTGAGCCGATGGCTATCGCAGCTGAACACGACCCGTCGACGGAGCCGCTAGCGGCCGAGGACGCGCGCGCGCTGACTCGGCTGCTGCGACGCGGGTTCGGTCGGGGGTTTCGCCTCGTGGTGATCGAGGTCGCCACGCCAAGACTCCGACGACGGCTCCTCGAGTGGTTGCGCGCAGAGGTCGAGGCGCTCGACGGCAACGTGGTCGAGCTCGACGTGACCTCGCTGCCCGGCGAGAACCTCTGGTCCGAGCTCGGTGAGCTTGTCGAGCGTGAGGGCACAACGCGTGATCGTGCCCTGCTGGCGCTGCACGGCTTTCAGGAGGCCGCGGGCGGGCAGCCGGACGAGCGGGCTGGACTCTATCGCCAGCTCAACGTGCAGCGTGACCTGTTTGTCCGCGATCTCGGGTGCTTTTGGGTCTTGCTGATCGACCCGCACGGGAGCCGAAACCTTCAGGATATCGCGCCCGACTTTTGCGACTTCACCTCGCTTTGGATCACGGCGAAGGACTTTCGTGTGCGGGGCGGCCCGACCCTGCCAATGAGTCCTCAGGTCGTGCCCGCGATCGCCGCAGATCCGGAGGAGCCGCGGTCGGAGCTCTTGCGGCAAGCGGCTGAGGCCATCACCGCGGGTCGCTACGTAGAGGCGCGAGACCTGTTGACGCGCTTTGAGCTGTCCGCGGACGTGGGCGGCGAGGACGAGGGTGACGCGCTGCGGCTACGTGGCCGCCTCGAGCTGGCGCGCGGGAATCTCGACGCGGCTCGTAGCGCGGCACGACGCGCGCTCGCGTGGAGCCACGCGCGGGGGGAAACGGGTGCGGCACAGGCCGCGAGCGCCCTGCTCCTCCTCGGCCGCGTGGCGGAGGCCCAAGGCCGCTATGAGGAGGCTCGCGAGCTGCTCGAGCGCTCGATCGAGGCCAGGCGGAAGCTATCCGGCACACGAGGCGACGTCGATGTCGCCGACGCGTTGTACGAGCTCGCGCGCGTACACACGGCGTTGGGACAGACTGCGGAGGCTCGTCGGCTGATCGAGCGCGCGCTGGAGCTGCACGAGGCGCCTCACGCGGTCGCAGCCTCGCTGCACGAGCTCGCTCGCGTCCTGCGTATGGAGGGCGACTACGCCGGGGCCCGCCGAGCCCTCGAACAAGCCCTCGAGCTCGAGCTGCAGAGCTTCGGAACCAAGCTGCACCCGGTCGTAGCGGTGACCCTGCACTCGCTTGGGCAGGTCCTCCACCTCCAGGGCGATCTCGACGCGGCGCGTCGGCACGTCGAGCGCTCGCTCGAGATCGATGCCAGCGTGCTCGGGACCGAGCTGCACCTAAGCGTCGCCGCGTCATTGCACGAGCTCGCGACGATCCTGCGCGAGCAGGGCGACCTCGTTGGCGCTCGCCATAAGCTCGAGCGCTCGCTCGAGATCAACGCGCAGGTGCGGGGCACACAGTCTCACCCCGACATCGCCGCGACGCTCCACGAGCTCGCGCAGGTGCTGCGCAAGCAGGGGGATCTCGACGGCGCCCGTCGCAAGCTCGAGCGCGCACTCGAGATCGAAGTCGAGGCATTCGGCACCGAACTTCACCCGAGCGTCGCGACGATCCTCCACTCGCTCGCGGTCCTGCTCGACGAGCAAGGCGAGCGCGCCGAGGCCATCGCAGCCTTCGAGCGCGCCCTGCACATCCACGCGCGCGTCCAAACCCCCGAGCATCCGTCGACATGCATGACCGAGATCGCGTTCGCCCGCATCTTGCTCGACGAGGGCGAGCGCGAGCGGGCCGAGGGGCTCCTGCGCCACGCCCGTCCGATCTTGGCGAGCGCCCTTGGCAGCGCCCACGCTTGGGTGCAAACGGCCGACGCGCTGCTCGAGCGCATCTCAGCCTGATCGGCCGCTCACCTGCGCGTGCGCGACGTGGACCCCGCCGCGGCGACAGTCCCGAAATCAGCTTGTACACTCCCGCGCAAGCATGGACCCCCACGCTCTCAGCGTTCACAACCTGGCCTTCTTTGAGGCGCTCTACGACGAGTACGAGCGCGACCCCAGCTCAGTCGACCCGCAGTGGCTGCCGATCCTGTTCAACGGCGCCGCGCCGGCCCCGAGCTTGGGCCCCGGCGCCGAGCGCCTCGCCGCCCGGAGCCCCTCGCTCGCCGGCGACGCCGAGCAGATCGCCCTGCAGACGCAGGTCGACAACCTGATCGAAGCGCACCGGCTTCACGGTCACCACGGGGCCGACATCGATCCGCTCTCGCGGCCGCGTCGGGCCGACGCGCGGGAGCTCGATCCCACCCACTACGGGCTGAGCGAAGCGCACTACGAGCGTGAGTTTCATACCAACAACCTGACCTTCGACGAGCGGAAGCTGCCGCTGCGCGAGATCCTCGATCGCCTGCGCAAGACCTACTGCCGCCACATCGGCGTCGAGTATTGGCACCTCCCCGATCCCGATCAGCGCGCGTGGTTGCAAGCGCGGATGGAGGGCTGCCTCAACGAGGACGTGCCCGAGCCCGATGAGCAGATCCGCCTGCTCCGCAGCCTGATCAACGTCGACACCGTCGATCGCTTCTTGCACAGCAAGTTCTTGGGGGCCAAGCGGTTCTCGATCTCTGGGGCCGAGAGCATCATCCCGCTGCTCGACTGCCTGATCGAGGGCGCCGCCGATCAGGCGATCAATGAGGTGATCTTCGGCATGGCCCACCGCGGGCGGCTCAACGTCCTGATGAACGTGCTCGGCAAGAGCCCCAAAGAGGTGTTCTCGGAGTTCTCCAACACCGACCCGCACAGCTACATGGGCGCCGGTGACGTCAAGTATCACCTCGGCTACCACCGGCACCACACGACCGCGAGCGGCAAGCAGGTCTACCTCGCGCTCGCGTTCAACCCCAGCCACCTCGAGGCGATCACCCCCGTGATCCAAGGCCGGGTCCGGGCCAGGCAAGACGCCAACCCTGCGCTCGGTCACAGCGCCAGCCTCGGCGTCACGCTCCACGGCGACGCGGCCTTCGCCGGCCAGGGGGTCGTCGCCGAGACCCTCAACATGGCAGCGCTCGCGGGCTACTCGGCCGGCGGGATCATCCGGGTCGTGATCAACAACCAGATCGGGTTCACGACCGAGCCTCGCGAGGCTCGCTCGGGCCTGTACGCGACCGACGTCGCCAACGTGCTCGGGGTCCCGGTGTTCCACATCAACGGCGACGACCCCGAGGCCGCGGCCTACGTCGCGCGGCTCGCCGTCGATTGGCGGGCGCGCTTCCATCGCGACATCATCATCGACGTGATCTGCTACCGGCAGTTCGGCCACAACGAAGGCGACGACCCCACCTTCACGCAGCCGCGCATGTACGAGATCATCAAGAACCACCCTTCGGTTCGCGATCAGTACCAGCGCCGCTTGACCGCGCGCGGGACCGTGAACGAGGAGGACTGCCGGGCGATGACCAGCGAGTTCGAGGCCCACTTCACGCAGGCCCTCGACGAGGCCCGTGCGTCCGATCCCAAGCAGGCCTATTCGCCGATGCACGGGGTCTGGCAAGCCTACAAGGGCGGGCCCGAGGTTGAGGTCGAGGACGTCGACACGCGCCTCGACGCGGCCCGTATCGCCGAGCTCGGTGAGCGCATGACCGCGGTCCCCGAGCACTTCCACCTCCACCGCAGGCTCGGCCGGCTGCTCGACGAGAGCCGCAAGATGACCCGCGGCGAGACCCCGCTCAACTGGGCAGCGGGCGAGCTGCTCGCCTACGCCTCGGTCCTGAGCGAAGGCACGCCCGTGCGGATCTCCGGGCAGGACAGCCAGCGCGGGACCTTCAGCCACCGCCACGCGGTGTTCACCGACACCGAGACCGCGCAAAAGTGGTGTCCGCTCGCGCACCTCGCCGAGGACCAAGGCCAATTCTCGATCTACAACAGCCCGCTGAGCGAGTTTTCGGTGCTCGGCTTCGAGTTTGGCTACTCGATGATCACCCCCGAGGGCCTGCTGATCTGGGAGGCGCAATTCGGCGACTTCGCCAACAGCGCCCAGGTCATGCTCGATCAGTTCCTGTCGTCCTCCGAAGACAAGTGGAACCGGATCAGCGGCCTGACCCTGATGCTGCCCCACGGCTACGAGGGCCAGGGCCCGGAGCACTCCAGCGCCCGGCTCGAGCGGTTCTTGCAGATGTGCGCCGAGGACAACATGACGGTCGTCAACCTGACCACGCCGGCGCAGCTGTTTCATGCCCTGCGCCGCCAGGTGGTTCGCAAGTGGCGTAAGCCGATGATCATGATGTCGCCCAAGAGCTTGCTGCGGTTTCGGCCGTCGTTCTCGCCGCTTAGCGACTTCACCGACACCGGGTTCTCGCGCGTCATCGACGACGCCAAGGCCGACCCCGCGCAGGTCGAGCTGCTGCTGCTGTCGGCCGGCAAGGTCTTTTACGACCTCGACGCCCACCGCGACGCCGAGGCCCGCGAGGACGTCGCGCTGATCCGCGTGGAGCAGCTCTACCCGTTCACGCGCACGGGCGAGGCGATCGCCGCCGCGCTCGCGCGCTACCCCAAGGCCAAGCGCGTGCGCTGGGTGCAAGAGGAGCCCGAGAACATGGGCTCTTGGTCGTTCATGCTCCAACGCCTGCAGCCGCTGCTCCGCGCCCGCTTTCCGGGCTGCGGGGAGCTCGGCTACGCCGGTCGTGTCGAGAGCGCCTCGCCGGCCACGGGCTCACCGGAGGCGCACAAGCTCGAGCTCGCGCGCCTGCTCGCCGACGCCTTCCAGTAGCTCTTCAGTAGTTCGGGCGCTGCGCCCAAACACAGCCCCTCCGACTCCACCGCTCTCGTACTCATCATGACCAGCATTCAAGTCCCTGCTCTCGGAGAATCCATCAGCGAAGCGATCGTCGCCCAGTGGCTCAAGCAGCCCGGCGACGCCGTCGCCGTCGACGAGCCCGTGATCGAGCTCGAGACTGACAAGGTCACCGTCGAGGTCCCCTCGCCGGTCGCCGGTGTGCTTCGCAAGCAGCTCGCCGGTGAGGGCGACACGGTCAAGGTTGGCGACGTGATCGCCGAGGTCGAAGCGTCGGCGGCCGGCGACACCCCAGCGCCGGCGCCCGCCAAGCGGGTGTCGGAGGCGCCCCCGACCACGCAAGCGGCCGCCAAACCGGAGCCTTCGGCGATGCCGGCCGCGCGAGCCGAGGCCGCGCGCAGCGGGGTCGATCTCGCCAAGGTCGAGGGCACCGGCCGCGGCGGTCGGGTGCTCAAAGAAGACGTCCAAAGCGCCGCTGCCCCGCCGCGCCCGTCGGCACCGGCACCGGCCCCGACCCCCGCCCCCGCGAGCACCCCCGCGCCGAGTCGGGCGCCGAGCGAGCGCGTCCGTCGGGTCAAGATGCGGCCGCTTCGCAAGACCATCGCCGCGCGCCTCGTCGAGGCTCAGCAGACCGCCGCGATCCTCACGACCTTCAACGAGGTCGACATGTCCGCGGTCATGGATCTGCGCGCGACCTTTCAAAAGGACTTCGTCGCCGCCCACGGGGTCAAGCTCGGCTTCATGTCCTTCTTTGTGAAGGCCGCGGTCTCGGCGTTGCAGGCGTTCCCGGCCGTCAACGCCGAGATCGAGGGCGACGAGATCCTCTACAAGCAATATTACAACGTCGGCGTGGCGGTCGGCGGCGGCAAGGGCTTGGTCGTGCCCGTGGTCCGCGACGCCGAGACCCTCGGCTTCGCCGAGATCGAGCAAGAGATCGGCCGGCTCGCCGTGCTCGCGCGCGACAACAAGCTCAAGATGTCGGACCTCGAAGACGGCACCTTCACGATCTCCAACGGCGGCATCTACGGCTCGATGCTGTCCACGCCGATCCTCAACCAGCCCCAGACGGGCATCCTCGGGCTCCACAACATCGTCGAGCGCCCGGTTGCGATCGCCGGTAAGGTCGAGATCCGCCCGATCATGTACTTGGCGCTGTCCTACGATCACCGGCTCGTCGACGGTCGCGAGGCCGTCCAATTCCTGATCCACATCAAGCAGCTCATCGAAGACCCGCGTCGCTTGCTGCTGAGCCTCTGATCCCTTCGCCTGCGGACCAACCATCCCATGGACACCTACGATCTCATCGTCATTGGTTCGGGCCCCGGCGGCTACGTCGCGTCGATCCGCGCCGCGCAGCTCGGGCTCGCGGTCGCCTGCGTCGAAAAGGACGTGACCCTCGGCGGGACCTGCCTCAACGTCGGCTGCATCCCCAGCAAGGCCCTGCTCGAATCGTCCGAGAAGTACGCCGAAGCCCAGCACGGCCTCGCCGCCCACGGCATCGCAATCGCGGGCCTGAGCCTCGACCTCGGCAAGATGCTGGCGCGCAAGGACAAGATCGTCAAACAGCTGACCGGCGGCGTGGCGATGCTGTTTCGCAAGAACAAGATCACCAGCGTCCAGGGCGTCGGCCGGTTCACCGGCGAGCGCGAGGACGGCAAGCACGTCATCGCGGTCGCCGGGCCCGACGGCGACAAGCGCATCGCGGCGCCGCAGGTGTTGATTGCGACGGGCTCCAAGGTCGCGACCATCCCCGGCGTGGAGTTTGACATCGGCGCGGGTGACCGGGTCGCAACCTCGACCGAGGCCCTGACCTGGCCCGAGGTCCCCAAGCACCTCGTGGTCATCGGCGCCGGCGTGATCGGCCTCGAGCTCGGCTCGGTCTGGGCCCGGCTCGGCGCCAAGGTCACGGTCCTCGAGTACATGCCCAAGCTGCTCCCGACCATGGAGCCCGAGGTCGGCAAGACCGCGCTCAAGCTGTTCAAAAAGCAGGGCATGGAGTTTCACTTCGGCGTGCGCGTGACCGGGGCGGTCGCGAGCAAGGACGGGGCGAGCGCCACGGTCACCTACGAGGACAACGGCGAGCAAAACACCATCGAGTGCGATCGGGTGCTGGTCGCCGTCGGCCGCACGCCGATGACCGACGGCCTCGGCGTCGACGCGATCGGCCTCGAGCTCGGCCGCCGCGGCACGATCGCCGTCGACGATCAGTTCAGGACGGCCGTCGACGGCGTCTGGGCGATCGGCGACGTGATCCCCGGCCCGATGCTCGCCCACCTCGCCGAACACGAGGGCATCGCCGCGGTCGAGACCATGACCGGCACGCCCGGGCATGTGAACTACGCCGCGATCCCCAGCGTGACCTACACGCACCCGGAGATCGCGAGCCTCGGCAAGACCACCGCCGAGCTCGACGAGGCCGGCGTACCCTACCGCGTCGGCAAATTCCCATTGATCGCCAATGGCCGGGCCAAGGCCCTCGAGGCGACCGACGGCTTCGTCATGATCATCGCCCACGAGCAGACCGATCGCATCTTGGGCGCCTCGATCATCGGCGCCCGGGCCGGCGATCTAATCGCCGAGGTCGCCGTCGCCGTGGAGTTCTCGGCCTCGGCCGAGGACCTCGCCCGCTCGATCCACGCCCACCCGACGATGGCCGAGGCGGTCAAAGAGGCGGCTTTGGACTCGCTTGGGCGGGTGATCAACTTTTAAAAATGGCGCTCGACCGCGCCTGATCCAGACCGGGACATGGGCGTCGGTTTCCGGTGGCGCGGGATCTGGTCCCATGTTATCCGAGGGGCATGTCTGACGACGACGAGAGCGAGTTTGTCAGGGCTCGTTTCAGTGGCCGTCGCTACCAAGACGGAACTCTTCCGCTCACCGCGCTTCCTGAGCTCATCTCATACGAGCGTATTCTCACTGAGTTGGCTCGATGGTGCTACAAGCAAGATCACCCCGAGCGTAGCCGAGTCCCGAAAAACTTCACAAAGCAACTCGCGCTCGGCCTCGAGGGCATCGAGCGCGGCAGCGCGATCGCCCGGCTCGTCCGCCCATCCGAGGGGTTGCCGCTCCGGGAACAAGATTATTTCACGCGCGCTCGCGACCTCCTGAGTCGAGCAATCGCCGGAGAAACGCCCGCGGTAGAGGAGCTCGACCGAGTCCCCCGAAACGTGAGGAACGCGCTCTCAAAATTCGGTCGAACACTCGAGGCCGGCGATTCGATATCGCTCGAATGGGGAGGGATCAGCCACTCGACCTACGATCTGGTTCGGCGCCGCGCGATGCAGCAACAGCTTCATGCAGAGTATGATGAATCATTCAATGAGGTTGGCCTGCTGACTGGAATCAGCAAGGGAACTCGCAAGATCGATTTCCAACTTTACAACGGAACGTCGCTCTCAGGCAACTTGACCACCGCCACGGTCGACGCAGATCTGAGCTTTCAATACGTCGACGAGTCGCGGCCCTATGTCCGGGTTGTCGGGACATCGACCCACTACGCGAGCGGCGCGCTCAAACTCCTCGAGGTCGAAGAGGTCGAGTATCTTGGTGAGATCAGCCCCGACTTCGAGGCGCACTTCGGCCGAATCGCGGCTCTCGAAGCTGGTTGGCTGGATGGAAGCGGCGCGGCGATCGCTCCATCGGCCATACGCAACGCGCTCGAGCTGACTCGGCGCCTCGTGTGGGTTCACGCATTTTCGGCCCCACGCGTCTACCCCACCCCAGAAGGCGGCGTGCAAGCCGAGTGGACCGGAGGTCGGTGGTCAACGATGGTCGAGGTTGATCCCGAAGGGGACTTTTTTGCTCACGCCGTCGATGATGCCGACGAGGAACACGAGCGTACAGCGAAGGCGGTCGACATGAACGACATTCTCAAGTTCATTTCTTCGTACGTCGAGAAACGGGGAGCCTCCGATGGCGGATGAGGTTTTACTGACGGTCGATGGCGAAATACTTTTCCGGCAGATCAATCCGGCGTTTTTGGTCGAGGGAGAATTCACCAGTCAGATCTTCGAAGTCACGCCCAAAGACCAAGGCGAGCTCTCGATTGATCAACAGCGGCTCTCCAGCGCCAAAGAGGCGCATGAACGATTTGTCGGCCAAGGGTACGCGTCGGCAGGCGTGACTCACGTAACAGTCGGTGAATGCTCGGCGCTCGAGCTAAACAGTTACCATAAGCCGGAAACGTTGAATCCGGCGCATGGGTTCATCGACTTTCGCGAAACACCTTCCAAGCAGGCTCGCAAGAAGAAGGCGCGCAAGCTCAAACTCGCGGCGCAACGCCACGGACTCGACTACGAGCCCGACACGGGTGGCTAGATCGCCGTCACGCGATCCGGTGCAGCACCAGCTCCAGCTGGACCGCGGTCATCACCGCCCCGAGCTCGCGCAAGAACGCGATCATCACCCCCCGATCACCCCCATCATCAACGTTCAAGATCCGCAGCATCGGCCGATCGGCCCGCTCTTGGCACGCGCGGACCAGCTCCATGCCGATCCCCCTGCGTCGGTGCTCGGGCGACACGGCGAGCTGCAAGAGCTCGCCGGAGCTGGGCTCGAGCACGGCGTAGCCCACGACCTCGCGGTTCCAGCTCGCTTCGAGGACGACCCGGGAGGCCGTGCGCTTGACCGTCCACGAGCTGCCGGTCCACGCCGGGGTCAGGGACCAAAAGCTCGCCCACAGCGACTCATGCCGCGCTTGGGCCTCGCTGGCGTGCGTGCCTTCGTAGACGTTGAAGCCGAGCTGCTCGCAGAACCGTTGCGGGCGCTCGATCCGAGGGAGCTCGAAGCAAAACAGGTGACGTTCGGTGTCGAAGCCGAGCCGCTCGTAGGTCCGCCGCGCGTGCGGGTTGTCGATCAGGACCTCGAGCTGCATCCGCGTGACGCCGCCGCGATCGAGGGCGAGGCTGAGCCACTCGAACAAGGCCGAGAGCACGCCACGGCCCTGCCAGCCCCGGCGCACGGCCGAGATCACGTTGTAGGCGCCCATGTTCAGCGCCGGCCACTCGTCGATCGCGGTCAGCGTGGCGCCAACCAGCACGCCGTCGCGAAACGCCCCGAAGCTGACGCTCCAGTCCACGCCCCGGCGCGCGAGCATGGCCTCGAACTCGGCGAGGGTCGGCTCGAGCGGGACCGGGTAGACGGCGAAGGCGTCGAGCACCAGCTCGTGAACGACGGGCAGCTCGCTCGGGCGCAAGGTTCGGATCTCGAGGGCGGCCGGCTTCACCATGCGCCGCGACCATATCAGCCGACCGGCGCTCGGCGGGCGCCGAGCTGCCGTGAGTCGACGCGCCGGGCCGATCCGCGGATCAACGCTGGGGCAACGGCGCCCTCGCTGTGGCCGCGTGCGTGGCCCTGCGGGCCGGTTTTCGGGATCGCCCTGCCGATCTCAGCAACCCCACCAAATGGCGCTACAGTGTCGCGGTTGACCTCGGCCAACGCCAACCGCGATGCACCCGATCCGACGGTCAACGTCGAGGCGGGCGCCGACGTGCTTCGCCTCGCCGAGCCGCCGCCGGCCCGCGTGGGCGCGCCTGGCAAGGCCACGCTCTATCACTTCCCGACCTCGCTCTACTCGCAACAGGTCCGGCTCTGCTTGGCCGAGAAGGGCGTCGAGTGGGACGGCCGGACCGTCAACATCGGTCCGGCCCATGAACACCTCGCGCCTTGGTACGCGAAGATCAACCCGCAGCTGGTCGTGCCCGCGCTCGATGTCGACGGTACGATCGTCACGGACTCGACGCACATCATCCAATACGTCGATCGGCACTTCGACGGCCCGGCGTTGATGCCCACTGATCCCGACGCCGTGAACCTCGCGCTGGCGTGGATGGACCGCGAGGCCGCGCTGCCCATGCGCGAGCTCGGCTACGCCCGGACCAAGGGCATCACCCGTTGGGCGCAGCGCTGGAGCCTCCGCCAGCGCCGCAAGCAGCTCGTCAAGCTGCGCACCCGCAACCCCGAGCTCGCCGAGGTCTACACGGCCAAGCTCGACGATCTCACGGCGCTCGAGCAGGCGATCAACAGCCGCGCGGCGATGACCGAGCTCGTCGATCAGGTCGAGATCTTACTCGACGAGCTCGAGGCCACCCTCGCCGACCACGAGTGGCTCGCCGGCGATCGCTACTCCCTCGCCGATCTGGTCTGGACGGCGGTGATCGCCAAGCTCGAGCACATCGGCTTCGCCCGCTCGCTCAGCGAACACCGCCGGCCCCGGGTCCACGGCTGGTACATGCGCCTGCGCGAGCGGCCTAGCTGGGGGTCGATGATCCGTCGGCTGACGCCGATGGAGGTCGCGCGGTTTTACGGGCCGGCGGCCGTCCGCGGCTTTTTGATCTTTTGGGTAGCGAAGTGGGCGCTGGTCGGCGGCGGCCTGTGGCTGCTCAACCACCTGGTCTCGCCCTGACTTGCGTTGGCGCGCGGGCTTACTATGGTCATCGGCGATGAGTGACGCCGCGCCCGAGACCACCGAAGCCAAGATCCGCTCGCTGCTCGCCACCGAGCACGTGGTGCTGTTCATGAAGGGGGTCCGGCGGGCGCCGCAGTGCGGGTTCTCGGCCTCTGTGATCGAGATGCTCGACGCCTGGATCGACGACTACGCGACCGTCGACGTGCTCGCCGATCCGGAGCTGCGCGAGGGCGTCAAGGCGTTCTCCGACTGGCCGACGATCCCGCAGCTCTACGTCGGCGGCGAGTTCGTGGGTGGGGCCGACATCGTCCGCGAACTCGAGCAGACCGGTGAGCTCGCCGCGACCCTCGGCGTCGATCCGGGCGCGCTCGAGCCCCCGCAGATCACGATCACCGAGTTCGCCGCCGCGCAGTTCAACGCCGCGTTCGCGGGCTCTGAGGTCGACGAGGGCGACATGCTGCGGCTGACGATCGACGGCCGGTTCCGCAACGACTTGAGCATCGGCCCGCGCCGAGCCGACGACATCGCCGTCGAGTCCGCGGGCCTGACCCTGCTCCTCGATCGCCGCAGCGCCCGGCGGGCGCGGGGCCTGTCCATCGACTTCGTCGAGAACGCCGACGGGGCCGGCTTCAAGATCGAAAACCCCAACGCGCCCCCGGAGGTCCGCGCGCTGTCGGTCGTCGAGCTCGCGCGCCGGCTCGCGCAGGACCCAGCCCTGCGGCTCTACGACGTGCGCACCCAACAAGAGCGGGACACGGCGGCGATCGCTGGCGCGGCGCTCCTCGATGAAGCCGCGGCCGCGCAGATCGAGGGCCTGGCTCGGGACACGCCGCTGTACTTCCACTGCCACCACGGCGGGCGGAGCCAGCGAGCGGCCGAGCACTTCATCGCGCAGGGCTTCACCGAGGTCTACAACGTGACCGGTGGAATCGACGCTTGGTCGCAGGAGATCGACCCCTCGATCCCCCGCTATTGAATCGAGCAGGCGCCGCCTTGTACCTCAGGCAGCCGCCGCGGCCTGACGAGCGGCGAGCACGGTCTGCATGTCGAGCAGCATCTTCGCGTCCGCGAGCGCGCCCAACTCGGGGTCGTCGCCGACGAGGCGCACGAACGCCAAATTGGTCGCGAGCCCGAACGCCGTCGGCTTGTACGCCCAGCGCAGGCGCTCGCGGATCGCCTCGGCGTAGTCAACCACCGTCTCGACGATCTTCGCCGCCGGCCGGGCCAAGAAGCACAGCAGCGCGACCTCGTCGTACTCGGCCTGGCGGACCCGATAGCCAGCCGCGTCGACCGCGAGCGCGAGGGTCTGAAATCGATCGACGAGCTCGGCCGGCTCG
>Ga0209498_1001786_pt1 | contig 13079 bp, 15 predicted proteins | sample WalLakDeSediment_FD_184131 | JGI IMG/M metagenome (GOLD analysis project Ga0209498, IMG submission 184131) | Lake sediment microbial communities from Walker lake, Nevada to study Microbial Dark Matter (Phase II) - Walker Lake 11/02/13 Deep... | ecosystem: Environmental > Aquatic > Freshwater >...
ACGTGGTTGGTGGTGGTGGGGAGGACGACGACGTCGGGTGGGTGGGCGTATTCGGGGATGCTGGTTTCGTCGTGGGCGTAGGTGTCGAGGCGTTCGTGGTCGGTCCAGACGCTCTTGTCGCCCACGATCGCTCGCAGCTCGGCGACGATGGCAGGGGTGACGGTGCCGTAGGTCACGGGTGAGCCTCGTCGCCGCGTCGGCGCTCGTCGAGCCGCCGCTGCAGCTCCGCGAGCACCTGGAACAGGTCGCCGACGATGCCGAAGTCCGCCACCTGATGCAGGCTGGCGTCCGGGTCGCTGTTGATCGACACGATCGTCTCGCTCGTCTTGATGCCCGCGAGGTGCTGGATGGCGCCCGAGATGCCGGCGCCGATGTAGAGCCGCGGCGAGATCGTCTTGCCCGAGAGCCCGACCTGGTGCGGGTAGCCGACCCAGCCGCGGTCGACCGCGTCGCGGGTGGCGCCCACCGCGCCGCCGAGCGCATCGGCGAGCCCCTGCAGAAGCGCGAAGTGCTCCGCCTTCTTCATGCCGCGGCCGCCGGCGATGACGACGTCGGCCTCCTCCAGGTTGACGAAGTCGACCGCGTCCCCTCGGTAGCCACGTGCGACGACGCGCTCGTCGACCAGGACGTCGTCGAGCGGCACCGCGATCACGCGCCCGGCGCGGCTCGGGTCGGCGGGCAGCGGGCGGCTCGACTTGGGCCGCACCGTCGCCATCTGCGGCCGGTGGTCGGGCGTCTTGATCGTCGCCATGATGTTGCCGCCGATCGCCGGGCGCGTCTGAAGCAGGTGGCCCGTGCCGGGCTCGATGTCGAGCTCGGTGCAGTCGGCGGTGAGGCCGGCGTGGCTGCGCACGGCGACGTGCGGCATCAGCGTGCGGCCGGTCGACGTGGCCGCCGCCAGGATGATGCTGGGCCGGTAGGTCTTGATCAGGTGGACGAGCACGTTGCTGTAGGTCTCGCAGGTGAACTGCGCCAGCCGCGGGTCCTGGATGGCGTAGACCTCGTCGGCGCCGTGGTGCACGAGCGTCTGCAGCTGCGCGTCGGACACGCCGTCGCCGATCAGCAGCGACGCGAGCTTGGTGTCGAGCTTGTCCGCCAGGGCGCGCCCTCGCCCCAAGAGCTCGTACGAGACGGCCTTCAGGCGCCCGTCGTGCTGCTCGGCCAGCGTCCAGACGAAGCTCATGCGCGACCCCCCGTCGGCAGCAGGTCGCGCGCATCGAGGAACGCGAGCAGTTGATCGACGGCGTCCGCCACGGCGTCCTCGTCGGGCGCCCGGACCAGCGTGCCGCCGCGGGTCACACGGGGCGTCGCGACCTTCACCACCTTGGTGGGGGAGCCCTTGAGCCCGAGGTAGCTGGGATCGAGGTCGAGGTCGGTCGCGGTGAACAGCGGGATGTCCGCCGCCTTCGCGCGCCGCTTGCCGCGCAGGGTCGGGAGCCGCGGCGCGGCGACCTCCTTGACGACGGTGATGAGGGCGGGGAGGGGGAGGTCGAGCACCTGGTACCCCTCCTCGACGAGCCGCTCGACGGTCAGGCCGCGCGCGCGCGCGGGCGCGCTAGCGCGCGCCGGTTCGAAGCGCGGGATGGCGGCGACGTAGGTGGCGAGGGGCAGGTCGAGCCATGCCGCGATGCCGGGACCCACCTGGCCGGTGTCGCCGTCGGTGGCGCGCTCGCCGGCGACGATGAGGTCGAAGTCGCCGAGCTTGCGGATCGCCTGCGACAGCGTGTAGGAGGTCGCCCAGCTGTCGGAGCCGGCGAACGCGCGGTCCGAGATGAGCACGCCGTCGTCGCAGCCCATGGCCATGGCCTCGCGCAGCGCCTTGTCGGCCCCGCGCGGCCCCATGGTGAGCGTGGTGATGCGGCCGCCGTGCGCCTCCTTGAGGCGGACGGCCGTCTCGATGGCGAACAGGTCGAGCGGGTTGACGACGGTGCCGACGCCGGCGCGGATCATGGTGCCCGTCACCGGGTCCATCTTCACGTTGCTGGTCTCGGGCACCTGCTTGATGGGCACGACGATGTGCACGCTTCGCCTCCGAAGGGCGGCCTCCCCGGCGAGGTCGCGTTGACTCGTGGTCCCATCATCGCGCGGGCGAGCGGGTACGGATTGCCCGCCCGCGGGCGCGAGGGCCCGCGCAAGCTGGCGTGCGCCCACGCGAGCAAGCGTCGCGGCGTCAGCCCGCAGCGTCCGCGGCCCGCGAACTCACCCACGCCACGCCGACGCCCGCGTGGTTCCGCACCCGGTCTGCGAGCTGCGCCGCGTGGTGCTGCAGGTGGCGCAGGTTGACGAACTGATGCTCCAGCTTGGACATGGGGCGGTACCACCAGAACCCGCTCTCGGGCGAGAGCAGGTCGAGAGCGGCGACGGCCTCGTGCAGCCGCGCCTCGAGGTACGCCGCGTAGGCGAGCACCTGCTCGCGGGTGTACGGCGCGGGAACGAGCGGCAGCGGGCTCGCGGGGTCGTCGGGCCCGGCGATGCCATCCGCGTGCTGGACGTCGGCCTGGTGGTCGGGCCAGGGGCGGAACGCGGCCTCGTCGGGCTGCAGGTACAGGTGCGTGAAGTACAGGGTGTGGTACGCGACCTGCCAGAACGCGTTGGTCGGTGCGGGGTCGTTCCAGAGCGCCTCGGGGCAGCGCTCGACCGCGTCGCGCAGCATCGCGAGGGCGGCGCGGTACTGCCGCTCGAGGGTGGTGCGCAGCGTGGCGAGCGGGACGGTGGTGGGATCGGTGCCGTGGATCATGGTGGGAGACCTCCGACCGCAGCCTGCCCTCTGCTGGGCCTGCGCGGTGAGCACGCCTGCTGGTTCGGGACACGGGCCGGCTTCAGGCGCTGGCGCAGCGCCCTAGGCCGCGCGCAGGTGCCTCGTGAACCAATCGGCGGCCAGGTCGACGACCGCCTCCAGGGTGCCGGGTTCCTCGAAGAGGTGGCCGGCTCCCGGCACGATCGCCAGCCGGTTCGGTGCCGTCATCGTGCGCTGCGCCTGCTCGTTGAGTTCGATCACCTTCGTGTCCAGGCCGCCGACGATCAGCAGGGTGGGCGCGCGGACGCCGGGTAGTGCGTTGCCGGCGAGGTCGGGCCTGCCGCCGCGCGAGACGACCGCGGCCGCGGCCCCCGGCAGACGGCCGGCCGCGATGAGCGCCGCCGCGGCACCCGTGCTGGCGCCGAAGAGCCCCAGCGGCAGCGAACCGGTCTCCTCGTCGTCCGCCAGCCACCTCATCGCCCCCGTCAACCGACCCGCGAGCCACACCACGTCGAAGCGCAGGTGGTGGGTCGCGTCGTCGATGCGGGCCTCCTCCTCGGTCAGGAGGTCGACCAGCAGCGTCGCGAGTCCCGCCCGCTGCAGCCCACGTGCCACGAGGCGGTTGCGCGGGCTGCGCCGCCCGCTGCCGCTCCCGTGCGCGAAGAGCACGACGCCGGTGGCCCGGGCCGGCAGCGCGAGGTCGCCCTGCAGCGTCGCGTCCTCCGTGTCGATCTCGACCTGGCGTTCGAGGGGTTCGTCCATGCTCACCGTCCCTGGGGCATGCGCGCGTGAACGGCCGTGCCCGCTCGTTCACGGCGGACGCCGCGTCCGCCCGCACCCCCACGATAAGGCCACGCCGTTCGCGCCTAGCGTTGCACCACGACCTCGAGTCGGGTGACCCACCAGCCGGCGCCCGCGTCCGCGTTCGCCGCCGGGCCGAACGTCACGAGTAGGCCGTCGGCGTCGAACCAGCGGTCTGGCGCCGGTGCGTCCTCATCGAAGCCCGGCGCGTCGACGCCGAGGCGCCTCAGCGCCTCGTCGCGTGCCAGCCGGAGGCGTACGCCCGACGGCGTGGAACCCCGCCAGAAGACGTCGCGGGCCCCGCGCGCCGCATCGACGGCGATCCGCTCGAGGGGCGCCCCCGCGCATTCCGGGTGGTCGCGCACGAAGTCCCGGGGTGACCGCAGCGCGCGCAGGCCGGTCCCCGCCATCGCCTGGACGCTGCGTGCACAGGCGCCCTCTACGGGGAAGGTGAACGTGAGGCCGGGGCGGGAGAACGCGAACTCGAGGGCGGTGTCGTCGCCGTACAGCGCCGCGGGCCGGCCGACGCCGTAGCGCAGCATGAACGCGCCGAGCTCGGTCTCGCCCAGGCGCAGGTCGCCCAGGCCCGCCCTCGGGACCAGCGAAGCGTCCGCGTAGGACCGGAACGGGTTACCGCCGTCGCGCGGCCAGGCGACCGTGGCCAAGGCGACCGTCGCGACGACGAGCAGCGTGAGCCACACGCCGAGCCGTACGCGTACGCCTTTCATGCCGTCCACCCGCGCGCGACCACGGCGGACCGCTGCTCAGGAGGCATCGGCGAGGAACGCCCGCTCGGCCGCGAGGGTCGCCTCGTGCTCGGTCAGCGCCTCGAACAGGGGCACGGGCACGGTGACCGCCCCCACGCCCAGCCGCAGAAGGTCGCGGAAGGCCTCGCGCGAGCGGATGCTGGCGACGAGCAGGCGGAGGGCGGGCTCGCCGGCGGCCCCGTACGTTCGCGCGACGGCCTGCATCGCGCCGACGACGGCGAGGCCGTCGCGACCCGACTCGTCCATGCGCCCCAGGTACGGCGCGGCGTAGCGCGCGCCCACGAGCGCAGACCAGAGGACCTGCTCGGGCTCGACGACGGCCGTCATGGTGACGGGCGCGCCCTCGCTCGTCAGCGCCCTGGCGGCGGCGAAGCCCGCGCGCGTCGCCGGCAGCTTGGTGATCACCGTCGTGTCGGTCCCCAGCTCCAGGTACCCGTGTGCGTCGCGCAGCATGCCCGCGGTGTCCGCGTGGCGGACCTGGACATGGACGGTGGAGACACCGAGGTCGCGCAGCCGCCGCACGAGGTCCGGCAGGTCGCCCCACCCGAGGCCCGCGCGCCGCATCAGCGTCGGGTTGGTCGTGACGCCCGCCACGAGCGGGCTTGGGAGGGCGCGGCCGAGATCGGCTGCGTCGGCGGAGTCAAGGTAGAGGTGCATCGCCATCGAGGGTACCTCCGTCGGGAGCGGGCGGGCGGTTCGGGTGACCGCTAGCGGTGGCGCCAGTCGTCCGGGTCGTCGGTCGCGCTTGGCGCCAGCCCGAGGGTGTCGCCCTCGGTGGTGACGCCGAGGCCGAGCACGGTGCGGTTGGCGTAGGCGAAGTAGGCCACCACCTGGTTGGCCTCGAGGATCTCGCCGTCGCTCATGCCCTCGGCCCGCATCGCGCTCACCAGCCCCTCGTCCACCACGGCCGGACGCAGCGTCAGGGCGGCGGCATACCGCAGCAGCGCCAGTTCGCGTCCCGCGAGCGCGTCCTCTGGGCGGCCGCGCTCGAGCGCCGCCCGGAGGGCGTCGGCGCGCGCGTCGTCGTGAAGCAGCCGGCGCAGTCCGGCGAAGTGGTGCTCGACGCAGTAGGCACATCCGTTGAGGAGGCTGACGTACACCCCGGCGGTCTCGAGGAGCCAGCGGGGGAGCTCGTTGCGCGCGTGGTGCAGTACGGCCTTGTAGAGCGCCAGGTGACCCTCCATCGTGTGCGGGCGCAGGCCGTGCGCCAGCATGATGTTGTCGATGTGGCCGTCGGGGCCACGGATGCGCTCGTAGAGCTCGCGGAGGCGCCCGGTGGCGTCGGCGTCGGGGACGACGTCGATCCAAAGTCGGGGTGACTGCATTCCGGAGTCTACCGGCCCGGGCCGGTCTGTGACCGGCGGGGGGACCGCGGTGCCGCTGACGTAGGCTGGGTGCCCTGCCGTAGGCTGGGCACGTGCACGGAGCGACGATGATGCTGACGATCCTGGGTGTCGGGCTGGCGAGCCAGTGGCTCGCCTGGCGCGTGCGGCTGCCGGCGATCGTCGTGCTGATCGCGTCGGGGTTCGTGCTGGGCCCGCTCACCGGAATCATCGACCTGGGGCCCGACCGGGCCGCTATGGCCGATTGGATCGGCCTTGGCGTGGCGATCATCCTCTTCGAGGGGGGCATGGACCTGCGGCTCGGCGAGCTGCGGCGCGTGGGGCACGGCGTCGGCCGACTGACCGTCCTCGGGCCACCGCTGGCCTGGCTCTTCGGCGCGCTCGCCGCCCATTACGTGGGGGGCCTCTCGTGGCCCGTCTCCCTGGTGCTCGGCGCCATCCTGGTGGTGACGGGTCCCACGGTGATCCTGCCGCTCATCCGCCAGGCCCGGCTCAACAAGCGCTCCGCGGCGTTGCTCAAGTGGGAGGGCATCGTCAACGACCCGATCGGCGTCCTGCTCGCGGTGCTGACCTTCCAGTTCTTCACCTCGGCCGGCGGGGGATGGGCCGAGACCGCCGTGGGGCTGAGCCGCGCCTTGCTCGCCGCGGCCCTGCTCGGTGGCGCCGGTGGCTGGGCGACGGGCTGGGCGTTCCGCCGGGGCGCGGTGCCCGAGCACCTCAAGCCGCCGCTGCTGACGGTGCTGGTGCTGGCCGTCTACTGGGCGAGCAACCTCGTCCAGCACGAGGCCGGCCTCCTCAGCGTCACCGCCATGGGCCTGGTGATCGGCAACATGCGGCTGGTCGAGCGCGACTCGCTCCGGCACTTCAAGGAGAACCTGACCGTCGTGCTGCTGTCGGTGCTGTTCATCGTCATCCCGGCGCAGCTCGAGCTCGAGCAGTTCGCCCTGCTCGACGCGCGCGCCATCGCGTTCGTGGCGGCCGTCCTGCTGCTCGTCCGACCGCTCGCGATCGCGCTGGCGACCCTCGGCGCCCCGGTGCGCCGCGAGGACAAGCTGCTTCTCGGCTGGATCGCGCCCCGTGGCATCGTCGCGGCGGCGACGGCGAGCATCTTCGGGCCTGCGCTGCTGGACGCCGGTTACCCGGACGCGGAGCGGCTGCTACCGCTGGTGTTCGTCATCATCCTCGCGACGGTGCTCGCCCACGGCCTGACGATCGTGCCGCTCACCCGCCGCTTCGGACTGGCGGCGAAGGGAAGCGGCGGCGTGCTCATCGTGGGCGCCTCGCGCTGGACGCTTGCGCTGGCCGAGGCCCTGAGGCGCCTGGACATCGAGGTCCTCGTCGTGGACGGCGCGTACGCGCGGCTCGCTGGCTTCCGCATGGCCGGGGTGCCCACGTACTTCGGCGAGGTGCTCTCCGAGCATGCGGAGGACGAGCTCGAGACCCAGCACCTGGGGCACCTGCTTTGCGCGACGTCGAACGACTTCTACAACGCGCTCGTCAGCCGCGCTTGGGGACCGGCATTCGGTCGCCACCGGGCCTTCCAGCTGGCCACCCACCAGGAGTCGGACCGCAGCGAACGGCGCATGACCCTGCAGCAGCGCGGCTACCTGGCGTTCGACGCGGCCGCCGACTACGAGACGCTCGAGGCCCGCCTCGACCTGGGCTGGACGGTGCAGACGAAGCGTCTCGGCGAGCGGAACGCCCTCAAGGATCTCGAGGTGCGCCTCGGCGAGCGCGGGAGCGACTGGGTGTTGCTCGGCGGCGTGGCGCCGGATGGGGCGTTCTCGCTGCACGCAGTCGAAAGGCCCATCGCGCCGGGGCCGGGCTGGTCGGTCGTCGTGTTCGCGCCCGCCAAGGTGGCTGTCGGGCCGCTATCATGAATCTTTGGGGCGCGGCCCCGGTTTCGCGCCCCGGGAGGAGCGAGCCATGGAACGCCACGAGCCGCGCACCGACGACCTCTGGAGCACCGCCCAGGCCATGGTGGCCGATGGCAAGGGCATCCTTGCCGCGGACGAGAGCACCGGCACGATCGCCAAGCGCCTCGCCTCCATCGGTGCCGAGAACACCGAGGAGAACCGCCGCGACTACCGCGAGTTGCTGTTCCGCTCGGAGGGCTTGGAGCGGTACATCAGCGGCGTCATCTTGTTCGACGAGACCCTGCGGCAGCGGGCCGCGGACGGCACCCCGCTGGTCGAGCTGCTGAAGATGGCCGGCGTCATCGCCGGCATCAAGGTCGACGCGGGCGCCAAGCCGCTGGCGGGCGCCCCCGAGGAGACCGTGACCGAGGGTCTCGACGGCCTGCGCGGTCGCCTGGCCGAGTACCGCGAGATGGGCGCGCGCTTCGCCAAGTGGCGGGCCGTGCTGCACGTCGGCGACGGCCGCCCGACGGGCTACGCCATCGACGTCAACGCGCATGCGCTGGCGCGCTATGCCGCGCTGTGCCAGGAGGCCGGCCTGGTGCCGATCGTGGAGCCCGAGGTCCTGATGGACGGCGGCCACGACATCGAGGCCTGTTTCGACGCCACCGAGGCGACGCTGCGCGAGGTCTTCTACCAACTCGGCCACCAGGGCGTCGCCCTGGAGGGCATGGTGCTCAAGCCGAACATGGTGCTGTCGGGCAAGTCGGCGAGCGACCGCGCGACGCCCGAGGAGGTCGCCGAGATGACGCTGGCCTGCTTCCTGCAGACGGTGCCGGCCGCGGTCCCCGGCATCGCCTTCCTCTCCGGCGGCCAGGGCGACGAGGAGTCCACGCTCAACCTCGACGCGATCAACCGCCTCGCCAACGACGTCGGCGCCCCGTGGGAGTTGACGTTCTCGTACGGCCGCGGTCTGCAGGCGGCCCCGCTGAGCGCCTGGGGCGGGAAGCCCGAGAACGTGGCGGCCGCGCAGCGCGCCTTCCTGCACCGCGCCCGCATGGTCGCCGCCGCGCGCATGGGGGCGTACGAGCCGGAGATGGAGGAGGCGGCCGAGCCCTGAGCCCAGACGGCCCCGCGGCGGGCTGCCGTGCCGTCGCGTATCCTCGAGACATGCGCCGATCCGGCCGAGGCCGGCACGACCGGTGATCACGTCGGCGACGAGGAGCAGACATGCCGAAGTTCATGTTCACGGGCGCCTACAGCACGCAGGGCCAGAACGGCATCCTGAAGGAGGGCGGCACGGCCCGACGCGTGGCGGTGGCGGCGATCGTCGAGCGGGTGAAGGGGAAGGTCGAGTCGCACCACTTCGCGCTCGGCAAGAACGACTTCTACATCATCGCGGAGCTGCCGAGCCACACAGCCGCCGCCGCCGTGGCCGCCACGATCTGCGCGTCGGGCGCCGTCGCGGAGTTCGAGACCGTGGCGCTGCTCACTGGCGAGGAGCTCGACGGCGCCGTCAAGATGAGTCCGATCTACCGGCCACCGGGGCGCTGAGCGACGGCGCACCGGTTTGCCCGTCGTTACGTCGGCATGGAGACGCACGAGCACGGCGACCAGTTCTTCCGGGTCGAGGCGGGCGAGGGCGAGGCGATCCTCGACGGCGAGCACCATCCCCTGTCGGACGGGCGAATCGTCGTGATCCCCGCGGGCACCGAGCACGACATCGTCAACACCTCGAGCAGCGAGCCCCTGCGCGTCTACACGATCTACACCCCGCCCGAGCACCCGGACGGCACCGTCCACGCGACGAAGGCCGAGGCCGACGCCTACGAGGAGGCGCACGGGCACTGAGGCACGGGCGCCCTGCGTCGTCGTGCACGCCGCCGTACGGGGCGACGTCTCGCCGGAGCGGAGGTTCCCGGTGTCGTAGCCCACGGTGCTACGCAGTGCCACGATGAACGCATGCGGGACATCACCCAGCGCGAACTCCGTAACGCAGGCGCGGCCGTGATGGACGCCGTCGAACGTGGTGAGGCCTTCCGCATCACGCGGCACGGCACCGTCGTCGCCGAACTGCGCCCGGTCGAACCCAACCCCTTCGTGGGCGTGTCCAAGGTGAAGGCCGCCTTCGCGCGGTTGCCGTCCGGCGGGTTCGATGCGCTGCGGGCCGACGCCGATGCCGTGTTCGGCGAGGACCGGATCGATGGCTGAGCGCCAGGCGAGAGGCGTTCTCGACACGTCCGCGGTCATCGATCTGCCGCTGATCGACGAGGCCGTGTTGCCGATCCAGGCCGCGATCACGGCGGTCACGCTGGCCGAGTCGTCACAGGACCCGCATCTCGCCGCCACGCCGCACGAGCGGTCGGCCTGGCTGGAGCGCCTGCAGGTCGTGGAGGCGGTCGTGGCCGGGTCCGGTGCGGGTGGCCGCGACGTGTGAGCAGCGCATCCCGGTCGTCGCCCCCGCTGGTATCCCGGGCATCCGCTCAAGGTGGGCAGATCGCTCGTGTGCTAAACTAAAGAGCTTCACCGCAGATCACCCATCGGCTGCCGCAGGGAGGTGTGCGACCCGACGTCGTCGCTTCACTTCGCGTGTCCTGCAGTACCTCGAAGGAGGTACCCATGCGAGCATTCGGGGGTTCGTGGGTTCTCGCGTTCGCGTTGGTCGCCAACGCATCTGGCGGAGCGCCACCTGACGGCGCCATCCTGGCATCGGCCACCGCGGTCTCCGGCTACGAGATCGTCGAACTCGTGCGGGGCGCTCCGTTCCACCTGGCCGGCGGGGCGTACGTCGGCCCCGACGGTCGCCTGTACGTGGCGAGTATCTTCGGCGGGGAGATCGTGGTCTTCGACGTCGACAGCGGAGAGATCGTCGGTCGCCTCGGGCCCGACGACGGGGTGCTGGGCCCCGACGACCTGGTGTTCGGGCCCGACGGCTCGCTGTACTGGACCGACATGCTCGTGGGCGAGGTGGGGCGGCGAACCCCCGACGGCGCCGTGACGAAGCAGTCCGTCGCGCCCGGTGTCGCCTCCATCGCCTTCGCGGACGACGGGCGGCTCTTCGTCGCGCTCAACGGCATGGGCGACGGCCTGCTCGAACTCGATCCCGACCTGCTCGCGCCGCCGCGGCCGATCGTGGTCGCCAGCGAGGCGGTGCCGTACCCGCTCGGCTTCTTCAACGCCTTCGACTTCGGGCCGGATGGCCGGTTGGTCGGGCCCCTGCTGGCGGCGGGCATGGTCATCGCGTTCGGCGTCGACAGCTGCGAGGGCACCTCCGATCCGTGGAGCGATTGCGACATCCGCGTGCTCGCGTCGGGGATCCACTCGCCCGTAGCGGCGAAGTTCGACGCCAACGGTGTCCTGCACGTGCTGGACGCCGAGACGGGCGGAGTCTTCACCGTCGACGCTGAGACGGGCGATCGGGCGACGGTGGCCACGCTGGACCCAGGCCTCGACAACCTGGCCTTCGACGCGACCGGCCGACTGTTCGTCACGAACGCGACCGACAGCTCGGTGAGCGAGGTGCTCGCTGGAGGCGCGGTGCGCACGCTGAGCCCCGGCGGCCTCACGGCGCCCGCGGGCGTGGCCGTCTTGGAGCGTGCCGACGGCGGGACGTCGGTGTTCGTGGCCGACGTCATCCGGTTGTGGGAGTTCGACGCCGTGACCGGCGCACTGATCGGCTTCACCAAGGGCGACATGACCGGGGAGCGGTTGCTGCGGCCGACCGCCGCGTGGGCCGACGGTCGTCGCCTCATCCTGACGAGCGCGACCGTGGGCGGGGCCCAGGTGGTCGACCCGTGGTCAGGCGAGGTCTTCGAGCGGTACGCCGCCGGCTTCCCGTACGAGGCGGTGCGGGTCGGCGCCGACCTCGCCATGGTCGACCTGATGGCGGGCGGCGTCGTATGGGCGAGCACCGGCGAGGCCATCCTGCCGGTGGACGACCAGCAGGTGTTCCTCCCCGTGGGGCTCGCCACCGACGGAGAGCGCCTGTGGGTCTCGGACTGGGCGACGGGGCTCGTGTGGCAGTTGGCGTTCGAGGGCACGGCGGCGTTGCCGGCCGTGCCGGTCGCGTCCGAGCTGGCGAACCCCGAGGGCCTCGCGTTCGACGGCGAGGGCGGCCTGCTGGTCGTGGAATCCGGTGCGGGGCGACTGTCGCGCATCGACCTTGCGACGGGCGCGGTCGAGGAGATCGCGGTCGGCCTCGAGCTGGGCCTGCCGCCCATCGTGGGCATCCCGCCGGCCTACCTGCCGAACGGCGTTGCCATCGATGCCTCCGGCGCCATCTACGTGACGGGGGACGTCGGGAACGTGCTGTACCGGATCACGCGTCGCTGACGGTGCGCGGGGGTGCGTCGCCGGACCGCCTCCGCGCGCCCTGAGCGCCCCAGCGGCGCTACACTCCGGCATGCCCGCAGACGATGCACCCGCGCCCGGCGCCCGGACCGTGATCGGCCGCGCCGGGCGCACCTCGCCCGCCTCGGTCGTGGCCGCCGACGTCGCGGGCGGCGGCTCGACGCCGTGGGCCGTCGCGTCGCTGGTGGCGGTCAACCTCATGCCGCTGGTGGGCGTGCTGGGCTTCGGCTGGTCGACCTTCGACCTCATGGCGCTGTACTGGTTCGAGAACGGCATCGTCGGGCTCTTCGCGGTGCTCAAGATCCTGCTCTCCCGCGGCGATGGCAACGGTCCCGGCGCTGCGCTGGGGCGGCTGTTCACGGCGGGCTTCTTCACGCTGCACTACGGCGCGTTCTGGTCGGTGCACGGGCTGTTCGTGATGGCGCTCTTCGGCGGTCCGGCGGACCGGGCCTTCGGCGCCATGGACCTGCCGCTCGGCTTCTTCTTCGGCGGCGTCGGCATCGCCGGCGTCGCGCTGCAGGGCGGCCTGCTGCTCGCCGCCATGGGCTTGCTCCTGAGTCATGCCGTGTCCTTCATCGGCAACGTCGTGCTGAAGGGCGAGGACCTCGAGCGAACGGCGCGCGAGTTGATGTCCCAGCCTTACGGACGGGTGGTCGTGTTGCACGTGACGCTGGTGCTGGGCGGCTTCCTGGTGCTCGGGCTGGGCGGGGCGACGGCGGCGCTCGCGCTGTTCGTCCTGCTCAAGACGGGCGTGGACCTGGCCGCGCACCTGCGCGCGCACCGGGCCAAGACCGGATGACGACGGGTCGCGGCGCCAGACGACCGGATGGACCCCCCATGTCCACGTCGACGCACCCAGACGACGCCGACCGCCTACACCTGACACCCGTCGACGCCGACACGTGGCGCCGTGTCGCCGCTCTGGAGGTCACCGAGGCGCAGCGCGCGTACGTGGCCGAGCCCGCCCACTACCTGGCGCTCTGCGCCTACGGCGGCCTATGGCACCCGCTGGCCGTGCGCCTGGACGACCAGGTCATCGGCTTCCTGATGTGGGCCGTCGACCCGGACGACGGGAGTTGCTGGCTGGGCGGCGTCCTCGTCGACCGGCGCCATCAGCGGCGGGGTCACGGGCGCCGGGCGATCGAGGCCGCGTTGGCGATGCTCGCGGGCGAGTGCGGCCACCGGTCCTTCGCGCTGTCGTACCGGCCCGACAACCCGGCGAGGG
>Ga0209498_1001790_pt1 | contig 13062 bp, 10 predicted proteins | sample WalLakDeSediment_FD_184131 | JGI IMG/M metagenome (GOLD analysis project Ga0209498, IMG submission 184131) | Lake sediment microbial communities from Walker lake, Nevada to study Microbial Dark Matter (Phase II) - Walker Lake 11/02/13 Deep... | ecosystem: Environmental > Aquatic > Freshwater >...
TGCGCGACGTCGACGAGACGACGGGTGAGATATCCTGCGTCCGCTGTTTTCAATGCCGTATCGGCCAGTCCCTTGCGGGCACCATGCGTTGAAATGAAATATTCGAGTACCGATAATCCATCCCGGAAATTCGCGGTGATCGGATTCTCGATGATCTCGCCAGTCTGCCCCGTCAGGCTCTTCTGTGGCTTGGCCATCAGACCACGCATGCCGGCCAACTGCCGCACCTGTTCCTTGGAACCACGAGCACCCGAATCCATCATCATGTACAATGAGTTGAAACCCTGTTGACTTCTCTGCAACGTGTCGAACAGCTTGTCGGCAACTCGGTTCGTCGTGCGCGTCCAGATGTCGATGACTTTGTTGTATCGCTCACCGTTGGTGATGAAACCCATCTGATATTGGCGCATGATGTTCTCGACATCCTGCTGTGCTTTCTCGATCAGCAGATTTTTCTCATCGGGTATTTCCACATCAGTGATGCTGATGGAAAGTCCTCCCAACGTGGCATAATGGAAGCCCATATCCTTGAGATCATCGAGAAAACGCGTTGTGGCAAGGTTACCCAACTTGTGAAACACCATGCCGATGAGTTGAACAAGACGCCGTTTGGTCAGAATCTCGTTGATGAATTCGATGTCTCCGGGAACGATACGATTGAACAACACTCGACCAACGGTAGTCTCGATCATTTGAACAGGTGCTTTGCCCTGTTCGATTTCTGCGGGAGTCGAAGGTATGCGAACCTTGATGCGCGAATGCAAGCCGGCACGTTCCTGATCATACGCGACCACAACCTCGTCCATCGAGCCGAACACCATCCCTTCACCCTTGTCACCAGGCAACGCCTTCGTGATGTAGTAACAGCCGAGCACCATTTCCTGATTCGGAATGGTTATCGGATTTCCGTTCTGCGGAGAAAGAATGTTGTGAGAGGATAGGATGAGAATCGCGGCCTCGAGCTGCGCGTCGAAAGACAACGGTACATGGACGGCCATCTGATCACCGTCGAAATCCGCATTGAACGCTGTACAGACCAATGGATGCAAACGAATGGCCTTACCTTCCACGAGCAACGGTTGGAACGCTTGAATACCCAGACGGTGCAGCGTCGGCGCACGATTGAGCAGTACCGGATGTCCGTCAATGATTTTCTCGAGAATATCCCAGACGTCGGGACCTTTTTTATCCACAACCTTCTTTGCGCTCTTCACCGTCTTGACTATACCGCGCTCGATGAGTTTGCGAATGATAAACGGTTTGAACAACTCCACGGCCATGTCCTTCGGAAGCCCGCACTGATGCAGGCGAAGTTCGGGACCGACAACGATCACTGAACGTCCCGAGTAATCGACTCGTTTACCGAGGAGGTTCTGTCTGAAACGGCCCTGCTTACCCTTGAGCATGTCCGAGAGCGACTTCAACGCACGGTTGTTATCGCTCCGTACCGAATTGACACGTCTGCTGTTGTCGAAAAGCGAATCGACGGCTTCCTGCAACATGCGTTTCTCGTTGCGAAGAATGACTTCGGGGGCTTTGATGTCGATAAGACGCTTCAGGCGGTTGTTGCGGATAATGACGCGACGGTACAGATCGTTGAGATCCGATGTCGCGAAACGCCCGCCTTCGAGTGGGACAAGCGGACGAAGTTCCGGCGGAATCACAGGAATCACGTCCAACACCATCCAATCGGGCCGGTTGATGTAATGGGAATCGCGCTTCGCCGTGAACGCAGTCACGACACGAAGTCGCTTGATTGCTTCATGACGCTTCTGCTGAGATGTCTCCACACGTATTTGCAGACGAAGATGCTCCGCGAGCTTCTCGATGTCAACAAGGCGTAACAGTGCCTTGATGGCCTCGCCTCCTATCAGCGCGACGAATTTCTCCGATTCGTCGTCGTCCAAATCCTGATTGCCTTCGGGAAGACCATCAACCGTTTCGAGATACTCGTCTTCCGTCATCAACGTGATTTCATTACGGAAGTGGCTTTTATCCGGCTTCTCCTCGTTGTCCTCCTCCTGGTAACCTTCATCGATATTGCCGAAGGGTTTCGGCATACTTGTCGGGCCCGGGTTGATGACGACGTAACTCTCGTAGTAAATGATACGTTCGAGTTCCTTGGACGTAATGCCGAGAATATTGGCGATCTTGCTCGGAAGGGATCGGAAATACCAGATGTGTACGATAGGGACAGCAAGAGAGATGTGGCCCATTCGCTCACGGCGGACGGATTTCTGCGTCACTTCGACGCCACAACGGTCACAAATAATGCCTTTGTAACGAATCCGTTTGTATTTGCCGCAATGGCATTCCCAGTCGCGGACCGGACCAAAAATCTTCTCGCAGAACAATCCGTCCTTCTCAGGTCTGTACGAGCGGTAATTGATGGTTTCCGGCTTCGTGACTTCACCGTAAGACCGGGACAGGATCGCATCGGACGAAGCGAGACTCACCGATATGCGAGTGAAGTTTTTCTTAACTACTTCCTGCGGTTTGAAAGGCATGTTCTATCTCCAATCGTTTCGTATTCGAAGAATGGTGGAAACCGTTTGTGTTCATTCCGCACAGCGGTTATTCGATTTTCATTTCCAGTCCGAGGCCCTGAAGTTCGCGCACCAGAACATTGAACGATTCAGGTACATTCGGATCAGGTAAATTCTCGCCCTTGACGATGGCTTCGTACACTTTCGCACGACCCTGCACATCGTCACTTTTCACGGTCAGGATTTCCTGCAACACGTGAGCCGCACCATAGGCTTCAAGTGCCCACACCTCCATTTCGCCGAAGCGCTGCCCACCGAATTGTGCCTTGCCGCCAAGTGGCTGCTGCGTGATAAGGCTGTACGGGCCTATGGAACGGGCATGGATTTTGTCATCCACGAGGTGGGACAATTTGAGCATGTAGATGTACCCGACAGTAACGGATTGATCGAATCGAACGCCGGTTCGACCGTCATAGAGGTCGATTTTCCCTGTCCGATTCAGTCCGACGGAATCCATCAGATCCTGGATATCATCCCATTTCGCGCCGTCGAAGATAGGAGAAGCAAAGCGAACTTCGTTGCCGAGACGCTTGGCAACCCACCCGAGTGCGGTTTCATACAATTGCCCCAAATTCATTCGCGACGGTACACCGAGGGGATTCAGAACGATGTCTACAGGAACTCCGTCGGCAAGGTAAGGCATATCCTGCACAGGAACGATATTGGACACAACACCTTTATTCCCGTGACGACCGGCCATTTTGTCGCCGATCGAGAGTTTTCGCTTCTTAGCGACGTAGACTTTCGCCAACTGCACGATACCGGGTTGCAATTCGTCACCGAGCTGGATCTTGCCGCGTTCGCGCTTGTAATCCTCTTCCAGATTACGTCGGGCATATTTGTAGTTATCGTACATCCGACGCAGCAAGGCGTTTTTTCTTTCGTCATCAACCCATGCTTGCGTAGCATCGAGCGACAACAAACGATCCAGATTATTGAAGAAGAGTTCATCGCTCACGACAGTACCACCTCGGATAACACTGTTCCCGCCTAGATCACGAACTCCGAGCAATTTTTCACCCTTGAGCAATTTGGTGAGTTTCTCGGCAAGAAGAGACGCGAGTTTGAATCGCCTAATATCGAAATCCTCTTCAAGGTTTTCTAAGCGGCGCTTCTCTTCTTTTTTCGTGTCAATTTCGCGCTTTTTCCGACTGAACAACTTCGATTTAATGACAATGCCCTTCATTCCAGGGGGTGCTTTCAGCGATGCATCCTTGACGTCGCCGGCCTTGTCTCCGAAAATCGCCTTGAGAAGCTTTTCTTCCGGGGTCGGGTCGGATTCACCCTTCGGCGTTATCTTTCCAATGATGATGTCATTTTCTCTCACCTCGGCACCGACTCGAATTATACCGTCTTCGTCAAGGTCTTTGGTCGCTTCTTCACTTACATTCGGAATTTCGCGCGTCAATTCTTCTTCACCACGTTTTGTATCGCGAACTTGCAGTTCGAATTCCTCGATATGAATCGATGTGAAGACATCTTCGGCCACAAGCCGTTCGCTAACAATGATCGCGTCCTCGAAATTATATCCACGCCAAGGCATGAATGCGACGAGGATGTTGCGCCCAAGCGCAAGCTCACCGAATTCGGTGGAGCTGCCATCGGCCAGAACGTCGTTTTTCTTGAACTTCTGCATAGGCCGCACGGCGGGACGCTGATTGATGCATGTATCCTGATTGGTTCGGAAAAACTTGGTTAATTCATACTCAACCACGCCACCATGATCGAATGCGACGAGTTTGTCGTCTTCATTACGTCCGAGATCGTATTGAACACTGATGCGGGTAGCATCGGCAAACAGCACGCGGCCATCGTGTTCGGCGATGATCATGGCGTGCGAGTCGCGTGCGACTTTTTCTTCCAGTCCGGTTCCGACCACAGGTGCCTTCGTTCTCAGCAGGGGTACTCCCTGACGCTGCATGTTCGAGCCCATGAGTGCGCGGTTGGCATCGTCATGTTCCAGAAACGGGATCAACGCTGCGGCGGGGCTCACGATCTGATTCGGAGCAACGTCCATGAATGCAACATCGCCAGGCTGCACAACCGGGAAATCACCGCGAAGACGGCACTTGACGCGATCCAGCGTGAATGTACCGTCAGGATTCAGTGGCGCGTTCGCCTGCGCTATCACGACATCGTCCTCTTCCTCGGCGGTCAAATACACGACCTGTTTGCCTACCTTTCCCTTTTTCACGACGCGGTAAGGAGTTTCGATAAAGCCGAAATCGTTTATACGCGCATGAATGCACAGCGATGATATCAAACCGATGTTGGGACCTTCGGGAGTCTCGATGGGACAAAGCCGACCGTAATGAGTATAGTGCACGTCCCGGACTTCGAAACCGGCCCGCTCGCGGGTTAAACCACCCGGACCCAAGGCCGACATGCGGCGTTTGTGCGTCAATTCGGACAAGGGATTCGTCTGATCCATGAACTGCGACAACTGATTGGTGCCGAAAAAGGCGTTGACCACACTCGTGATAGTGCGGGCGTTGACGAGTTCGGAAGGCGAAAAATTCTCGATGTCTCGAATATTCATTCGCTCCTTGATTGTGCGTGCCATGCGGGAAACACCAACATTGTATTGCGAAGCCAATTGTTCGCCAACAGTCCGTACGCGCCTGTTCCCGAGATGATCGATGTCGTCAACCGGTTGCTGCCCCTGAAGCAGATCGATGAGGTACTGAACGATCGAGACAATGTCCTCGCGTGTAAGTGTTGTCACCTCGGGATCAATGTCGAGACTCAGCTTTTTGTTGAGACGGTAACGTCCAACGACGCCAAGATCGTAGCGCTTCGGATTGAAGAACAAGCGTTCGATCAGGCCTCTGGCCGTCTCGATGTCGGGTGCTTCTCCCGATCGAAGCTGCTTGTAAATCATTTCCAGTGCCTCTTGATCGTTGCTCGCTTCGTCTTTGCGAATCGTATTGGCAATGACCAGTGCGTTTTCATTGTCGGTTTTATACACACGGACGGAGCGAACCCCGTGTTCTCTGAGGTTATTCAGGAGTTCTTCGTCCAATTCAATATCGGAGTGCACGAGCAGCTCCCCTGTATGTTCGTCAACCACCTCCTCGCAAATCACGCGGCCAAGCGATTCTTCGATATTCGGATCGGTAAGCGGCAGATCCGCGGCAAGATCGAACAGATCGAGCAGCTCCCTGTTCGTCGAAAAACCGAGCGCACGGAGAAGCGTCGTAACCGGGAATTTCTTCTTCCTGTCAATGTACGCGTACATCACATGGTTGATGTCAGTCGCGAACTCAACCCAGGAACCTCGGAAGGGAATGATGCGGGCGGAGTACATCTTGGTTCCATTCGGATGAATGGATTCACCGAAGAACACGCCCGGCGAACGGTGCAACTGGCTGACGACAACCCGTTCGGCACCGTTGATGATGAAGGTCCCCCGCTCGGTCATGTAAGGCAAGTTGCCCAAATATACTTCCTGCTCCACCGTTTCAATGTATTCGTTGCTGTTCGGCTCCTCGCTCTTGCTGGACAGACGAAGCCGTGCCTTGAGCGGAACCGCGTACGTCAGCCCCCGCTCCTGACATTCGTTGACGGTGTATTTAGGTTTTTCAATGAAGTACTCGATGAATTCGAGTATGTAATTCTCCCGCGTATCGGTGATCGGGAAATTTGTTTTGAATACTTGCTGCAGGCCCATGTCTTCACGCTCGGAAGGGACGCGTGTTTCCTGCAGGAACGATTCGAACGATGCGCGTTGCACATCCAGAAAATTCGGGTACTCGTAGAGATCCGAAATCTTACCGAAACTCCATCGACCGTTCGGCATTCGCTTCAGATCGAGAGAGCGGAATGTATCATTGAAGCTGTTCGCGTGTGAAGTTGTCAATGCCTTGCTCCTTGCATGTGCGTAGGTTGCGGAAACCTGGAGTTAGCGATCCCAGCGGATCATCGTGTATTATTGAGACGAAACAGCGTGAAAACGACAAGTGCGGGTCAACACTATTCGACCCGCTGCCTGTCGTCTCGCTTGAGGTATTCGTATGTCTTCAGAACTCAATGTCGATGATGTTCTGATGCACGTTGTTGTACTTCATTATTTCAGGGTGACGCTAGCGCCCGCATCCTCGAGTTCCTTTTTCAGCTTTTCGGCCTCGTCTTTCGACACAAGCTCCTTGACGATGCTCGGTACTCCTTCGACGAGGTCCTTTGCTTCCTTCAAACCGAGATTCGTCGCTGCACGCACAACCTTGATCACGTTGATCTTGTTGCTGCCAAAACTGGTCAACTCGACGTTGAATTCCGTCTTTTCCTCAGCCTCCGCAGCAGGTGCCGCACCTCCGGCCATCATGCCGGGGGCCATCATCATCGGGGCCGAGGCGGTTACGCCGAATTTGTCTTCCAAGGCTTTTTTGAGTTCGGACGCTTCAAGCAGCGTCAGTTTCTCGATTTTTTCTACGATTTCATCAATCACGGACATTGTATAACTCCTCTGGAGGATTAGTTTGTTGCTGTTCTGATGCTGGATCAGGCTGCCTGATCCTGTTGTTGCTTTTCGATGGCATCGATGACATTGACGATGCCGGTGATGACGCCGTTGATAGCGCCGACGATACCCGAAGCCGGAGCGGCAATACAACCGATAATGCCGGCGATGAGTTCTTCACGGGTGGGTAGCATGGCAAGGTCGTTGAGACGTGTACCGTCGAACACTTCGCTATCGATCATGCACACCTTGACGGTCAGCATGTTCTCGTTATCCTTCAGAAACTTCTTCAGGACACGTGCGGGTTCGATCGGGTCGTCATATGAATAGACGACGCCTGATTGACCGACGAGATACGGATAGATGTCATCGTATCCGCCGACCTGTTCGAATGCCCGCTTGAGCAAAGTGTTTTTTGTGACCTTGTAGTCCACGCCGATTTTGAAAAACTCTCCGCGGAGTTCGTCCGCTTTTTCAACGGTCAGTCCCGAAAAGCTTAGCACGTATATACCCGTCGAACGCTGAATATGCTCGACGGCATCTTGTATCACATGCGCTTTTTGTTCTTTCGTCATTCGTTCCTCATCGGGACAGTGCGAATGGTGGTCAACGTGAATTAAAGTAGAAGCATTGAGAGTGCGTAATTACTGACCGGATGCGAGTCAGTGCTAGTATGGAAACGTTTTCGGTATCAATGCAAAGCGGCCGCTTCGCTTCTGTCGACGCGTACTCCGGGTCCCATGGTGGTACTGAGAGTGACACCTCTGATGTACACGCCCTTCGAGGATGCGGGTTTCATCCGATTGAGCGTCGTGAGAAAGGCCTGAATGTTTTCGACGAGCTTGTCTTCGGGAAAGCCGGCCTTGCCTACCATGGCATGAACTATACCGCCCTTATCGACGCGGAACGATATCTTCCCGCCTTTAACATCTTGTACCGCCTGTCCAACGTCCAACGTGACGGTACCGGATTTCGGATTCGGCATCAGTCCGCGGGGACCGAGCACCTTTCCGAGTTTTCCAACTTCGCCCATGACGTCCGGTGTAGCGATAATGACGTCGATTTCGGCCCAACCCTCCTTGATTTTCTCAAGGTAATCTTCGAAGCCGACATGTTCAGCACCCGCGTCCCGAGCTTCCTGGTCCTTCGGACTTTTGGCGAGCACAAGCACACGGACGTCCTTGCCGATGCCGTTGGGCAGCGAAGCAGTTCCACGGATCATTTGATCCGATTTTTTCGGATCGACACCGAGGCGGACCGCGATATCGACGGACTCGTCGAATTTCGCCTTCGAGGTTTTCTTGACCAACGCGACGCCTTCGGCGATTGTGTATTCCTTGAGTCTCTCGACGAGCGAGCGTACTTCCTTCATTCGTTTCGTTGCTTTCATGAGTGTACCATTACCCTTCGACGGTGATTCCCATACTGCGCGCTGTACCAGCAACCATTTCCATGGCGGCGTCCACAGTATGCGCGTTCAAATCCTGCATTTTCAATTCCGCGATCTCCCGAACCTGCTCACGAGTAACTTTGGCAACCTTGTTGCGCTGCGGCTCGGCTGAGCCCTTTTCCACGTTGCCTGCCTTTTTCAACAACACAGCAGCGGGTGGAGTTTTTGTAATGAACGTGAACGATTTGTCGGCGTACACCGTCAACACGACGGGAATGATCAACCCCGCTTTATCCTGTGTCCGGGCGTTGAACTGCTTGCAAAACTCCGGGATGTTCACACCCTTTTGTCCCAATGCGGGACCGATAGGTGGTGCTGGACCGGCTTGGCCGGCCGGGATCTGGAGTTTTATATACCCTGTGATTTTTTTTGCCATAATTATCCGCCTGTATACTGACTATTACGTATCAAATTCCACTTGGCTGAAATCGAGTTCAACGGGTGTTTTGCGACCGAAAATCGACACCATCACCTTAAGTTTGGATTTCTCCTGATTCACTTCCTGCACGAAACCGCTGAACGTGTTAAAGGGACCATCGATAACGCGGACGGGATCGCCGACTCGGAAACGAACTTCCGGTATCTCCGTGTCGCGCCGCTCTTCCATTCTACCCAAAACCTTGTTCACTTCATCCGCGCGTAACGGCGCGGGGTTATTCTTGGGGCCTACGAGAGATATGACTGATGGCGTATTCAAGATGAGATGTTTCGTATCCTTATCGAGTACGCAATGAATAAGCACGTAGCCTGGAAAGAAGTTCCGCGTTTTCGTGCGCTTCTTGCCCCCACGCATTTCGTACACCTTCTCCGTGGGCACAACGACGTCGGCTATCCGCTCGTCCATGCGCAACGAGGGGTCCGCTTGCTTCACCTCGCTCTCGATGTATTGCTTGACCTTGTTCTCATGGCCCGAATACGAGCGAATCGCATACCAGCGAAGGTGATCCTGCTCTTGTTCTTGTTCTTTTTCTTCTTCGGAGGTCATGATGTCCAGTGTGCTGGTACTAACCGGTACGCAACACAACTTCCATAATTCGCGTGAAGATTGTATCGACGAAGAACACGAAAATGCTGAGTATTACCGTGGCCACGAGAACGACTCCGGTCGATTCCTTCAGTTCGTCTTTCGTCGGCCACGTCACTTTCTTCATCTCCTTCGTGACGCCGTTTAAAAAATCCAAAATTTTTTGTTTCATGGTCCGGTTTGCCTGACTTCGTTGAACGTGGCACGAGAGGAGGGACTCGAACCCCCAACCTGCGGTTTTGGAGACCGCTGCTCTGCCAATTGAGCTACTCTCGTAAGCGCAGTTGTTATTTGGTTTCCTTGAATATCACGTGCTTGCGTGCAACGGGGTCATATTTTTTGTACTCGACGCGCTGCGGGTGCAATTGTTTGTTCTTCTTCGTCGTATATCGGTACCCCGTGCCCTCGGAACTTTCGAGCGTGATGATGATTCGTCCTTTGTTGCTCTTTGCCATAACCGTTCAACGTTGTTGTCGAAGATGCGAATACATTTCAGGTACCTGCCGTACCTCCGAGCTCACGACCGGGATTGAACCGGTGACCTCTTCCTTACCAAGGAAGTGCTCTACCGACTGAGCTACGTGAGCACTGAGCGGGAGACGGGACTCGAACCCGCAACCAACAGCTTGGAAGGCTGTGACTCTGCCAATTGAGTTACCCCCGCGATGGGGTCCGCCTGAAGCGGATGTCTCCGTGGTGGGGGTAGGATTCGAACCTACGAAGTCATTAGACAACAGATTTACAGTCTGTCCCGGTTGGCCACTTCGGTACCCCACCGTTCCGTTGGTGAGCTGGCGACCAGACTTGAACTGGTGACCGGCTGATTACAAATCAGCTGCTCTACCAACTGAGCTACGCCAGCATTGTTGTCCACAAAATGTGGACAGGATCACAAAGATAGGGCTTTTTTATTCAAAGTCAAATGCTCTTCGACTCCATAGCGAAAAACAAGGCCCTTCTTAAAGATTTTTTTTCAGAAAATCCAAAATCAACGCGTCCAGACCCACACCGGCACGTAAAATATCCGTACCATGACCGGCGTTGTCGTACTGCTGCACCTGCACGCGTGAAGCAATCGATGAGTACGCTTGGAGCGTCTCGACGGAACGGACATCTTCGCTACTGGCGACAGCGAGCATCGGTCTGCTCCCCCAGATCTTCACTGCGTCTTCCGTCGGAAGTTCATTGAAGTAATTCAATCCAGGACTGAGCAGAACGACCGATTTTATCGCGGCATCTCGGGCAGCGTATTGAATGGCGTTGCTGCTGCCGTATGAAGCGCCGATGATTGCGATACGGTTCGCATCGACGGATTTGTGAGCACGGAGAAAGCTGATCGCCGCCGTGACGTCGGGTTGCGCCTTGCGATCGGTGCGCACCGGTTTGCCATCGACGGTTTTCGTCGACCCGCCGTACCCGCGCATATCGATAGTCAACACCGTATATCCGGCCGCCTGGAGTTTGCGTGCCAGTTCATCGAAACTCGCGCGGTCGCTTCGCCATTGATGCAGGCATAACACCGTCGGAGCATTCGCTCCAGCGGGAAACAACGTACCCGTTATGACAACTCCGTCACTCGTCGTGAAACGCACATTCTCCGTACCACCACGATTCAATGCCGCTGCTGCTGCCGACTTCACGAATACATCGTCCATGTTCGATGCGGCATCGGCATCGCTTTGTGGTTGACATTGAGACAGGAACACGGCTAGTATTGGTAGTAGCAATGTCCGTAATACCGGCATGTCGCGCCTCCTTTCATTGTTGTTTGCTCGAGATATCACGTAGCGGACCAAACACTCGTTTTATCAACATATCAGCAAGTGCCGCATCATCATGAGCGCCCGCTTCGACACATACTGCTTCTTGTTCTCGTCGAAACCATGTCATCTGTCTGCGTGCGTACTTCCAAGTGTTGAGTTGTATCCGCTCAATGACGTTATCGATCGGCACTAACCTTGAAATATATGCTAAAACTTCGCGATAACCAACGGCTCGCATTGCGTTGCATTCGGCATCGACCCCTGCGGCAAGCAATGCACGGACTTCCTCGACAAAGCCGGCTTCCATCATGTGTTCGACGCGCTCATCAATACGCCGCCGCAACATCGCTCGTTCCCGCCACAAACAGACGAACAAGCTCGTGTACGGGATTTCGGGCATTCGCTCACGCCACAACGAAGAAAAGGGCCGTCCGGCCTGTATCGATACTTCCAATGCACGCAATACGCGAACGGGGTTGCGCATATCCAAGTGGGACGTGATTTCCGGATCTCGGCGCTTCAATTCCTCAGTCAACGAATCCAAGCCCTCGTTGGCCAAACGATCGAGAAGTTCGCTGCGTATGGCGTCGTCTATCTGTGGCGCTTCGAATATGCCCTTCACCAAGACGCGCACATACAGCCCGGATCCGCCGACGACGAGAACATTCTTACCGCGTGCATGAATATCGTTCATCCATTCGCGTGCGTCACGGAAAAACCTCCCCGCAGTGTAAGCGTCACCAGCATCGCAAATGTCCACTCCATGGTGCGTGATTCGTTCGCGTTCCTGCACTGTGGGCTTCGCGGTTCCGATGTCGAATCCCTTGTAGACCTGTCGCGAATCGGCGTTTATGATCTCAGCGTTCAGCATCTCCGCCAGATGAATGCTCACACCGGTTTTCCCCGATGCCGTGGGGCCGGCGAGTACGGCGATGGTTGCGGGGAACTTCACCGTTTTACGTTTTCCATCCTTCCTTGCCGATCAACGGAACGAACTTGAACCCGGAACTGCGCGTCGTGACAAATGTGTCGCCTTTCCTCTCGACCAGCATCATTGTTTGCGTCTGCTCATCACCCACCGGGATGACAAGCCGGCCTCCGTCGGCGAGCTGCTGTCGCAACGACTGGGGAATATCCGGTGCACCTGCTGTTACAATAATACCGTTATACGGTGCGAACTGCGACCAACCGATGCTTCCGTCTCCGACTTTGGATGCGATGTTGTATCCCAATTGATCGAATAGTCGGCGTGCTTCTTCCAACAGATCGAAATGCCGCTCGATAGTGAATACACGGGTGCCAAGTTCCGCCAAAATAGCAGCCTGATATCCGCTGCCGGTACCGATTTCGAGCACCTTGTCACCGCGCGATACCATCAGTGCTTGCGTCATGAACGCGACGGTATACGGCTGAGAAATCGTCTGCGAACAAGCGATCGGCAGAGCATTGTCTTCGTAGGCGCGTGGACGCAGTATCTCCGTTACGAAAAGATGACGCGGAATGCGCATCATGGCATTCAACACCTTATCGTCACGTATTCCCCGCTTCCGTAGCGACTCGATCAATCGATGACGCGCGAGGTCGTACTGCCTATTCGCCGAAGAATTCGTCATGTACGTTCCGAATCGTTCTCTTCTTCCGTTTGATACTGTGTTTCAAAAATGTTTTTTTGCGCAATGTTCAATCCTTGACGCAATAAATCCCGAAGCTCATCCGGTGTGATGTCCCGGCGTAGATGGCCATCCTCGGCCACGGAAATGGTACCCGTCTCCTCCGAAACGACAATGCTGAGCACATCCGTCTGTTCCGATACTCCAACGGCG
>Ga0209498_1001792_pt1 | contig 13058 bp, 13 predicted proteins | sample WalLakDeSediment_FD_184131 | JGI IMG/M metagenome (GOLD analysis project Ga0209498, IMG submission 184131) | Lake sediment microbial communities from Walker lake, Nevada to study Microbial Dark Matter (Phase II) - Walker Lake 11/02/13 Deep... | ecosystem: Environmental > Aquatic > Freshwater >...
TGCGCGACGTCGCCCGCGAGCGCACGCTGGTGACGATCGCCCACCGCCTCGACACCGTCCGCCGCGCCGACCACGTGATCGTGCTGGAGCGCGGGCGGGTGCTGGACGAGGGGCCGCCGGGCGAGGTGCTGGCGCGCTATCGGGAGGGGCTGGAGGGGGTGTTGGCGGGGGAGGGGTGATCGTCGTGTCTCGGGCGTGAGACACGACCGGGTCTGCGTCTCATGGGCGCCGTCAGGGTGATTCGCGAGGAGTTGGCGTGGCGGGCGGGAACGACCACGATGGCCTGGATCTGGGGGAAATGCTGCCTCAAGCTGCGCATTCCTGCGAACCCTACGAAGAGCGGGCGGCCAGTTGGACCGCCCAACCTGCGTGTGCCGGGGAGTCGTGGTTCGAGGTTCGGACCTTGGTCGCCCGTGTCAACCAACGTGGCCTACGGACGACCGTTCACACTTTGAGGCCCGTTCACGAATCGTGAACGGTAGACGATTCGTGAACACTGCCCCTCGCGGTGCTGGGCGCGGTCGGCGTCGTGGTCAGCCGTCGGTTGCCAGCAACCCCGCCTCGAGGGCATCGAACCGCTGAAGCAGGTCGGCCGAGCGTTCCGGCGATGCCCGGAACATGCCCGGGAGGACCGGCAGGCCTTGCGCGGCCCGGCGCACGATGGCGGCCAGTCGTTCGTGGGCGGTGTCGTCGAAGCGGGTGCGGAGGTCGCGTCCCAGGAGCAAGGCACCGTACTCCTCGTAGGGCCGCGCGATGAGTTCGTGACCGTCCAACTCCTGGAAGGCCCGGTCGTGGAGCGCGTCGGTTGCATGCTCGAGGATGAACGCGAGGTCTTCGAGATCCTTGGTCGTCCGGTCGCCCCGGTCGTCGAATGCGAACAGCTTCAGCGCGACGAGGCCACACAGGTCGGCAACGGGGAGGATCACGCCGCCCAAGTCGGCGTCGATGGCGTGCGCGTCCAGCGTCGTGAAGCCGGCGAGCGACATCGTGCGCGCCGGGTCGTCGGGCCATCGCAGGGTGGCGTTGGCGTCGGTGATGTCTCCATACGGAAGGAGATCGATCTCGGTCCCATTCCGATGGATGAACCTGAGGCCGGCGCGTTCCGTACGTCGGAAGGCTCCGGTCGCCGCGATCTCGGTGGCGAGGCGTTCGAACTCTGCCCACCCTGCGATGCGCACGGCTGCGTCGACGTCGCGCGTGGCTCGATGCGAGCGGATTCCGATCGCCCGGTCGAACGTGACCTCGCGGGCGTAGGCGCCGATCAGCACGATGTGGTGACCCGATGCGGCGACGATCGCCTGCAGATCGCGGAGCGCGACGAGGGTGTCAGGCGTCATCGCGAAGACGGGGCAGGATGACCTGGTCGCGAAGTCGATCCGCGACCTCGCGCAGGCGATCGCTGCCGTGCGCCAGCAGTTCGGCGCGCGCGAGGATCGGATGGGCGATGGCGGTGGTCCCGTCGGCGCATGCCTTGGCGTCGGCCTGATCGAGGCCCGTGAGGAAGCGCTCGACCAGGATGACCTCGGGTTCCGTCGAATCTGGCGGGCGGAGCCGAAGGTCGACCGCCAAGGGCTTGGTACCGCCAGCGGCCGTGTGCAGGGTGAGGCTGCCGGGCTTCAGGGACTTCGTGAGCGCGTCGGCGGCGAACTCGCCGCCGATCAGGACGTCGCGGAGCCCGAGCGCCCGTCGGTGGAGGTCTTCGAGGGTCGCGCCGGGTGCCAGACGCCAGGTCGAGGGGTGCAGGCGAGGGCGGACGACTTCGAGGTAGCCGACCTCCCAGCGTTGCAGCAAGCGCTCGGGATCGCGCAGCCGCCGCCGCTGCCCGTGGGTCTGCACGAACCCCAACGCCGAGAGGGTCCGAAGCGTCGTGCTGACCTTGCCCAGCGAGATGCCGGTCGCTTCCGCGACGTGCCGAAGCGGCGCCCGGAGGAGGTCGGTGCGGCGCAACAGGGCAAACACGAGTTGTAGATCGGTGGGGGTGAGGCCCGAGCGGGCCGCGGCCCGCTCGGGCCGTTGCCCGCGGATGAGTGCGTAGGCAGCGGGGCCGTTCAGGTGAGCGTTGCCGGCCGTGTCGGCGTACGCGATGCCATGGGCGGCAAGCGCGTCGGCGACCGCGGGTGGCGCATAGGTGGTCAGGAGCATCGCGCGGTTGCCGCCTGCCGCCTGGAGGCGGGCCAGGTGGCTGAGTAGCGGCGACAGGCTCTGGCTCGTCACCTGGAGCTTCGCCTCCGCCGCGTAGCGGTCGGTGCCGGCAGCCGTGTGGATGGTGACGATCGCGTCGGGTCGCGCCTCACGGTGTTGGTTCACTTCGGTCTCGTAGTCCACAGTGAGCCCAGGAAGGCGCGTCAGGGTTGCGAGGCAGTCCTGGATGAGCGCATGCATGTTCACAGAATAGCACATGTTCAGGAATCGTGAACACGGTGCGATTCGTGAACAGCACGACCCGCGTCCCTGCGCCAGGTACCCATCGACGGCCCTGGCCACACCATCCTCGAGCGACGCCCTTGCTCGCCAACCTGGCGCCGCCAACCGCGTCACGCCCATCAGTTTCCGCGACGCCGGGTGCCGCTGGACTGCGCCCATGAGGAGACGGACTTGATCCAGGTCTTCCAGGCTCAAGTCTGGGCGCTTCCTCAACAGACTGGAAGTCCACCCGTCGTGAATGTGTGCGGTCCACTTGGCGCGGAGCATCCCCGTCGTCGCCAGCCACATCAGCAAGTCTCGTGTCGTTGCCGGGTACAGCGTGCAGGCGTCGTAGAGCGCGGTGAAGTGCGACACGCGCTAGTCTTCTTCGCCGATTTCGTCCAAGCGAAGCTTCTGCGACAAGGCCGTCAGCTTCTCGAGTGCCGCCTCGCTCTCCGCCTCGATGCGCCGCTTGTACGCCGCGACGTCACGGAAGAGAATGCGTCGGTGTGTGCCTACCTTGTGAAAGGGGACGACGCCCCGTTCGAGGAGCTTGATGAAGTGCGGGCGGGATACGTTGAGTGCGTCGGCCGCTTGTTGTGTGGTGAGCTCGGCATGATGGGGAACGAGCGTGATGGCGTTGCCTTGCGCCATCTCCCTCAGGATGCGGAGCAAGAGATCGAGTGCGGGGGCAGGCAGCGTCACGATGGGCTCGGCGCCGTCGCCGTTCAGTACCTGGACACGTACGGCCTCGTTCCGAACCTTGCCGAGCAGCCTTCCGAGCTTCCGGCTCGACTCTTGCGCAAGGGCCGTGTCTGCGTCGTTCGGAACGTAAGGCTCGTAGCGTCTCGTTGAGGAGCCATGCTCGGCGGGTGAAGGCGCCGGTGGGTTCGAGGCTCGCCCCAACGACGGCAGCACGCATCTGGACGAACCCCATCGAGCACCGGTCGCCTGCAGCGGAGTCTCCCAGAGTGCTGATGGAAGTGTCGGTAACGGGCGCCAGCAGGCACGCCAACGACACCACGACCCCTACGGGCACGACGACCCAGGCGCCGCCATGATCGAAGCGAGTACGGTTCATGCAGGTGTGGGTCGGCGGCGCGCTCGTGACGTCCGCGAGCGCACGCTGGTGACGATCGCCCACCGCCTCGACACCGTCCGCCGCGCCGACCACGTGATCGTGCTGGAGCGCGGGCGGGTGCTGGACGAGGGGCCGCCGGGCGAGGTGCTGGCGCGGTACCGGGAGGGGCTGGAGGGGGTGTTGGCGGGGGAGGGGTGATCGTCGTGTCTCGGGCGTGAGACACGACCGGGTTTGTGTCTCATGGGCGCCGTCAGGGTGATTCGCGAGGAGTTGGCGTGGCGGTTCAGGCCCCGGCGCACCTGCTCAGGAGTCCGTTGCCATCCATCCCGCCGCGACGGCAGCGAACTGTCGGTGCCATCGGATCGGGTGCGCCGAGTGCTGCGCCGGTGTCGATCGGCGGCTGCCCGCGGCCCGTGTTGAGCGTCGTTCGGTGGTCTTGGGGTGCGGTCAGGCCCCTCGGTCGACCGCTGGGTCCGAGGCCCAGGCTGCTGGCCTGACGACGCTTCCCTTGGGCGTACGCACCACCACCTCGAACTGCGCGCGCGCGAGCAGGCCGGGTGGGAGCGTCTTGTGCTTGTCGGCGGCGGTCCGCAGTTCGGTTGCGGCGCCGCGTTGGGGGTCGCGGGCGGGAACGTACACGATCACCTGGATCTGGGGGAAACGTCGCTTGATCGTGCGGATCGCTGGGACGAGGTCGGAGTCCCCCGAAACGAGCACCATGCGCTCGGCGTTGGCCTGGTACGCATCGTCGAGCATCTGGACGGCGATGTTGACGTCCGTTCCCTTCTCTTCTGGAACGCGGAACTCGCGGGCGCCGGTGCATCCACACCCGGGAACCGTGCAGCGTACGGTCTTCTCCTTGTAGCGGCCATACTGAATGGCAACCCGCGGGGTCGAGCTGAGCGCCTGGAGGTACGTCAGCTGGTGTCGCCTGTGGGGACCCTGGACGACGGCCGTGAAGTACCAGATGCGCTGCACGTCGTCGTCGGTCCGAAGAAGCTCGAAGTACCGATCGAGGTCCAACCATCGGTGCGGGCCGCCCTTGAGCGCGCCGTAGTAGAGGTTGAAGCCATCGACGTAGATGATGCTACGCATTCCTTCGAACCATACGAAGAACGGGCGGCCACATGGACCGCCCAACCGGCGATTGCCGGGGAGTTGTGACTCGATTATCGGACCCGCGGTCACGCCTGTCAACCGACGTGGCCTATGGACGATCGTTCACGCGTTGTGTGGTGACCCCACTGGCGCACGTGCCGCTGCCGATCTCGCGAAAGGAACTTGAACTGCGCCGGTTGGCACGCGGCACGGTTTCTCTTGGCGACCGACGGCCTGATCCGGGTGTTGGCGGCGCAGTCGATGCACAAGGGCTTGGCGAAAGGCGATGGCATCGTGGTAGCGCACGTCAGGTCGTCTCGATGCGTTCGGTCGCCGCGACCGCGTGGCCCGGCGATCAGATGGCATCGCTTCCCCATGCCCCCAAGATGGCGCCCAGCATGCGATCCGCCACCTCGCGTAGCCGGTCGCTGCCGCTGGCGAGCAGTTCCGCTCGCACCAGGATCGGATGCGCGGTCGGACGCCAACGTTCGGACCCTGGCGCGCCCTGCGCCGGAAGGGCGTCGACGCCCGGCTGGAAGCGATCGACGAGGACGACGTCGCCCGCCCCCGGTGCGGGCACGAGGCGCAACTGCGCGGCGGTCCGCCTCTGGGCACCCGCCGGCACGTGGAGCGTCAGGGTCGCGGGCTCGAGGGACCCCATGAGGGCCTCGGCAGCGTGCTCGCCACCGATCAGGACGCGTTCGAGGGCCCCCACGTCGCGGATGATCCGGTCGAGCGACGTGTACGGCGGCAGTTGCCACGCCGATGGCGACAAGCGCGGGCGCACGACCCCGAGGTAACCGAGCTCCCAGCGCGCGAGGAGACGTTCCGGCGCTTGCAGGACGAGCAGCCGCCGCCGGCCCGCCGTCTTCCGCTGTCCCAGATGGCCCTGCTCGACCAGCCCGTTCAGTAGCGCGCTGACCGTGCCGATCGAGATGCCCGTTCGCCCCGCGACCTGGCGCACCGGCGCCTCGAGGAGCGTGGGGTCGGCGAGGAGCGCGAAGACCGCCTCGAGCTCGAGCGCCGTGAACCCCGTGTTCGAACGCTTGCGGGTCCGGCGGCGCCCGAGCACGAGGACGTAGCCCGCGGCGCCGTCGAGGTGCACGTTCCCGGCGGCGTCCGCGAAGGCCAGGCCCTGGGCGAGCAGGTCGTCGGCCACGGCCGGGGTGACGTAGTCGGTCAGCAGCAGCGGCGGCATGCCGGTCTCGGCACGCGCACGCTCCAGGCGGCTCCGCACGGACGGAAGCGTCGTCGTCGTGACGCCGAGCACGGCCTCCGCCGCGTAGCGATCCACCCCGGTCCGGGACCGGACCTCCACGATCGCGTCGGTCCAGCCCGCTTCGCGCGGCTCGAAGCGCGCCGAGACGTCGAGGCCTGGGAGGCGTTGCAGGGTCGCGAGGAGAGTCTTGGATTCGCGCTCCATGTTCAAAGGATTGTACGTGTTCATGAAGCATGAACAAGGTCGATATCCTGAACATCAATCCTTAACGGGCGTGATCGCGTCTGCGAACCGGTCGCCACGTCGAGCAGGGCCGGGGGTGCCGGCGTCCATTGAGTGGCGAGCGGTGGACGTGCAGGAGGCGAGCGGCGTATCGCCGAGAACGAGACGATGGCGCTCTCCGAGCGAGGCGTGGTGCGCCCGCCGAGTGCGGCCGCATAGGCTCGAGGGCCTAGGCAGGAATCTAGAGACACCGTTCGACATCTATAGTCCGTGCTAACCTCGAGCCATGCCCCAGGTCAACCTGCGAAACCCGAAGGCCGTGGCGCTCGTCGAGCGGCTCGCCGTTCGCACCGGCAAGAGCAAGACGGCGCTCCTGCTGGCGGCGCTCGAGGCGTACGAGGCGGACACGGCGGGCGCTGAGTTGGACGAGGTGCTTGCGAGCCTGGAACGCGACGTGCACGCCCGCATCCGACCGGTTCACTTGGGCCGGCAGCCGAGTCGCGATGAACTCGAGTTGGAACTAGGGATGCCTTGATCGCCGTCGACACCAGCGCGCTGCTGCATGTCGCCTTCGCCGAGGCCGGTTACCGCGACAGCGTGGCCGCCCTTCTCGGGCGCTCGGCGCGGCTGGTCTCGGCGGCTTCGGTCGTCGAGGCGCAGGCCGTCCTCGCCTCGCGCGCCGATGAACCGCGGGAAGCTCTCGACCGCCTGCTGATGCTGCTGCGCGTCGAGATCGTCGCGGTCGACGCCGCGCAGGTCGAGATCGCGCGGGACGCGTACCTGACCTTCGGCCGGGCGTCGGGCCATCCGGCCCGCCTCAACTACGGTGACGCCTTCGCCTACGCCCTCGCGCATGCTCGCGACGTACCGCTGGCGTTCGTCGGCGACGACTTTTCAAGCACGGATCTGCGCTTGCTTCGGCTGGCCTGACGCGGCCATTCGACGGCGAGCATCTTGTTCAGCGCGAGATCGAGCGCCGTCGTCGGTGGCGGCGCGTAGCCCCCCGGGTCACCGGCTCCCGGCATCCCGCGCGGCGCTCCGGCAGGTCGACGACGCGCTGCACGCCCTGGAGCGCGCGGTCGAACAGGTCGAGGAAGCCGAGCTCCTCGGCGAGGTCGACGTCGATCGCCTCGCGCAGCCGGTCGACCGTGTACTCGGCCAGGTGGGTGGCGTCGAGCGTCCGGTAGAGGTACGCGGTGTCGTTCAGGACGGTGAGGTCGCGGTCGGGTCCGAGGACGGACTCGACGTAGGGCGCGATGGAGCTCGAGAACCGCTCCAGGGCCGCGTCGTAGCCGCGGCGGTCGCGGAGGATGGCCGACGACACGGGGAGGATCACGCCCTCGGGACCGAAGCCGCGCCGCGCGAGCACATGGTGGAGCAGCAGCCGGTGGAGCCGACCGTTGCCGTCGAGGAAGGGGTGGACGAAGACGAAGCCGAAGCCGACGACGGCTGCGGCCACGACGGGATCCACCTCGGGCGCGAGGAGCCGCTCGTACGCGGCGGCCCAGCCTGCCATGAGGTCGGCGACGTCTTCGGGCCTGGGGCACACGTAGTCGACCACCTCGCGGTACCCCGCGACGGTGCGGCCCACGTAGTGCTGCTCGCTGCGCCAGCCTTTGGCCGCGAAGCGCCGGTCGACGATCTGCCCCTGGACCTCGGCGAGCGCGTGCGGGTCGGTGGGGTCGAGGTCCGCGGCGTGGGCGTGCGCCGCACGGTGGGGCAGAAGCGGGCGTCGCCGAGCAGGTTGTCGGCGACGTGGTGCCGTTTGCTGTTGCGACGGACCGCGACGACGTGCCGGCGTGGGTCCAGGGCGGGCGCGTAGTTGCCGACGAAGGCGTCCGGGAGGTCGAGGGGTTCGCGCAGGAGCGTCTCGTAGAGGAACCACGCTCGGCGGGCGAAGGCGCCGGTGGGTTCGCGGGTCACCCAGGCTTCGAGTTCCTTCGCCGGAATGCGGCGGAACGCCGCGACCAGGATCGTCAGGTCGGTGGGCTCGGCAGGTCGAGCCGCTCGCGCAACCAGGCGTGCCCGGCGGGTTGGAGGCTCGCCTCCGTGTTCGTTTCGACCGTTCGGGCCACGGGCGATGATGCAGGTGGAATTGCGCTTGGGAACCGCGACTTCAGCCGAGTTTCGATGATGCGGCCGTGATTCACGCCCCGTCATTCCCCGCGCTGGCGCAGTCGGCAAGAGCCACCAGCGGGCGCCCTGGAGGACGGCACGGCTGGCTGGCCGCGAGTACCTCGACCTGCGCGAACTGGACCCGGCCGACGACTCGGTCATGGCGTCCCGCGGGTGACGGATCAACGCGGATGGGCGTCGCGCGCGTCATCAGGAGGGTCCACGGTGCGATCTGGCGACCCTTCGGAGCGTTGGTCGCCGACGCCTGCCGCGTCGACGCCTCGAGCCACGCGTACTGGATCGGCTTCGTCGCCCCTATCGGCGCTGGCCTCGTGGGTCCGTGGGGGCTCCGGGAACCGCTTCAGCTTGTCGAGGGCCCGTTCCCAGCGGCGGACGCCGCGTGCGGCCTTGCGCTTCGCACCGGGCTTGGCCCCGCGGTCGCCCTGCACGCTGGCTGCCTTGGCGATGCGGGACCGCAGCTTCTGCTCGAACCGTGATCGCCGCTGCTCCAAGCGTGCGAACCGCGTCTGGAGGCGCTTGATCGTCGGCGCTTCGCCCAACAGCCGCGCCTTGCGGAGTTCCTCCTGCGTCCGAGTGGCACGGGCGACGAGCACGCGCGCGGCGCGTGGCGACCCGAACCGGTAGCGGCCCCACAGGAGCAGGATCCAGAGGAGGATGGCGGCGATCAGGACCAGCACGACGGCCGTTGCGCTGGCGGTCATGAGGTCGGGTGGGACGAAGGACACCATCGGCACGTAGGGCGTCAACGCCGCCTGAGCGACCGCGAAGGCCGCGAGCAGCGGCTCGAGCAGCCCGCCGCGGGTCTGGCCGTAGAGGCGGTAGCCCTCCTCGAACAGTTCGTCTTGCGACGTGGCGCGGATCGCGGCCTCTTGCGTCTCGGTCATGTTGAAGCCGAGGATGCGGCCCTGCTCCGCGTCGATCTTGAGGTAGGTGACGAGGTCCTCGGGGATCTCGAAGGTGAGTTCGAGATCGCCGCTGTGCAGCGTGTGTTGGCCGACGCCGAGCAGGAAGGAGGCGGGGGCGCGGCTGCTGGTGTCGTCGATGCGGAACGGGCGGTCGCGTGGGGAGCTCACGACCACCAGGCGGCTGACCTTCTGTCGGCTGGTGAGCGTCTGCTCCTCGGTGGTCTCGACGATCCTCGAGCGCTCGGGGCTGAGCGTCACCACGGTCACGACGCCGTCGCTGATGTTCACGTTCCCGTCGATCGGCTGGTAGCCGGGCGCCGTGGCGACGAGCCGGTGTCGGCCCGCCTCGAGCTGCACCTCGACGCCGGAGAAGTAGACGATCGGGACACCGTCGATCTGGACCGACCAGTCGATGTCGTCGGCACTGCTGGCGATGCGCAGGATGCCGGCGCCGAGCGCCAGGTTCGGGCCGATGACGAGCAGGATCGCGACGAAGATGCGGCCGAAGAGATGGGCTGTTCTCATGGTTGCGCCTCGGGTCGGGCGGGGATCGGGTGTGGGCTCGGAAGCGACGCTGCGGATACACTCATGAGGCTTGGCGGGCCCATGCCACGACGCGGTGAGAAGGTGCATGAATCCCTACGGCATCGTACCTGGTCCCTGGTCGGCCTCGGGCGCAGATGGCTCGATGGTCCGAGCACGACAGCGCGCGATCCGGCGGCCTGCTCGTCAACGGCCTCGGGGTCGGGCGTGCCCCGACTTCCGTGGACAACTTCAGTCGAGGAGGCGAGCGTCCCATGGCCGAGAACGAACGGATCGTCTTCCCGGAGCGCGGCGTGGTCCGCGTGGAGGCGTGCCCCATGCCCGAGCCGGGCGCGGGCGAGGTGCTGATCCGCACCCGCGCCACGCTGGTGAGCACGGGCACGGAGCTCACGGCGCTGATGGCGGACTACCCGCCGGGATCGACCTGGGAGGCGATGTTCCCCTTCCCGGTGCATCCGGGCTACGACAACGTGGGCGAGGTGGTGGCGCTGGGCGAAGGCGTGGACGCGGCCTGGTTGGGCCGGCGCGTGGCCAGCCTGCAGCCGCACGCGCGCTTCGTGGTGGCGGCGGCGGACGCCTGCCGCGCGGTGCCCGACGAGGTGAGCGACGAGCAGGCGTCCTTCTCCACGATCGCCGAGATCGTGATGAACGGCGTGCGCCGCAGCGGCGTCACGTGGGGCGAGTCGGTGGTGGTGTTCGGCGCGGGCCTGCTGGGGCAGTTCACCGCGCGGCTGTGCCTGCTGGCGGGCGCCGCCGCGGTCGTGGTGGCGGACGTCGCGCCGGCGCGGCTGGCGTTCCTGCCCGACGACCCGCGCCTCCACCGCGTCGACCCGGCCGCCGGTGACGTCGTCGAGCTGGTGCATGAGGTGACCCGCGGGCGCCTGGCGGACGTGGTGTTCGAGGTGACGGGCGACCCGGGGTTGGTGGCGCAGGAGGTGGGGGTGCTTCGCGAGCAGGGGCGGCTGGTGATCCTGAGCTCCCCGCGCGGCCCCAGCACGATCGACCTGCACGACCACTGCATGCGGCCGAGCCTCACCATCGTGGGCGCGCACAACTTCTCGCACCCGCAGGTCGCGACGCTGGCCGACCCGTGGGTGCCGGCGCGGCACGCGGAGGCGTTCTTCGACCTCGTGCGCCTGGCGCTGTGGGACGTGGATCGGTTGATCAGCGACCGGGTGCCGTTCCGAGAGGCGCCGGCGCTGTACGGGCGGCTGGCGCGGGATCGGTCGGGGGTGATGGGGGCCGTTTTGGGGTGGTGAGGGGGCGCGGGTAGCCTTGACGTGTGCTCATGCGCTTCATCGCGAAAGCGGCTCTCGCCCCGAACCTGTGCGACGAGGTCGCGTCGTAGGTGGTCCTGTGGTGGAGCCCTTCACCCGGGGCAATGGCCCAGGGCCAACGTTGGCGCACGCACCCGGCGCGTTCGTTGGATAGGCGCTTGCCTACGCCGTCGCCCATCGGTTGCATGGGATGCGTATGCTCTCGACAAGGACGCCATGAGATCCCTCCGTCGCGAACCCCAGCCGGCACCGGCGAGCGTCGACCGTACGGTTGCGCTGATCCGCGACAGCTTCCCGAACCTGGTCGGCATCGAACGGTCCGTCCAAACCGCCGACGATGGTCACGACGTCGTCGTGCTTCAAGCGGTGTCGCGCTCTCCTGGCGATGAGGTGCGACTGGCCTATCACGGCTTCCTGCGGCGTTGGGACGCGGCCGTCCCGCCCGAGCAACGTCGGTACCTCCGTGTGGTGTTCGCCCTTCGGCGCGCGTAGGCGGCGGCGCGTGCGGTCCACCGAGTTCCTCGAGGTCGCGGAGGCGTTGCGGTTCATCGAGCGTCCGGCGGCGAGGCGGTCTGCCGTCAGCCGCGCCTACTACGCTGTGTTCCATGTCGCGACGCACGCGCAACGGCGATTGGGCGCCCGGCGGTCGTCTTCGCACGATGTCGTGGGGCTGCGGTTCCAGGCGAGCCCCGAAGGAGCGGTGCGCGCCATCGGCGACGCGTTCCTGGGCCTCAAGGTGCGACGGATCGAGAGCGATTACCGGCTTCGCTCCCCCTCCGTCATCGAAGATGGCGACACCGTCGTGGCTATCGTCGACGACGCGAGGCAGTTGTGCGCGGTCCTCGCGGACCTGCCCGCCGGACCGCTCGCGCGGGCGGCAGCCGTCGGGATCCGTGCGTTCGACGGGCCAGGCGCGCAGGGCTGAGCCGCTATTCGCTAAACGTGTGGCTCCAGGTGAGGCGCTCCACCACGGTCCGGGCTACTCCTCTACAACGCCCACACCCGCGCGTCGGCCGGCAGCTTCGCCTTGATGTCGATCACCACGCCGCCGTCGAGGAGCGCCCCGAACACCTGGGCGTCCGCGTCGTCCAGGAACGCGCGGTGCGGCGACGCCAGCACGACGGCGTGGGCCGGGCCCAGCACCGCGGGCTCGGCGAGTTCGAGGCCGTACTCGTGCTCGGCCTCGGCCGCGTCGGCCACCGGGTCGACGACGTCGACGTGCAGGCCGAAGCCGCGCAGCTCGGCGACGAGGTCGGGCACCTTGCTGTTGCGCAGGTCGGGGACGTCCTCCTTGAAGGTGAGGCCGAGGACGCGGGCGCGGGCGCCGAGCGGGCTGATGCCGCGCTCGATGAGCAGCTTGACGGTCTTCTGCGCGACGAAGGCGGCCATGCCGTCGTTGATGCGGCGGCCGGCGAGGATCACCTGCGGGTGGTAGCCGAGCTGCTCGGCCTTGCTGGTGAGGTAGTAGGGGTCGACGCCGATGCAGTGGCCGCCGACGAGGCCGGGGGTGAAGCGCAGGAAGTTCCACTTGGTGCCGGCGGCGGCGAGGACGTCGGCGGTGCGGATGCCCATGCGCTCGAAGATGATGGCGAGCTCGTTCATCAAGGCGATGTTGAGGTCGCGCTGGGTGTTCTCGATGACCTTGGCGGCCTCGGCGACCGCGATGCTGGGCGCGCGGTGCACGCCGGCGTCGATGATGCGCTCGTACAGGGCGGCGACGCGCTCGAGGGTGGCGTCGTCGTCGCCCGCGACCACCTTGACGATGCGTTCGAGGGTGTGCTCGCGGTCGCCGGGGTTGATGCGCTCGGGGGAGTAGCCGAGGTGGAAGTCGCTGCCGGCCATCAGGCCGGACGCGCGCTCCAGGGCGGGGCCGCAGATCTCCTCGGTCAGGCCGGGCCAGACGGTCGATTCGAAGATGACGACGTCGCCGGGGCGCAGGTGCGGGCCGACGGTGGCGCACGCGCGCTCGAGCGGCCGCAGGTCGGGCCGGCGGTCGGCGTCGACGGGGGTGGGGACGGCGACCACGTAGGTGTCGGCGGCGGCGAGGTCGGCCGGGTCGTCGCTCACGCGCAGGCCGCTGGCGGCGAGGCGCGCGGGGTCGGTCTCGCCGTTGGGGTCGCGGCCCTCGCGCAGCGCCGCGACCTTGCGCGCGTCGACGTCGAAGCCGAGCACGC
>Ga0209498_1001793_pt1 | contig 13057 bp, 14 predicted proteins | sample WalLakDeSediment_FD_184131 | JGI IMG/M metagenome (GOLD analysis project Ga0209498, IMG submission 184131) | Lake sediment microbial communities from Walker lake, Nevada to study Microbial Dark Matter (Phase II) - Walker Lake 11/02/13 Deep... | ecosystem: Environmental > Aquatic > Freshwater >...
ATAGGCACTCGATTGTGAATCCATTGAAAAAGGTGATCACATTCATGTACTTTCGGGGTGGGGCAATGGGCTTGTGGAAATAAGGGGGTGGTCTTCTACCAACTACATAATGCCCGGGGTCATCCGGGCCATTGTACTCTTTCAATCCGATAGCTCCCCACATCTGCTCTATGGCAGGTAGGGTTTTCGTTAATATTTGATTATAAGTGAGTGCGGCAAAAAAAATCTTTCCTCCGGGGAATAATTGGGCTTTTTGGTAAGTGGAGCAGCCCATAACCGATGTTTTTCCGAATCCCCTTCCTGCTATGAGTGTTTTCCGCTTTGCTACCGAGGATAGGAAGATTTGTTGTTTGGGATTGAGATATAAGGGGGTTTTATTCTTCTTCTTCGTCAATTTCTGCATCCTCTGTGTTTTGTGCTTGGATTAGAACTTTGGGATCAGCAGAAATTAGCAACTCAGGTAAATTGAGGTCGTCGGCTGATATTTTCGAGCCATCTGACTTGTCTAATTGCTGATATTTTCCAATTATGCCCATGACATCGGCCGCTTTGTCCCATTTTTCGTCCTCCATAAGTTTTTCATAGCAGACTTTGAGTTTTTCGATGGTCATCATTCGGTCGAAGTGCTTATTTCGCTTAATGGCATTCCCGTATAGCTGCATGGCATCACTCATGAGTTCACCCGCTTTTGAGAGGCTGTATTTTTGACCTATCGTGTCTCTGCCGAGTTCCTGGACAAGATTGATGGCGTGTTGCTGGGTGTAATTGTCGCAAAGGATCACAAATACCTTGCGAAGCAAATCGAAGTAGTATTTTTCGTTCTTATTCAATCTTAATTCTTTTGAGTTGAAAAGATGCATTCTGATTTTGTTGACTTTGTTTTTTTCCTTGCGGAATTCGCTTTCGGTGGCTGCTCTGACGTGCTTAAGCCATGGTGGATCTAATTGAAGTAATTTCGGCTTCCCATTCTTTGATCTTGAGCTCATTTTTTAGGATTAGTGTTTTTTTACCTTGTTTTCGATAGTCTTTTATCCTGTTGTGGGCGTGGAGTAGTTTTTGTTGTATCAGCTTAATTCTTTTCCGCTTTTCTTCAACTCCAAAGGGTACATGGTAGGAATCAGCTGCAGAAACTATGCTTCCTGGTCCATTTTCATTGATATATTGAAGTTCAATGTCTATCTGGGCTATTTTTTCTTGAATTTTGCGAATTTGGTCGCTAATGACAGAGCGTTCTTCACGTTTTTTGTACCGGTGGAAATTATTGGACAATTTTGCCCGCATTCCGTATAATTTCCCCTTTTCTGCTGCTAATTTTCGTCGGACAATCTCGCCTTTGATATCCATGTGCTCTTTTTTCTTCATTGAGAGCTTGAGATATTCGACATTGAGGCTGTTTTTGCCCTTTTGCAATTCGGGCAGTGCCGGATGATTGGGATCCGTGAGTATTAATAGATCTACACCAGCTTTATAATCTTCATCAGTCATTTACTACCGGTGTTGATCCTGATTTGTCGTCGTCAAGTCGTGTCATCTCTATATCTTGAAAAGCGAGATATATATCCTTTGGCCACTTGTTTATTTTTCCAATTTCGTGCAGAAATCTTAGGAATAATCGCCTTGTATAAGTGGTGTGAATGGCCAGATACATGAGATAGGCATTTCTGATCTCGCTTCCGGAGCTCAATTTGCCTTGTGTCTCTATATTGGCCAATGTGGGGTGGATGGATTGCCCGGAAATATTCGCCTGATTGGATTTCTCGAATAATTTCAGCAGGGCTTCGTCTTGTATGTCTGTTTTGAGTGGTGTGATTTTGATGCCGGGAAATTCCTTCTGTAGAGCAGGATTGACATCGTAATAAGTGACCATTGCCCTACCGGCATTCTTGACACCGGATAAGAATTCATTCAATCGGTCCAGAAACTGGCTTTTGGCTTCCTGCTCCTTTTTTTGGGCTTCTTTTTTGCTTTCGGGGGTGGTTTTAGCTGATGGGTCCTGAGAGAAGTAGTCTTTCGGGATTTCGATGTGGTATCGGAGTGTATATCCATGCCTCAGATTTGCGATGTGGAATTCCGGGATGATATTTGCCAGCTCGATCCACTTTCTGCCTCCCCACCAGGTAGGCACTGGGTAATATTCGTCATATAGTGTGTCATCTGTGATGTGTTTGATCCACTTGGTTGGGTATTTGTTCGCAGTGTAGCTGAATGCATCTATCCTCTTGGGTTCTACCCTATTTGTCTCTCTCCTGTTGCGCCCGAATTCTTTAGAAAAAAGGTAGTAAGGGATCATCCCCTTGGAGTTCATTTCACCAGCTCGGATATCGCGGCATCTTTTGACCTGGATAGAATAGACCTTTTTCCGGTCCTTGGTCATTATTCCTTCTATGAAGGCATTGGAGTGTACGTACATTTCTCTGTGAAAATGAGATAACACCTGCACAATGTCGCTTCTTTCGAAAAAGTCCTCGATCTGTGCCGGCATTGGTATCAGTTCTCTGCGAACCGTGTCATTTTCGTAGTGCTTTTTGTAGGCTTCAATTCCCTGGCCTACAGAAATATCTCGGCGAGTCTTCAATAGGGCCGGTACGATGTTGTTTTTTTCGATAAGCCATTCACGCTGGAGTGGCAGATCATCTTTTCCGCCCCAACTCATATAGGTGGACTTGTTGGCATCGTCACCAATGGTGGTGAGAGAGCCTTCTGTGGCGTGGCTGTCAAGTTCGCTGAATTCAATCAATGCGTAGGGGCCATCCTGTATATTGATTTCTGCAAAATTTTCACTGAGGTTTCGGATCATTAGTGGATGACTTTTTTGTTATTGTAGCCGATGATGTGGCTGATAAGTGGGGTGAGGTATAGGCCGGTCTCCACATTGTGGATAGGCACTGTACCTTGTTTTCTGATGGTCTTTTCTTCCGGGGATCTGTTGGGTATTCGCTGCCCGGGTGGCCGGTCCTTTCTTTTTGCTCCGTACATACACTTTGGGAGGTATTTTGCCACTCCTTTTTCCTTGCCTGTGGACCGCACAAAATACAGAGAGAACTCCTGACCGGGTGTTTGTATTTCAGCCAGAACTTCATTGATAGATATCTCTCCTGTGTACTTCATGGTACAATAATAAGGTATCGCTTAATTTCAACTTAGGACAGTTGAATCCCTTAATACCGCTACAAATTAGCCTGATCTCTGATGTCATCCATCTCATCTTGAACTTCCTCAAATTCGGAGAGGACTACGCTGGCTTTGAGCTGGCGTGGGAATTGGTTGAAGTCGCTTCGGAGTCCTTTGATTTCGTTGATGAGTTCGCGATTGGTGGTGTCTTCTTGGGCGGGGGCTTGGTTGCCTACCGATGGAATGGGTGAGGGTGTGGTGTTGGCAGTGGTGAGACCACCGGTAGAGAAGCCGGGTACTCCTATCTTTCTGAAGGTGTAGGCTCCGCCAAGTTTGCGCTGCTGATCTTCGTTGAGGATGACTTCCCCTCTTTTTACGTATGCGAGGATGTTATCACCTCCGGGCTGGGTAGCCACGTTGGCTGACTGGGTGATCTTCTGCCCGGTTAGTGGGTTTTGTCCGGAGATACCACCTGTGTTGTAGCTTACTGAGGTAAGGTTAGAAAGGGCTCTTTTTGCTCTCACTCCTGCTGCAGCTGCCTGTATTACGGCAAGGACCTGACCTATAGGGCCAAGGCTGGAGAAAGAGTTGAAAATTTTCTGTATCTCCGAAATAGCATTCAGCTTAATTTGTGCGGCTTCGAATGCTTTCACTAATCCGAATTGCCGGCGTTGTTCTTTGCCCTGCTCGCCTATGATGTTGATGGACTCGCCCACTATGTCGCGCAGGTTGTTGACTTGCTGCTCTTGCAGGGCTTGTTTGGCTTTGGTTTCTCGCTCTGCATTGGCGATGCGTAGATCTGCTATTTCTTTTTCAATCTCCAGTTTCTTCAACTCGAGATCGCGGAAGGCTTCTGTTTCTCGCTCGCCTATTTCTGCAAGGAATTCCAGTCTTTCTTCCAGAGCACGCAGGGCGTTTTCTTTTTTTAGTTCCTGAAATTCCTGCTCTGTGATCAGCTCTCTTAGGAATTGCTCTCTGATCAGTCTTTCTTCTTCACGTATTTGTTCCTCTATCGTTTTGAGCTGATCGTTTCGCTCCTTATCCTGTATTTCTCTGAACAACTCTGCTCTTTCTGCCTGTAACTCCAGGAACTCTTTAGTTTCTTCTTTTCCGAAGGCTCGGAGTATCTCTAATCTCTGATCAAGACCTGTGAGTTGTAACTCGGCAAGTTGTTCCTGATATTCTTTTTCACTTACAAGGCCTTGAGCTCTGTTAATTCGTAGCTGTAGTTGTTGCTGATTGTTGAGAATTTCGATCTCCTGCAAATACTCCTTGTATATATTTGCTTGAATATCAAGTTCATCTTTTCTTTCTTTTTCTGATTGCTTATTGAGGGTGTTGATCTCCCTCTGTAGTTGTCGCTGTGTGTTCAGTCTGGCTGCTTCTGCCCGGGCGAGTGCTGCTACTGCTTCTGCTTCTTCTCTTTTGCTCTCTTTTGTGGTCCTTGAAAAAGTGTTTTCCAGCTTGATGGCTTCGGCACGGAGGGAGAGTACTTTATTTTCTTTTCCAAAAAGTTCGTCCTGTAGCTTACCGGCTTCCTGTAGAAATTTACGTCTTTCTTCGGCGGAGAATTCTTCTTCTTGTCTTGCTTTCAATCGGAGATCAGCTACCTTGGCTTCTATTTTTGCGCGCTCTATAATTAGGTCTCTCTCTAATCTATCTGCTTTATTTCTCATTTCTGCCACTCGTACTGATTCGGTTCCTACATTTTGTAGGTCTTTTGTGAAATCCTTAATGGCATCGGAGGTATCTTTGATTATGCCTGCTGCTGGCATCAGTCCTGTGGTGAGGTCGAGTAATGCTTGTCCACCTACTTTGGCGGCTTCTTTGAATTCGCCCTTGAACAGTAGGCTGATTGCGGATCCCAATCCCTTAATTCCCGATAGTGTATCTTGTATTCTATTGAGAAAAAAGTTTTGTATTGTGGCTCCAAGGTCCTTGATGAGTTCTTCCGGCTCGGTAAAAACCCGTAAAATTTGATCCCCTAAGGCTGCCAATAAATCATTTAGTTTTGCGGCGAGATTGGCGAACACGATAGTGGACTTATTTAATTTTTCTTGTCCTTCTTCTGATGAGGTAAGGGCTGATCTAACTGCAGCTAATGCAAGGGCTATTGCTCCAAGTACCAATCCCAATGGTGTGGCGATGAATGCTTTTGCAGCAACGGTAGCTCCCTTAATTGATTTGATTACTCCACCAATGGGTCCTGGAATGCTTGAAAATTCATTGCCCAAACTACCTACGCTGCCTTCTATCTTAACTATCTCGTCATTGACTTGTGCATATTGCTTCGCCGTGTCGGCGAATGCCTTACTGGTGGGTTCGAGGGTAGCGAGTTGCTGTTCTAATTCGCGGGATTTGTTCCGGAGATCGATTAGCTTTTTTCCGCCTTCTTCCCCAAAACGATTGATGGCATCGGCTGACTCTTTTATTTCTTTGAGTCCGCCTCTGGTTGTGGATCGGATAGCCGTGAGCCGGGTGTTTACTTTTTGCAGGTCCTGGCTCTTTTTTACAAATTCTTCTGTGCCGGGGGCTAACTGGGACAATTGGGTTTGTAGTGATTTTGACTCATTTGCCAAATCTCTAAGGGTTTTTCCTGCTTTTTCACCGGCAATGGTGACATCTAATTGTACGCTATCTCTTTGTAATGACATTTTGTTTCTATTTTAATTGTGCCACCTTTTGAATTCGTCTTTTGCGTGTTGTGCCATTGTTGGGAGCCATCTTGCTGTGAGGAATCCGCAGATGAAAAAAAACAGTACGGAGAACCGTGGGGTGTCACCGGGGAAGATGAATGACATCAGGCAGACAAGTACAATGAAAATTAAAATTAGTAGTTTTGCGGGCGTTGGTAAGATCTTAGACATTGTGTACCTTTTTTAGGAAGTGATTATGTTTGTTTTTATCTTTTTGTGCCTTGTTGTATTTTTCTGGAAAATACGGTTTCTTGATTTCCGGTCATAGCTGCTTTGATTTGTTCATTTGTGAAGACGCTGAGGTTTTCCAATAGTCTTCTGTACAGGATTTGGATTCCTTGGTATGCCGGCTTATTGTACCACCTTCTTCTCTTGAGGGTGTTTTTCCGGAAAATACCTATCGCCATCCCAAATGCTATGTCTTTTATCAGCTTGTCCTGATCTTCGGGTATATATTTCCGGTGCTTTCGGTGTGCATCCATGAAGTTAGCCACTCCTTTTTTTCTAATATAGGATTCCAATGCTTCTACTCTGGGCATGCGATTGAACTCCAATTTCTTCATATCCAAATAGCGGCCATGTGTGGAAAAAATAAACTCGGCTTTGGCTCGCTGATTGGGCGTGGCAAGGGTTAGTGCTGACTGAAAAGAATTTATAATCTCACCAGTGCCTATTAGTCCGGCTTTTTCTGCTCCTGCCTTCCTTTTGTCTATCCATTCGTCTGCCCATTCTTTCAGGGTGTCATTGATGACTTCTTCCGGTGTCATGCTTTGCTTTTTTCGTTATGAAAAAAAAAAGACCTGCACACCGGGGAATGAGCAGGTCTCTAAAATTCAAAAAGATGAAACGTTACTGCTTTGTAGGGAATTAAGCTCCAACTTCTTCGGATATAGATCCGGAGTAGTTGTATAGCATTCTGTTGGTCTGCCAGCTTATGGTCACTACATAGCCATTCTTGTCATTGGTCTGTGGTGAACTTCTTACGGTAGCACCTTCGTCGAGATCTCCCAGGATGTATGTTTCCCCATTTCTGTCCGTGAACACAGCGATCATCTCTCCACCGAGGATTGAGTTGAGTACTGCTGTTTTTGCCGGAGTCATTCGGGGTACAAATACAGTGAGAGTGTGGTTGAAAGATAATGAATCGTCATCACCTTCGGGCTCACCTACATAGGATTGCTCGAATTTGGATATGCTCCAGGAGAAGAATGAACCGGTGAGGGTTGATACGACGTTATCTACAGCGTCACCAATTGCGGTGATGTCATCCTTGCATTGCAGGTATATGGTTGTGGCTATACCGGGAGAGTTTCCTCCGCAATGCTGGGCGATGTGGTCGAGGTTTGCGCAACAATCTGCCATTGTGTGTTATTTTTTTGTGGTGGGTGTTTTTTTGCTTGCCGGTTTCTTTTTGGTTGCCGGCTTTTTCTCTGCTTCTTCTGCACTGATAATTTCTATGAAACTATCCGGTGCGTGCTTGAATGCGATGTCCAGCTTTGCGGAGTCTTCGATGATTTCCTCTATCGGAAGAAGGGTATGACTACCGCTGCCGTCGGGTAGATACATTTTTTTGACCCGGACCATGTATGTCTGGCCCTTGAAAGGAAAATGTAGTTGTCCGTTTTTCTTGGTGATCTGTGGCATTGGTTTGCGTTTTTTTTCTTCCTTGGCTATCTCAGCTCTGCTTTCTGAAAGTGATTTGACTGCCATATTAAGCTCATGATTTTCATCCAGAAGTCTGGTGACTATTTTTTCTATAGCCACCAGCTTCCATTGGATTGTTTTGATCTCATCAGACATTAAGCCTGATTGTTCACAATTATCATTTTGCTGTCGTCAAGGATCCCGATTTGTGCTCCCATTCGGAAGTCAATCCAGATATCCATGGCTCTGTGATTCCACTCTACATTGATCAATGATGCGTCAGATGCCGCGTCATAACCATAGTGGAAGTTATTTGGCTGTGTGATGATGATCCTCTGAGAAGTTCCCATTCCTGCGATTGGTCTCAGAAGTGCATTACCGAAGTCCAGCTTGATGGCTCCTTGTCCGTCATAGCCTACATACTTCCCGTAATCTTCACGGTAGTTCTGTATGAACTTCTTGTAGTTGTTGTAGCTCATCCATATCTCTACCGGCTCTTTTTTCATAGCCGGATCGAGTGCATCCCACATGTCCTCTACTTTTCCTACGATGTCGGTGGCTGATAGCGCACCTGTAGGGAAGGCAGTGATGTCTGTTGCGGTGATGGCGTCTGCGATGATTTTCAGGAACCCGTCGAACACTTCTGCTAATGGGTCTCCTGCTGCAGGTGATCCTGCTGCTACTCCTTGCCAGATAGCATTCTCCATTTCGTTGGCAAGTTTTGCCAAGACGAGGTTGAGGATGTATCTTTCGAAAGGAAGGTCTTTTTGGTTTTGACCTGTTCTTCTCATCATGCCGAGGTAGGTGCCTTCAAATTCCTGTGGGAACATCTGCAGGTCTACCTTAGCAAGGTGTGTTTCCAAGACTCTTGGCTTGAATTCCAGGGCATCAGTCAAGGCGTCGAAGTTGGTTCTCCATCTTTTCGCCAAGTCTCCTACCTGTAATTCAGTGAGTACTTTCCGGCCCTTGACACCTTCGTGTCCTGTTACAAGGGTGGCCGTTTCAAATCCATAAAATAGACGACTGTAGAGTTCCTGTGAGAACTGTTCTACATATGCCTTGTAACCGGCAGCCGTGCTGTAATCAATTGATGCCATAATGTGTTGGTGTTTTGAGTGTTATTGGTGGCTTGTTACCCAGCTATGCTGTGTATTTTTCTTTGGTTGATTGGGTTCTGCATCCATAGTGGCTCGGCTGATTTGTTTGCCGGTCCGCTGCTCATAGATGCTTCTTCTGTGTGTTCTGCTGCAGGTGCTTCGAGCTCTGCTTTTAGCTCGGCTATTTCCTGTGCTTGTGATTCTACAAGTGCGGTCAGTTTTTTCAGTTGATCCAATACTGCGTTGTCTTGTGCAGGAGTTTCTACTGTATTGGTTGAATACGCTTGTATCTCCGGTGTTGGGGTTGTGCTTTCCATTGTTGGTGTCTCTTGTGGTTGGTGATTGGTGAAAAGTTTCTTTATCTGGGCGAGGATGCCTTTGTCTGTTTTTGTGCTGTAGTGTTCTGCCATGATTGGGAATTTGTCTCCGTGTGTCTCGAGGATGATTCGGAATTCGGGGTGGTGTTGTAGTCGTATCAGTTGATCGACAAGTTGTTCCCGTGTTGAGAACAATTTCTCGGTAAGTGCTCCGTCGCCTACTATGTCGCAGCTTCTTCCTTCGCCGAATCCTACATATACATGTCCGAGTTCTTTTGAGGGGCTTATCCAGTTGTCATCCTCATCCCAGTAGTAGACTTTGATTTTTTGTCCGCTGTCTGTTTTCTGATAGTATTCTGACACGGAAAAAACGAGGCTGCACATTACTGCTTCTTCGTCTTCTTCTGCCATAGCTGTCAGCCATGAACCGGCACCGGGTATAATGGGACTACTGTCTGCATTGTCGTAGATATGAAGATCTCCCATCAGGCTATCGTTGAGGACTCTGATGTTGTGGAATTTGCCTATGGTCTTGCCTACATTCTCGTAGTTGTGACCCATGTTGCATTTCAGTCCGTTGGGCTTGTTCTCATTGAACCATGCTGCAGCGGTGTTAATAAACTCCTGGTCTACATGTACACCATGGCCTTTGGCTTCTCCTGCTTTGGCGAGGATGACGTCTTTGAGGACCTTGCCGGAAGTTGGTGCTTCCGGTGTAGCCTGTAGCTGTAGTATGCGTGGTGATGTGGTGTATAGCTGCATCATGTGTACAAATATAAATTGGGGGTTTGGGGTGGGGTAGGACGTGTATTGGTTTGTGATTTATGATTGCAGATTGCAGATTTTTGATTTGGGTGTGGGTGTGGGTGTGTGGGGGTGGTGTTAAATTATTTTCCATCCTGTCACACCCGGTTCCCAAACGTTATTATCAATCTCACTCTCCCATGTGCTTCCATTCCATGTAACCCTATCGCCTGTGTTGTATGCATCGTGTGCGCCTTGAGGCTGAACCCATTCCTCTATCGTTATTCGCAATCTCCGATAGAGGGCAGGGAGTTCATCGGGATTCCAATCTGATTGGCTTGTGTGCGCTTGGATTACTTCGTATAGTTCATTTTCATATTGAAAAATATCGTATATTTCGTACAAAATACCTACTCTGTAATAAGGGTAAAGGGTCAAATATTTATCGACATTATCTTCTAAATCTATAACTTCACTCCTCATTTTTTCCTTTACTAACTGAGTGTCTATTTCTTGATCCCTTGCATCTGCCTCTGAATTTCGCCTATCTATTATCTCTTGCTCCGTCAGGTCTTGAACATCCCATCCCTCCGTATATGTCAATTCATCTAAGTCAATTGCAGGAGGGAGCTTGATGAGGCGTTGTGTTTCGGTATTGTGATTTGGTCGATCATGCTTGATGACCTGCAACTTCACTTCCCCATCTTGCAATGTGATTAGATCGCTATCTGTGCGCTCTCTACCTGTCCATCCTGTATTTTCGTTATGTATTCTTATCATTGTTATCCATTTAAGGGGTGGAGGTTGTGGCGCAATCTATCTATATCACTTTTTGAAAGTGCCTTATTCCAAACCATTACACTATTAGTATTGCCATCAACAGATGGGAAGGATTCATCATTAGCGCCTGATAAGTGGTACAAGGCACCAACTGTTACCCTTCTGTTTAACCATGTGTTCATATTAGGTAGGCTTGCGCTCAATTCTTGCTCAAAGTCAATATTGTCCGTATAATTATAGGCTCTGCAATAAGCTCCATTACTACTCCTTGAAAAAGCAATAAAATAAGTTTTTCCTAAAATTGGATTTAAGTTTGTTTCCCATCGCCCATATGTAGTTCCATACTGGGTGGCAGTATTACCCCCATGCATAATAGTGCATTGCAGCGCACCTACTCCGCTTGTTAGACAGCCAAGCCCGCCCCCATTTCCTGCAAACAATATACCAATTGAGCAGAATGATTGCGCTAAACTACCGCCTGAGCTACCTTGAAATTGAGCTATTGCGACCACAGTAAACTCATTACTAATATTACATGGATTAGTACTGAGACTTGTTTTTATGTGATTTGTTGGGTCGTTGAATTTATAAGAATTACCAAAAACACCTTTTTCATAATCCTGTGCCCTGCCACCTTGCACAAACCATGCCAATCCAGCTTTTCCATAATCCTGAATTGAGTTCTGAAAAGGCAACCATATCTGCAAGTTTTCTGTCGCTATCATGATTGATCAGTTGTCATGTTAACAAATAGCCAATTAGCTCCATCCCACTCAAAATGTAGCGTGTCTATTGCTCCGCTGCTTGCTGAAAGTATTGGTTCAACACCGCCAGGAAATAAGATATTTCCATTCCAAACGGTTACCTCCCTTTCACCTGTACCATCCTGAGTCAAAACAATAGTCCCCTGTGCTGTATCGGTTGAGCTTGACCCATCGGTTAGGGTTATTTCTATGTCAGCAGTTAGCGTTGCTTTTGCTAATCGGTGGGTATTGAAATCGATCGTCTGATTGCTCCCTGTGCTGCCTATGTTGTTGATGGCTGTTATTCCACCGCCACCGCCGCCAGCCGGTCCTTGAGGGCCATCTGCACCCTGTGGTCCTGCGTCGCCTTGTGGACCTTGCGGTCCTATGTCGCCCTGTGGTCCTGTGCTACCCTGTGGCCCTTGTGGACCTACTGCACCTTGAGGGCCATCTGCACCTTGAGGACCGTCTGCGCCCTGAGGACCGTCTGCGCCCTGAGGGCCATCTGCACCCTGAGGGCCATCTGCACCCTGTGGTCCTGCGTCGCCTTGTGGGCCCTGTGGTCCTGCGTCGCCTTGTGGACCTTGCGGTCCTATATCACCCTGTGGTCCTACGTCACCCTGTGGTCCTTGTGGACCTGCTGCACCTTGAGGACCGTCTGCACCTTGAGGACCGTCTGCGCCCTGAGGGCCATCTGCACCCTGTGGTCCTGTATCTCCTTGTGGACCTTGCGGTCCTGTACTACCTTCGCCACCTCCACCACCTGCCATGGTGAATCCAAATCCCAGTTCGTCGTTGGTTTTTGGCCGGTATAGTTCATCGGTGTCAGTGGCGAGATAGATCTTGCCGGGTATTAACTCCTGATTGGTCTCAAGGGTTATTAGCTGTGCGAGGGTGAGCTCGTCGTGTATGATGAGGTGTCTGCGTTTCATTGTGCGATGGCTTGGTTGCGAATATATGGTGTATGTTCGAGACCGTATAGGGCAATGGTTTCGCGGGATTTGTGGATAATGCGATTAATGTTGCGGGTGGTGCACTGAAATTCTTCTGCTAATTGTTGAATATTCATGACCTGGAATTTGTGTAGCATGTATATATGGAGGTCTCTGATGATGTTGTTGCTCCATTTTCCTGCATGATCGAGGAAATGGGGCGTGTACATGACTACCATTTCGCCTACATGGATATTGATTTCGTTGGTGGTGGGTACCGGTATTATATCATTAGGACAGTTGGTGTGTTTTTTTTTGAAGTAATTCTGTTTACTTTTCTTTTCCTGGAAGCGTTGCCATCTCTTATATGCTGATTCGCGTGAGTAATCATCTTCTGTGATGTGGTATTCTGCATAGAAATTATCTATAGCTATGGATGCGGGTACTCCTGCTTTTTTCTGTGCGTATATGTAGTTGTGTAGTAATTCGAAGTGGTAGGTGAGGATGTGGTAGCCTACTTGTGCTTGTGAACGCTTGATGCTTGCGATATTTTTGGATGGTACGTGTATTGGTGCGTATGTGGTAAGGATTCGGCTTAGTTTTTCGATATTGCCGCGGTATTTTTTGCGCTGGTATAGGATGAGCTGGTGGTGGATGTCTGCCGGAGGGATGCGTATGGCATTGTCTTCTGTGGGGAAGATGGTGTGGAGTATTTTCCAGGACAATGGGTGTAGTGGGATGTCTACGGTCATGGTTGTGATTTTAGCATGGATCCCCCCAGTTGGGTTTCGGTTCTGTCCAGGCAGGTGTATTGAAAGCGAAATTTGAGGGTTCTGTCGGAATATCCTCCACACACCAAGAGCTTAAGTCCTGGTTGAATACTATTGCGTTATTGAACATGGCGTCCATGTTGATGACACTACCTACATTCCAATTACCTATGTTTTGGTTGAATGAAGATGCACCATTAAACATGTTACTCATATTGGTGAC
>Ga0209498_1001794_pt1 | contig 13053 bp, 12 predicted proteins | sample WalLakDeSediment_FD_184131 | JGI IMG/M metagenome (GOLD analysis project Ga0209498, IMG submission 184131) | Lake sediment microbial communities from Walker lake, Nevada to study Microbial Dark Matter (Phase II) - Walker Lake 11/02/13 Deep... | ecosystem: Environmental > Aquatic > Freshwater >...
GACGCCGCAGCTGCAGGCGAAGCGCTTCATGCGGCCCGGTCCGGCAGAAACCACGCGGCGGCGAGCTGTCCGTGGACCGCGGCGAGCTCGACCTGCAGGCCGTCCATGAGCCGGCGCAGGGCCGCTTCCTCGACGCTCTCCGGCAGCTCCGTCTCGACCAGGCGCTGCAGCCTCAGCACGGCGCGCAGCGGCGCCTCGTGGTTGGGCAGCTTGAGGATGCTGGTCTCGAGCTCGCCGAGGCAGTGGGCCACGGCGCGGGGGAAGAGCAGGTCGTGCAGCAGGAAGCGGATCACGTCCTCGTCGCGAATGCGGCGGCGCACGTACTGGCGGTACATCTGGTAGCCGGACAAGGACTTGAGCACCGCCATCCAGAGGGTGTTGTCGAGCCCGTTCTCCGTCGCGCGGGCGCCGAGCAGCGTGGCCGCGGCGATGTCGATGATGCGGGTGGTCATGTCCGCCCGCTCGAGGTTGCGCCCGAGGCGGATGAAATTGTAGGCGTCGCCGTGGCTCATGGTCCCGGAGAGCAGCCCCGTGAGTTGCTGGGTGCGTTGCACGACGCCCGACAAAACCTCGTGGCGGCGTCGGGGCGATGCCACCTTCGGCAGTGCCTCCCTGCCGAAGAGGTACAGCTCGTTGACGCTGCGCCAGGCTTCCGTCGGGCACAGGTCGCGCGTGGTGCGGAAGTTCTCCCGCGCCTGCCCCAGCGAGGCGACGATCGAGCTCGGGCTCTCGGGGTCGGAGATCAGGAACTTCAGGGTTTCCCGATCGCCGCCCTTCGGATAGCGCGCGTTGAACATCTCGCGGGCCCCGCAGATGTCCACCAGCAGCGGCCAGCCGACGCCGGCCTCGTCCGGCAGGTCCAGCAGCGCCGCGTCGTAGACGCGCACGAGGCGCGCGGTGTTCTCTGCCCGCTCCACGTAGCGGGCGCCCCAGTACATGCGCTCGGCAACCCGTGACAGCATGCTCAGTCCTCCCCGGTCTCGACGACCCAGGTGTCCTTGCTGCCGCCGCCCTGGCTCGAGTTGACGACCAGCGAGCCCTTCACCAGCGCGACGCGCGTGAGGCCGCCGGCCGTCACGGCGCTGCGCTCCCCCTGCAGGCTGAAGGGGCGCAGGTCCAGGTGTCTCGGCTCCAGCCGGCCGTGCACGAGGGTCGGCGCGGTGGACAGGTTCAACACCGGCTGCGCGACGTAGTTGCGCGGCTCGCGCTTCACGAGGCGCGCAAACTTCCGGAGCTCTTCCTGCGACGCGGCCGGGCCGATGAGCATGCCGTAGCCGCCCGATTCGTTGACCGGCTTGACCACGAGCTCCGCGAGGTGGTCGAGGACGTAGCGCTGGTCTTCGTCGTTGATGCAGGCGCGCGTCGGCACGTTCGGCAGGATGGCGTCCTCGTCGAGGTAGTAACGGATGATGTCCGGCACATACGCATACACCAGCTTGTCATCGGCGACGCCCGCGCCGGGCGCGTTCGCGATCGCGACGTTGCCGGCGCGCCAGGCCCGCATCAGCCCGGGCACGCCGAGCATCGAGTCGGCGTGGAACATCTCCGGGTCGAGGAAGGTGTCGTTGACCCGGCGATAGATCACGTCGACGCGCTCGAGCCCGGCGATGGTGCGCATGTAGACGCAATCATCGTCGGCCACGACCAGGTCGCCGCCCTCCACGAGCTCGGCACCCATGGACTGCGCGAGATAGGCGTGCTCGAAATAGGCGGAGTTGTAGATGCCGGGGGTCAGCACCACGACCTCCGGGTAGTCGAGCGGGCGCGGCGACAGCGAGGCAAGGGTGTCGAAGAGCAGCGAGGGATAGTTGTCTACGGGCAGAATACGGCTGTGGGCGAACAGCTCGGGGAACACCTGTTTCGTGACGATCCTGTTCTCGAGCATATACGAGACACCCGAGGGCACCCGGAGGTTGTCCTCGAGCACGTAGACGGTGCCGTCCGCGTCGCGCACCAGGTCGCTGCCGCAAATGTGCGCCCAGACGCCATGCGCGGGCCGGGCGCCCAGGCACTCCTTGAGAAAATTCCCGGAGGTCTCGATGACCTCGCGCGGGAAGCGCCCGTCGGCGAGGATGCGTTGCTCGTTGTAGATGTCGTCGATGAACAGGTTCAGGGCGGTGAGACGCTGCTTGAGGCCCGCCTCGATCCCGCGCCATTCGCTGGCGGCGATGACGCGCGGAATGATGTCGAACGGCCAGGCGCGGTCGATATTCTGGCCTTCGCTGTAGACCGTGAAGGTGATGCCCATCTCGACGATGGCGCGCTCCGCGGCCTGCTGGCGCCGGCTCAGCCGGTTCGGTGTCAGCGATGAAAGGTACTTGGTGAGCGTGCGCGCATGCGGGCGTGGTCGGCCCGGGGCGCTGATGAGTTCATCCCAGGCAGTTCCCGGGTCGTATTGGCTCCAGCTGATCTTCATCCGGCAGTACCCGCCATCGGCATCCGGCCTCCAGCATACCAGCCCGCTTTCCGGGCGTCGGCGCAGCTGCGCTAGTCGTCGACCGTGAAGCGCACGTCGGCCCCCTCGGCCAGGCGCTCGATGAGCAGCTCGCCGAACGCGGTCGCCGGAGTCCATGACCCGCCGGCCACCGGCAACTTGTCGCCGTCCAGCGCGAGGCAGATCGCGGCCTCGCCGAGCATCCGCGCGGTGGCGCCATAGCCGGGATCGCGCCGGCCCGTGACGCGCGCGGAGATGTGCTTCTGCGCCGCCGACGGGTGCCTGCCGATGAGCAGCATCTCGAAGCCGCCCGCCTCGCGCGCCGCCTCATTCGGACCCTCGCCGGGCTGGGGGAGAAACATGCGGTTCATCAGGGCGCGTGCCGGCCCGATCGACGCGGCGGCCAGGAAGCCGCCGAGTGCGGCCGTGATGGCCGTGGCGCGCGCGAGCCCCGCCAGCCCCCGTCCCGTGGTGACGGATTCGGAATAACGGAACCTGTGCCCCCAGGGCCAGCCGAGCAGGGCGTGGCTGCGGCGCACGATGCGCGTGTTGATGGCGGCCATCACGAACGGCGCCGTCCAACAGTCGGCGTCCGGGTCGCGATGCGGCCCGGCCTGGTCGCGCCCGTCCGGCCCCTTCCGCTCGCCCGCGGGATTGAGTGCGTAGGGATTGCCCATGATGCGCCGATCATCCGGGCTGCGCTTCGCGACCTCGAGGGCATTCAGCATGCTGGCCACGGTGCCGCCGCTGAAGGTGCCCTTCATCTTGCGGACGAACAGCTTGACCGAGCCGCAGGGACGCCCGTAGCGCTCGATCGCGTGCTGTTGCAGGAACAGGCAGCCGAGATCCGACGGGATCGAGTCGAAGCCGCACGAGTGCACGAGCCGCGCGCCCGTCTCGACGGCGCGGGCCTCGTGCTGGTCGATCATGCGGCGCATCCAGTGCACCTCGCCGCTGAGATCGCAGTAGTGCGTGCCGGTGTCTGCGCAGGCCGCGACGAGCTCGGCGCCGTACAAGGCGTACGGCCCCACGGTGGAGCAGACGGCGCGGGTGCGGCGCGCCAGGTCGGCCATCGAGCGGGGGTCCTGGCTGTCGCCGAGCACGACCGGGATATCCGGCATGCCGATGTCGCGCAGCATCGCGGCCAGTTTCTCCGGATTGCGCCCGCCGACCGCCCAGCGCAGCTTGCGCTCGGGGCCGACGCGCGCGAGGTGCTCGGCGACGAGCCGCCCGGTGAAGCCGCTGGCGCCCCAGAGGATCAGGTCAAATTCACGCTTGTTCATCTCGGGTCCGGTGGGTCGACGGGTCGGGCATAGCAGCCGCTAACGATAGCAAGAATGCCGCGCGGCCGGGTCGGGTGGTCTCCGGCGGCCCGGGATTCCATAATCGGGGCTCACTCTCACAGCAGCGGAGATGCCCATGAAGACGCGCGCCGCCGTGGCTTTCGAAGCCGGCCAGCCCCTGTCCATCGAGACCGTCGACCTCGATGGCCCGCGCGAAGGCGAGGTCCTGGTCGAGATCCACGCCACCGGCGTCTGCCACACGGATGCGTTCACGCTCTCGGGAGAGGACCCGGAAGGCGCGTTTCCCGCGATCCTCGGCCACGAGGGCGCCGGGGTGGTGGTCGATGTCGGGCCGGGCGTGAAGAGCATCAGGAAAGGCGACCACGTCATCCCGCTGTACACCCCCGAGTGCCGGGAATGCGAGTACTGCCTGAACCCGAAGACGAATCTCTGCCAGGCGATCCGCTCCACCCAGGGCCGCGGGCTGATGCCCGACGGCTCGAGCCGCTTCTCGCTCGACGGCCGGCCGCTGTTGCACTACATGGGCTGCTCCACCTTCTCGAATTACACGGTGCTGCCCGAGATCGCCGTGGCGAAGATCCGCGCGGACGCGCCGTTCGACAAGGTCTGCTACATCGGCTGCGGCGTCACGACCGGGATCGGCGCGGTCGTGTTCACGGCGAAGGTCGAGCCGGGCTCGACGGTGGCGGTGTTCGGCCTCGGCGGCATCGGCCTCAACGTCGTGCAGGGCGCGCGCATGGTGGGCGCCGACCGCATCATCGGCATCGACACGAACCCGGCGAAGGCCGCGCTCGCCGAACGCTTCGGCATGACCGATTTCATCAACGCGGCAGATACGCCCGACATCGTGGGGGAGATCGTCGCGCTGACCCACGGCGGCGTGGACTACAGCTTCGAATGCATCGGCAACGTGAAGGTCATGCGCCAGGCGCTCGAGTGCTGCCACAAGGGCTGGGGCACCAGCGTCATCATCGGCGTCGCCGGCGCGGGCCAGGAAATCGCCACGCGGCCCTTCCAGCTGGTCACGGGCAGGAACTGGCGCGGCAGCGCTTTCGGCGGCGCGCGCGGCCGCACCGACGTGCCGAAGATCGTCGACTGGTACATGGACGGCAAGATCAACATCGACGATCTCATCACCCACACCATGCCGCTCGACGAGATCAATACCGCGTTCGACCTGATGCACGAGGGCAAGAGCATCCGTTCCGTGGTGCTGTACTGAGATGGCGGCGACGAGCGGCCTGGAGACGATCTCGGCGCAGCGCTGTTTCGGCGGCACGGTGGGCTATTACCGGCACCGCTCGACGGCCAACGATTGCGAGATGCGCTTCGCGGTCTACACGCCGCCGGCGGCGAGCCGCGGACCCGTGCCGGTGCTCACCTGGCTGTCCGGCCTGACGTGCACCGAGGAGACCTTCATGATCAAGGCCGGGGCGCAGCGGGTCGCCGCGGAGCTCGGCCTGATGCTGGTGGCGCCCGACACCAGCCCGCGCGGCGCCGGCGTGCCGGATGCCGAGGACGGCGCGTGGGATCTCGGCCTCGGCGCCGGGTTCTACCTCGATGCGACCGAGCCGCCCTGGGCCGGCCACTATCGCATGCACAGCTACCTGGTGACCGAGCTGCCCGGCATCATCGCCGCGTCCTTCCCCGCCGACATGGCGCGCCAGGGCATCTTCGGGCACTCGATGGGCGGGCACGGCGCGCTGGTGCTGGGGCTGCGCTACCCGGAGACCTACGCCTCGGTGTCGGCCTTCGCGCCGATCGCGGCGCCGAGTCGTTGCCCCTGGGGGCAGAAGGCGTTCACCGCCTATCTCGGTGCCGACCGGGGCGCATGGGCGGACTGGGACGCCACCGAACTGGTCCGGCGCAGCGGTGACCTGCGCGAGCGCCCGGGGATTCTCGTGGACCAGGGACTGGACGACCAGTTTCTCGCCGCCCAGCTGTACCCGGAGGCCTTCGAGGCCGCGTGCGCCGAGGCGGGCCAGGCCCTGGAGCTGCGCCGCCACGCGGGTTACGACCACGGCTATTTCTTCATCTCGTCGTTCATCGAAGATCACCTGCGCCACCACGCCGCGCAGCTCGGCCGGCGCGACGATGAGTGAGGCGGACCGCGCGCGCTGGGATGCGCGCTATGCCCCGGACACGCTGGTCATGGGCCCGGCGCCCAAGCCGCTGGTGCTCGAGCTGGCCGGGGTGCTGCCGCGGGCGGGGCGCGCCCTGGAGATCGCCTGTGGCGAGGGCCAGCTCGCGGCCTGGCTGGCGCGCCGCGGGCTTGCGGTCACCGCGCTCGACATCTCGCCGGTCGCGCTGGACAAGCTGCGCGCCCGGGCCGACGCCGAGGGCTTCGCCAAGCGTCTCAGCGCCGTGGAGGCCGACCTTGACGACGGGCTGCCGCCGCTGGCCCCGGGCCTGGCACTGGTGACCTGCATCGACTTTTACGCCCCGGCGGTCATGGCGCAGGCCCGTGAGCTGCTCGCGCCCGGCGGGATGCTGCTCCTGCAGGTGCTGCTGCAGCCGCCCGGCGGCGACAGCCCGCATCGCGCCGCCCGCGGCGAGGCGCTCGAGCTCGCCGCGGGCCTGCGCCTGCTGTTCTACCGGGAAGGTGTCATCGGGGGACGCGCGCTGGCGCAGCTGCTTGCGCAGCGTGACCCTGCGGCGCCGGTAACGTTCAGCGACTGAGGATCAGCTTGCCGTCGCGCGTCGCGCGCAGCAGGTATTCCTCGGTGCCGTGGACGATGACGACCTCGCTGTCGCCGCCGAGCACGACTCTGCTCGGGATGCGCGCCGGCCGCGTGGCCAGCCGCTTGATGGTGCTGCCGCCGCCAGCCTGACGTGGCTCGGGAGTCTGCTTGTTCACTGGACCTTACCTCGGACGCCCGCAGCTTGGAGCTTCACTTTGGAGCGGTCGGGGGCCGGCCGGCAATCGGTGTTTCCCGCAGCTCCGGAGAAAAAGCGTCAGTCCAGCTCGAGGGCCCGCGCGGCCAGCTCGTCGAGCAGGGGACGCTGCGCCAGCAGCGAGCGATGCACCGCCAGCTGGCCGCGCGCCCGGGCCAGGTTGTGCTCGCCACGGGTCGGGAACAGCGCCGGGTTCCAGCCGAAATAGCTCTCGTTGAGCGCGTCGGCGCAGAAGCGCGCCGCCAGCTCGACTTGGATGGTCGCCGTGGCGTTCACGGCCGTCGCCGCCTCCTCGGCGCGCAGCCAGCCGGCGGCGGCCGTCCCGTAGCCCGCCGCGGCGGCCGCGAACAACGCCGCGGAGAAATGGCCCCGCGGGTCGTCCTCCGACGCGACGTTGCACCAGGAGCGGAACGCGTCGCCGAGCTCGAACGGCAGCTGCATGCGGCCGACCGTGTCCAGGTCGAGCATGCAGACCGCCCGGTCGCCGTCGGCGACGAACACGAGGTTGCTGATCTTCGGGTCGCCGTGCACGACGCGCAGCGGGGTCGCGGGCAGCGCCGGCAATGCGGCCATGGCCGAGAAGATCTCGTCCGCGAGGGCGGCCGCGGCCGCATGGAGCTTGTGGCGCCGATGTGTCTCCACGGCAAGCGCGAGGTTGGCGAGGTGGCGCGCGGGCTCATGCACTGGCGGCCGCGCGTGGCGGAACTGGTGGTCCAGGTCATCGAGCGCGCGGTGGAAGGACGCGAGCAGGCGGCCTGCCTCGCCGGCCTGCGCGGGGTTCGCCACCGCGTCGAGCACCCGTCCCGGCACGTGCGTCAGGACGCGCCAGGCGCCGGCGGGATCCGTGACGAACAGCTCGCCGTCCACGGTCCGGACCAGGCGCGGCGTCGGCACGCCGCGCGCGGCCAGGTGCGCGGTCACCGCCTCGATGTCCTCGTTCACCTCCGGGGCAAAGAGCGGGTTGACCTGCTGCAGCACCCGCCATTCGCCGTCGCGGCCGCGGGCCAGGAAGGTCCGGTTGATGAGGCCGGTGCCCAGCGGCCGCACCGAGGCGGGGTCGAGGTTCCAGGCCGCGGTGACGCGCGGGTCTGCGAGGGCGTTGGCGTTCACGCGCCCCATCGTCCATGCCGCGCCGCCGCGCCGCAAGCCCCGCCATCCGTTGCGGCGCAACACGGGCTGTCGTAGGCTCCACAGCACTATGAAAAACAACGTCAAGGCCGTCCACAAGTTCGGCGGCACAAGCCTCGCTGGCGTCGCCGAGATCAGCCAGGTCATCGGCATCCTCGAGCGTCTCGAGACCCGCCCCGTGGTGGTGGTCGTCTCCGCGTCCGCCGGGGTCACCGACCGGCTGCACGGCCTCGTACAGCTGGCCGAGACCGGCGGGGACTGGCCCGGCGAACTGCAGGCGCTGGTGGGCCATTGCACCGCCATGGCCGATGCCTTGCTTGACGGCACCCATCTCGTGGACTGGCTCGATGCGCTGGCGCGGGAGCGCGACGATATCCACGATGTCCTCAAGGCCACGGCCCTGATCGGCCGCGCCCCGGCAGAAGTCTATGCGCTCGTCGCGGGGCACGGCGAGCTGTGGTCGGCGCGCCTGCTGGCGGCTGCGCTGGCGGGCCGCGGTCTCGAAGCCGACTGGTTCGACGCCCGCGATGCGCTGACGGTCGTCACCAGCGAACTCGGCCCGACCGTCGCCTGGGAGCAGACCCGGCAGCGCTTCTCCGCCGCATGGAGCGAGCCGCCCGATATCCGGGTCGTCACCGGCTACATCGCGCGCGATGAACACGGCGGCCCCACGACGCTCGGGCGCAACGGCAGCGATTTCTCCGCCTCGATCTTCGCGGCCCTGCTCGACGCGGAGGAAGTCGTGATCTGGACCGACGTCGACGGCGTCATGAGCGGTGACCCGCGCCGCATCCCGGACGTCTCGATCATCCCGGAGCTGTCCTGGCACGAGGCGATGGAGCTGGCCTATTTCGGCGCCAAGGTGCTGCACCCGCGCACGATGGCGCCGCTGGTCGCGCGCAGCATCCCGGTCTGGATCCGCAACACGGCGCGGCCGGAAGGGCTCGGCACCCGGATCTGCGCGCTCGGCACCAACGGCGGCGTGAAGGGCGTGACCACTATTTCCGGCATGGCGCTGCTGAACCTCGAGGGCGCCGGGCTCATCGGCGTGCCCGGCACTGCGAGCCGCCTGTTCGAGGCGCTGCGCAATGCGGGGATCTCCGTCGTGCTGATTTCGCAGGGCAGCTCGGAGCATTCCATCTGCTGCGCGGTGCCGGAAAGCGACGGGACGCGCGCGCGCACCGCGGTGGCATACGCCTTCGCCGCGGAGATTCACGCCGGCCAGGTCGAGGGTGTCGATCTCTTGTCCGGCTGCAGCATCCTCGCCGTGGTCGGCGAGGGCATGCGCGGCATCCCGGGCGTCGCGGCCAAGCTGTTCGGCGCCCTCGGGCGCGCGGCCGTGAATGTCCGCGCGATCGCCCAGGGCGCGTCCGAGCGCAACATCTCCGCGGTGATTCCAAGCGAGGACGCGGACCGCGCGCTGCGCGCCGTCCATGCCGCGTTCTACCTCTCGCCCCAGGCCGTCTCCATCGGCCTGATCGGCCCCGGCGGCGTGGGCGGGCACCTGCTCGACCAGTTGGCCGGCGAGGTGCCGCGGCTCGCCAAGGACCTGCGCGTCGACCTGCGGGTGCGCGCAGTCGCCGGCTCGCGCCGCATGCTGCTCGCGCCGCGCGCCGTGGCGCTCGAGGGCTGGCGCGACGCGCTCGAAAGCGGCCAGCCGACCGATCTCGAGGTGTTCACCACCCACGTCCAGGCCGAGCACCTGCCGCACGCGGTCATCATCGACTGCAGCGGCAGCGCGGAAATCGCCGCGCACTACGCCGACTGGTTCGCCCGCGGCATCCACGTGATCACGCCCAGCAAGCTGGCGGCGTCCGGCCCGCTGGACGAATGGCGACGGCTCCAGGCGACCCGGCGCGCCGCAGGTGTCAGGTATCTCGGCGAGACGACCGTCGGCGCCGGCCTGCCGATCATCCAGACGCTGAGGGACCTGCGCCAGACCGGCGACGAGATCATCGCGATCGAGGGCATCCTGTCGGGCACCCTCGCTTTCCTGTTCAACGGTTACGACGGCAGCAAGCCGTTCTCCGCGATCGTGCGCGAGGCGCGCGCGCTGGGGTTCACCGAGCCCGACCCGCGCGACGACCTGTCCGGGAAGGACGTCGCGCGCAAGCTGGTCATCCTGGCGCGCGAGATGGGCCTCGAGCTCGAGCTCGAGCAGGTCGTCGTGGAGAGCCTCGTCCCCGCGGAGCTGGCGGGCGGAGGGATTGACGAGTTCCTCGACGGGCTCGCGGGCTGGGACGCGCGCATGCTCGAGCGCCTCGAGGGCGCGCGCGGCCGGAATCACGTGCTGCGCTATGTCGCCCGCCTCGACGGCCGCACCGGCCAGGCGGCCGTGGGGCTCGAGGAACTGCCGGGCGACCATCCCTTCGCCTACGCGCGCCTCACGGATAACGTCGTCCAGTTCGTCACGCGTCGTTACCAGGAAAACCCGCTGGTCGTGCAGGGCCCCGGCGCCGGGCCGGCCGTGACCGCGGCGGGGGTGTTCGCGGACCTGCTGCGCCTGACCGCGTACCTGGGCGCGGACGTCTGATGCGCTTCGTCAGCACGCGCGCGGCGAGCCCGCCGGTCCTGGCGGGCGACGCGATGCTGGCGGGGCTGGCGCCCGACGGTGGCCTGTACGTGCCGGAGACTTTCCCCGCCCTCGATGCTGGGGGATCCCAGGCGGAGGCCGCGACACTGGCGGAGACTGCCGCCCGCGTGCTCGCACCATTCGTCGCGGGAGATGCACTGGCCGACCCGCTCGACGCGGTGTGCGCCGAGGCGCTGGATTTCCCCACGCCGCTGACGGAGGCGGGCGGGTTCCGGGTCCTCGAGCTGTTCCACGGCCCGACAGCGGCGTTCAAGGACGTCGGCGCGCGCTTCCTCGCGGCCTGCCTGGCCCGGCTCGCTGGCGGGCGCGAGCGCACCGTGCTGGTCGCGACCTCCGGCGATACCGGCGGCGCGGTCGCGGCGGCATTCGCGGGCCGGCCGGGATTTCGCGTCGTGCTGCTGTATCCCAGGGGGCGTGTGTCGGATCGCCAGGAGGCGCAGCTCACCTGCTGGGGCGACAACGTCCTGAGCCTGCGCGTGGACGGCGACTTCGACGACTGCCAGCGCATGGTCAAGGAGGCATTCGCCGACGCCGGGCTGCGCGAGCGGGCCGGACTCACCTCCGCCAACAGCATCAGCATCGGCCGCCTGCTGCCGCAGATGGCCTATTACGCGTGGGCCTCGCTGGCGCTGTTCCGCGCGACCGGCGTGGCTCCCGGCTTCGTCATTCCCAGCGGCAACCTCGGCAACTCGCTGGCCTGCGTGTGGGCGCGGCACTGTGGCCTGCCCGTGGGGCCGATTGTCCTCGCGACCAACGCGAACGAGACGGTCGGCGATTTCTTCGCCGGCGCGTCGTGGACGCCGCGCCCCACGGTGCAGACGCTGGCCACCGCCATGGACGTGGGCAACCCGAGCAACATGGAGCGCCTCCTGCACCTGGCCGGTTCAGAGGCGGCGGCGCGGCGCGAGGCCCGTGCGATCCGGGTGTCCGACGCCGAGATCCGCGACGCGATTCGCGCCGGCCCGGCGCGCTACGGCCGCACCTGGTGCCCGCACACCGCCACGGGTGTGCGGGCCTGGGAGACGCTGGGGGGCGAGGCGGGCGAGCGGCCGTGGGTGGTGGTCGCGACGGCGCACCCGGCCAAGTTCGAGGACGTCGTCGAGCCGCTCGTCGGTGCGTCCGTGCCGCTGCCGCCGGCGCTCGCCGAGCTGCTGGCGCGGCCGCGGCATTTCGTCGAGATCGGGCCCGATGCCTCGACCCTGAAGGAGCTCGTGGCCGGCCTGCCGGTCTAGTTGCGGCGGCTGCGGCCCCGTCGCCGGTGGCCGCGGCCGGACTATGACAGCTTCGGTCCGCGGCCGGACCATGACAGGGTCCCCCTCGCTTCGGTCCGCAGCCGGACCATGGCAGGGTCCCCCTCGCTTAGGAAATCTTTATGCGCTCGGTGGACCCTGCCATGTCCCGGCCGCTGCGCCACAGCGGACGGAAGCGCCGCCGGGTGCGTTGCCAATGGCGACGTGGTAGCGGGGGTGGGACGTCACGGGCTCACCGAGCGCATAAAGATTGATCAGCGAGGGGAGCCCGTGGCGTCCCGTACCGCGGTCCACTCCCGGCAGATCCGCGCCGTTTCCCGGTCCAGCAGCGGTTCGCCGGTCAGGCCGCATCGCCAGCCCTTGCCCTCGGCGAGGAAATGCGCGCAATCACGGCACACGCCGAAGCTGCGCTGGCCGTTGATCCGCTGCAGGCTCGCCAGCAGCCCGCGTAGGGCATCCTCCAGCTCAGCGCCGCCGCCGGGCAATGACCCGAGTGCCGCCTCGATGCGGCTGGCCCAGCTGTCCTGCAGCACTCTCCCGCCAGCAGTCGTCAGCTTGAAGTGCACGCGACGCTTGTCGCGCGCGTCGGCGGCGCGCTGCAGGTATCCCTTGCGCTCCAGCACCGTCAACGTCTGCGAGACGGTGCCGCGCGTGATGCCGAAATACTCGGCGATCGCGATCGGCAGGTCGCTGTAGCGATTGGCCCGCTCGAGATAGCTCAGCACCTGGACGTGGATGGGCAGCAGGCCATGCCGTGCGCCGTGGTCGCGCACGCTCTGGTGGACCAGCGCGGCGAGTCTTTCCAGCAAGGGAGTGACATGTTCCATGGATGACAATGTATCGCCTCGAAGCAATTCTTGACAAGCATGTTGTTTCGACTCAATACTCATTTCGCATCGAGTCGAAACAACATGGCTTCCGCTACCAGAGAGGAATCAGTTCATGAACAAGCTGCTTGTCGCCGCCGCCTTATCCATCGCTGGCTTGCCCGCCCTCGCCGAGGCACCGTCGGTACCCTACCCCGACGGATACCGGGACTGGCACCACGTGAAGAGCATGGTCATCAAGGAAGGTCATGTCCTTTACGAGGCCTTCGGCGGCATTCACCACATTTATGCCAATGAATTGGCGCTTTCCGGCTATCGCAACGGCCAGTTCCCCGACGGCGCGGTGATCGTGTTCGACTTGCTCGAGGCAGTGCACGCCGACGACACGGTCACGGAAGGGGAGCGTAAGGTCGCCGGGGTGATGCACAAGGATGCTATGAAGTACGCCGATACCGGCGGCTGGGGCTTCGAAGGATTCGCCGGGGGCGACGCCACGCAGCCTGTGGTCGGCGACCACGCGGCCTCGGCATGCTTTGCCTGTCACCAGCCCCTCGCTGCACGCGACTACGTGTTCAGCACCCTGCGCGAATGAGCTACGTGAAAAGGCCCGCCGCCGCGGCCC
>Ga0209498_1001795_pt1 | contig 13050 bp, 9 predicted proteins | sample WalLakDeSediment_FD_184131 | JGI IMG/M metagenome (GOLD analysis project Ga0209498, IMG submission 184131) | Lake sediment microbial communities from Walker lake, Nevada to study Microbial Dark Matter (Phase II) - Walker Lake 11/02/13 Deep... | ecosystem: Environmental > Aquatic > Freshwater >...
AATCGATATTCAGTCATTACGTCAGTCCGGCGATTGTTAATGAATTACTGAACGACCCGGAAAAACTTCAGCTCGGAGGCGAGAAAAAAGAACTTACGGTGCTCTTCAGTGATATCGCGGGCTTTACAACCCTTTCCGAGGAAATCCCGCCGGAGACACTTGTTGTATTATTGAACAAGTATCTGGATTGTATGACGAACATCATTATCGAAAATAACGGGACACTCGACAAATACGAGGGCGATGCCGTCATGGCGTTCTGGGGAGCTCCGATATCGATGGAAAATCATGCTTTATATGCGTGTATGTCGGCACTGGCAATGCAGCGTTCTCTCAAGGCGCTTCGACGGGACGAGAAAAATACATTCCCTATCTATATGAGGATCGGCATTAACACAGGAGACATGGTTGTAGGTAATATGGGAGGGAAAAAACGGTTCGACTATACTGTTATCGGGGATGCAGTGAACCTTGGCGCACGATTAGAATCGGCAAATAAGCAATACGGGACGGAAATAATTATCGGTGAAAACACTTATAATCAGGTCAGGGACCACGTGATTGTAAGAAAACTCGATACGATCATCGTAAAAGGAAAAACCAAACCCACGACTATCTATGAACTGATTGGTATGCGGGAAGATAAACTCGAAGAGCCTGAACAGAATAAAGTCAAACTCTATAACGACGGATTAAAACTATATCCAAAACGCCGATGGGAAGAGGCCGTTGCACTTTTTTACGAGTTAACAACGTTGTATCCGGAGGATATCCCCAGTAAAATCTACCTTGAAAGGTCAAAACGATTCCTCAATAATCCGCCCCCCGAAGACTGGGCAGATGTTACCGTTATGAAGTCGAAATAATTAATTTTTATAATCTTTCTCACCGGCGCGGATGGCTACCGTGAGGTGATTCTCCTCCGGCGGTATGGGACAACTATATATCTCGTTATAGACGCAGTAAGGATTATAAGCATCGTTTAAATCAACCAGCACCACGCCCGGAATCTCTTCCGTTAAGTCCATATATCTGCCGCCGGCGTATGTTTCGTTCCCGGAAGTTGCATCTTTGAACGGAACGAACAGATAGTCTTCGAGTTCTGTTCCTTCATGGGCGGTAAACTTGTATGCATAGAGACGTGCCGGTTGGTTGTCGATATCAAATTCAAAATAACCATATTTTATCGCTTCACGTTCCTGACCGGTTGTCGTCCCGATGATAATCTGTTCCGGTATAGGGTATTTGTGTAATGCTGCTCTGAAGACAAGATCGGTATCGACCGGGAAGTATTGGAGCCCGGTAAATGCATCGCGTTCACTATCTTTGAGGGGTGAATCGAGACTTTCCACCATCCATTCATTTTTATGATACCGGATTGCATCAATACTATCGACATATGCTTCCTGCTCATCAAGCGTTGCAAAAATTGGTTGTGTAAGAGAGCGGCGAATCTCCTGTTCCTGCTGATCGACATAGCATCCAATGATAAAAAGCATAAGGGAAACAGAGAAGAAAATTAATGCGTATCGTACCATATTTTGTGCTCCTGTGTTAATCTGTTTTTCTTGCAAAACGGTCTTCAGAAAGCGTGATTTGCAACGATATCCGGTGAGTGTTGCCAAGTTGACCGGTGCCGTCGAATTGGGCGAAAGAGTAATCAAGATTTAATTTAGGGAGATGAATACCCGCGCCGAGTGTCAGGTTACCCAGATCGTTATATCCCACCCGTAGTGCGAAGAGCTCCCTGACGCTATACTCCATACCTGCATGTAGATCGACACTCACCGGTCCGAGACTCATATTCGAGGCAAAGCTCCGGCTTTCGAATCTGAAATCAATATCGACAAGCGGAATAAACCGGCCGCCAAGTGCCTCGAACATATAACCCCCGCCGACTTTGAGCGTCGGCGAAATGAGATCGTTCGTACCGGTATTCCAGGCAACCAATGTTGTTGTGATATCCTGAGCATTTACCCCGAGAAAAAGATTTCCGATAGGATTATACATCAGTCCGATGTCGAAACCGATACCCGTCGCGTTGAATTCCATAAAATCCCGCCGCACAAGTTTAACATTGAAGCCGTATGACAACCGTTCATTCCGGCGCATGCTGTACGTAAGGTATACAACCCAGTCCGCCCAGCTATGTTCGGTAATTTTATCGTAATCAAGGCGGGCGGCTTCGTCAAGGATACCTCCTCCGGTATAATCGATGAGCGCATTTCGTGTATCAGGTATACCGTCAATACCCAAACGCATGACACTGATCCCGAGACTTGCACCCGACCCATAAGGTACTGCGACGGCTCCGTAGTCATAATTCATGAGACCACCGAACCTCTCGTCGTGCATCAATATGATTTCGGGATAGGTAATATGCGAAAGACCCGCGGGATTCCAGTAACCGGCGGTAACATCACCTGCGATCGCTGCATACGCACTGCCCAAACCAAGTGCACGTCCACCCACGCCGATCGAAATAAATTCACCGGCATATTTTCCGATTCCAAAACTACCTCCTGCAGAAGAAAGCGGCAGGAGGAAAACCGTTAGAATAAGTATAATATATTTCCGTTTCACACAATCGCCCCTTATACCTTTCATAAAAGTATGATGAGAATTAATTTACAAAAAAACCACTATTGTTCCAATATACTCCGTGATTATAACATACCGTTGCGTTTCCTGAGGAACCACTCGATACTGAAAAAAAGTATCATCAGGATAAGTACTGCCGGGAGATTCCAGATCTGAAAATCGGCCAATTGCGTAATGGTTCGGGGGCTATGTGTATCCAATTCACGAATTAATTCCCCGAGTTTATCCTGTTCGTCATTATGTATATAAGAGCCACCGGTTATGGCGGCAATCTGCCGCATGACACCGACATTCATCCTGATATCTCTGAATTCAAGATTCAGCTCCCCAACCATAAACTGCCCTTCGTCCCTGCCGATATCCGCACCTTCGTATTGTGCGATTCCTTCGTAAACATAATCTCCTTCCGGCAGGGGATTCAGTCTGCCTTCATATCTTCCATGGCCGCGGGGTGAAAGTATCGTTTCGAATGTTTGATTTTCCGATCGGACGGCAACACGGATATCGGCATTCGGGAGCGGACGGTATTGTTCATCATAAACCTGTCCGACAAATTCTATTGATTCACCGGTATGATACTGATCTTTGGATGATGTTATACGTATTCTGTCCTGATCTTCTTTCGTTGTCAGCCATTGCACGATATTGAGCATCAGATTGTCATACACTTCCTCCCCGTCGATCGCGCCGCGTCCCATCATTCGCCAGCGCCAGACGCCGTAGCCGAGCATTGCGGCGGATTTTGAACCGCCGATTGACCGTAACACAAGGAACGGATCGTCAAGAGGGACATTCTGCATACGGTGCGTCATTATTTTTTCGGAACCGGGACGCACAACATATCGACTCAAGGTCCTGTAGACCGGCGGCAGTGTTTGCCAGGCGATATCCATTCGTTCATCTCCGGCACGAAATATGGAATGTGACATATATGCATCGGGCACATAAACAAAAGTTTGTCTTTCAGCGGGCATCGTTCGCTCGGTAACAACCGGTAATACCGAATCGATACGGCGGGTGTCGGTATGACTGCTTTCCATGAAAAATACCGGTTTATTCTGCCCTTCGATAATTCCCCGGACAGTATTCACGAAACCCTGCGGGGAATCGTTCGTCGGGAATCCGGCAAGAATGATCAGATCGGCCTCGCGTAATCGCTGTTCCGTAGGTTCTTCACCGATAAATGAACCGTCGATCCCCTGTATCGCTAAACTGACATCCACCGTCTCGTCGCTTTCCAGAATCCGACGAAGGAAAACCACATCCTGCGAAGGTGTACCTGCAAGCAACAGGACCTGTATTTTTCTGTCCATAACACGCACATAAAACGACTGGTGATTATTCTCATAGGTCACTTCTCCCGGCAACTCTCCGACACGTACCGTAAATCGTTTTGTGCCTTCCTCTTCAGGTTGAAATGAGAAAGATAATTCATAATCGGTTGTTCCCTCTGTGAGTGTTATAGTCTCCTCACCAATGACCCGGTTTTCATCCGCGAGGGTAACCGCCACCCTTTCGCCGGCATAACCAATGCTGCGTACCCGAACATCAACCGGTGATTCGGTGCCGAGATAAGCAATTTCATTTGCAAGGACCCGGGATATTAAAACATCTTTCTGTTCGAGTGAATCTCCGATACCGACCGTGTATACCGGAAATCCGATTTGTTCAGCTTCATATATGGGACGCGGACCCACGTTATAATTACCGTCGGATATGAGAAGCCCGAGTTTAATATTCTCCCTTTCGCGGATCTCGCGTACTTTTTTCATAGCGGCATCGATATTTGTGGCGGGTCCAGGGAGTTGAAAACTGTCGGGAGAAAAACCGGTGAGCATATCCGCCTCCCCTGCAAAGCGAATCACGGAAAGTTTATTTTGCCGGTGAAGGGTTGAAAACAGATCGTGGCTTAATAGTCGTTCAACTATTTCCGCACGGTCACCCGCACCGTCAATCAATTGCATACTCTCTGAATCATCGATCATGACAGCTACCCGGGGTGGTGTCTCGGATCGGGTCATCACGGTGAGGACGGGTTCGAAGAAGATCATCAGGACTGCAATGAGACCGGCCGACCGTAAAAAAATCAGGGTTGCTTTTAATGCCCCGGGGATCGGCGGTACCGTGATCCTGTACATAAAATAGGAAACGAGTGTTATAATGAGCGCGATAAAACCGAAAAGGACCGGATTGGTTTGTAGCGCAAGTGACAGATCTGGCATCTATTTAATCCGTTCTCTTACTCTCTTTCAAGTTCTTGCAATAATTCAAAATATCGTCGTATCAATTGTTCATAGTCGCGTGAATATCCTTCGCGAACCGCCCGGAGCATATCCTCACGTAATCTGTCACGTCCTTCCTTTGTTGATAAGTCAATTTCGGGGGGGCTATCCCTCAGCACCTGATCCGCAACGCGTCCCTCGCGGCGTTCTTCAAAGTCACGTTCGCGTATGGAGCGCTGCGCATCGAGCAGTCGGCTCAAAATACGCTCCTGTCGTTGCAGTGTTTCCGGCTGCAGATCATCTACAGATAATCCCTTTACCACTTCACGCATTTCCTGCTCTATCCGCTCAAGATCGCCGAGGACTCTATCCTGGGTTCGTGAACTCTCCATATCGCGCTGCAGTTCCTCCAGTGACCGCCTTACCGCATCCTGCTCGGCGGCAAGCCGTGCCATTTGCGCCTGTTGTTCCATTGTCATCTGCCCGTCCCCGAGTTCCCGGGTACTCAGGTTAATTTGCTGTTGCTGTCCCGCCATCATCTGAAGTTGTTGCAAAAATCCTGCCATACCTCCCTGTCCGTCCCCCTGCATCATTGCCTGAAGCGATTCCTGCAACATTAATGAGGCCTCGTTCAGGGAGCTCATTGCACCTCCCTGCTGCTGAGATGCCTGACTTCCGCTGCGGGAGTCAAGTCGCTCCAGCGCCTCCTGCATTTGTTGAAATGAACGCCCGATAGCGCGTCCCATATCCGGGGTAATTGCAAATGTTTTCTGGGATAACTCGACGAGATCGTTGACGACGTTATTAAGATCGGACATCACCTCATTTTGTCTGCGGGCGTTGTCGCGGAACAATTGCGAGTTCGGCTCAAGCGAGCGGGTATCGTCACGAAGTTCTTCCTGCCGTTTTGAGAGCTCGTTGATATTTCGCAATGCACGGCGCATTTCATTTACTATCCGGCGCATCTGATCTTCGAGAAGCGACTGCTGCATCTGGCTGAGATTCTGCTGCATCTGATTTATATCCTGCTGAAGCTGTTGTTGCTGCTGCCGTGCCTGTTGCATATCGCCCTGCTGCATCTGCTGTTGCATCTGGTCAATCTGCTCCTGCATATCGGCGGCGGTCATGTCGTCCATAGTTTTCTGCAAATCATCGAGCGGCATCTCGGCCGGGAATTCCTCCATTCGTCTCTGTAACTCTGCAAGTTCCTCCATCATCCGATCGAGCTGTTGTTTCAGATCTTCGAGTTGGTTCTCAAGTTGTTCCGATATATCGGGACCGTCGCTGTCCATAGCCGCCATGTCCTCTTCAATCGACTGCTGATCCTGTACCATCTGTTCAGAACGCTTCAGAAGCTCATCGACTTTCTGCTCGATTTGCACCCTCTTGAGAAGGTTCAACGTTCGCTCGATTGTCTGGCGGAATTGCTCCTCGTTGAATGAAAAGTTACGCATTGCCTCGCGAAGCTCGTTCGGATCCATCCTGTTCATCGCTTCGCGGAGTCTTTCCATCGCTTCCTTAAACTCAGGATCGCTGAGTTGATCATATAATTCCTGAAGTTCGAGATATTTTTCGAGTGTTTCCGGTGAGAGTACATTGTGACGCTGCATCTCGTCAACCATCTCTTCCAGATCCTGACTCAACTCATCAAGATTTTGTTGTAATTCATCATACCGTTCGAGCATATCCTTCATACGTTGCTCCCGCTCCCAATTCATCTCGTGTTGGGCGAGCTGCAGTTCTCTCTGTATTTCTTCCAGATCCTGTCTGAGTTTTTCCGCTTCCTCGACCGAATATTCGAGATCGTCGAGCGACTTCGATTGTTTCCGGTCCATTTCGGCAAAGACCTCATCGAGTGAAGGTAGTCTGAATATATACACATCACTTTCACCGCTTTTGGGTCCAGTTACTGTGTCGTTATCATATACGACAGCATAATAAGCGACAACATCTTCGGGGGCTAATATCATGTGTTCCCGTACCGACCAGAGATATTCTATAATCTCATCGTTCCCGGTATCGCGGGGTAACGGTATATCCACGAACGTATATTCTTCATGGGGCTGTTCATATCGGGATTGCTTCAAAAGGTAAGCGAGCTGCAATCCTGAAAAACCAAAATCATCCTGTATGCGGGTCAACATCGGCAGGCGGAGATCCTCGGTAATGTACACATCCCGTCCGGGTTCCACGATGGCAACAACAGGGTGTTGATCTTCAATCATACGGACTGTGTATTCAATCGGATCTATATTTTTAATTCCATCGCTATCTTCAAGCATGATATGATATCGATCATTTCCGCCGATCGTAAACCGTGTGCGCGCATGGTATCCATCGATTTCCATTTCGATGTCGTCGCGATCCCTGAAAACCATTTTTGCACCGGTAAGGTCTTTGTTCGATGTAAGTTCGATTACCGCCCGTGTCCCGCGGATTGCCGTTATGTTTCCGGCGTTTTCATCGAGCAAGCGTGTTGTTAATCCCGTATAGGTCGGATAATCTAACGTTACCTGCAGACTCCGAACGGACGGACGGTCAAGAACTGTAATTGTATGCTGTGTGGTCTTTTGATCATTACGGACGGCATAGTATTCAGTCGAACGCCGAATCCCTTCCAAACGGTGAATAAATGTCACATCCGATTTTTCGTCGATCACGAATTTCTCAAAATCGATCTGACCTTCCTGTCTTGTATAGAGCGATACATCCGGTTGCGGATCACCCGTTACGTCAATATAAATTGTAACATCATCACCGCGTACGACTTCGATATCACCCGGCCTGATAGAAAGGGTAAAGGCACGGGGAGTTTCGAATTCCTGATCGAAATGTACAATCCGGTGCATTGCGTCGCCGAAATTCTGCGGCGATATCAGATAGAGCAATCCAAAAAAAGCAAGTCCGTAGAGAACACTTCTGCCGATATGCGCAGGTTTTTCAAACCGTACCGATTGTGTAAAATCGTTTTTCTCTATTTCGTCCGCGAGATCACTGTATGAGGCATCTATGAGATCCGCAGAATATTGCAGTGTGCCTTTTTTTCGTTCCTCTCCGATCTGAAGGAGATTATATAAACGATCTTTAATGTTGGGGAAATGCTTTCCGATAGTACCGGCAAGTTCCAGATCGGGTTTTCGTTTCAGAAAACCGAGTGTCGAGAAGAGAGGTATCAATAAAAATACAATGCTCACGGCCATGATCACCAGGCCGCTCACGATGACCAGACCGGTACGGATTGCGGATGAAAAATAGAAGAGCCCCTCGAGCATACTTATAAAGCCAAACGATGCAATAAAAGCTGCACAAACGAGTAAGATACCGGATGCTATGCGGACACGCTCATCCTTTTTCCGCAAGGCATGAATCTTTTTTCTTATCGTTTTTTCAATTTCTGAGACTCGGTGTGGCGACATTTACTCCTCTCCGGTTATGACTTTGTCAACAGCCAGAGTACGATATTTGTTCCGAATTGCAACGCCATTTCACGGACATGCCACGGATTTCCATGCACCCGTTCATCGACCCATCCATCGTGCGGGTCGGCTTCGTATGTATAATATACGACAAGTCTTCCATCCAGGAACAATCCGAAGCCCTGCGGAGGTTTTCCGTCGTGTTCGTGAATCTTTGGAGGTCCGTTCGGAAACGCATACTTAATATTATAAATCGGATGAGAAAAGGGGATTTCAACCAGTTCCTGTCCCGGGAACAGCTTCGCCATTTCACGTCGAAATGCACCATCCATACCATAGCAATCATCGGCATAGAGAAATCCGCCCCGCCGAAAGTATTCGCGCAAACGCTGTCTCTCCTGATCATTAAAAGATACATTGCCATGCCCGGTCATAAAAATCATAGAATAGCTGAACAGCCGGTCGCTCATAATACTCACCGATTCATAGACGGGCTCCACCGGTATATTTGTGTGCCGGCGGACATAATCCAGCAGATTTGTTTCGGCACTCGGACCCACATACCAATCACCGCCGCCGCGGTATTCCAGTCTGCCGATTCGAAATGTGGATTCATACGCATCACCGGAAAATAGCTCCGGTATGCCCGTTACAATCAAAATAGATAAAAATAGTAGTGGCCGGAAGGTCCTCCCTGCAAACAATCGCTGCATCAATTCAAACACCCCACATTTGGTAAAACAAAAAGGAAACATAGCGAAATATTTAATAGCATTTACAATATAGAAAAGAACGCGGGGAGAAGCAAGAGATAATTATCCGAAGAACACTTCAGCCACTTTAAATAGGTCGAGATCGACCGTTTTCAGTTCTTTTGTGGCATCTTTGATATCAACCGCCACAATATCCTGGCCCCGTAATGCAGCCATCTTTCCCCACTCTTTCTTCGTCACCAGATCATAGGCAAACACGCCGTAACGGGAACCGAGAACGCGGTCTGCCGCCGTCGGGCTTCCGCCCCGTTGGATGTGACCGAGAATCGTTGCCCGGGTCTCGAATCCGGTACGGTTTTCAATTTCACCGGCGAGAAGATTACCGATGCCGCCTAAACGCACGTGGCCGAATTCGTCGACTTCCTTTGCCTGAACGACGAAACTATCATCTTTACTAGAATCGACTTTCGCGCCCTCGGAGGCAACCACGATACTGAAACTTTTTCCGCGCGCGTGTCGCTTTTTAATGAGTTCACAAACTTCATCCAGATCGAACGGTTTTTCGGGTATAAGAATAACATCGGCGCCGCCCGCGAGACCGGAATAAAGAGCGATCCAGCCTGCGTGACGACCCATAACCTCGACAACCATAACACGGTTATGAGATTCCGCAGTGGTGTGAATGCGGTCGATTGCTTCCATAGCAATATTAACTGCTGTATCAAATCCGAAGGTTACATCCGTTCCGTTTAAGTCATTATCAATTGTTTTCGGTACCCCGACGACGGGGAATCCCGCAGCCACGAGTTTCGTTGCAACACCGAGGGTATCCTCACCGCCGATGGCGACCAGCGCATCGATACCGAGTTTCTTAAAAGTATCTCTGATCTTTGCCTCACCGTCTTCGGTTTTATAAGGGTTGGTTCGGGAAGTTCCGAGAATCGTTCCGCCGCGATGTAAAATGCCTGATACGTTTTTGTGGGTAAGCCAATCCCCCCTTCCTTCCATAGCACCTTTCCATCCATCATAAAAACCGAAAACTTCATCGCCGTTTGAAAATGCTTTTCGCGCGACCGCTCTTATAACTGCATTTAAACCGGGGCAATCACCTCCGCCCGTTAATACTCCAATTTTCATCTACTGCTACTCCTTACTTACTTTAATGTTTCTACATTCCATGTTTTCAGTTGGTTAAGCACGCTGTAATTTGTCAGATCATAATGTATCGGCGTGATCGATACATTATTATTTTTAATCGCGACCTGATCTATGTCTTCATCGGTATCAAGTATCTGTAAAGACCCGGTTAACCAATAATACTCGCGCTTTCCGGGATCGAGCCGTTTCTCATAATAGTCGTCCCAATTTGAACGACCCTGCCGTGTTATAACGACACCCTGAATTTCCTCCTCCGGGACACTTGGTACATTGACATTCAGAACCGTCCCCGGCGGTAATCCATTTTCGGCAACCATTTTAGCAAGTTTTCGTGCAAACTTTGCCGCATACCTGAAGTCGGGTTTATCGTATGTCGTTAATGAGATCGCAATGGAAGGGACACCGAGAATTGCGCCCTCGGTTGCTGCCGAAACGGTCCCGGAATAGATAACATTCACCGCCGTATTCGAACCGTGATTGATACCGGAGACGAGAATATCGGGAGGAGTATCTTTCATCACATTCCGGATCGCGAATTTCACCGCATCCGCGGGCGTACCGTCGACCGCATATCCGAACATAGTTCCGTTCACGTGAAACGGATACATCCGTACCGGTGAGTGCATGGTAATCGCATGTCCCACCGCACTTTGCTGGCGGTCGGGTGCGACGACAATAACCTCACCGAGTTCGCCGAGCGACTGTGCCAGGGCATAAATGCCGGGCGCAAAAATACCGTCATCGTTGGATACAAGTATACGTAATGGTTTCATTTTTTGACTGTGTATAAATCTACATATAAAATTAGACAACTTATAATATAGGCAGAATATTGAAGGTTTTCAATATGAACTGAAAAATTGTCGGCGGGAATTTGTATTACTTTTACGCATTTTTAATGCGATACAACGTGTATAGTAATCTCCGAGTATTGACGTATACCTGTGATCGTATAAAATTGATCACGGTGGATTGTGATATATTCACGGCCGGATCCGGATTCACTTTCTAATTCAAGAACGAGATCGTAATCACCCCGGAGAGTAAATTGTAGATCTTCTGAAGAAACGGATTCAACTCCTTCGAGATGTTCTACAATATCTATCGATAGCCCGGATACCACCGTTGCTACTGCATTGATTCTCCCCTCATTCGTTTGAGCATCTGTAACAGATACAAACAAAAAAGAAGTTGTCAGCATCATTATGTTTGCAATATGTCTCACTATTCCTCCGTATGTAAATTATATTTTTTCCTATAAAATTTACTATCACGTAGAGCAAATAGTATGTAATGGACAATACGAAAAAAGTCCGGCAAAAATCAACTGTTTTTTATTAGATTATTTAAAGATTAGAATGTTATAATATAACAGAGTTGCGATTTTGTGGAACAACACACAACTAGTAGGATTCATCCTTATCCGGGAAACGGATGTTTCTCACATCATCTATGTATTGTCGCACATGCGTCCGTATCGATTCACCGAGTTCGGCATACCGGCGGACGAAGCGTGGGCGGAAATGTTCGTTCAGACCGAGCAAATCGTTTATAACAAGTATCTGCCCGTCGCAATGGGGACCGGCACCGATGCCGATTGTCGGAACGGATACTTTCTCCGTTACCTTTTGAGCGAGATCTGCGGGTATCTTTTCCAGAACGATCGAGAATGCACCGGCATCTTCAAGCCGCATCGCATCGTCGATTATTTTTTGCTGCTCTTCCGGTTGAACTCCCCGTACCTTATAGGTACCGAAAACATTAATCGATTGCGGCGTCAGGCCGAGATGCCCCATCACGGGTATACCGATATCGGTCACCCGTTTGACGACATCAATGATCGGTAAACCTCCCTCGATTTTTATTCCGTCTGCTCGGGTTTCTTTCATAACACGTCCGCAATTGCGTACCGCATCTTCAACGGTAACCTGATACGAGAGAAACGGCATATCGGTAATAAGCAGTGCACGGTGGATACCTTTTTGTACTGCTCTGGTATGATAGATCATTTCATCGACACTGACGGGCAACGTCGTTTCGTTCCCCTGGAATACGTTACTCAGTGAATCTCCTACAAGTATGACATCGATACCCGATTCATCGAGCAGAGTGGCCGTGGTAAAATCGTACGCCGTCAGGGCTGCAATTTTTTTACCTGCGTTTTTCCGTTCACGAATTGATAACGTCGTTAGTTTCTTCTGTTCTTTACCGGTTGTCATTGTGGTTGCTCCCTGGAAAATCCTGACTCCTGCATTCGTGATTGAAAATAGGTGTGGGATTGTTCCCGATAGTTGCCGTGAGGAAGGTCGGTCTTGGCGGCTTCCTTTATATGCGATATAATATGCTCACGATCGAAATGTACATATTTATTTTCGAGAAGATCGGTACTCTTTCGGCGCATAATATCTTTTATTCTCCGCTTTGCCTCATCGTCGATATTCAGAAAATCGACGAGGTGCAGATGCTGCGGTCCGGTAAGTATCGACCCGTGCTGTAGAGCGGTAACGCCGCCGTCTTCCCTTGTGTAGCGTCGCTGCGCACTTCCCACAAGTTTTCGTCCTTCAAGCTGTATTTCATATTCGCTGCTTGCCGTAAAGCAGGATATCGAGCTTGTCTTTTTATAATGTTCACTAAAGTTCTGTCTTGTACCTGCAAATTCTACGTTGTAACCGGCGTTTTTTAATCCTGAGACAAGAACCCTGCTAATACGCTCATATACGTCGTTCACACTCTGACGCGTCGCATCGAGAACAACGCTGTAGGTGATCTCTTCGGCATGAAACACGGCGCGTCCGCCCGTCGGACGACGGACCAACTCATATCCCTCCCGCTGTAATGCTTCGACATCGACATCGTTCACCGATTGATGAAAACCGAGTGAGAGTGTATACGGTGACCAGCCGTATAGACGAAAAACAGGTTGATGTGTTTCCGGGAACC
>Ga0209498_1001797_pt1 | contig 13048 bp, 11 predicted proteins | sample WalLakDeSediment_FD_184131 | JGI IMG/M metagenome (GOLD analysis project Ga0209498, IMG submission 184131) | Lake sediment microbial communities from Walker lake, Nevada to study Microbial Dark Matter (Phase II) - Walker Lake 11/02/13 Deep... | ecosystem: Environmental > Aquatic > Freshwater >...
CCACGCCGGAGAAGCCCCGCAGGGCGTATTTCAGGCCCTTGAGCCGCTTGTATAAAAACGATTTATTTGGATCGGGATCCATAATGCATTAATTTTTGATAAAAATAGGAAAAATGACCGGCATCTAGATGAAAAAACTTTACAAAATGAAAATTAATTAATTTTGCAGCTGAAACAAGCGGTAGTAGCTCAGTTGGTAGAGCATCAGCTTCCCAAGCTGAGGGTCGTGGGTTCGAGCCCCATTTACCGCTCCTCGAGGGCTTGTTTTACAACATAGAAGACACCCTCTTTTATTGCTTTGCCACGAAAACACTAAAGCACCAAATTTCACGAAAAGAGCTAAAACCATTTTCTGCGCTTGAGGAACAGGATCATACCTGTAAAGATCATTACGATCAGCAGCCACACGGCTGCGTAGCCGTATTTCCACTCCAGTTCCGGCATATGGATGAAATTCATGCCGTAGATGCCGGCGATGAAAGTAAGGGGAATGAAAATGGAGGCTATCACAGTCAGGGTTTTCATGATCTGGTTCATACGGTGCCCCTGGATAGAAAAGAAAAGATTGGTGTTGCTCTCCAGCGATGAATGGATCATATCGCAGTTGTCAAGAAGGGTGAGGCACAGGTCTTTGATCTCCATGAAGTACTTCCGGTGCCTTTTTTCTATGTATTGTGTTGACCCACGTTCGACAGTCAGCGTGAATTCTTTGATCGGCAGGATCACTTTCCGGACAAAGTGGACGAACTTTTTATGGTTCTCAATCGTTACCAGCATATCCGGTTTCGGCTGTCTGTCCAGATCAGAGAAGTTCAGTTTCTCCACTTTGTCGTCGAGCTGGTTTAGGGTTTTAAAATAATTATCCAGGATCGATTCCAGCAGGGTATAAAGCAGGTAATCGGCTCCCCTTTCCCTTACAATGCCTTTGTTTTCTCTTAACCTGAACCGGATATGCTCAAAAAAATCGGCTTTTCGCTCCTGGAATGATATTAAAACGTTTTTATTGAAGACAAAGCTGATCTGTTCCGAGATCATTTCATTTTTATCCGGGACGATCGATTTGATGGTCAGAAAGGAAAAGCCTTCGAATTCCTGGAATTTTGGCCGCTGGTATAAATCCAGGATATCCTGTATGGCCAGGTCGTGGATGTTTTGTTGCCGGCAAATGGTGGCAATGGTTCCCGGTTCGAGGCCATAAATATTCAGCCAGTAATTGAAATCATTCCCCGGGAATAATCCAATATCAGCCGGTTGGACATTCCTTTGCTCGAAGCAATTTATACTGTTGTATTTAAACAACTGGATATCCGTTTCTGCAACGGGGACATCTCCGGAAAAGACAAATTCCCGCGGGTCTTTCTTTTTCCGGTTCAATTGCGGAATAAACCGAAGGTCTTTGAGGGTTTGCATTTTTTATCGAAATAGATTTGCTTTCATAGACTAGTGGCATGACAGTTTGCGAAGATAAGGAAAAAATCAAAATCTATTTTCCCCTACCTTTGCCCTCAAAACCCTATCCCCATGCCCACCATCTTCACCATTGGCGAAACGATCCTGGATATTATCTTCGAGAACGGCCAGCCTGTTGCCGCCAAAGCCGGAGGCTCCATGCTGAACAGCGCCGTTTCGCTGGGCCGGTGCGGACTGAAAGTGGAAATGCTCACCGAACTGGGCAATGACCAGGTAGGGGAGTTGGTGAAGGATTTTCTGAATGATAACGGGGTCGGCACTTTATATCTTAAGCCGACGGAAGGTTTCAAAACACCCGTTTCCCTCGCTTTCCTGGACGAAAAAGGCAACGCGCAGTACTCTTTCTATAAGCAATATCCTAATAGCAGAGCGTTGTTACCGTTGACCGTTAGCCGTTGGCCGTTGGCCGTTGAGGGGGATGTTGTTTTATTCGGTTCGTTTTATTCGCTGGATGCCGCAATACGGGAGGAAATTGTTTCGTTCGTTAAGGAGGCGAAACGCTGTGGCGCTATTGTGCTCTATGATCCAAATATCCGGAAGAACCACCTGGTGGATATCAAAAAACTGATGCCATTGGTAGAAGAGAATATTTCCCTGGCGGATATAACCCGGGGATCGGATGAGGACTTTGAGAACCTGTTCGGGCTGAACGACGGTGAAGCAGTGTATGCCCGCGTGAAGTCGCTGATAGGCAAGCATTTGATCCGAACTTGCGGCAGCCGGGGAGCGGAACTCTACGCCGTGGATTACCGGCTGCACCTACCCGCTCCGGAAATTAAAGTGGTGAGCACTATAGGTGCGGGCGATAGCTTCAACGCCGGGATCATCTTCGGCCTGGTCAAAAAAGAGGTGACGGCAAAAGGGCTTGAAAAACTTGATCCGGATGACTGGCAGGAGATCATGGAATACGGCATTCGCTTTGCCACAGAAGTCTGTTGTAGTTATGATAATTATATAGTTCCGGATTCCGAATTAAGCACTAAACACTCAACACTTAACACTTAACACTTAACACTTAACACTTCTTTGCCCTATGCCCCTGATCGTAGCTCTTATCTTCACGATACTGCAACCGCTTGCAGCCCAGGAAAAATATCCCACGGATTACTTCGGGGCGCCGGTGGATTTCAGGATGTTGCTGTCGGGGACCTTCGGGGAGATCAGGGCGGGCCATTTTCACTCTGGTATTGACATAAAGACAGGCGGAGTGGAGGGGAAACCGATCTATGCTGTGGCGGACGGCCATGTGAGCCGGATAAAGATATCGGCCACCGGTTTCGGGAAGGCACTTTACATTGACCATCCCAACGGCTATACCTCTGTTTACGCACACTTGAGCCGCTATAACCAGGTGCTCGGCGGGTATGTCTACCGGGAACATTACCGGCAGGAGAGCTTTGAGATCGAACTGTTCCCGGCACGGGGGGAATATCCTGTCAAAAAGGGTGAGATTATCGGCTATTCGGGCAACTCAGGTACGTCGGGCGGTCCGCACCTCCATTTTGAGTTGCGAAACACCGCCACCCAGAAACCCATCAACCCGCTGCTGTTCGGCTACGCGGTGAAAGATTTCTACCGCCCGCGTATCACATCCGTAAAAATCTATCCTGAAGATGAAAACGCCACGGTGAACGGGAAAAACAAGCCGCTCCGCATCCTGGTGGAGGGCTGGGGCGAAGAACACCGGCTGGCGAAAGAACGAAGCGTTGTCCTGAGCGGCAATATCTCCTTTGCTATCCAGACCTACGACCTGCTGAACGATGCCGACAATAAGAACGGCCCCTATTCAATCACCCTTTTCATTGACGGGGAGGAGGTTTTCCATATCGAAAAGACAACCTTTGCATTCGACCGGACACGCTATGTGAATAGCTATATCGACTATGAGGAGTATGTCCGCAATAAAGCCCGGATGCAGCGGACCCGCATTGACCCTGGCAACCGGCTGGGCGATTTGTATGGCAGGGTTAAAAACAACGGCGTATATGCCTTTAGCGATACGCTGACCCACGACATTCGCTACGAAGTGCGCGATGTGGCGGGAAATGTGGGGGCGCTGGTGTTTCAAGTTCGGTCGGCGGTCGGCGGTCAGCAGTCGGCGGTCGGCGGTCAATCTTTAATATTCAGTTTCGATAAAGCTAATGTTTATGAAAATGCTTCGGTGAGGGTTAGTGCGAAGGCTGGGGCTTTTTACGATTCTTTTGAATTCAGCTACGATTCGTCGCGGAGGGTGGCGGGAACGTATGGGGCAGTGCATCATATCCATGACAAGTACACGCCGGTGCATGAATTCATCGATTTGGCGATCCGGGTGGAGTATTTGCCGGAAAAATACCGCGACAAAGCGCTGGTGGTGAAGATCGGGGATGACGGAAAAAGCTTCACATCAGCCGGGGGACAATGGCAGGGTGATGGGTTTGTCGGGACGCGGATCAGGGAGTTCGGTAATTACAGCGTGGCGGTGGATACGGTTCCCCCGAAGATTACTCCGCTGAGGCCGGAATCGTTTAAGAACCTCTCGTCGGCCAGGCAGGTTCGCTTCCGGATCAGCGACGAGCTCAGCGGGATCAAAAGCTACCGGGGGACGCTTAACGGGAAGTGGATACTGATGGAATACGATCCGAAAAACAACCTGCTGATCTATGATTTCGATGAGAACTTTCTTAAAGGTAGCAATGTTTTCTTGCTGGAGATTGTAGATGTGAAGGATAACATGGCCACTTACAGGACGGAGCTGGTAAAATAGTTGATATGCTTGAGGAATATTTTGTAAATTCGTAGCATTCATCTTAAGGATAAGTAAGGGGAAATTATATGGAAACCAAACAAAGAGATATCGTCCTTGACAAGCTGACCGAAAGGGCCAAGGAATTAAAGTGCATCTATAAAGTGATCGAGATCCTCCGGGATGAGGATGCTGAGTTGAACCAGGTTTTCAAGGCCATCCTGGATGTGATCCCGCCAGGTTGGCAGCATCCGACAGTTTGCGAGGCACGTATTATCCTGGAGGGGGAAAAATACGCCTCGGTCGATTTCCGTGAGACCGAGTGGATGTTGCGTTCAGAGATCGTTATCGACAATCACGTTTCGGGAGAGGTACAGGTAGTTTATTTACAGAAGGTGTTTGAAAGTGACCAGCCTTTTCTGCCGGAGGAGCAAAGGCTGCTGAATGCCATAGCCGACCATCTGAACAGGTATATTTTCCAGCGGCGCCTCAAGAAAACCATGGAAATGCAGCAGGCCGTCGAAAGCGGCGCCGAACCGGCTGGCGATAATTCACTGTTTGATTATGAATCGGACGAGCATTGGAAATGGCGCATGCAGATTGCAGAAAAGATCGCTTGCCGCCTTGATTTTGAGCGTTTTGGCATTGAGGCCATCTATGTCATCGGCAGCACCAAGAACGCCAGTGCAGGTCCCGGCAGCGATATCGACCTGCTGATCCATTTCCGGGGCAACGACCGTCAGGAGGAACTGCTCAAGGCCTGGCTGGAGGGCTGGGGGCTTGGGCTGGCAGAGCTGAACTTCCAGAAAACGGGTTACCTGACCACAGGCAGCCTGGTGGATTATCACCTGGTATCCGACAAAGACATTAAAAACAAAACCAGTTATGCCGTCATGATCGGGGCCAGCGATAATTCGGCGCGGCTGCTACGGTGCAGGGAAAAATAGGATGGCCCGCTGCTTTTTCATATCAGACCTGCACGGCCGTCCCGACCGCTATGAAAAGCTGTTCCGCCAGATCCGTGAACACAGGCCGGAGATCGTCCTTTTCGGGGGTGACTTGCTGCCGCATGGGCACTATCGCCAGTTGGAGAACGATTTCATAGAAGATTTTTTATTCCGGCATCTTTCGATAGTGCAGGCGGAGCTGGGCGCTGCCTACCCGAAGGTTTACATCATCCTGGGCAACGACGACCCGCGTACGGAGGAGCGTACGCTGCTGAATCTCAGTGAAACCGGGGTGTGGCACTATCTTCATAACCGGAAGGATGATTTCGGGGGATTTACGTTTTACGGCTATGCCAATGTACCGCCAACGCCGTTCCGGTTCAAGGACTGGGAGAGGTACGATGTGTCGCGCTACGTGGACCCGGGTTGCTTTCCGCCCGAGGAGGGCTTCCGGACAATGGAGCCGGATACCGACCTGGCTTATGCCACCATTTTGGATGAACTGAAATTTTTGACGGGGGAAGCCCCGATGGACAACGTTGTGTTCCTGTTCCATTCTCCGCCTTACCAGACGCTGCTGGACCGGGCTGCGCTGGATGGCAGGATGGTCGATCATGTCCCATTAGACGTGCATGTGGGCAGTATCGCCATTATGCGTTTTATCGAGGAGCGGCAGCCGTGGATCACGCTTCACGGCCATATCCACGAGTCGTCGCGCATTACCGGGCAGTGGCGGCAGCAGTTCGGCCGTACACACGCTTTTTCTGCCGCCTGGGACGGCCCGGAACTGGCTGTAGTCGTTTTCGATACCGACTGCCCTGCAGATGCCGAACGGTGGCTGATCTGATCTCCTTTTTTCTATCTTTGTCAAATGGAAGAAACAATCCTGATCCTCGATTTCGGATCGCAATACACCCAGCTGATCGCCCGCCGGGTGAGGGAACTGAACGTATATTGCGAGATATACCCCTATAATGAGATACCTGAGATCAATGCCTCTATAAAGGGAGTGATCCTTTCGGGGAGTCCTGCCTCGGTGCATGATTCGGATGCGCCGGTGACTGACCTGTCGCCGCTACGCCGGAAGGTGCCGTTGCTTGGCGTCTGTTACGGCGCACAGTTGATGGCACTGGAGGATGGGGGAGAGGTGGCGCCCTCGCATCACCGCGAATACGGCCGCGCTAACCTGTCGTTCATCGATACCGCAAATGTCCTGATGCAGGGAATGACCCCCGGCAACCAGGTGTGGATGTCACACGGCGATACCATCCTGCACACCCCTCACAATTACAGGGTCATCGCAAGTACGCACGATGTGGCAGTAGCCGGTTACGAGATCGGTGGCGAACCGAGTTATGGGCTGCAGTTCCATCCCGAGGTGTACCATTCTCTTGAAGGGATGAAGTTATTGAAAAATTATGTGGTGGATATTTGCGGTTGCAAGCAGTCGTGGACCCCTGCCTCTTTTATCGAATCGACGGTGCACGAGCTGCAGGAGTTACTCGGGAACGATAAGGTGGTGCTTGGACTTTCAGGCGGTGTTGATTCGTCGGTGGCTGCTGTGCTGCTCGATCGCGCCATCGGGAAAAACCTGCACTGCATCTTTGTCGATAATGGCCTGCTCCGCAAGAATGAGTTTGAAACGGTACTCCATTCCTACCAGGACATGGGACTGAACGTGACGGGGGTGGATGCCAGCCGGAGATTTTACACCGCCTTGAAAGGAATCAGTGATCCGGAGATGAAAAGAAAGGCCATCGGGCGTACATTTATCGAGGTTTTCGACGAAGAAGCGCACCGCATACAGGATGTGAAATGGCTGGCCCAGGGGACGATCTATCCCGACCGGATCGAGTCGGCTTCGGTGAAAGGGCCCTCAGCCACCATTAAATCGCACCACAACGTGGGCGGGCTGCCCGATTTCATGAAACTGAAAGTGGTCGAACCTCTGCATTCGCTGTTCAAGGATGAGGTACGAAAGATCGGTGCGGCGCTCGGGATGAAAAAGGAATTGTTGCAGCGCCACCCTTTCCCCGGTCCGGGGCTGGGCGTCAGAATACTGGGAGAGGTGACCGAAGAACGGGTCAGGATACTGCAAGATGTGGACGATATCTTCATCAGCGGACTCAAAAACCACGGCCTGTACGACAAAGTATGGCAGGCGCTGGCCGTTTTGCTGCCGGTACAGTCGGTAGGAGTGATGGGCGATGAAAGGACATATGAAAATGCCGTTGTGTTGCGGGCTGTGGGCTCCACCGATGGCATGACAGCCGATTGGTCTCAGTTGCCATACGATTTCCTGGCCCGTATCTCCAGCGAGATCATCAACAAAGTGAAAGGCATCAACCGGGTGGTGTACGACATCAGTTCAAAACCCCCCGCCACAATTGAATGGGAATAATTCCGTTTGATAATACAGTATCACCAGACCATGCGAATATTATCGATCATATTGAAAAGCCGGTTACTGAGTTTAACCATTGTTTTTTTTGTTTTAATAACCCTGGGCGGGTACGGACAGGAGGAGCCCCGGATCCACGTTGTTAAACCGCTCGACAATTATTACAGTCTGTCGCTGAAATATGACCTGACCATTGATGAATTGAAGAATGCGAACCCGGGTATCCGGACACCCATGCCCGGGGATACACTGGTTATACCGGTGAAGGGAATTTTAGAACCGGTGGCCATGAAGATCGATTGCGAGAGGCTTCGGGTGAGAAGACCTGCGACTTACCGGGTGGCGTTGATGATGCCGTTGTATCTGGAGCAGGCTGCCGATGCCAACTGGGTTCAAAACCTGGATCCCTTGAAGATCAGTGAGGTGGCCCCATTCCGCTTTATCCAGTTTTTTCACGGGTTCATACTTGCGGCCGACTCCCTCCGGAAAGGGGGGATGGACATGGAGATCCATGTGTTTGATGTGGACCACCAGGTTTACAAAGCCTCGAAAGCATTGAATGACCCCGTGATGAAACGGGTCGACCTGATCGTGGGACCTTTTCACCAGGGAAGCTTCTCCTTGGTCGCCGATTTTGCCCGGAAGCACAAGATCCCATTGGTGAACCCTGTTACCACCCGTTCGGAGGTGGTCGATGATAATCCTTACGTTTTCAAGCTTATCCCGATGCCCGAATCGCAGCCGGAAACGGTGGCAAAGCTGATCCGCCGTGATTTTGCAGACCATAAGATCATCATATATACTGCTAATAAATACCAGGGAGGTAAAGAGGTCCGCCGTCTGAAGGATTCGATTGAAAGGAATGGGGGCTACCTGAGATATCCGGTGACGGTGACTGATTACATGACCGACAGCATCAATGGGTTTCTGAACCATGCGGTAACGGAGGCCCCGAACCTGGTGATCGTTTATGCTGAAAACGAAACCCTTCCTGCGGCTTTGCTGAGCAAGCTGAGCGCCCAGCGTAACGATTATACGATCACCATCATTGGCCTCCCGAATTGGGAAAAGTTCAATAATCTGGAAACCAAGTATATGCTGGATTTGAATGCCCACTTACTGTTGCCTGCCTATGTTGATCACGGGGATGAGAATGTGAAGGCTTTCCTCCGGGAATACCGTAACCGTTACCTGGATGAGCCAATGGGCTATGCCTATACCGGTTTCGATGCCGGCTACTTTTTCCTGCAGGCCCTGTCCATTTACGGTGATAAATTTATGCGATGTCTCGATTATATCCAAATCCCCCTCCTGCAGAATCAATTCGTTTTTGAGCATGCCCGCAACGGATCCGGTTATGAAAACATACATTGGAAAATTCTGAAATATGCCAATTACCAGCTCTATGACCGGTCGATTCAGAAGTATTAAAGGGTTAAAGATATATGGTTTCTTTTTTCTGGTGCTGATACTGGGATCCATCATCTTACTGGTGTCCTGTCGCAGGACGGAAAAGGCCTATTATCCGGATGGACAGATCCGTTATTCCCTGCCGAAGAATGCGCGGGGACAGCTTGACGGGCAGGCGCAGTTCTGGTTTCCGAACGGGAAACTGGAGATGACGGCCGAATATAAGGAGGGCATTTTGCACGGCCGGCTGGTCCGGTTTCAAATGAATGGGAATCCGCAGTCGGAAGACCATTACGAAAACGGTATGCTGAACGGGGTCAGCCGGGAGTTTTACCTGAACGGCGCTGTAAGGACGGAGGTGACTTACCGGAACGATACATTGCATGGGAAGAGCCGGCAGTATGCCGACGCGGGGCAGGTGGTCATCGAGGGACAGTATGAGAATGGATATTTCGAAGGTTACTGGCTCTATCGCGACAGGTATGGCAATGTGACCGGCGATGCGAATTTCTTCCAGGGAACCGGTGTTAAAAGGGCCTGGAACCATGAAGGGAAGATTGTCGGGACTACGGAATATATGGACAACCTGCGCCATGGCAAGGAGGTTTGGTATGACAATGAAGGCAATATTGACAGGATCGTTTACTATGACTTTGGCGACCCGGTGAATTACCCGGTTGAAAATCCCGGATTTTAGCTTTCAGTTATTATTTCAAGATCACTTAATAAGATTAACATCTAAAAGCTCCACTTCAGCCGCATGTAACAAAGCGTGCCGTAATCGCCGTAGGCGGTCTTTTCATTTCCCCAGAAGATCTGGCCGGTGAAAAGGAGGGAAAGGTTGGTTGTCAGGGAGAGATCGACTGATGGGCCGGCGAAGCCCGATTTGTCATTGGGATTGAAGATGCCGGCAAGGCTTGCATTGATCAATGGTGTGATAGGGTAGGAGGCCTGTGCGAAGAGGGAATGGCGTGCCTTTGTGAAGTTTTTGGCCGAGATATCCACAGCCAGCATGAATGCGGCACCCCAGCCGGCAGCACCGGCGGTGCCGGCGCTGTTGTAAAGATATCCGCCCTGAAGGTACAGGCTGTTTTTGAACGTATAGTTCATCTCTGCCGATGCCACCACGGCGCCGGTCGTATCGAAAAGCTGCTTCCGGTCGAGGAAATAGGATGCTTCGCCGTTGAACCCTGCCCCTCTGATATGGCCGGCCCATCCCAGCCCCACTACGGCATCCTCGCGCATGACCCCGCCCAGGAACTGAAAATCATATCCCCACCTGTTGAAACGATACATCAGCGCTCCGGTGACCTTGTAAGCGGAGTCGATGACGTAAAGGTGCCGGTCTACCTTGAGCCCGAACTGTAGTGAGGAAGTATGGCCCGTATAGTATTGCAACAGCACAGCATCGCAGCCGGGCCGTTCGACGTAGTCGAAATCGAAATAGTTGTAGGCATTGAAGATATCGTTGGGCGTCCAAATCAGGTTCATTCCCCAGTTAATGCGTTGCCGGCCGACAATGGCCTCAAAGTTCCCGGTCCTGAATTTGACATTCAACCGGTCGATGTTGGAATAAAAAAAGATCGATGAATCATTGATCCACATGTGTGTCAGGTCGATCAACCCGTCATCCAGCGTTGAAAATTCTGCAAAATACGGGTGATAGTCATGCACCATCTGTCCCAGGCTGGCATTGTTCCTGACACCCGCGTGGAAGGAAAACTTGTTGCCGGGATGCCATCTGAAGTCGAGCCGGTTGCCCAGCGCCGTCATCGTCTGCCATTGCGACACGCCGGGCGGCACCCACACCTGCTGCATGGTTTGCAAATGCCCGTATAACCGCCAGTTCCTGTCAGTTGGCTGAGGGAAGGCAATGCTTTGCAGAAGCAAGGCGGGGACAATCAGAAGGAGAATTTTAAGACTTGTGGTCATACAGTTGTTATTTACCCGAAACTCAGAACTCAGAACTCAGAACTCAGAACTCAGAACTCAGAACTCAGAACTCAGAACTCAGAACTCAGAACTCAGAACTCAGAACTCAGAACTCAGAACTCATCTCTCGCAACCACTCCATCTTCAATTGTAATGATCCTTCTGGCGCGGTCCATGACGCGCTGGTCGTGGGTGGAGAAGATGAAGGTGGTTTTGTACTTCTCGTTCATTTTCAGCATGATATCGAGCAGTTCAGTGGTTGATTTGCTGTCGAGGTTGGCCGTCGGTTCGTCGGCCAGGATGAACCGGGGCTTTGAGGCAAGGGCGCGCGCTACCGATACCCGCTGCTGCTGGCCTCCCGACATATCACCGGGGCGGTTGTCGATCTTATCCGACAATCCCACCGATTCGAGCAGCTCGATAGCCCGCGCCGCCCTTTCCTTCTTCGGAACACCCTGCAATTGCATGATGAACTCCACGTTCTCCCTTGCGGTGAGAACCGGGATGAGGTTGTACGACTGGAAGACAAACCCGATATGATGCAGCCGGAAATCGATCAGCTTACCCGACGGCAAGGTGGTGACATTTACACCGTTGATGTGCACTTCTCCCTCCGTCGGGTTGTCCAGCCCGCCGATCATGTTCAGCAGGGTGGTCTTTCCCGAGCCCGAGGGCCCGACGATGGCCGTGAATTCGCCTTCTTCAAAAGTGACCGATACTCCGTTCAGGGCATACACCGGTACCTTGGTTTCCGTGTAGATCTTTCGCAGACCTTTTGTTACTATGATTCCCATAACTGTTTAAATTCCAAAAAACAAATTACAAATTCCAAACAAATTCCAAACAACTCAAAACTTAAACCTTAAACCTTAAAACTACATTACGCTTCGTGCCGAACTGCTTCTGCCGGGTTCAGCTTGAGGGCTTTCCGGGCAGGGAAAACGGAGGCGAACATGGCCGTGATCATGACCAGCACAGCCAGCCAGAAATAGAAACTGGCATAGATGGTCGGGTAGATCAGCGCACTGTAGCCCAGCGATTCAAAGCCATCGGCCCATGCGGCGAAATTGATGCCGTTCTGTGAGGTGAGCGTGATCGTCAGATAGCTCAGGGAAACCCCGACGAGCGCCCCCACACCCGACAGGAAAATTGTTTCCAGCATGATCATCACAAAGACTTTCTTTTTGTTCATCCCCACGGCCATCAGCATGCCCAGTTCGCGGGTCCGCTCCAGGATGCTCATCAGCATGGTATTTACAATACCGAATGCCATAGCTGCCAGGATGATGATCAACAGGAAATAGGAGAACTGGTCCATCATGCCGGATAGCATATTCAGCGTGGGTTCGATGACATACCACGGTAAAATGCTGAGCCCGGGGTACATTTCTTCCAGCATTGCGACCGTTTTATCTGTATCTTCCGTCCGGTGCAACAACAAGGCAATCTCAGTGGACAAGGCAGGATCGAACAAGGTCAGTTCCGCCAGGTCGCTGCGCCTGACAAAAACGTTGGGTTCATCGAACAGGGCATTGGCTGTTTTGTAAATACCTGCCACCCGGAAAAGACCGTAGATCAGCTCTCCGTCGGTGTTCTGAATGGTGATCACAATGCGGGAACCCGTTTTGGCTTTCAGGTTGCCTGCCAGCTTATGGCTGATAAGGATCTGGGGGCTCCTGGATTCTCCTTCAAAATAGGCGCCATCGATCACCGAACCGGCAATGTTGGTCACCAGTTTTTCCGTTTCCGGATCTATCCCGTTGATGATCACCCCGGCGCCGTTGCTGGCCGTACTGGCCATAGCCATCGTTTTGATCCGGCTGCTGACCCCTTTGACCCCTGGAATACCCTGAGCCACATTGCTGATTTCAGGAGCTTCCTGCATAACGTGTTGCAGTGTATTATCCTGAAGGAAATCGGGATTATGGATCTGGATGTGTGATATTTCATTGTGGACAGAATCGGCGATCTTTTGCTCGACCATGCCGTTGGAGAGCGCAATCATGAAAAGCGTCCCGAAAATGCCCAGTGCGGCAGCCAGCATGACCACCATGCTCCTGAGCTTGTGCCGCCAAATGTTTCGCCAAGCGATTGCGATTATCATACCGAACTTTTTTTAAATTCCAAAAAACAAATTCCAAATTCCAAACAAATTCCAAATTC
>Ga0209498_1001798_pt1 | contig 13048 bp, 8 predicted proteins | sample WalLakDeSediment_FD_184131 | JGI IMG/M metagenome (GOLD analysis project Ga0209498, IMG submission 184131) | Lake sediment microbial communities from Walker lake, Nevada to study Microbial Dark Matter (Phase II) - Walker Lake 11/02/13 Deep... | ecosystem: Environmental > Aquatic > Freshwater >...
TCCGCATAAAAGCCCCGTGCGCGAGCCCGGGGACTGCGGCTCAAAACCCCACCCCGCCATCCACTCCGTTACCTGCCCGCAACCTGCTCTGCCTATGCCGCCCCAGACAGACAACATCGTAAAGCCGGGCTGTGGCCAATTGGTGCGCCACGTCACAGTCCCCCAGCTCGCGCTGGGGGCTTTTATGCCGCACGTGAGCTGCACACGCCATGCCACAGGATTGCGATCCTGCCCACGATCGCTTCGAAGGCCGGCTCGATTGGCTGCTGCATACAAGCCCCGGGCGCGAGCCCGGGGACTGCGGCTCAAAACGCCACCCCGCCATCCACTCCGTAACCTGCCCGCAACCTGCTCTGCCTATGCCGCCCCAGACAGACAACATCGTAAAGCCCGGCTCTTATTCACGTTTGTTGGCCAATTGGTGCGCCACGTCACAGTCCCCCAGCTCGCGCTGGGGGCTTTTATGCGGCACGTGAGCAACACACGCCATGCCCCATCCCCCAGCTCGCGCTGGGGGCTTTTATGCCGCACACGCCCATGAACACCAGACCCACGACATCCGCTCTCGGTCAGCGACCGACCACTGGTGCGGCCTCGCCGCCGGCGCGGGTGGCGGCGGCCCGCCAGATCTCCGGATCGACCGAATCGTCGACAAACCGCACGGCGGTGTCGAGCAGGGCCACATTTGCACCGCCGGGGTGACGGCTGCGGGCCGCCCGCCAGCCGTAGCCGGCGTAGAGCCGGGCGATGTCACTGGTTGTCATGAGCACCCCGATACAGTCAATTCGGCCGTCGTTGGGGAGCCGCCCATGGTTGTAAAGCGTGGTGCGGTACTCCCCGTTGGCCCAGGAGAAGCCACGCAGGTCGGTGAAGTTCCAGTTGCGAGCCCGAGAGCAGCGGGTGTCGGAGAGCGGGGTGAAGAAGGTGAAAGCGTAGGCCGTGGCGGGATCAGCCGCAGCCGGATTCGCCGTGGCCACGGGACCGTCGCCGAGCGTGCTCTCTGAGAACGCCACGGTCTTGGAGAGACCGTCAGACACATTCTTCGGCCGCGTGCGGGAGTTGATGTAAAAGACACCGTCGGCCTCGAAGGGGGTGCCGCCGTTGTCACCGCTGCCGGAGCAGGCGGCGTAGTTGGTGGGGCCGAAGATCGGTGACACGGGCCGGCTGCGGTCGCTCGGGCAGAGAAACAGCGGCACGGTGCGGGCCACGACCTCCCTGTTCTGGGGCGCGATCGCGTCGGCGCCGAAGTCGGTGTACAGGGGCACGCTGAGATCGAGGTCGGCCAGCAACCGCTCCTCCTCATAAAACGGAGCGAGGTGGGCGAGCACCGACCAGCGGAAGAACTGGTGGGGAAACCGAGGCTGCTTCGCCCACTCCCGCGACTCCGCACCAACCGGATATCGACCGCGAGCCGACTCGTGGATGGCGGCGGCCAGGACGAGCTGGCGGAGGTTGTTGGAACACGAAGTGCGGCGAACGGCCTCTCGGGCCGCCTGCAACGAGGGCAGCAGGATGCCGGCCAGGGTGGCGAGGATCGCGACCACAACAAGAATCTCGACGAGCGTCACGCCGCGGCAACGACCGCTCATGGGGCCTGCCTGCCGACTGGCCGCCAGCGCCGGCGGGCCGCCCACGCCAGGCTCGCCGCAGCGGCGGCGAGAACGAGCGATCCAGGCTCAGGCACCGGCGCCACGGCCAGTCCGCCGACCAGGCCGAAGTCGTTGTTGAAGTACGTTCTCGGGGCGGGGCTGCCGTCTGGAAAGAAGCGGTAGATTGCGGCTGTGCCGGTGAGGCTGCCGGCGAGAATCGAGCCGTCGGCGAGCATGGCGAGCGGGCCGACCTCATACGCCCCGACGGCGGTGCCGAAGCTCGACGTCTGTAGCGATCCGAGGTTTGTCTCGAAGACGGTGCTATTGCCGACGCTGCCGGTGAAGAGCGTGTTGCCGTCGAGGACGAGGCCTGCCGGGCCGGTCAGCCCGCCCGAACCTGTCCCGTCGGCGATGACTTGCCCCTGATGGGCACCCGTGGGGGAAAGCCTCTCGACTGTGCCCGCGAAGATGGTGAAGAGGCCCTGCTGGATGAGCCGCGCATTGCTGACGTAGGTTGTCCCGTCTGCCGCCACCGCCAGGCCGGCGCTGCCGTCGAGCAAGATGCCGGAGTTGTAGGCGTTTTGTGACACGACGGGCGAGCCGGTATTCCAGCCGCTGATCGAGACGATGTTGCCCTGCCCGGAGGAGTCGGGCGGGGCGACACGGCCGACGAGCATTTCCCCACCAAGTGCCGTCGGGCGAAACGCGATGGCGGAGGGATCAAACTGGGCGAAGGGATCGAGGGTGGCGACAACGCTCCATTGGCTGGTACCGATGTCATACCGCGAGATCCTGGGGTCGATGGTATCGGCGTCTCCCCACTCGGCGATGTAGAGCTTGCCATCGGGGCCGAAGGCGAGAGCCGACGGCTGAAAGAGGTTTGAGACGAGCGTCGTCACAACCGGCGGTTCGCTGGTGTCGGTCGTGTCGAACCGCATCAGCTTTCCAGATGACTGGCTGACCACATAGACACTCTCGCCGCGGACGGCCGTGGTCAGGGCCAAGCAGGCGACAAGGAGCCGTGTCAGGTGGCAAAACAGGGGAGGAGCCATGTGCCGAAAAGTCTCCGGGGAAAAGCCGCAGATGTCCAAAGCCCGGGCCTCGAGAGGCCGCGGAAGCGGGAAGCCTGCTGAAAAATGAACGCGAACAGAGGTATCTCTGCCCCAGCCGCAGAAGCGGGCGGGGGCGGGGGAGAAGCAGATACGGTCGTCACCGGGCGAAGCGGGTGACGAGTTCAAGCGTTCACGAGCGGTTCCTGGCAGAAGGCTGGGAGAATTTTGTGTCAGCCACAACTTATCTTTTTAATCGTAGCCATCGCCTCGTAGCCCTGCAATCAACGAGTCATGAAAACCCCGCTGCGGGGAAGCGTAAGGCCGAGTCACCCATTCACGCCGCAGGCAAGCCCGGCGTAATCCGGCCGTTCCGCGGCCGTGTCGCAGCGGCGGGACGCCACGACCCGGCCGTCCCGGATCACAAACGCTCCATGCATCTGCAAGCCATCGCCAACGAGCGGGCCGATTCCGTGGCCTGCAAGCACCGCCCGCAGGCCCGGCTTCCACACGGCCGGGCCGAAGAGTTGCCAGGCCGTGCCCCGTGGCAGTTCGAGCGCCCGGTAGAGAAGCTTGCCCGGGTCGGAAACCCGCTCAACTCGCTCGATGCCGTGGCGGGCCAGGAGCGGCTTGAGGTCGGTGTCTCGCCCCTGGTGCACGATCACGAGCCGGAGCCCGGCCGCCTCGATCTGCGGCAGGGCGGCGGCTAGGTCAGCGACGGCCTCGCGGCAGAACACGCAGCCGGAGTGCCGCAAGAGCACGAGCAACACTGGTGTCTCACGCGAGAATTCAGCAAGCGACCGCCCGGTGTTGGTCGTCGCTTCGGAGAGCGCCGTGGCCAGGTCGGTCGCCGGAACGCCGGCGGCCGTGTCGGTGTTGACCCGGAAGGCATGCCAGAGGATCACCGCGAAGGGGACCCACCAGATCAGGTCATTGGTTGGGAGCGTCACGCCGAAGGCGGCGGGCACCGTGCCCTGGAGAAGGCCCATCACGAATCCCAACGGCCCGAAGATCTTGCCGAGGAACCCGACGAGCACGATCGGCCAGTGTCGGATCGGATCAGGGGCGGCGGCGAGGTAGCCGATGCCGTACACGCCCACGATCATCCCGACACACTGCCAGATGAATGGGTAGAGCGGCTGCTCCATGCCAGTGAGCGTGAACAGCCACCCCGGCCAGAGCACCGTGAGCCCGCCCCAGAGCAGGTTATAGATGCCAGCCGCAACGAGGCAGTGGGTCATCCAGCGGGGATGGGAGGAGATGGAGGTCATGGAGGTCATGGAAGGGGGCGGTGTACGGTTCTGACAAGCTGCCCGGCTAGGATTCGAACCTAGACAAAGGGAACCAAAATCCCTTGTGCTACCATTACACCACCAGGCAGTGGGATGGACGGAGTAAGTCCAGCATACTGGACCGGCGGCGTCCACCGACTCCGGCCGTACGACCAGCACATTCCCCCCGAACGGTCGGCTCAAAGGCCGGCTGCACCGGTCGGGAAATTCCGCCGATTCAGTGAAGGCGTGACGATCGCGGGACCTGTAGGAGAGTCCGGCGTCACGGTCGTGAGCCTTCAGTGGAGGATGTGGCAATGCCGTACGGTGATGCTCCCGGAGCCCAAGGTGGGGCCGTTTCGCCAGGCCTCCGGATCGACTGGAAGTCGGCCCTGCTCGGCGGCACAGTCGCGATGGCGGTGGCCTACGTCGGCATCCTGCGGCCGGCCCAGCGGCAACTCACCACGCTCGAGGGGCATGTTACCCGCCTGGCAGCGGCGGTGACCGCGCTCAACGACTCGCGGCAGGGCGTCGAGCGAGCGACCACCCTCCTTGAGCGGCTCGACGCGCAGGCAGGGAGGTTGGCCGCCGCCGAAGCGACGCTCGAGCGGTTCGAGATGCTGGGCGACCGCCTTGTGGCTGAGCGGGACGGCGTCGAGGCGGCCACCGCCACGGTCGAGCGGATCGAGGATTTCCACCGGGGCATCGCCGTCCGCACCGAAACGATCGACGCGGCGCAGGACATGCTGGCCGGGATCGACGACCTGGCCATCCGTGCCGCCGCCAGCCGCGATGCGGCCGAAGGCATCGGCCAGTCGCTGGCGACGGTCGATGCGATCGCGGCCGAACTCGAGACCGGCCTGGCGGCCCTGGCCACTGCCGGTCCGACAGCCGAGCGGTTGACCGGGCTCGCCGTGATGCTTGCCGGCCGGGCCTCCGACGCCGAGGCGGCCGCCGACCGGCTCGACCGGCTCGTCGGCCTCAAGGATCGAATCGTCCGCGGCACGATCGACCTTCATGTTGCCGATGCCACGCTCGTGAAGTTCTCAGACCTTGCCGAGTCGCTTGCCACCGCCACCGGCACCGTGAGCCAGCTGCAGCGGTTTGTCGTGGATGTGATGCTGCTCGAGCCGGCGGTGGGCCGGGCCATGCGGGCGCTTGAACCAGTGGTCGAGTTTACGCAGGCTGGCCGGCGGGCCGACACGAAAAACACCGCTGCTCGGCCGCTCGTGGAGGGTGAGCAGCCCGAGGAAACGCCCGTTACCGAAGTGGCCCGCAAGCCGGCCGACGAGAGCCGGTAGGCCAGCAAGGCGACGCTGTTCGGCAAGGGGCCCTGCCGGCCGAGCCCTTCCGGCCATACAAGCCCCCGGCGCGAGCCGGGGGACTGTGACGTGGTGGCCCCGCTGACTCTGCCATGCTCAAGCGGTGTCGTCTATCCGGGGCCGATGGGTGGTGTGGATGGCGGGATTGCATGTGTTCCCGCCGTCCCCGGGCTCGCGCCCGGGGCTTTTATGGGGCCAGGGGGAGGGGTTGCCCGTGCCAATCTCGCCGGCCGTGCAAGCGAGCGAGAGTCAGGATACCGACCTGTCCGGCACGGCGTGCGGCATAGAAGCCCCCAGCGCGAGCTGGGGGACTGTGACGTGGCGGCCCCGCTGACTCTGCCATGCTCAAGCGGTGTCGTCTATCCGGGGCCGATGGGTGGTGTGGATGGCGGGATTGCATGTGTTCCCGCCGTCCCCGGGCTCGCGCCCGGGGCTTTTATGACGGCCAGGATGCCTGCCCGTGGGGGATCCGGGCAAGCTTGCTCGTCACGGAGAAGGAGAGTTGTTCGAGCTCGATCGCCAGGTCGACCCCCACGTTCTGGACGTGTGGCGGCAGCACGAGGGTGACCGGCGCGAAATTCACGATCCCTTCGATGCCGGCAGCCACGAGCCGGTCGGCTGCCTCCTGGGCCCGCGCGGCTGGCACCACGATCATGCCCAGCCGGATCCCCTTGGCGTGGATGGTCTCGGCCAGCTCCTCGATCGGCTGAATGCGGATGCCCTGGATCACTTTGCCCACCTTCTCAGGATCGGCGTCGAAGGCGGCGGTGATCGTGAAGTTCTGCCGGCCGAAGCCGCGGTAGCCGAGCAGGGCCTGGCCGAGGTTGCCTGCGCCCACCATCCCGACGCTCCAGGTCTGATTCGTGCCGAGGATGTCCCGCATCGCCCGGATGAGCTCGTCGCAACGGTAGCCGACGCCCGGATAGCCGAACTGGCCGAAGAAGCCGAGATCCTTGCGGACCTGGGCGTCACTGAAGCCGAGGAGCGTGCCGAGCTGACCCGACGAGATCGTGGCCTGGCCGGCGGCCTCGAGCCGCTGGAGCTCGCGGAGGTAGAGACTCAGCCGGCTGACGACGACCTTCGGCACCGTCAAGTCTGACGGCGGCTCGGTCTGCTGTGCGGGTTGGGGTCGCGATTCCGCCATCGAAAAGCCTGCTGAAAGTTCCGCCGAAGACAGGGCCCCTGGGAGCCCGACTTTAACGGCCGCGCGGAAAATCACCAATCTGCTGTTCCCTCCGTGCCGGACGCTCCGGTTGTACCGCGCCTGGGGGGATGGAAAAACCCCGCCGGTCGCGGTGGATGGTCAACCTGCGGTGAGTTTATGGCCGATCCTAGAAGGGTACGGAGTGCGGCCCGGCGTGCGCCACCACGGCTCAACGGGTCTACGTTCGCAGACAGTTTCACCACAAGGAGTCCTCCTCGGCAGAGGTGGCAGTCATGAAGAGCATCTGGATGTGTTGTTTGATGGCCCTCGCGGCCATCCTGACGCCGGCTCAGCACGCCGACGCGGCCTATTGCGGGCTGGCCAGCTACGAGCGGGGCGCCGGTCGGATGACGACCGTCAGCTTCGCCTCGGCCCGCAGGAGTTGTGCAGCCCACGAGTCGGCCGGTGATCCGACGTGTGCGGCAGCCCCGTCGTGCTGCGGCACGCGGCTCGTGAAAGACGTCGTGTACGAGGAGAAGCAGTACACCTGCTACAAGACCGTCTGTGAGAGGGTGGTCGAAGAGCGGCAGATCGACTGCGTCCGCTACGAGACTGAACGGGGCTTCAAGGAGGTTGAATACACCGTCTGTAAGCCCGTCTGGGAAACCCGCACGCGTTCGATTCCCTACACCGTCTCGAAGCCCGTCTACGAGACGCGGACGAAGGAGATCCCCTACACGGTCTCGAAGCCCGTCTCCGAGACCCGCCAGGAAACCTATACGGTCTCAAAGCCGGTCTATGAGACGCGGACCCGCGAGATCCCCTACACGGTCTGCCGGCCGGTGTACGAGACGCGGACCAAGGAGATTCCGTACACCGTCTGCCGACCGGTGTACGAGACGCGTCAGCAGACCTACACCGTGTGCAAGCCGGTGTACGAGACGATGTCGAAGGAGGTGCCGTACACGGTCTGCCGACCGGTGTACGAGACGCGTCAGCAGACCTACACCGTGTGCAAGCCGGTGTATGAGACGATGACAAAGGAGGTGCCGTACACGGTCTGCCGGCCGGTGTACGAGACGCGTCAGCAGACCTATACCGTGTGCAAGCCGGTGTATGAGACGATGACGAAGGAGATCCCGTACACGGTCTCGAAGCCGGTGTATGAGACGCGTCAGCAGACCTACACCGTGTGCAAGCCGGTGTACGAGACGATGACAAAGGAAGTGCCGTATACGGTCTGCCGGCCGGTGTACGAGACGCGTCAGCAGACCTACACCGTGTGCAAGCCGGTGTCTGAGACGATGACGAAGGAGATCCCGTACACGGTTTCAAAGCCGGTGTATGAGGAGCGGCAGGAGACCTACACTGTCTGTAAGCCGGTCCATGAGACGCGGACCAAGGAGATTCCCTACACCGTCTCGAAGCCGGTTTGGGAGACCCGCACCAAGGACGTCTGCCGCACCGTCTGTAAGCCGGTCAAGTACATGAAGACCGTGACCGTCTGCGGCGGCCGCTGGGAGACGGAGACCTACGAGGTGCCAGGCCCCGTGATCACGCGGTGCATCCGCGAACCTGGCTGCTGGGAGACCGACTGCTCGGGCCGCAAGTGCTACCGGCCGGGTCCGGTCCGCACGGTTGAAGAGCAGTGCCCGCCCCGGACGGTCTGCAAGAAGGTGTGGGTGCCCGAGGTCCACGAGAAGGAGGTCGAGTGCACCCGCTGGGAGCGGGAGACCATCGTCGAGCAGAAGTGCTACAAGGTCTGCCGGATGGTGCCTGAGCAGCGGGTGAAGACCTGCACCTACACCGTCTGCCGGATGGTGCCCGAAGAGCGGGTGCGAACCTACAAGGTGTGCCGGATGGTTTGCGAGCAGCGGGTCAAGACCTGCACCTACCAGGTCTGCCGGATGGTTCCCGAAGAGCGGGTGCGGACGTATCAGGTGTGCCGGATGGTGCCTGAGCAGCGGGTCAAGACCTGCAGCTACCAGGTCTGCCGGATGGTTCCCGAACAGCGGGTGCGGACGTATCAGGTGTGCCGGATGGTTCCTGAGCAGCGGGTGCGGACCTGCAGCTACCAGGTGTGCCGGATGGTGCCTGAACAGCGGGTGCGGACGTATCAGGTGTGCCGGATGGTGCCTGAGCAGCGGGTCAAGACCTGCACCTACCAGGTCTGCCGGATGGTTCCCGAACAGCGAGTGCGGACATACCAAGTGTGCCGGATGGTTCCTGAGCAGCGGGTCAAGACCTGCAGCTACCAGGTGTGCCGGATGGTTCCCGAAGAGCGGGTGCGGACGTACCAGGTGTGCCGGATGGTTCCTGAGCAGCGGGTCAAGACCTGCACGTATCAGGTCTGCCGGATGGTGCCCGAGCAGCGGGTGCGGACCTGCACCTACCAGGTCTGCACGATGGTTCCCGAGGAACGGGTGCGGACCTACCAGGTGTGCCGGATGGTGACCGAGCAGCGGGTCAAGACCTGCACGTACCAGGTCTGCCGCATCGAGCGGGAGGAGCGATGCCGGGAGGAGTGCTACAAGGTGTGCCGCATGGTGCAGGAGACTCGCACGAAGCAGGTGCCGTTCTGCATCACCCGGCCCGTGCACTCCACGAAGACCATCGAGGTGACCAAGCTCGTGCCGACGAAGGTTGCCTACACGGTGACCAAGTGTGTGCCCAAGACGGTGTACCGCGAGGTGCCCTGCTGCGAGTGAGCAGCAACCCGTGGGGCGGGCTTCGAGCCTGCCGCAAAGCCTGAATCTCCGCGGCCCGGTCTGACCTCGGACCGGGCCGCGGGCTTTTCTAAGGCTACCCGGCCTCTCGTGAAACTGCGTCCTGGCATGCAGGCTCGAGGCCGGCTGTGCCATCCATGCGGGGGCCCAACTCCTGTGGCTCATCAGGCTGTTTGGGAGTTGATCGAAGCCCCGGGCGCGAGCCCGGGGACGGCGGGGAGCTGCTGTAGCTCAGACTATTTGGGCGTTGATAGAAGCCCCGGGCGCGAGCCCGGGGACGGCGGGTAAAAGGGCCGCCCCGTTGGCCATGCCCGACATGCAACACCGCTTAGCCGGGCTGTGTCTAATTGGTACGCCACGTCACAGTCCCCCGGCTGGCGCCGAGGGCTTCTATGCCGCCCGCGCTCCGCCGAATAGGAGTGCGACCCTGCCGGCGCTCGCTTACAGGGAGTTGATAGAAGCCCCGGGCGCGAGCCCGGGGACGGCGGGTACAAAGGCCGCCCCGTTGGCCATGCCGCCCGGAGTCGGCGTCGCCTATCGGCGTAGCGGAGACAGACCGTACGCCACGTCACAGTCCCCCGGCTGGCGCCGAGGGCTTCTATGGCCGGCGATGGCCGGATGGAACGCAGAGCGGGCGCCCGCTACCCGGCCTCCGGCTCGATGCTCGCCGACATTGAGCCTTTCGAGCGGGCCAGGAGCCGATCGGCTCCGAAGGCGTGGATTTGGTCCCGCTTGAGCTCGGCATGCTCGCGGGTGGTCGTGAGCACCACCACGCGGCCCTTCGTGTCGACCTCTCGGGCCATCTTGAGGCCAGTCGCGAAGGGGTGTGCGAAGAGTTTTCTGAGCATCGAGACGACGTACTGGTAGGTGTGGTCGTCGTCGTTCCAGAGCACCACGTGGTAGCGGGGCTGGCGCTTGGTCTTTGGGGCCGCCTTCGGTCTGGCGGCCGGAGCAGCCTCCTCGGCGACGGGCTCAGCAACGGCACTGGCGGAGGCGGTCATCTCTCTGGCACACTCGCGACCCACGAGGCCGGCAGCGGCCGGCAGGAAAACAACATACTGTAGAGGGCCGGCGGCAGCACGCCACCGATCCCGTCGTCCCCCTCCCGGAGCCCGCCTGTGCTCGACCGCCGTTTCGTCGCCGACAATATCGACCTGGTAGCCGCCAACTCCGTTCGCCGTGGGGCGACGGTTGACGTGGCTCGATTCGCCGAGCTCGACAAACTCCGCCGCCAACTCCAGGCCGACATCGACCGCCTCAATCATGAGGCGGGCCAGGTGAGCCGGTCGATCGGCAAGGCGGCCGACGCCGCCGAGCGGGAGGCCTGCAAGGCTGAGGGGCGGCGGTTGCGGGAGGAGATCGCCGGGATCGAGGGCAGGGCGGGAGAGATCGCGGCCGAGGCCGATTCAATCCTGAAAGCGATCCCGAATCTTACCCATCCTAGGGCGCCGGTCGGAGGTGAGGACGCGGCCGTCGAGATCCGCCGCGGGGCTACTCCTCCGCGGGTGTTCGACTTCCAGCCGCTCGACCACGTGGCCATCGGCGAGCGGCTCTCCCTCTTCGACTTCGAGGCGGGGGCGCGGGTGGCCGGCCACGGGTTCTACTTCCTCACCGGCGACGGCGTGCTCCTCGAGCTGGCGCTCCAGCGATACGCCGTGGAGCTGCTCCGCCAGGAGGGCTTCCGCATCATGACCACGCCCGACCTGGCCCGTGACACGATCCTCGAGGGAACAGGCTTCATGCCCCGCGGCCCCGAGACCCAGATCTACTCGATCGCCGGCAGCGACCTCTCGCTCGTGGCCACCGCGGAGATCACGCTCGGCGGCGCCTACCAGGAGCGAATCTTCGACGCCGACGAGTTGCCGCTCAAGCTCTGTGGGATCAGCCACTGCTTCCGCACCGAGGCCGGCGCCCATGGGCGGGCCACGCGGGGGCTCTACCGGGTGCATCAGTTCACCAAGGTGGAGATGTTCGCCTTCACAACACCCGAGGGGAGCGAGGCAATGCACGAGCTGCTCCTGGACCTCGAGTGCCGGCTGTTTGATGGCCTGGGGATTCCCTATCGCGTGATCGACACCGCCTCGGGTGACCTGGGCGGCCCCGCGTATCGGAAGTTTGATCTCGAGGCCTGGATGCCGGGCCGCGGCGAAGCCGGCGAGTGGGGGGAGGTGACAAGCACGAGCAACTGCACCGACTACCAGGCCCGCCGGCTGGGCATCCGCTTTAAGAAAGCCGGCGAGAAGGGAACGACCTTCACCCACACGTTAAACGGTACGGCGATCGCCGTCAGCCGCGGCATCGTGGCGTTGCTTGAAAACCACCAGCAGGCTGACGGCTCGGTGACGATCCCAGCGCCGCTCGTTGCCTGGATGGGCGCCGACCGGATCGGCCCGGCGTAGTCCGGTCACGCCGTGACCGGATCAGACTGTAGTCCGGTCACGCCGTGACCGGATCAGACTGTAGTCCGGTCACGCCGTGACCGGATCAGAATTGAGGCGGCGTGCTCGGTGACCCGGTTCCGGCGGAACCGGGCTACGGTCGACGGTCGCCTGTAGTCCGGTCACGCCGTGACCGGATCAGAGTTGAGGCGGCGTGCTCGGTGACCCGGTTCCGGCGGAACCGGACTACGGGACCGCCCCTACCACCTGAGGCCGAAGCGGGCGCCTTCCGACGAGCCACCGATGCCCCCCTTGAGCGGCGTGTTCCGTTTCTTCTGCGGCGCCGGTGGCGTTTCGGGCTCGGCCTGCTCGGTTGCGGCGGCCGGTCCGAGATCGCGGTCGGCCGGTGCGGGGGCGAGAGCCTTGATCGAGAGCGAGAGTTTCTGGCCGTCGGGGTCGATCGCCAACACGCGGCACTCGACGGTCTCCCCCTCCTTGACGACGTCGGCCACGCTGCGGATCCGCCGCGTGGCCAGTTCCGAGATGTGCACGAGCCCCTCGACACCCGGCTCGAGTCTCACAAACGCGCCGAACTGGGCGATCCGGGTGACCGCCCCGCGGACGGTGGCACCCACGTGATACTTGTCGCCGGCCCGCTTCCACGGGCTCTCCACGAGGTCGCGGGCCGAGAGGCCGATCTTGCCGGTCTGGCGGTCGACCTTCTTCACCACAACGCGGACCTTCTGCCCCGCCTGGAGTACGTCGGCGGGGTCCGCGACCCGTTCCCACGACAACTCGCTGACGTGCACCAGCCCCTCGACGCCGTTGCCGATGTCGACAAAGGCTCCGAAGTCGCGGACGCTCCGTACGATCCCGTCGAGTTCGGTGCCCGGCTCGAGGATCTCGAGCATCTTCGTGCGGGCCTCGGCTGCCTGCTTCTCGATCACCGCCCGCCGGGAGAGCACGAGCCGCCGGGCCGCCGGCACGATCTCCGTGACGAGGCTGTCGAGCGTTTGCCCCACCATCTCCTCGAGGTTCTCGATCCGCCAGGTGCTCACCAGGCTCGCGGGCATGAAGCCCCGCAGCCCGGCCACCTCGCACTCGAGGCCCCCCTTGTTGGCCGCGGTCACCCGGGCCTCGACGATCATGCCCGCCTCGAGTTGCGACCAGTCCTCGACCGAGATCGCCCGGTGTGCCGGGGCCACCTCAAAAAGGCCGTCTTCGGCATTGCGGCCGCCGACGCTGACAGCGATCAGGGCGCCAACCTCGGGAATCTCTTCCTCCCGCTCGAGAAAGCCGGCGAGTTTCATCGCGCCCTGTCGGCGGCCGCCGAGGTCAATGAAGGCGGTGTCGGCTCCGATCGCGAGCACGACGCCGGTGATCCGTGCTCCGGGCTCGAGCGGCGCCTCCGCCTTGATCGCCGCCTCGGCCTCGAGCAAATCGTCGATGGCCACGCCCTCGACCGCCGCCGCGAAGTCGGCTTCGAGATCCTCGTCGAGTGCTCCGCGGAGACTTGGCACGGCAACCCGCTTGCTCGGCGGGAGCACATCGGCCGGCGACGGCATCCTC
>Ga0209498_1001799_pt1 | contig 13026 bp, 10 predicted proteins | sample WalLakDeSediment_FD_184131 | JGI IMG/M metagenome (GOLD analysis project Ga0209498, IMG submission 184131) | Lake sediment microbial communities from Walker lake, Nevada to study Microbial Dark Matter (Phase II) - Walker Lake 11/02/13 Deep... | ecosystem: Environmental > Aquatic > Freshwater >...
AGCTCTGGCAGCATCAACAGCCCGAGTTTCCCCGCTGCCTAGTCCCATAGAAATCCAAGCATGACCAGCCTCGTTCATCGTGGTTCTCACATCATTGAAATCGAGGTTGATGTTGCCCAAACTCGTGATCACCTCGGAAATACCATGAACGCTTTGGAATAGAACATCATCGACCATTTTGAAAGCCGCTTCGATCGAGACATTGGCATCACACATACTTAGAAGGCGTTCATTGGGAATAACAACCAGGCTGTCAGCCCTCTCCTCAAGCCGTATGATACCTTCGGATGCTACCCTTGCCCGCTGCACACCTTCAAAGGTAAAAGGCCTGGTGACTATGGCGATAGTGAGAATGCCAAGGGCCTTTGCAACCTCAGCGACCACTGGCGCTGCGCCTGTGCCTGTGCCTCCACCCATGCCAGCTGTAATGAATACCATATCAGCGCCATCCATAGCCTTGGCGACTTCATCACGGCTTTCTTCAGCCGCGAGCATGCCCAGGGTATGGTCACCACCCGCTCCCAGCCCCCTGGTAAGTCTGTCACCTATGCGAATGCGAGTTGGAGCTATCGACCGCACCAGTGCCTGGGCATCCGTATTCACCGCGACGAAGTCGATCTCAGGGATATCCTCTTCGATCATGCGATTGACAGCATTAGTGCCACCACCTCCCACACCAACGACCTTGATCTGGGTAAGTCTGTCAGCAGCAGAGTCAACCAACTCAGTCCTACCTTTCAAAGCTGTCTCGATCACCATGGTTACCCCCTAACCAGGAAGGCTAAATGTACTCCGCAACCCTCATTCTGGCGCTACGACTCCGCGGATTAGTCTGAACCTCTACGGGTGAAGGCCTGAACACTTTCTTGCTCAACACTTTGAGCCGAGGGGTATGGCCACAAATACAAGCAGGCATTCCCGGAGGACAAATACACCATTGTGCCTCCCGGCGGAAAAAACCCTTGACCAGTCGATCCTCAAGGGAATGAAAGCTGATAACTACAATTCTGCCACCGTTCCCAAGGAGATTGACCGCCTGCTCCAACGCAAGTTCGAGGTTCTCCAATTCATGGTTGACCGCAATGCGTAGGGCTTGAAAGGTTTTCGTCGCCGGGTGAATCCTGCCACGCGTCCCACCAACAGCTTGCTCCACCACCCGGGCAAGTTCCTGAGTGGTCTCCAGCGGACGCCTCTCCACAATGCATCTCGCTATTTGCCGATTCCGCTGTTCCTCGCCATATCTGTGCAGAAGCTGAGCTAACTCAACCTCCGGATAGGTATTGACAATGTCCGCGGCGGTAAGGTCCTGTCTATCACTAAATCTCATGTCCAGCGGTGAATCCTGCCGGAAGCTAAAACCGCGCCCTGCTCCCTCAAGCTGGAGAGAGGACATGCCAAGATCGAAGAGGACACCATTTACAGGACTAAAACCATGTCTAGTGCAGATATTCTCCAGATACTTGAAATTCTCATTGACCAAGATGGCATCCTTGCCATAGGGCTTCAGTTTCCCCCTGGCCACTCTGATCGCATGTGGGTCGGCATCGATGCCGATTAGCCGCCCCCCAGGGGAACTCTCTTCCAGTATCGCTGCGGCATGCCCTCCACCACCCACAGTACAGTCTATGTACCTTCCACCACGCTGAACCTGCAGAGCGCTGATACACTCTTCGAGCATAACGGGTTCATGGCCCCGGGCATTAGCCATAGCCAGGGTGGTCATCATTATATATTTACCGCCTCAGCGATCTCGGCAGCGTGCTCAGCCATGAACTGCTTCTCAGCAGCCCAATGCTCCCTGGCCCAAATCTGGAGATGGCTATACGACCCGACCATAACTACCTCATCGTCAATATCAGCATACTGACGCAGGGCGGGAGGCAGAATTATCCTCCCCTGACGGTCAGGTTCAAGGTCGAAAGCCCCCGAGAAGGTAAAGCGAGCGATCCTTCTCGGGTTTAGCTGGGTAACGGGCAGGGAAACCAGTTCGTCAGCCACTATTTCCCACTCCGCCATAGTGTAAACAATAAGACACTTATCGAACCCCCGGGAAAGCACCAGGCCAGCCCTGAAGGCGTCTCTGAATTTGGCCGGGATGGCCACTCGCCCTTTATGGTCTATTCTTAATTCGTATTCGCCGAGGAACATCCACTTAGTACCACTTTACACCACTATGCCCCACTTTTTAGCACATCGCTGCCCTATTGTCAATAGTTTTCGCGATTTTGGAGAGGAAGCAGGGCTTCTCCCAACGTGGCTGGGATTTATTGTGTCAAGCCCAGTGGACGCCAAGAGCATCTGGCGCTGGCCGCATATATGTGAACCAAATCAATCTCTCAAGAGACTCTTTGCAACAAGGTTGATGTATGATAGTATAGATAAAACGTCAGCGGGGGGGATATGGGGCTATGTTTACTGTTGGTATATTGACCGTTAGCGACAGATGTTCCCGGGGCGAGCGCGAGGATAAGAGCGGCGAGGTTATTCGAAAGGTGCTCTCCCAATTCGGCGCCCGTATAGTGGAGCATGCCATTGTTCCCGATGAAAAAGAGAGCATTGCAGGAAGGCTAACTGAATGGGCTGACAAAGGCGGGATAGACATAATTATCACCACCGGAGGCACAGGCCTGGCCCCGCGCGATGTCACCCCTGAGGCCACGCTCGATGTTATAGACAAGGCCATCCCCGGGCTCTCCGAGGCAATGAGAGCAAAGGGTATCAAAAAGACGCCTCACGCTATGCTCAGCCGGGAAGTGTGCGGTACCCGTAACAAAAGCATCATCATCAACCTCCCCGGCAGCCCCAAGGCAGTGGGAGAGTGCCTGCCAGTAATACTACCCGCCTTGCCTCATGCTATTGAGGTCGTCAAAGGTGAGGCAACAGAATAGGCGAGAGCAAGGTGAGTGGGAGCGGGAGAAATGCGCATCGATGTTCTGACCCTTTTCCCCAATATGTTCAGCGGGCCCTTCGCCGAAAGCATCATCAAGCGAGCGATGGACCGTAACCTGATAACCATTATGATTCACAACCTGCGCGACTGGGGATCGGGCAAGCACCGCGTGGTAGATGACTACCCCTTCGGTGGGGGAACAGGCATGTTAATGAAACCGGAATCCCTATTTGAGGCGACAGAGTCAATAAAAGCAGAGAGCGCCTACCCGTCTGCACCAGTTATCCTGCTTACCCCCCAGGGTAGGGTTTTCAACCAGGGTATCGCGGCTGAACTGGCAGCCCTTGACCAGCTAATCCTTATCTGCGGGCATTACGAGGGGATTGATGAAAGGGTTAGAGAGCACCTGATAACCGATGAAATCAGCATCGGCGATTATGTGCTAACAGGTGGCGAACTGGCAGCGATGGTGGTCATCGATGCTGTGGTCAGGCTACTGCCCGGGGTTTTGGGCTCCGAGGAGTCAGCAAAGGATGATTCACACACAAGCAGCCTCTTGGAATACCCTCAGTATACCCGCCCCCAGACATACCGTGGTTGGGAAACGCCCCAAGTATTGCTCTCGGGAAATCACGCCCAGATAGCTAAATGGCGCAGAGAGCAGTCCATTCTGCGCACGCTCAGGCGTCGCCCTGAACTTTTGGAGAAGGCCGATCTCTCCCCCGAAGAGAAGGAGTTGATCTCTTACAGTTAAAGTAAGAAAGAAAAAAGAAGACGGTTACCAGCATTGATCGAAATGAGTTCAAAGCTGAGGCTACACCGAGGAGAAAAGTAATGGACATCAGTTCTGTCGTTGAGACTAAAGTAAACGAGGATATCCCCGAGTTCAGTCCCGGCGATACCATCAAAGTAAAGCTGAAGATCATCGAAGGTGAGCGAGAACGCAGCCAAACCTTCGAAGGCGTGGTCATTCGGAAGCGCCCAAGTGGCGCTGGAGCCAGCTTCACCCTCAGGAAGGTATTCCAAGGGATAGGGGTTGAGCGCACCTTTCCGCTGCATTCGCCCCGCCTAGAAACGGTCGAGATAGTGAGAAAGGGAAGGGTTCGCCGCGCAAAGCTCTACTACCTGCGCGAACTCAGCAGCAAAATGGCTAAGGCCAAGGTAAAATCAAGAGCAAAGGATGAGCTACGCTGAGGTCGCTGTCAGCTCCCCGCTGGCGCAACCAAGAACCTTCAGCTATTCTATACCTCGGAATATCTCCCTAAGCGTAGGGCATGCTGTCTGGGTGCCTTTCGGCCCCCGGTTAGTTCAGGGTATCGTTCTTGCCCTCAGCGATCATCCCTCGGTAGAGGATATAAAGGATATAGCCTGGGCTATCGACTCTAAACCCATTCTTCTGCCTCATCAGGTTGAACTCTGCCGATGGATAGCCGAGCGCTACCTCTCCTCCTATTTCGAGGCAGCGGCTCCGATGCTGCCTCCAGGATTTGAGCGCAAGGTCATCACTTTCATTCAGCCCGCCACTAACGTCTCTGAGGCTACGATCTCCTCACTAACTCCGAAGCAACAGAAGCTGCTCTCCCTCCTGCAACTGAAGGGCAAGATCGGGTTGCGAGAGCTCAAGAAGATGGCAGGTCGAGATAGAATCGAAGTCGTAGTTGACCAACTTATGCGCAAGGGGCTCACAGTCAAGACGCAGGAACTGGAGAGGATCAAGGTAAGCCCTCGACTTGAAACATACTTAAGGCTCGCAGTCTCCGCAGACCAAGCCCTTGAGACCATACCTGGTCTTGAACGAAAGAGAGCCACCAAGCAGGCAAACCTGCTCAAGCTTCTGATACAAGAGCCCGGTCCCATAAAACTTACAGATGTAAGGAGGCAACTCGGCTTAACCTCGACGGCAGTGCAAGCTCTCAGTCGCAAAGGACTAGTCTCCATTGAAAAAGTCAGGGTGCAAAGAGATCCACTGGCCCACCGCACTTTCGTTCCATCATCCCCACTCACCCTTACCCCGGCACAGGAGGCGGCCTGGTTGGAGACTAGTGCCGCGATAAGGCGGCCAGCCAGTGGCAAAGTCTTTCTACTGCACGGTGTAACCGGCAGCGGAAAGACAGAAATCTATCTGAGAGCACTGGAAGACGCTATATCACTGGGCAAGCGGGCTATTGTCCTTGTCCCCGAAATCGCGCTTACCCCACAAACCATCGACCGTTTCGCAGCCCGATTCCCTAACAGGGTAGCGGTGCTTCACAGCAGGTTATCTATAGGGGAGCAATTCGATGTGTGGCAACGAATTAAGGAAGGCATTTTCGATGTCGTCATAGGCTCAAGGGGAGCGCTCTTTGCCCCACAGCCTGACCTCGGGCTGATCGTCATAGATGAAGAACACGAATGGACCTACAAGCAGCAGGAGCAGCAGCCGCGCTATCATGCCCGCGATGTCGCCATCAAGCTGTCAGAACTCACAAACGCCGTGGTAATCCTGGGAAGTGCCACTCCGGACGTCACAAGCTACCACCGGGCTCAGAGAGGCGAATTTCGATTGCTGCAGCTCCCTGAAAGGATCTCAAGCGGAAAAGTATCCCCTCTCCCCCAGGTTGAGATCGTAGACCTCCGCCGTGAATTGAGAGAGGGCAACAGAAGCATCTTCAGCAGATCCCTGACCAAATCCATCGGCGAATCCCTGGCTGCGCGGGAACAAGTGATCCTGTTCCTCAACCGCAGAGGAACAGCCACCTTTGTACAATGCCGTGATTGCGGATTCGTAATGCGGTGCCGGCGCTGCGATGTCTCCTTGACCTACCATGCAGCCGAGGACAACCTGGTCTGCCACCATTGCAACTACAGGGCTAAAATACCCCACGTCTGTCCCGTCTGCTTGAGCAGGCGGATTAAATTCCTGGGCATTGGGACTCAAAAGGTGGAAGAGGAAGCGGCGAAGGCTTTCCCCGGAGCACGACTGCTACGCTGGGACAGGGATGTTACCAGAGGAAAACATTCCCACGAGCAAATCATGGACCGATTCCTGTCACACGAGGCAGATATCCTGATCGGAACTCAGATGATTGCCAAAGGGCTCGACATTCCTTTGGTGACGCTGGTTGGAGTGATCAATGCCGACATCGGACTTTACCTTCCAGACTTTCGCTCCAGCGAGCGTACTTTCCAGATCCTAGCCCAGGTAGCTGGCAGGGCAGGAAGAGGAAAGAGCGGAGGTAAGGTTATTGTCCAGAGCTATACGCCAGAGCACTACGCCGTGGTCGCTGCGGCAAAGCACGATTACGCAATCTTCTATGAACAGGAAATCGCCTTTCGCCGCCAGCAGGGCGACCCGCCATTCAGCCGGCTGGCACGTCTTGTTTACACCCATACCAACGCTACCCAATGTCAGAAAGAAGCAGAAAAGGTACACCATCTCCTCGAGCATGAGAAGACTTACCAGGGGCTACCCAATACCACCCTGTTTGGCCCATCTCCCACCTTTACCCAGCGGGTGCGGGGCAAGTTTCGCTGGCAGATAGTAGTCCGCAGCCCGGACCCCATTCTCCTGCTCTCACAGCTACATCTGCCCCAGGGCTGGTCGGTAGACATCGACCCGGCGAGCTTGGTTTAACCTTTACAATGGTCCACCGTTAGACTATAATCTCCCTAATTGCCAACATTTATCACACAATATCGAGCGTGCACATTTAGTCATGGCTGTTCTACCCCTTACAATGATGGACAGTCCCGTGCTTCATCAGAAAGCGAAGCGGGTGCGGAAAATTGACGATTCTATTCAGAAGCTTATCGACGACATGATCGAGACTATGTACCAACTTGGAGGGGCAGCAGGGCTAGCTGCACCTCAGGTCGGAATCCCGCTGCAAGTTGTTGTCATCGAGCTGCCTGAATCAGGGTTGATTACACTCATCAATCCCCAGGTAGTAAAAAGCTCGGGAGAGCATGAAGTTATGGAAGGATGCCTCAGCCTGCCTGGATACAGGGGCTCTATAAAACGCGCGGAATCAGTAACGGTTAAAGGGCGCGATCGGTATGGCAAGGAAGTTCGTATAAAGGCAGAGGGGCTTTTTGCCCAGGCTCTACAGCATGAGGTCGACCACATCAACGGGGTGGTCTATGTCGATCACCTGGAGAGCATGGATAATCTATATAAGGCCGAGCCGGAGGATGACGATGAGTCAGGCTATATCTAGGAACCTGGATCGTTTGCTGCTGAGTGCTTTCTGAGTCTATCGCCCGTCACCGGCACATATTTTTGAGAAAAAGAAACCCTGAATGACTAAGCTCACTAAAGAGAGACTGACAATTCTCGCCCCGGAGGAGGCAGTTTCACTCCTGACAAAGCTGGAAAAGCTCCTTCAACAACGCAGCATCGATTGCTACGTTGTCGGCGGCTTTATCCGAGATGCGCTCATGGGGCGACCAAATAGCGATATCGATGTCGTGGTGGCTGGTGAAGCCACATCGATTGCCTCTGATATAGCCAGGGCTTTCAGCGCCCGAATAGTGCCTCTGGATGACGTCAACCAGGTATCCAGGGTAATCTTTTCCCAGGCTGGAGGTGACTGGCATCTTGATTTCACCACCATGCGTGGCAGCATCGAGGAAGACCTCCGTTACCGGGATTTCACCATCAATGCTATCGCCGTAAACTTAGCCGAGATTAGAAATGAACGGCCCCGGGTTCGAATCATCGACCCCCTGGATGGACAGCATGACTTAAGCAGCAGGACGATTCGCGCAGCAAGCGAAGCCAGTTTTCAGCGGGACCCTGCACGTCTCATCCGGGCAGTGCGGTTCGCCGCAACGCTCGACTTCTCCATAGAACCATCCACCGAAGCCCTCATACAGCGCGACCATAAACTTGTGACAACAGTCGCCCCAGAGCGGCTTCGAGACGAGCTATATTACATCCTAGAGACCCCCAGAGCGTACCGCTCTTTCCGCTACCTGGACCACCTGGGTTTGCTCGACCCACTAATGCCCGAGCTAACTATGGCTAAGGGGGTAACACAACCGAAGGAGCATTTCTGGGACGTCTTTGACCACTCTCTGGAGACAGTCGCCGCTGTGGAACGCTTGCTTCGACAGCAGCGTGGCGAACAGGAAGATGCTATCCTGACCTCAGTCCCCTGGACACCAGATATCGCTCAGCGCTTCGGCCAGCAAATCGCAGGAGGGCGAACCAGAGGGGCGTTATTGAAGCTAGCAGGTCTGCTCCACGATATCGGCAAGCCAATTACGAAAACAATAGAGCAAAGTGGAAAAATGCGTTTCCTGGGCCACCCCCAGGAAGGCACGGCCATGGTAGTTCAACTCATGAAGCGGCTGAGATTCAGTAACCGTGAGATAAAGATGGTGCAGCTAATGACCGAACACCATATGCGCCCTGGATACCTGGTGGGCGAAGAGATGCCGACGCACCGTGCGATCTACAGATATTTCCGGGCCACGGCAGAGGTGGGTATCGATACGCTGTTCCTGGGGCTCGCTGACCATCTTGCGGCTCGGGGGCCTACGCTCGACCCCGACGAGTGGCGAAAGCACACTGAGACGGTGCAGTATATGCTTGACAAGTGGTTCCAGGAGCAAGCTACAGTCGTTCCGATCAAGCTAATTGATGGTCACACCCTGATTGATGAGCTTGGACTGGCCCCGGGTCCGCAGATCGGTGAGCTTCTGGAGGTAGTAAGGGAGGCACAAGCTGCGGGGGAGATAGAGACCGCTGAAGAAGCACTCGAATTAGTAACAAAGCGATTGGGGAGAAATTAGTGAACCGCAGAAATGCCATCAGGCTCACCCTTATCGCTCTTCTGGTTGGCCTCGCCCTGTCTGAGGTGCTGATCCCGAATGCGCCCAGCATGAGCGAAAGTAGCCCCGGCAACAACACTTTAGGGATGAGGCTTGGTTTGGACCTCAGCGGCGGCATTCACCTTGTCTACGAAGCTGATCTAACTGATATCGGCAACGAGACCGCTGCAGAAGCCATGGACGGCGTTGTTGATATCATTAGCAGGAGAGTCAACGCCTATGGGGTTTCCGAGCCGGTTATTCAGAAGCAGGGCGGCGACCGTATATCCATTCAACTCCCAGGAATCAAGGATATGCAGGCAGCAGTCGACCTCGTTGGCCAGACGGCGGAGCTCGATTTTAGAGAGCTGACTTCAGAGAGCTGGGAATTTGTCACACAATTTATCGATCAAGGATTACAACTTGATTATGAGACCCTTACCCAAGAGGGCACAATAGAATGGGTCCCGGCTACCGCGATAGGCAGCGCTGGGCAAGAGGCCCATTTGACCGGCAAGTATCTCGAGAGGGACACCTATGTGGAGATCGACCAAAACACTAACGAGCCAAGGGTCCGCTTCGCATTCAACAGTGAGGGAGCGGAACTGTTTGCCCAGATAACAGGAAGGCTCATCGAGAAACCCCTGGGCATCTTCCTCGACGATGGATATGTCTCCAGTCCTACAGTCAAATCCAAGATCGAGGGGGGAACCGGGGTCATTGAAAACATGAGTCTCAACGATGCCCGGGACCTGGCCATCCTGCTTAATGCAGGTGCTTTGCCTGTTTCCCTTGGCCATTGGGACCGCGGCACCTTTCTCTCCGGTCCTGCCGTACAAGACGAGGTAGATCCCACCCTGGGTGCTGATTCGCTTCAGAAGAGCCTCATCGCCGGTGCTGTCGGCCTTATCCTGGTTCTATTGTTCATGGCGTTTTTCTATCGTCTCCCCGGCGTACTGGCGGGCTGCACTCTGATAATCTACGGTATCTTGGTACTGGCAGCATTCAAACTGATACCCGTCACACTAACCCTCGCTGGAATCGCCGCCTTCATCCTGTCCATCGGCATGGCAGTTGACGCCAATGTGCTCATCTTTGAGCGTTTGAAGGAGGAACTAAGGGCAGGACGGACCCTCGGGGGCGCCATCGAGGCCGGCTTCAACCGCGCGTGGACAGCGATTCGCGATAGCAATGTAACAACCCTTATCATCTGCGGCATCCTCTACTGGATGGGGAGCAACTTCGCAGAGCCCAGGGTGATGGGATTTGCCCTTACCCTGGCCATAGGCGTGGCACTCAGCATGTTCAGCGCCATCGTAATAACCAGGACTTTCCTGCGCCTGTTCGTAGGTACACGCATAGCAGGCCATCTCTGGCTTTTCGGGGCACAGAGGTCCGAGCAAACACCAGGTTCTGAGGAGTAAAGATAGTTGTTTGACTTTGTAAGCAAAAGGAAATTATTCTTCCTGGGATCAGGAGTGGTGATTTTTATCGGCATTATCTCGCTGATAGTATCCGGGCTGAATCTCGGCCTCGATTTTAAGCCAGGGGTTACCATGACCCTGGTCTTCAGTGAGCCAGTGGAGCAGGAAAGCTTGAGAGCCGGTTTCGCCGACATCGGCTACTCCGATGCCGTAATCCAGCACAGCCCTAAAGACGCGTTTCTCCTCGAGGACTTTGCTCCGGACACACAGGAAAAAGACCAGCTGGCGGAGGACCTTCAGGCAGAGTTCGGCACAACGATAAGAACTGCCGAATTTGCCTCGGAGGGAGTGGGGAACGGGACGCTTGCTCTCATATTCGGCAAAACAGTATCAGAAGCAGATTTGGGAGATGAGCTGGATAATCTGGGCTACGGAAATGTTACCTTCACAAGTGCCACGCTGGACTCTTTCCTAATCCGCATCGGTTTGCCTGAGGAGCAAGATTCCGAGGCAGTAGCCACCGATATCAGCGAGCAGGAACGGATTAAAGAAGCGTTGAAGGCTGAATTTGGGGCCGTAGACTACCTTGATTATGATTCCATCTCGCAGGCAGTAGCCTCGGAGCGAGTTCGCTACACGGGCTACGCGTTGCTCGTAGCCGCGTTGGGGATTCTCCTCTACATAGCCTGGTCCTTCCGCAAACTGGCCAGCTCCTTCCGCTTCGGGGTATGTGCTATCTTAGCCCTGGTGCACGACGTCCTGATTGTTCTGACGATCTTCTCCCTCTTCAGGCTGGAAGTAAACTCCTTCTTCATCATCGCCGTCCTGACCGTCATAGGCTACGGCGTGAACAACATCATCGTTGTCTTCGACCGCATTCGCGAGAACAGGGGCCGTCACATCAACGCCTCGCTCGACACAGTGGTCAACATTAGCATCACCGAGACTCTAACAAGGTCTCTGAACACCAGCCTGACCACGTTGTTCGTTCTTCTCGCCCTCTTCCTCTTCGGCGGTTCGACAATCCACAATTTCGTCCTGGCACTGATCGTCGGCGTGGTCGCTTGTGTCTACAGCTCGCTGTTCATCGCCAGCCAGTTATTGGTTGCATGGGATCACGGCGAACTGGCACGGCTCTTCAAATGGATACCGATACGCCGCCAGGGTAGCTAGCCAATCCCCCATGGGTGAGTGCCTAACAACGGACGAGGAACCGTTTTGACATGCCACACCACATCCCTGTCTACACATCTCTAGTACTTCTACCTAGGCACTAACCAAGACTAAAGTCCTGGTTGAAATCAGTACCAAAATCGCATTGTCAAGTTGCTCACTATCTAATAGAATTCCAATCAGAAGTTTAAAACACGAGTAAACCACAGAAAGGCTATAAAGAAAAGTGGTCGGCTGCATTATTCAAGTATGCGAGCAACGGATGGGAGTGCCATGGGAACACAAAACGATAAGGTAAAAGAGCTTTGGGGACGGAATTTCAAAATAGTCAAGAACGGCCTGGACGAAGCTGAGGTATTCTCCTTCGTTGGCAACCTGATAGATCAAAACAATGAATACGCTTTAAAGCTGGAAAACCTTGACACCCTACTAAGATTCGCCGATAACACCGTAATTGAGGCTAAAAAGCAGGCGGAGAGCAGCAAGATCGAGATCGAGGAACAAGCGAACAAGAGGGCTGCCGCAGTTATCAGCGAAGCAGAGGAGAAAGCCAAAACAGAAACGGAGATAATAATCACGGAGGCGCAAGAGAAGGCAAATGCGGAAGCAGAGAGAGTCCTTGTTGAGGCCCAAGAGCAGGTAAAAGAAATCAACGAGAAGACAGAAAGAGCCCTCGCTAAGGCAGCTAAGCAGGCAGAGGCGCAGGAGAAGGCAAATGCGGAAGCAGAGAGAGTCCTCGCCGAGGCAGCAGACACCTCCCGTGAAAAAGTATCAACAGCAGAACAGCAGGCTCAGGATATCCTCAAGGTAGCAGGAGAGGAAGCAGAACAAATCAAGGCCAGTGCAGAGGAGGAGGCCCCCAGGATTGTCGCTGAAGCCAGGCAAAAAGCCGAGGAATCGGCAAGAATGATAACAGCGGCCGCGGAAGAGGCAGGACAGAATATGCTCAGCGCAGCGGAAGAGCAGGTAAAAGAAATCACCGAAAAGGCAGAGAGAGAAGCGCTGCCCGCCAAACAAGAAGCTGAGCAGTTGCTGATAAGAAGCAAGAAGATAGCGGAACGCGAGATAAAAGAGAAGTTCCAAAGAGTTCATCAGGAAATGCTTTCAAGATTGGGGCTAGAGTACATCGATGAAACGACAGCTACACTAATGGAGGAGGCAACAACCCCTGAACCGTCTGAACCTGTAGCTACCGCAATTGCGGAGGCAGAGTACAAAACCGATGAACTGCAGGAGCAGCAGCCCGCTATTGAGCAGGAAGAGGTTGAGGCTGAATCTGAGCTCGAAGCCACGGCATATGCGCAAGAGGAAGCGTCAACCGCAGAATCTGAAGGAATACAGCCCGCTATTGAGCAGGAAGAGGCTGAGGCTGAATCTGAACTCGAAGCCACGGCATATGCGCAAGAGGAAGCGTCAACCGCAGAATCTGAAGGAATACAGCCCGCTATTGAGCAGGAAGAGGCTGAGGCTGAACAAGAGAGCCCTCCTCTCTACGAGGGCACTGTAGAACTGAAAATCCCACCCCCAATACCTTTCGACCGAATGTTGCAACTGCACAAGAACTTGAAGCAGATTCCCGAAATAGGCGTAACCAATGTTCAACGTCTCGGCGACAAGGGGCTCACGATGGAACTCCGCCTACAGAGTCCGATCCCGCTTCTCAAGATCATCGGAAACCTACCCGAAGTGGAGAAAGTATTGGACGACGCGCTAAGTGGGGCTGAGGGTACGGCACTCGCCCGACGG
>Ga0209498_1001800_pt1 | contig 13025 bp, 13 predicted proteins | sample WalLakDeSediment_FD_184131 | JGI IMG/M metagenome (GOLD analysis project Ga0209498, IMG submission 184131) | Lake sediment microbial communities from Walker lake, Nevada to study Microbial Dark Matter (Phase II) - Walker Lake 11/02/13 Deep... | ecosystem: Environmental > Aquatic > Freshwater >...
GAAGCGATGCAGGTCGCCGAATCGATAGCGCTCCGGGAACAGGCTCGCCTTGACCTGCAACGAGCGGCGCCACTTTTTCATGAAATAGCGCTCGTAGAGCCGCGGGCCGTGCTCCATCGCATCCAGGGTACTGGCGGGGTCGAGCACCGGACACACCGCCATGACGCGGGCCAGCGGGATGCCGACAGCCTCGGCCCGGGCAGCGACCCGTAGCGCGAAATTCCCGCCCAGCGAAAAGCCGCCGAGCACCAGGGGTATTCCGGGGAACAGCTCGGCGATCCGCGCAACGGCGCCCACCACTTCCGGCAGGCGGTTGGAATGGAACAGGCCCTCGTTGAGATGATGGCTCGGGCCGTGATCGCGCAGGTGCAGGCGGATGACGTCCCAGCCCTCGGCGTGCATTTGGAAGGCGGCGGACAGCAGGTAAGACGAGTCGCCGGCGCCCTCCCAGCCATGGATCAGCACCGCGAGCCCGCGCGCCGGCGCCGCATCCGCGGGCTGCGGCGCATGCCAGCCGTGCAAGCGCACGCCGTCGCCGCAGTCCAGCACCAGGCTGCGGCTGGCGGCGGCCAGCGGCGCGGCCCGCCGGCGCAGCAGGTTGCGGCGTAACGGCGAGCTCGGCAGGATCGACTGCAGGTGCGGGTTGGCGATCAGCCCCGCCGGACTGAAGTCCGCATCGAGCTCAACCGGCACCGCGATCCTCGATGCGGATAGCGCCCGAGCCAGGCAGTTGCTCGACGAAGTCGCGGCCCACCAGTTGCGAGGGCGTCAGGTGGCCGGCCACGGGGCCCGCGCCGAGCACGTGGGCGGCGATGCCCAGGGCCGCGTGGACCGTAACGGCATAGCCATTCGCGACCTTGACGCGGCCGGTGACGACCCGGCCAGCAGCGTTGCCTGCCTCGCCCCAGACGTGGGTGGGCGTGCGCGCGCGCTGTTCCTCGCGCGGCCCGCGCACGGTCTTGCCAATCCGGCCTTTCAGCCACGACTGCACCGGGCGAAGGCCAAGCACCGGCCGGATCCAGTTCATGCGCTTGAGGCGCGCGACGAGCTTCGGCGATGCCGGGATATAAACCTCGATATCGGGGATGCCGGTGGTGTGCCAGGCGGTGGACACGTCTCCCCAGGGAATGGTCATGGCGAGTTTCTCGCCGTCACCAAAATCGATGCGCCGCGTGCGCCAGGCGAGCGGCACGGTTTCCAGGCGACCGTTGCGGCGGATGGTGCCGCCCCGGGCCAGGCCCTCGACGGCGGTGCGCGCGGTACCCGGGCTCATGCCGCCGCGCGAGTCGAAACCGAGCGCGAGGCTGCTGGCGTCCGGTAGCGCCGCCTTGAGCGCGGCGGCAAGGCAATCCGTCGGCACCACGTCGAAGCCCACGCCCGGGCAGAGCAGCACGCCCGCCTGGCGCGCCTGCGCGTCGAGTGCATGCGCCAGCTCGAACACCGCGACCTCGCCGGTGATGTCGAGGTAATGGGCGCCGGCCTCGATGCAGGCCTCCATCATCGGCCGGGCGGTCGCCGAGAACGGTCCGGCGCAATGGAGCACCAGCGCCATCCCGGCGATCCCCGTCCGCACCGCCGCGGGATCCGCGAGGTCGAAGCAGCGGTGCTCGCAGCCCAGCTCCCGCGCCAGCGGGGCGATCTTGTCCTCGCTCCGCCCGGCCAGCACCGGCGCGAGGCCGCGCCGCACCGCTTCGCGCGCAATCAGTTCGCCGGTGTAGCCGTTCGCGCCGTAAATCATCCATGGGCCGCTCATGCGCGTGGCCTCCCTGCCCGGATCTGCGCCGGGCCCTTGCGCGCCTTGGGCGCGAGGAAACCTGCGGCGCTCTTGCGGATCGCGCTGAAGAACAGGTCCGGCGAGAGGCGCTTGAGCAGCAGTACGCCGCGTGCTTGCGCATGGGGGACGATCATGAACTCGCGCTTGCCGACGCCGCGCCGGATGAGGCGCGCAACGTCGTCGGCGTCGAGCGGGGATTTTTCCATCAGCCGCTGCGCCATCTGCCGCGATTCCTCGCTACCGCTGAATTCGTCCAGCAGGTTGGTCTTGAAGAAGGAGGGGCACACCACGCTCACACCGATGCCGTGCGGCGCGAGCTCAACGCGCAGCGTCTCGGACAGGGAGATCACCGCCGCCTTGGAGACGTTATAGGCCGCGACGCCGGGCGGGGACACGAAGCCCGCGGCCGAGGCGATGTTGACCACGTGGCCGGAGCCCGCGCGGATCATGGCCGGGATGAAGGCCCGGCAGACAGTGACGACACCGAACAGGTTCACCTCCATGATGCGGCGCCAGTCCTCACCCGGCGTCTCCACCACCGTGCCCGATCCCGCGATACCGGCGTTGTTCACCAGCAGGTCCAGGCCGTGCCAGCCGCGGCCGATGGCGGTCGCAGCCCCGGCGACCGCAGCCTCGTCCGTGACGTCGCAGGTGAAGGCCAGCGCCTTGCCGCCGGCCGCCTCGATTTCCCCGGCCACCGCAGCCGCGCTGTCGCCGTTCCGGTCGAGGACCGCTACGCGCCAGCCCGCGCGCGCGTAATCCAGCGCCAGCGCGCGCCCGAGGCCGCTGCCGCCGCCGGTAATGACAATCCGTTCTTTTTTCATGATGCGTGGTCTGCCATGCTGTGGGCCGGGAACGACATGATGCACGAGCGCGCGCCGGTTGTTGACACCGCGCGAACGGCAGTCCTAAGGTGCGGGCCCGTCTTGTTCCGCTCAACCGACTGCGAGCCACTCGAATCATGGCGGTGATTTACCTGATCCGGCACGGCCAGGCGTCCTTCGGCGAAGAGGACTACGACCGGCTGTCCGAGCTCGGCCGCCGCCAGGCGGGCCTGCTCGGGGCGCATCTCCGTCGCCATGGCGCAGGCCTCGAGGCGTTGCTCACCGGCGCACTGCGCCGCCAGCAGGACACCGCGGCGGAAATCCTGGCGGCGCTCGGCGATCGGGCGCCGCCACACGCGACCAAGAATGCGTTCAACGAGTACGACCACGCCGCCATCATCCGCGCCTACCTCCCGCTGTTCATGGCGCGGGTAGGGGCGCCGCGCGGTCTTGCGCAAGGCGATGTGTTCCGCGATCCGAAGCTGTTCGAGTTCGCGTTCCGCTTCATGATCAAGGCGTGGATGGACAACCTGCCGCATCGCGGCGAGGAATTCGAGAGCTGGCGGGAGTTCTGCAACCGGGTGAGCGCCGGCCTGGAATATGCGCTTGCAGCGCACGGGCCCAAGGCAAAGGTCGCGATCGTCACTTCCGGCGGCACCATCGCGGCGGCCCTGCGCGCGGTGCTCGGCCTGTCCAACAAGCGTACCTTGTCGATGAACTGGAGCGTCTACAACGCCTCGGTGACGCAGCTCTATTACGGCCGCTCCGCGCGGCACGAGGACGCCCTGCTCATCGGCTTCAACAACGTCGCCCACCTCGAGCATGCCGGCGGGCGGGACCTCATCACTTTCCGGTAGACACCATGAATTTCCAGATCGACGCCGAACTCTCCGACCGCCTCGCGCGGATTCGCAATTTCGTGATCGAGCAGGTCCAGCCGCTCGAGCCGCTGCTGCTGAAGGGCGAGTGGGACGCGCTTTACGCGGCCGTCGAAGCGCGTCGCGACCAGGTCAGGGAGCGCGGCTGGTGGGCGCCGAACCTGCCCCCCGCCGAAGGCGGCTGCGGCGAGGGACTGGTCACGCTCGGCCTGATCTCCGAGGCGCTCGGCCGCAGCCCCCTTGGCCACTTGGTGTTCGGCTGCCAGGCGCCGGACGCCGGCAATGCCGAGTTGCTGGCCTCGCACGGCACGGCGGAGCAGAAGCACAGGTATCTCGAGCCACTGGCGACCGGCGAAGTCCGCAGCTGCTTCCTGATGACGGAGCCTGAATTCGCCGGTTCGAACCCGACCGAGATGGGTACCACGGCGGTGCGCGACGGCGGCGAGTTCGTCCTCAACGGCCACAAGTGGTTCGCCACCGCGGCGGATGGCGCGAATTTCGGCATCTGCATGGCGGTCACCGATCCGGATGCGGACAAGTACCGGCGGGCCAGCATGATCCTGGTGGAAACCGACCGGCCCGGCTTCAGCCTGGTGCGGAACATCCCGGTGATGGGCCACCCGGGCCGCGGTTTCTTCAGCCACGGCGAGGTGCGCCTCGAGAACGTGCGCGTGCCCGTCGCCAACCTGCTCGGCGAGGCGGGTGCGGGCTTCGCGATGGCGCAGGAGCGCCTCGGCCCGGGGCGCATCCACCATTGCATGCGCTGGCTGGGCATCTGCCGGCGGGCGCTGGACGAGATGCTCTCCCACGTCCTGCGCCGCGAGATCAAGCCGGGACTGCCGCTGGCCAAAATGGGCGCCATCCAGGACTGGATCGCGGAATCAGCGGCCGAGGTGGAGGCGGCGCGCGCGCTGGTGCTGATGACCGCCTGGACCATCGAGCAGGAGGGCTTTCGCGCGGCCCGCGAGCGCGTCTCGATGATCAAGTACTACACCGCCAACGTGCTGCAGCGGGTGGTGGACCGCGCCCTGCAGGCGCACGGTGGCCTGGGCGTGACGGACGACCGGATCCTGGCCTTTTTCTTCCGCGAAGAACGCGCGGCGCGCATCTACGACGGGCCGGACGAGGTGCATCGGATGGCGGTCGCGAGGCGCTTGCTGAAGACGGCCGCCGGCCAGTGAGCCCCGGCGCTGCCCAGGAAGAGGCGCGGCCGCCGCGCGCCGGCGAGGAACTGGACGCGGCAACCATCGACCGGTTCCTCGGCCGCGAGCTGCCCGGGTACTCCGGCCCGGCCGAAATCGGGCAGTTTCCCGGCGGAGCCTCCAATCTCACCTACCTGCTGCGCGCCGCGGGCCGCGAGTGGGTGCTCCGTCGTCCGCCGTTCGGCACCAAGGCGCGCAGCGCGCACGACATGGGGCGCGAGTACCGCATCCTGTCGCGCATCCACGAGGTCTTCCCCTACGCGCCGCGCCCGGTGCTGTTCAGCGCCGATCAAGACGTGCTGGGCGAGGAGTTCTACCTCATGGAGCGCCTCCGGGGCTTGATCCTGCGCCGCGACCTGCCCGCCGGGATGGCTCTCTCGGAGGAGCAGGCCGGGCGCCTGTGCCGCAACCTCGTGGACGTGCACGTGGAGCTGCATGCCATCGATCCCGAGGCGGCCGGACTGGGCGAACTGGGTCGGCCGGAAGGCTACGTGGCCCGCCAGGTCGACGGCTGGTCGGACCGCTACCGGGCGGCGCGCACCGTGGACGTGCCCGACAACGAGTCGCTGATGGCCTGGCTGGAGGCGAACCGGCCGGCCGAGGCGGCGCGCGCGGCGATCATTCACAACGACTACAAGTTCGACAACGTCGTGCTGGGCGAGGCGGACGGCGGGCTGCGCATCACCGGCGTACTCGACTGGGAGATGGCCACCCTGGGCGACCCGCTGATGGACCTCGGGGCCTCGCTGGCCTACTGGATCCAGGCGGACGATCCGCCGGAATTGCAGCACATCCGCATGCTGCCTACCCACCTGCCGGGCATGATGCGCCGCGCCGAGCTGGTCGAGTACTATTGCGCGCGCGCCGGCCTCGAGCCGGCGCGCTTCGAGTTCTATTACGTCTACGGCCTGTTCCGCCTCGCCGTGATCGTCCAGCAGATCTACTACCGCTTCGTGCTGGGCCAGACGAAAAATCCGCGTTTCGCGCCCTTCGGCCAGTTCTGCACTGTGCTGTCGCGCGCTGCGGAAGCCGTCGCCGGCGGCGCGGCCCGATTCTGAGAACCCCGCCAAGGAGGCTCCAATGAGCGATTCCCTGTTCAATCTCGACGGCCGCATCGCGCTGGTCACCGGCGCATCCCGCGGCATCGGCGAGGCCACCGCGCACCTGCTGGCCCGCCACGGCGCCCACGTGATCGTCAGCTCGCGCAAGCACGAGAGCGTCGCGGCGGTCGCAGAAGCCATCCGGGCCGCGGGCGGCCAGGCCTCGGCGCTCGCCTGCCATGTCGGCGAGACCGATTCCATCGACGCCGCCTTCGCGCTCATCGAGAAGGAGCGCGGCCGGCTCGACATCCTGGTGAACAACGCGGCCACCAACCCGCACTTCGGTCACATCACCTCGACGCCGGTGTCGATGCTCGAGAAGACTGTCGAGGTGAACGTGCGCGGCTATTTCGTGATGTCGCAGAAGGCGGCGCTGCTGATGAAGGCCCACGGCGGCGGCTCGATCGTGAACATCTCGTCCATCAACGGCACCCGGCCGGGTCCCGGCCAGGGCATCTACTCCGTGACCAAGGCGGCGGTGATCTCCATGACCCAGGCCTTCGCCAAGGAATGTGCCCCTTGGGGGGTGCGCGTCAACGCTGTGCTGCCCGGCCTGACCGACACCCGGTTCGCCGCTGCCCTGATCGAGAACGAGCGCATGCTGAAAATGATCCTGCCGCTGATCCCGATGGGCCGGGTCGCGCGGCCCGAGGAAATCGCGCCCGCCATCCTGTTCTTCGCCTCCGACGCGGCGTCCTACGTCACCGGCGCCTGCCTGCCGGTGGATGGAGGCTTTCTCGCCTGAGCCGGGCGAGCGGTGGCATGGTGACTCGTCCTTGAGCCTGTTGCTCGCCCTCACGCTGGTGTGCGCCGCCAACCTGCCTTTCGGCTATTGGCGCGCCGGCCTTGTCAAGCTGTCGCCGGCGTGGTTCGTGGCGGTGCACGCGCCGGTGCCGCTGGTGTTCCTGATCCGGGAGCTGTTCGACCTGGAATGGCAGTTTGCCACCCTGCCGCTGTTTCTCGGCGCCTACTTCCTGGGCCAGTTCGCCGGCGGCCGCATCCGGCTGCGTTTCGCCGGCCGCACTGGAGGAACGTGAGCGTTGATCTATGCTTTGGACAGGCACCATGCATACGGAGTGGGCGCCATGAACGAAGCATCCCGGCATGCGCACGTGATGGAAAAACTGCGCCAGGAACGCGACGAGCTGCGGCTGCAAATGCACCTGGGCAAGGCCGAGCTGAAGGAAGAATGGGCGACGCTCGAGCACAAGTGGGAGCATCTCGAGGGGCGGATGGCGGGAGTCGCCGGCGAGGCGCGCGAGGCCTCGCGTGAAGTCGGCGCGGCCTTCGGCGTGCTGGCCGACGAGCTGGGCGAGGCCTATCGCCGGATCCGGGCGAAAATGGGCTGACCCGGGCTGCCGGCGCTAGAGCCGCCGGTACTCGACGATATTCAGGCTGCCGCGCAGGTTGCCCCCCTCGAGCTGCTCCAGCCGGACCATCGCCGAATCCATGTCCGGCGCGATCCACAGCCGGTACAGCCGGTCGCGGCGCCGGTTGCGGTACTCGAGCAGCACCGTGTCGACCGCGCCGAGCGGCGTGGACAGCGTCTCCCGCCCGACGACCGCGACGTCAACTTCCTCGATCCGGCCGCGATCATCGACCACCCGGTAGATGTCCTGCAGCGCGTCCTGCGCCTGATCGTTGGACAGCACCAGCCGCAGGCTCAGCAGATCGTAGATGCCCGGCTCCCAGTCGATCGTCTTGTTTTCGCCCTGGTAGTTGATGTGCAGCTGCCCACCGGCGAGGTCGAAACGCATATCGCTGTCGCGCCCGCCCAGGCCGTCACGCCGCCGGTAGGAGATCGGCACGATCCGGCCGTCGCCGTCGAGCATCACCAGGCTGGTCTCGGTCAGTTCCCTGCGGATGAAGCCCAGCATGCCGCGCGGTTCTACCCAGGAGCGGTAGACGTACATGCCGTCGCCCTGCCGTTCCAGCCGCAGGCCGGCACGGACCGGTACGCGGCGCACGCTCGCGTGGTAGATCGCCTCGTGGAGCGGCACGGCCAGCTCCGGGGTACGCGCCGGCGCAGGGTCGCCGGCCGGCGCCGCGCCGGCCGCGAAGAACAGCAGCAGCGCCAGCAAGGCCGCCGGCCAACCATGGACACAAGGCAGGATTCTAGGCACCGGTCGCCTCATCGCGCAGCGCCCGGCGCAGGATCTTGCCCACATTCGTCTTCGGCAGCTCGTCGCGGAACTCCACGTGCTTCGGCACCTTGTAGCCGGTCAGGTTCTCGCGGCACCAGGCAGTCACCTGCGCCGCATCGAGCGCGCTGCCCGCCTTCTTGACGACGAACAGCTTGACGGCCTCCGTCGATTTGGGGTCCGGGACGCCGATACAGGCCGCCTCGATGACCTCGGGATGCATGGTGATCACGTTCTCGATCTCGTTGGGGAACACGTTGAAGCCGGACACCAGGATCATGTCTTTCTTGCGGTCCACGATCCGGAAAAAGCCCTCGGCGTCCATGGTGGCGATATCACCGGTGCGCAGGAAGCCGTCCGGGTACATCACCTGCTCGGTCGCCTCCGGGCGCTGCCAGTAGCCTTTCATCACTTGCGGGCCGCGCACGCACAGCTCGCCGGGCTGGCCCACCGGCAGATCCTCGCCGTCGTCATTGCGGATGGCGACCTCGGTGGAGGGCAGCGGCAGGCCGATGGTGCCGGTGAAAACCGCCGACACGGCCGTCGGCTGCATGCTGACAACCGGCGAGGTCTCGGTCAGGCCGTAACCTTCCTGGACGTACTTGCCGGTGACCTCGTGCCAGCGCTGCGCGACCGCCGCCTGCAACGCCATGCCGCCGGCGCCCGCCCACTTCAGGGGCGAGAAGTCCAGCTTGCCGAAGCCGGGATCCTGCACCAGCGCGTTGTACAGGGTGTTCACCCCCGTGATGATGCTGAACTTGTGCTGCGACAGCTCCTTCACGAAGGCTGGAATGTCGCGCGGGTTGGTGATCAACACGTTCATGCCGCCCACCGACATGAACAACAGGCAATTACAGACCAGGCTGAACACGTGGTAGAGCGGCAGGGCGGTGATGACGACCTCCTGGCCCTCGTCCACCAGCTCGCCGATCCAGGCGTGCATCTGCCGGAGATTGGCCACCATGTTCCGGTGCGTCAGCATCGCGCCCTTCGACACCCCGGTGGTCCCGCCGGTGTACTGCAGGAACGCGAGGTCGTCCTGGCTGACCGTGGCTGGCTCGAAGCCCTGCTGCGCGCCGCGGGCGAGCGCCTCTTCCAGCCGCAGGTGGCCGGGCAGCCGGTAGGCCGGCACCATTTTCTTTACCCGCCGAATGACGAAATTGACGATGTGGCGCTTCGGGAACGGCAGCAGGTCGCCGATGCCGGTCACCACGACATGCTTCACCGGCGTCTCGGCGATCACCTTCTCGAGCGTGGCGGCGAAGTTCTCCAGGATCAGGATGGCCTCGGCGCCCGAGTCCTCCAGCTGGTGTTTCAGCTCCCGCGGCGTGTAGAGCGGGTTCACGTTCACCACCGTCATGCCCGCCCGCAGTACGCCGAACAGCGCCACCGGGTACTGCAGCAGGTTGGGCAGCATGATGGCCACCCGCGCGCCGGGCGCCAGGCCGAGGTCCTTGCGCAGCCATGCCGCGAAGCCGGCCGAGAGGCGATCGAGCTCCGCGTAATTCATGACGCGGTCCATGCAGGAAAACGCGGGGCGATCCGCGAATCTGGCGACGGATTTCTCGAAGATGCTGACCAGCGTGGCGCCATCCTCGAGGTCGATCTCGGCGGGCACTCCAGGCAGGTAACTCTTGATCCAGGGTTTTTCCACGTTCAGTCTCTCCGGCGCACAAGGGGAGCGCGCATTAAATCAGCGCAGGCGCGGCTCAGCTACTTGCGCTGCAGCATAATCCACGTCAACCGCCCCCCGCCGCCAGTTGCTCGAACTGGGCGGCGAGCCGCTCGAGCCGCTCGATTGCACGGGCCCGCTGGTGGGCCTCCAGCCCGTCAAGAAAATCAACCATGAAGCGCGTGGTGTGCGCCGAATTGCGCTCGACCCGCGCCGCATAATCGGGACTCCAGCGCTCCGTGGGACGCACGAAAAGCCGCTCCGCAGCCTCGCGCAGCGCCGCCGGATCGCCGCGATCGGCGAGCGCCGCCTCGAGCTCGTCGACCCACCCTGCGCGGTTCTCGAACGACGCCGCACGCGTCGGCTCGAGCTGCTCCGTCCACCCGCGCATCGCGACCCGCTGGTCCTCGGTCAGGCGCCCGGCCCAGCGCCGCATGAATCGTTCCATGGAACGGGTCCGGCGCTGGTCGTGCCAGGCTTCGGTGCGACGGGCCGCCTCAGCAAATTGTTTTTGCTGCTCTTCCCTTACCGCCGCAAGCAATTCAGCGACCTGGGCATCGTCCAGGCCGGCGCCAAGTTCGACCAGGACCGGCATCCCCGCAGCCGCCAGCGCGTGCCAGAAGGTGCCCAGCTCCATGCCCCGCTCGCGCAATTCCTCCTTGGAGAACGGCGCATCGTCGGCGAGCCTCGCCGCCGCACCCCGCAACCACGCCGCATAGGCGGGCAGCTGTTCGCGGCGATGCCAGTCATGGAGGTCCGTGAGGCCTCGCTCGACCAATGCCCGCTGGGCCGGGTCGAGCTCCACGTAGCCGGCCACCCAGCGGTTCGCCAGGCGGTCGGCGCGATCATAGACAAAGGTCGTGGCACAGCCGCCAATCGCGCCCAGCGCCAGCAGGGCGAGCAGGATCAGCAGGGCGCGGCAGGGGCGTGTAGACAAGACCTGGGGCTCCTTTGGGGCGACCGTCCCGGAAAACGATACAATGCTTTTCGTGAATGGGGCATGTACAGGATGCACCGACCACCTCGAGGGAGTAGCGAATGAGAAAGCGACGGATGCGTGACCGGATCGGGCAACCTGCCACGATTCTCGGCGCCGGCGCGAAGCTGACGGGCATGCTGCAGGGCGAGGGACATTTCCTGATCGCCGGGCAGGTGGTGGGCGATGCCGATATCGAGGGCGCCCTGACCCTCGCTGCCGGCGGCCGCTGGCAGGGCATCATCCGGGCTGATGACGTCATCCTGGCCGGCGAACTGGAGGGCGAGCTGCTGGCGCGCGGGCGAGTGGAAATCACCGCCTCGGCAAGGATCCGCGGCCGGGTCGTGGGCGGCGGAATTTCCATCGCCGAGGGCGCCGTCGTGGAGGCGGACCTGCAGTCCACCGCCGAAACCGAGGTCACGTCATTCGAGGAGCGGCGCACATGAGACGACGCCGCAGATGAGCCCGCTATTCCAGACATGGTCGCTTGCACTGGCGCTGGCCGCGCTGCTCGTGCTGGCGATCGGCCTGGCCTTTGCCCGGCTCGGCGCGCGCCGCATGCGCGCCGCGCAGCAATCGTTGCTGCCTGACCGGGCCCGCCCGACACCTCCGCCGAGCGCCGTGAGCTCGGCGGAAGGAAGCTACCAGTTTCTCGAGCAGGTGCTGGACCGGATCCAGGACGGCGTCATCGTGTGCGATGCCCGCGGCCGCATCATCGAGGCCAACGACGCCGCCGCCCGCCTGCTGCGGGTCAAGATCGAGGAACTGGTCGGCACGGAGCTGCAACGCCTCGCCGAGCCCAGCGTGTTCGACGGCGAGGGGCTGCCGCTGGCCGAAGGCCGCACCCAGCTCAAGGCGCTCAGCCAGGCGCCGGTGCCGGTGGCCTACACGAGCTGTCCGCTCGTGGAGCCCGGCGGCCAGGAGCGCTGGGTGCTGGTGTTCCGCAGCCTGAGCGACGCGGAGCGCAACCAGAAGCGCATCCGCTACCTCGCGCTTTATGACGCGCTGACGCGCGTGCCCAACCGCATGGAGCTTCAGCATCGCCTGCAGCAGGTGATCGCCCGGGCGCGCCGCTCGAACCTCCGCGCCGCCATGCTCTACATCGACCTGGACGGCTTCAAGGACGTCAACGACCGCCTCGGCCACCCCATCGGCGACCGCGCACTGGAGATCGTATCGCGCCGGCTGGTCGATGCCATGGAGCCCGGCACGCTGGTGGGCCGGCTCGGCGGCGACGAGTTCGCGCTGGTGCTGGAGAGCCTGCCCGGCGACAGCGACCCGCGGCCAATGATCGCGACGACCATGCGCATGCTCCTCGATGAGCTGGCGCAGAAAATCCACGTGGAGGGCCACGAGCTCGTGCTTACCGCCAGTATCGGCGTGGCGCTGATCCCGGACGATGCCGACAACGTCATCGACGCCATCCGCAACGCCGATGCCGCCATGTATCACGCCAAGCAGAATGGCGGGAATACCTACGGCTTCTATGCGCCGGACATGAATGCCGACGCCGTCGACCGCCTGCTGCTGAAGAACGAGCTGCGCAGCGCCATCGGCCGGAACGAGTTCGAGCTGCTCTACCAGCCCAAGATCGACCTGCGCGACGGGCAGATCGCCGGCTGCGAGGCGCTGTTGCGCTGGCGGCATACCCGGCGCGGCGATGTGCCGCCCAAGGTGTTCATTCCGCTGGCCGAAGAAAACACCATGATCTTCGAGATCGGCGAATGGGTGCTGGACCGGGTGTGTGCCGATTTCATCGAGTGGCAGAAATCCGTGCCGTGGCCCGGTCGGGTCGCCGTCAATCTCTCGCTCAAGCAGCTGCGCCAGCAGAACTTTGTCGCCGGCATCGAGCAGGTCTTCCGCCGGCACGAGCTGACACCTTCCTGCGTCGAGCTCGAAATCACCGAGTCCACGCTCGTGGATCACGGCGAACAGACGCTGCGCATGCTCGACGGCCTTTACGGGCTCGGACTGCACCTGTCGATCGATGACTTCGGCACAGGCTACTCCTCGCTGTCGAGCCTGCAGCACTTCCCCATCGGCACCCTCAAGATCGACCAGAGCTTCGTTCGCGACGCCGGCACGGGGAGCAGCGGCGCAGCGATCGTCGGCGCCATCGTTGGGCTGGGACGCAGCCTCGGGATGGACGTGGTGGCCGAGGGGATCGAGACCGAGGAACAACTCGACCTGCTGCAAAAACTCGGTTGCACTTTTGGCCAGGGCCACCTGTTCGGCGAGCCGGTGACCGCACCGCGTTACCTCGAAATGCTGGTTGCCCAACAGCACGGTCGGCGGATCAACGTGGCGTTGTTCAACCGGGGCTGACCACGAACCCGGGCCGCGGGTCGGCCTCAGGTCGGCCGCGGACGTGGGCCATCACGGGCCCCCTTCACTTAGAAATCTTTATGCGCTCAGGGGGCCCGTGATGCCCCACGCCCGCTACCCCGTCGATGGGGCC
>Ga0209498_1001801_pt1 | contig 13022 bp, 5 predicted proteins | sample WalLakDeSediment_FD_184131 | JGI IMG/M metagenome (GOLD analysis project Ga0209498, IMG submission 184131) | Lake sediment microbial communities from Walker lake, Nevada to study Microbial Dark Matter (Phase II) - Walker Lake 11/02/13 Deep... | ecosystem: Environmental > Aquatic > Freshwater >...
CGCGCTGACGTTCTGGCGACTGGACGGTGAAGCGATCGAAGCCTGGGAACCCGGCGCCTGACCGAGGCCCGCCGGCGGGTCCGTCGGCGTGCGCCGACGGTCGGTCTGCGTGCGGGTGGTCGCCTGCCGGGTCGTCTCACATCATCGCGCGCGGTGGGGCCACCGCGCGCGACGGAGGTGGTGCCGGCCACGCGGGCCAGCCATCAAGGGATGAAATGCGGCGCGGCGCGCGAGAACCGCCGCGTCGCGCAAGGGAGCTCACGCACCATGACCCTCACCTCCACCGCGAGGTTAGGTGAGCATCCGTAGAACCAGCGTGAAGCGAACGTGACAGGGGCGCGCGGCCGCGGGGGGCTTCAGCCCGGCGGCGAGAGCCAGGCCTCCACCTCGTCGAGCACGTCCACCGGCGTCGTCGCGGCGGGTACCGCGGCGCGCTCCGGCGCTGCCGCACCCGTCTCGAGTCCCAGCGCAGCCCGCACCGGCTCGAGGTTGGCCCGCGCCTCGGCCTCCAGCACCGGATGCCGCCAGGCGGCGTCGGCCATGCGCGCAGCGAACGCGGTCTGGCCGCGGGCCAGCGCGACGGTCGCGGCGGTCACGGCGATCCACGCGACCAGACGGGGGACGTCCCATGGGCGGGCCAAGCGGACCGCGTCGCGCAGGTGGTCGAGCCCGAGCTCCGGTTCGCCGAGCCGCGCGTGCGACATGGCGACCTGGAGGTGCGCGAGCATGCGGTAGATGGTCCGCCCCCCCATGGTCTCGGGATGCCGCAGCAGGCACTCGGCGGCCTCGAGCGTCTCGGCCGGCGACCCGAAGCGCGCGTGATGGGCGACGCGGAGCACGAGCTCCAGGTAGGGCGCGTCGGCTTCTTGGGCCACGGCGCGGGTGAAGGCCTCGAACGTGCGGGCCGCCTCGTCGCGGTCACCCGCTACCCGGGCGACGGCCGCCTGGACCACCAGCAGCATCGGGGTCCACGCCGCGTGGTCCGGGCCGCCGCTCCGCACCAGCAGCTCGCGCGCCTGCCTCACGTGATCGTGGGCGGCCGCGAGATCCCCGGTGAACGCGTCGTGGCCCGCCATGAACAGCAACGCGCGGGCCATGCCCTCGAGATCGCCGAGCTGCTCGCTGCGTCGCAGCGCCTCCGTCAGGAGGCGCTGCGCATGATCCAGCTGGCCCGCCATGACCGACAGCTCGCCCTGGATCCGCAGCAGCGCCGCGATCTCGATCTCGTCGCCCGCACGCTCGAACGCCGCGCGCGCCTCGCGGACGTGGACCTCGCGCTCGGCCGAGAAGTTCCCGCGCGCCAACCTGGCGTGCGCCAGGCCGATCGCCAGGTCGTCGCCGCGCGCTGCTGCGAGCGTCAGCGCGCGGGCCGCGTTCGCCTTCTGCGCCCAGGGCGTGGGGCCCAACAGCGGCCACAGCCGGGCGAGCGCGACGTCCCGCGCTGGACCGCTCGCCGCGGCGATGAGCCGGTCGACCGCGTCCTGCCGGAGCTCCATCGCCTGCCGCCAGCGCATCCGCTGCTCGAGGGCACGCATCAGCCCCACGGCCATCTCGGCCACCGTCTCCCAATCCTTTGCGACGCAGGCCCAGCGCCAGACGCCAACCGCCTGGTCGAGATCGTCCGGGTGCACGTCCACCAACCGCCCGCTGCGCGGGTCGACCTGCCGCGCGATGCGTGTGCGCCACACGGCCCGCGCGGCGCGCCAGGCGTCGTCGACCTGGCCGCCTGCCTCGGCCTGCTCACGGCCGAAGCGCGCGAGCAGCGCGTGGAACTCCAGACGCGCACCGCGATGCCGCAGGATCGCCCGATCGACCAGCCGTCGCAGGGCCTGCCAGCCGCCGCCTCCGACCTCGGCGGCGACCGCGCTCTCCAAGCTGCCCGGCATGACGGCCAAGCGCATCCAGGCGACACGATCCGCGTCGGTGAGGTTCTGCCATGTCTCCTCGATCACCGCGCGAACGTCCCGCTGGCGCTGGGAGCGATCGACGTCGTCGCTGCTCAGCGGCGTCCACGAGGTTCGCAGCTGGTCCGCGAGGAGATCCAGGCCGAGAACGTCGACCCACGACGCCGCCAGCTCGATCGCCAGTGGATGCCCGCCCAACGTCTCGACGACCCGCTCGACGCGCTCGAGAACGAACCGACGGACGGTCGCGAGCGGGAGGCGCCCGGCGGCTGCGCGCAGGAAGAGCTGCGCCGCCGGGCTCACCACCGGTGGACCGGCCGCGGTTCCCCCCGATCCGCTGGCGCCCGTCGCCAACGGATCGACCTCGAAGACGACCTCCGCCGAGTGGTGCAGCCGAACGCGCGACGTGACCAGCAGGCGGAGCTCGCGCGCACCGTGCAGCAGCGCGTCAACGAACGGCAGCTGCTCGATGAAGGCCTCGAAGCCGTCCAGGACCACCAGCATGCGGCGCGCCTCCAGCGCGCGCACGATGTGCCCGCCGATCGGCCCACGCCGCGCGACGCGCAGGCCCGCAGCATGCGCCAGGGCCAGCGCCACGGCGTCGGGTCCCTCCGCACCCTCGAGCGGCACGAAGACGGCCCCGTCCGAGAACGCCGCCTCGAGCTCGACCGCCAGCGCCGATGCGAGCGCCGACTTGCCGATGCCACCCGGCCCCAACAGCGTGATCAACCTCGACTCGCGCTCCCGCAGGCGCTCGACGAGGTCCGACAAAGCCCCGTCGCGCCCGATGAGCCCGCGCCGCTCGCCGACGGCACGCGGGCGCACCGCATCGATCCGGTGCGACCCCGCCACCGCCCACTCGTCCCGCGTGGGCTCGGCGAGGCGGTCGAACAGTGCCTGCGTCGCCGCCTCCGGCTCGACGCCGCACTCGTCCCACAGCAGCGAGGTCAGATCCTGGAAGCGCCGCGCGGCGCCGCGCGCATCGCCATCCGCCAACGCGGCCTGCATCGCCTCGCGCACCGCCTGCTCGTCGAGCGGATCCGCCCGGACGAGCAGGTCGGCGTACGCCAGCGCGTCGCCGTGGCGCCCCTTGGTGTTCGCCTCCGCCATCAACGCGCGGCACGCCCGCCGCCAGTCCTCCGCCACAGCGACCCGCGCGCTCGCCAACCACGCGCCGAACTCGTCCGCGTCGTCGATCTCGAACCCCTCGAGCAGCGTTCCCTGGTGCGCCGCGAGGGCATCGACCCAGCGCCGCTCGGCGACCGCCCGCCTGAAGCCGGCGACGTCGCAGTCGCCCTCCAGCCACACGCCCGCCCGATCCCGCCCCAGCAGGTCGCCCAAGGGGCCGGTGGCCAGCCGGCGAAGGGCCTGGCGCAGGCTCGCGTGCGCGTGCCCGCCGTCGAGGCCCGGCCACAGCAGCTCTGCCAGCTCGGCGCGGCGCACGAAGCCACCGCTCGCCGCGACGTACGCCAGAGCGGCATGCGGCTTCGACGGTCCCAACGGCAGCCACGCACCCCCGACGCGCGCCACTGGGGTACCCAGCAGACGAACGCCAACGTCCATGATCACGCCAGTGTACGCGATGCCGGTTGCTTAGGGGGCGAAAGCGACCGAGACTTCGACCCACCGCGCTGTGCGACCGACCCGCGCCTCGGAAACCTGGAACGGCTCGCGTGTCACGCCGGGGCCGTGAGAGCGCGAACACTCGCCAAGAGCGCATCGGCGAAGTCCAACTCAAGGGGCCGACGTCCACGACCCGTCGGCCTACCATGGGGCATGACCCGCGCGTCAGCTGCGGTGGACCGAATGCGAGCGCCGGGCACTTTCGCCCGCGCTGGTCTTCGTCTCGTCGCCCTCGCGTTGGCCCTGGTGTGCCCACCACCTGCGGCGGCCGCCGCGCCGCCCCCCGAGGTCGTCGTGGTCCTGGGCGGCGGCGTGAGTTTCGGCCTCGCCCACCTGGGCGTCCTCGCCGTTCTGCGCGACGCCGGCGTGCCGATCGACCGGATCGTCGGCTCGTCGAGCGGCGCGCTGGTGGGTGGCCTGTACGCCGCCGGATTCGGCGTCGACACGCTGCTCGAGGTGTTCCAAGAGCTCGAGATGCGCGACCTTCTCGCGTGGCAGCTGCCACCGCGCGATGGGCTGTTCGACACCGCACCCCTCGCCCTCCTGGTCGATGCCCTGGTTGAGGGTCGGGCAGCGGACGATACGCTCGTGCCGTTCACGGCGGTGGCCGTCGATCCGGCCGTCGGTCGCGCGGTGGCGGCACCGGCGGGCAGCCTGGCGGACGCCATAGGCGCCTCCGTTGCGCTCCCGTTCCTCTTCACGCCGCACGAGTCGACAGGGCGTCGCCTGATCGACGGCGGGCTCCTCGAGACCCTGCCGGTCGCGTTCGCCTTCCCCGGCGAGAGCGGGCCGGGTGCGCCGCCAGGAGCTCCGCGCGACACGTTCGTGATCGCCGTCGACGTAGCGCCGCAGCTCGGGACCGAACCGAGCGATCTGGCAGCTACCGCGGCTCTGCTGTACCGGTCCTTCGATCGGAGCCGGCGCGACCTGGCCGACGTTCTCGTGGTGCCGGACGTCGGCGACGCCGACTACTGGAGCCTGGCGCCCGCGGCGTTCGCCCGCGCCGGTGAAGAAGCGGCCCGCACGACCCTGCCCGCGCTCCTGAGTGAGCTGGTCGAACGCGGCGTTCCCCTGCAACGACCCGGCGACCCCCACGCCGACCACCCGCTCAACGCGGCATGGCGGGACCGCTTGGCCGCGGCCCGACGGGCGATCGACGCGCGGCCGCGTCCCTGGCATGTCGGCCTCGACGTCGGCCTCGATGGCCTGGGGCCCGCTGCCATCTCCGCGGAGGCGTCGTCCGAGGCCCGGCTGCACGTCGGCGTCACCCTCGGGGGCGTCGCCCTAGGCGGCGCGGCCGTGGGGGATCCTGCCCCAGCGCGTGGCGCCCTCGGCGGCGGCGCGCTGGGGACGGCCGAGTTTGGCCTCGGCTACGGCTTCGGGCTGCTCGGCTCCGCGGACGCCGTAAGGCTCCGCACCGGCGTTCGGTCCGGCTCCGCGCTGGCGTTCACGCTCGTCGCAGACCTCGCCCGCGACGGGACGTGGGCGGTGCGCGTCGGCACGCTGGTCGCACCCCTTCCCGGTCTCGCGGTCGACGTCGGTGTCCGATGGCCCGACCCCGCGCTCGACGCCGCCTTGGACTGGCGTCGGACGGGCGCATCGCTGACGGCAGCCGGCGCCGTCGGCCTGGCCTACCCGTGGCGACGCGTCCACGCGGACGCGCGGGCGTCCATCGCGCCTGGAGCCGATCCGGAGCAGGACTGGATCCTTCGGACGCGCCTGTTCGCCGGTCGTTCGTTTGGAGCGCACGAGGCGCAGCAGTTCTCCGTGGGGCCAGCGATCGGCGTACGCGGCATCCCCGCGAACACCTGGATCACGCCGAGCGTCGCGGTCCTCTCCATCGAGATCGCCCACCCGCTCCGCGCACCCTGGTCTCCGTTCGGCGGCGCCGAGGTCCGCCACGAGGCCTGGTTGTTCCTCGACGCGGCATGGTTCGAGCACACCGATGAACCCGGTTACGCCTGGTCCGTGGGCGGAGGGACCTGCGTCGATCTCTCGCTCCTGGGGTTGCTCAACACCCACGCGGCGATCGACCTCGGGGTGGCGCCCGCATCCGGGAGCTGGCACGTGGGCGTGCGCCTGGCACCCGTGTGGCCACGGCCGCTGCGCAGCGGCCCGTGACCGGCAGGCGGCCGCTGGCATGCGCGACCGCGTCGGGTCCGTCCAAGAGGTCAGTCACCAGCGCCTCGGTCTCCACACGGAGCGGGTACGGGGGTGCCGTCGAGCGGCCCACGTCAGGCGCAGAGCTTCTTGACCTCGGCCAACGTCGCCCCGTCGCTGGCCAGCTCACCCCCGGGGACCGGCACCTCCGTCGCCTCCAACCCTAGGAGACACCGCGCGTCCGCCCACACGTCCGCCTCGAGCGCCGGATGGCCCCAGGCCAGCTCGCCCAAGCGCCGTGCAGCATCTGCGTCACCCCGCGCGGCCGCGAGCTCGCCCGCCGCGAGCGCCGCGCGCGCGACGAAGCGGGGCGCGTCGAGCACCCGCGCCGCGTTCGCGAGGGCCGCGACGTCCGCCGCGGCCTGCTCCACCGCACCGAGTCGGGTGTATGCCTGCGCGCGCAGGGCGAAGAGCAGCGCCGTCATGGGGATGACGACGTGCGGGGCGCCGACAGCCTCCAGCGCCTGGTGCGCCTGATCGACCACCTCGGTCGGCGTCCCGAAGTGGGCGAGGAAGGAGCAGCGCAGGCACGCGGCAATGCCGTGGCCGATGCCGAACCGTGCCACCAAGCGGTCGAGCTCCGCGACGCGCTCCTCCGCGACCGCGCGCGGCTCCGCCACGATGGCGTACCAGGCCTCCAAGGACTCGGCGCCAGACCTCGCGCCGATGCGCAAGGCATGCGAGCGGGCGGCGTCGAGGTGACGGCGGGCACCGTCGAAGTCGAACCGGATCAGCGGCGTCACGGCCATCGCGAGCTGCACCGCCGCAGCGCCGACGAGGTCGCCGAGTTCCTGCGCGAGTTCGCCCGCCGGCGCGAGCAGCGCCTCCGCCTCCGCGCCGCGACCGATGAACGCGAGGCGCAACGCGCGCGTCTCGAGCAGCGCCAAGAGACCGACGCGGTCGCCGGCCCGCTCGAAGGCCGCGCGCGCCGTCGCCTGGCGCGCCTCGGCGCGCGCCGTCGGATCGAGCTCCAGCAGGGCGCAGGCGGCCAACGCCAGGGCCCGGTCGTCGCCCAGGCGCCGCGCCAGCGCCCACGCGCGGGCGGCGTTGCGGGCGCGGTTGCGGACGTCGCCCGGGGCGAAGGTGAGCAGGCGTGCGAGCGCGAGCAGGCGCGCGCGCTCGCGGGCGAGGTCGCGGTCTCGCCCGGTGGGGCGCCCAGCTGCCCGCAACGCGACGACCGCTTCCTGGGCGGCGGAGGCGACCTCGGCCGGCCTCCAGTCGCGCTCGAGCGCCCGGAACAGCCCGATCGCCATGTCGGCGAGCGCATCCCAAGCGCCGCGCGCCAGCCCCCAGCGCCAGGCGCCCAGCGCCTGCTCGAGGTCGTGGGGGTGCAGGAGCACCTGCCGGCCGGTCCGCGCGTCGACCTCGCGCGCCACGCGGGTCCGCCACACGCCCAGCGCGGTGGACCAGGCCGCATCCGCGATGCCTGCATCCTGCTCGGCCCGCTCGCGACCGAAGCGGGCGAGTAGGGCGTGCAACGCGAGGCGGTCGCCACGCTGCCACAGCACGCCGCGGTCGAGCAGGTGCCGTAGCCCACGCCAGCCGGTGCCCGCCACCTCCGCGGCCACGGCGCGGTCGAGGGTGCCGGGCAGGACGGCGAGCCTCGCCCAGGCGGCGCAGTCCTCCGACGACATCATGCGCCAGGTCTCCTCGATGACGGCGTGCACGTCGCGTCGGCGCGGTGAACGGTCCAGCTCGTCGCTGTGCAGCGGCGCCCACGACGTCCGCAACTGCGTCTCCAACCCGTCCAGGCCGAGGACGTCGAGGGACATCGCCGCCAGTTCCAGCGCCAGCGGGTGCCCGCCCAACTGCTCGGCCACGCGCTCGATCGCATCGGCGTCGAGGGCACGGGCAGCCGCGGGCGCGAGCCGCCACGCGGCGGCCCGCCGGAAGAGCCGGGCGGCCGGGCTGGGCGGACTCCCGCCGGTCGCTAGCGGCCCGACCTCGACCACCACCTCGGTCGATAGCTGCAGCCTGCGGCGGGACGTCACCAGCAGGCGCGGACCGACGGTTCCCCGTACCAACGCGTCGACGGTGGCCGCCTGCTCCTGGAGGCGCTCGAACCCGTCGAACAGCAGCAGCAGCCTGCGTCCGTCGAGCGCATCGACGAGCTGCGGTAGCGCAGGCCGGTCAGCTCGCAGGCCCACCCCGGCGGCACGCGCAGCCGACCTCGCCACGGCGTCGGGTCCCGCCCGGTCCTCGAGCGCTGCGATGAACACGCCGTCCGGGAAGGCGGGGATCAGCTCGGCGAGCGCGGCGGCGGCGAGGGTGGTCTTGCCGATGCCCCCGGGGCCCAGCAGGGTGACGAGCCGCACGTCAGGATCGCCCATCTGCTCGACCAGTCGGGCGATCTCGGCGTCGCGTCCGACCACGGCAGCCCGGTGACCGACCCTGGGTGCCAGCGAAGCCAGCACGGATGGCGCGTCCAACGGCGCCGCCGGCGTCGAGGCCACCGCTGGCGACGGCCCTGGCCGGGCGTCCAACGAGGCGTGCGGCCGGGCGTCAGACGCGTCCGGAGGCGCGGCGGCCCAGCGCGACAGCTGCATCCGCAACGCCACGGTCGCCGGCTCGGGCGCCATCCCGAGCTCCTCGTGCAGACGCCGAGAGAACGCGTCGAAGCGCGTGGTCGCCCCGCGCCGGTCACCCTGGGCGGCCGCGGAGCGCATGGCGTCCCGGACGGCCGACTCGTCGAGCGGGTCGGCCCGCAGTAGCTCGTCCGCGAACGCCAGTGCCTCGTCGTGCCGACCGGCGGCGGCGGCCTCGCGAGACGACGCTCGGCACGCCCGCCGCCACGTCTCTGCCAGGGCCGTGCGCTCGACCTCCAACCATGCCGAGAACTCGTCCGCGTCGTCGATCTCGAAACCTTCGAGCAGCGGGCCCCGATGGAGCGCGAGGGCGTCGGTCCAGCGCCGCTCGGAAGCCGCGCGCCTGAACTCGGGCACGTCGCTGCCGCTCGACACCCACACTGCGCCGCGGTCTCGGTCGAGCAGCTGGCCGAACGGCCCGCGCGACAGCGACCGCAGCGCCTGGCGCAGGTCGCCCTGAGCGTGCTCGGCGTCGGCATCGGACCACAGCAGCGCCGCCGCCTCGGCACGGCGCACGCGAACGCCCCGGTACGCGAGATACGCCAGGAGCGCGTTGGGCTTGGTCGGTCGCAACGGCACCCAGGCGTCGGCGACGCGCACCGCGGGCGGCCCGAGCAGACGCACGCCCACGTCCATGGTCGCCTACAGGGTACGCCGTCGCCACACCGTCGTCGCCACACTGCCATCGCCACGGCGTCCGCGCCGACAAGGGTCCGCGCGCGGTGAGGCCACCGCGCGCGGATGCCCTACGCGAAGATCCGTTTACGGAGTCAGGTACGGCTGGCCGCGGCACGGGATGCGCACGACCTGCGCGCATGGGGCTGTCGCCTCGGCCTGGGGCGCCGCGGCGCGCGCGCCGACCTGAAGGCCGGCGCGCGCGGACGAGGGTTCGATCGCGCTCAGCGTATGACGCCGAACGCCCGGGGCACCACCTCGACGAACCAGGGGAAGTAGGTGACCAGGATCAGCGCCAGCAGCATCGGTGGCCACAGGTAGACCATGGCGCGACTCGCCCGCTCGATGCGGATCTTGCCGATGGCGCACCCCACGAACAGCGCGGTGCCCACGGGCGGGGTGGTGAGGCCGAGGCCGAGGTTCATCAGCAGGACGATGCCGAAGTGCACCGCGCTCATGTTGATCGGGTCGGCGGTGACGATCGGCAGCAGGATCGGCGTGAGGATGAGGATCAGGGGAGCCATGTCCATGATCGCGCCCAGGAGGAGCAGCAAGACGTTGATGAGGGCGAGCAGGACGATGGGATTGTCGCTGAAGCCGAGGATGGCGTTGGCCAGGATCGCCGGGATGCGCAGGTAGGCCATCAGCCACGCGAAGGCGCTCGCGGTGGCGATCAGGAAGATGACGATCGAGATCGTCTTCACCGCCTGCTGGGTCACCCGCCATAGCTTGCGGAAGCCCATCTCGCGGTAGATCAGGGTCGAGACCAGGAAGGCGACGACGGCCCCGATGGCGGCCGCCTCGGTGGCCGTGAACCAGCCGAAGGCGATGCCACCGACGATGATCAGACCCACCAGCAGGCCAGGGATGGCTACGAGGGAGACGCGCACCGACTCGCGCCACGGGGGCCGGCTGTCCGAAGGGTAGCCGCGCCGCAGGGCCAGCGCGTAGCTCGCCAGCATCAGAAACACGCCGATCATGAGGCCCGGCAGGTAGCCGGCGAGGAACAGCGCGCTGATCGACACCCCGCCGGCGGCGAGGCTGAAGATGACGGCGTTGTGCGACGGTGGGATGATGATGCCCTGCACCGAGCTGGCGACCGTGACCCCGACGCTGAAGTCGGCGTCGTAGCCCTTCTTCTTCATCATCGGGATCAGGATGCTGCCGTTGGAGCTGACGTCGGCGACCGCAGAGCCGGAGGCACCACCGAAGAGCATCGAGGCGACGACGTTGACGTGCGCCAGCCCGCCGCGGATGGGGCCCACCAGGACGCGCGAGAACTCGACGAGGCGGGTGGCGATGCCGCCCTCGGCCATGATCAGGCCGGCAAGGATGAAGAACGGGATCGCCAACAGGGGCGTCGAACTGACACCGTTGGCCATGCGCTGGGCCACGATCAGCGGCGGCAGTGAACGCATGCCGGGCTCGACCAGGTGGAGCGTGGTCACGGTCACGAGGCTGGCGATGCCCAGCGCCACCGCGATCGGCACCCCGAGGAGCATGAGTGCGGCGACCCCGCCGAGCAGGACCCCCACCGGGCCGAACAGCACGTCCGGACCGAACAGGAAGAATCCGCCGCCGCCCAAGCCGAGGAGGATGACGGCGAGGGCGATGCGCACCGTCCAGTTACCGCGAACGTGCACGCTCTCGATCACCTCGTCGAGTTCCGGGTGCGGCAGCCGGAAGACGTTGCGCAGCGAGTACAGGGCCATCAGCGCGCCACCGAACGGCAGGCCGAGGTACATCCAGCCGACGGGAAACTGGGTGGCGGCGAAAGTCTGCGTCATCGTTCGCTGGCTCAGCTCCCAGCCATACACCACCAGGTAGCCGCCGAAGCCGGCGAACCCCAGCCACACGAAACGCTCCAGCCACCGCTGCACACGCTTGGGCAGCTGCCGCGTCACGATGTCGACCGACAGATGCTCGCCCGCGCGCACGGCCAGGCCGGAGCCGAGCATCGCGAGCCACACCATGAAGATGAGGCTGACCTCCTCCGTCCAGCGCGGCACGCGCAGGTCGGGGATGTAGCGCGCCGTCACCTGCCAAGAGATCGTCAGGACGATGGCGAGCAGCAGCACCGCGCTGACCACGCGGACGACGGTCGTCAGCCCGCCCTCGAGGCGGTCCCACCAGGGGAGGCGTTCGGCGGTGCCCGGCGCGACCGGGGGATGTGCCGGCTGCGGAACGGGGGCCCCAACCGGGGCCCCCTGTTCACGCGGCGTGTGGAGTTCGGGACGGCGCTCGTCCATCGTGGCCTCCCGGCGCGCGCCTTACGGGGTGTCGAGGATGCGCTGCAGCAGGTCGCCGAAGATCGGCCCGTACTTCGCGTACACGGGCGCCATCGCGGCCTGGAACTCGGCCAGGTCGACGGTGATGATCTCGGAGCCGGCCTCGATGACCGCGTCCTTGCTGACGTCGACCAGGGCCGCCCAGGCGGCCGCCTGCACCGGGACGCTGGCCAGGGCCGCCTGCCGCACGAGCGCCTGATCGGCAGCGCTGAGGCCATCGAAGATGGAGGCGCTGATCATGACGATCTCGGGCACGCGGGCGTGGGCGTTCTCGGTGAAGTAGGGCGCGACCTCGTAGTGGCGGACGCCGCTCGGGCCGTAGCTCGGGTAGTTGTTCTCCGCGCCGTCGATCACGCCGGTCTGCAGCGAGCTGTACACCTCACCGAAGGCGAGCGGCACGGCGTCGGCGCCGAGCGCCTCCATCATGTCGAGCACGACCTGGCTCTGCTGGGTGCGGATGCGCAGGCCACGCAGGTCGGCGACGCTGCGGATGGGGGTGTTGGCGGTGTAGAAGTTGCGGCTGCCGGAGTCGTAGTACGCCAGGCCGACCATGTCGGCGGCGCGCAGGCCCTCGAGCAGTTCGAAGCCGATCGGCCCCTGCACGACGCGCCAGAAGTGCTCCTCGGAGCGGAAGATGAAGGGCAGGCTGTAGACCCCCATCGGCGCATAGAACTCGCCCACGGGGCTGGTGCTGGTGCGGACGATGTCGATGACGCCGAGTTGGACCTGCTCGATGGTGGAGCGCTCGTCGCCGAGCTGACCGCCCGGGAAGACTTCCATGCGGATGCGGCCGCCAGAGAGCGCTTCGAGGGTCTCGGCCATGTGGTTGAGGCCGAGCACGGTGGGGTACGTGGGCGGCTGGTTGTCGGCGGCCCGCAGGACGATCTGCTGCGCGAGGGCGCCGGCCACCAGGGCCAGGACGAGCGTGAAGGCGAGGACCCGGAACGTGCGCATGCGTGCTCCCTTCCCGGGATCCGCCTTCGGCGGGTCCCGGCCCCGTCGCGCCGGCGTTGCCATTCCGGTATCGATACCGTTAGCGGTAACGCAAGGGCGGCCCGACGGGCATGTGCCCCGAAGGTAGCACGGAGCGTCGGCGCTGTCAACGACGCTCACGTTATTACGTGACAGACGCTGTTTCTGCTCAAACAACAACGATCCACGACGCCTTGACGGCGCCGGGTCAACCCGCCTATACTCGACCATCGGACGGGCTGTTAGCGCTCACGGGAGCGGTCACGGGCAGCCGCGCCGTAGCCCGCGGGCATCAGCCCCCAACGAGGAGCCGCCGTGTCGAACCGCGTCACCATCGCCGACGTCGCCCGCCTGTCGGGTGTGTCGACCATGACCGTGTCGCGGGTGATCAACGGCAAGGGCGACGTCAAGCCGAGCACCCGCGAGCGGGTCGAGCGCGCGATCGCCCAACTCGAGTACCGACCGAGCCAGGCCGCCCGCAGCCTCACCACCCGGCGCAGCCACACGATCGGTCTGCTGGTTCCGGACATCACCAACCCCTTCTTCCCGGCGATCGTCCGCGGCGCCGAGGACGTCGCCTGGTCAGAGGGCTACGCCGTGTCGCTCACCAACACCGTCGAGGACCTCTCGCGCGAACGCGCGGCCTTCGAGCACTTCGAGGCCCACCGCGTCGACGGGCTGATCGTGTGCAGCGCCCGGCTCCCCGACCGCGACCTGGCGCAGCTCGTGCAGCGGCACCCGGCCTGCGTCCTGCTCAACCGCAGCGCGCCGCTCGAGGGGATCGCGTCGAGCCTCGAGGTCGACGACGTCCGCGG
>Ga0209498_1001802_pt1 | contig 13021 bp, 8 predicted proteins | sample WalLakDeSediment_FD_184131 | JGI IMG/M metagenome (GOLD analysis project Ga0209498, IMG submission 184131) | Lake sediment microbial communities from Walker lake, Nevada to study Microbial Dark Matter (Phase II) - Walker Lake 11/02/13 Deep... | ecosystem: Environmental > Aquatic > Freshwater >...
GTCACAGTGTCTGGTAGTTCGGTCCGCTGCCGCCCTCGGGCGTGACCCAGTCGATGATCTGGTAAGGGTCCTTGATGTCGCAGGCCTTGCAGTGGACGCAGTTGGACGCGTTGATCTGCAGCCGCCGGCCGCCCGCGCCGTCGTCCACCATCTCGTAGACACCGACCGGGCAGAAGCGGGTGCAGGGATTGCCGAATTCTTCCGCGCAGCGCGTGGCGCAGATCGAGGTGTCCGCGACGCGCAGGTGCACCGGCTGGCTTTCCTCGTGCGCGGTGTTCGCGAAGTAGACGCTGGCGAGGCGATCACGCGGCGGCAGGCTGCGCTCCGCGTGCCAGTCAGCGGCCATCGCGGCCTGCTCGCCGTGCGCCTGGGCGCTCGCCCGCGTCTCGAGGCTGTCCCAGTCGGCGTGTGTCTTCAGCGTCCATGGGCCGCGCCCGCCGAGCACGGTCTCGAGGGCGCCGTTCGCCATCCCGACCCACAACCCGCGGTGAAAGCCGGGCCGGATATTGCGCACCTTGTGCAGCTCGCGGCCCGCCGGCGAAGCGCGGAAGGCCGCGTCGTAGCCGTCCGGCGAGCCCGTGCTCGCGAGGTGCTCGGCGGCCAGCATCCCGGCGCGCAGCGCCTGGTGCACGCCCTTGATCTTCGGCACGTTCAGCGTGCCCGCCGCGTCGCCGATCAAGAGCGCGCCGGGCATGTCCATGCGCGGCAGCGCCTGCAACCCGCCCTCCACGATCGTGCGCGCGCCGGAGGAGATGATCTCGCCGCCCTCGAGCAGCTTGAGTATGTCCGGGTGGTGCTTGAACTGCTGGAAGGCCTCGAAGGGCGAGAAGCGCGGATCGGCATAATCCAGCCCGACGACGTAGCCGATGTACAGGCGGTCCTCGTCGAGGTGATAGATGAAGCTGCCGCCGTAGGTCTTGCTGTCGAGCGGCCAGCCGACGGTGTGCTGGATCAGGCCGGGCGTCGTGCGCCCCGCGGGCAGCTGCCAGAGCTCCTTGAAGCCGAGGCCATAGGTCTGTGGCGTGGCGTCGTGATCGAGCTTGAAGCGCGTGATGAGCTGCTTCGACAGGCTGCCGCGGCAGCCTTCGGCGACGATGGTGGTGCTGGCACGGATATCGACGCCGGGCGCGAAGTTGGGGCCGGGTGCGCCGTCCGGCGTACCGTCGGCCTCGACTCCCATGTCGCCGCAGCGCACGCCGACGACGCGCGCCGTGGCGCCCTCGCCCTCGACCAGCGGGTGACGCGCGGGAAAGCCCGGGAACACCTCGACGCCGAGCGACTCGGCATGCGCGGCGAGCTGCTTGCAGAGCTCGCCGAGCGAGACGATGAAGTTGCCCGCGTTGTGCATCTGCGGCGGCGTGGGGAGGCGGAACGAGCGGTTCTTCGTGAGCAGCCGGAACTCGTCGCGGCCCGCGGGCACGCAGATCGCCGGCGGATGGTCGCGCCAGCCGGGCACCAGTTCGTCCAGCGGGCCGGGCTCCATGACGCAGCCCGACAGGATGTGGGCGCCGATCTCGGAACCCTTCTCCAGCAGGCAGATGTTCGCCTCCGGCTGCCGTTCCTTGAGCCTGATCGCGCAGGCGAGCCCCGCGGGCCCGCCGCCGACGATCGCGACGTCATATTCCATGACGTCGCGTTCGATGTCGTTATCGTGCTCGCTCATCGGCGCCTCGCTGTCGGGCCCAGGGCAACTTGTGATTTTAACCGAGCCACCGGGCTATTTGGGTTGCATGCGGATGGCGCCGTCGAGTCGGATCGTCTCGGCGTTCAGCATGCTGTTGCTGCAGATGTACGCGACCAGGTCCGCGAATTCCTCGGGACGGCCGAGGCGCGACGGGAACGGCACCTGCGCGGCGAGCGACTGCTGGATGTGCTCCGGCATGCCTTCCATCATGGGCGTGAGGAACAGGCCCGGGGCGATGGTGTTGACGCGGATGCCGAGGCGCGAGAATTCGCGTGCCAGCGGCAGCGCCATCCCGGCGACCCCGGCCTTCGAGGCGGAGTAGGCGGCCTGGCCGATCTGGCCTTCGAAGGCGGCGACGGACGCCGTGTTGACGATCACGCCGCGCTCGCCCTCGCCATTGGGCTCATTGCGCTGCATTTGGTCGGCCGCCGCCTTGGCGAGATGGAAGGTGCCGACCAGGTTCACCATGATCACCTTGGCAAACTGCGCCCCCGGCATCGGCCCGTCACGGCCGAGCGTGCGGCCCGCACCGAGGATGCCCGCGCAGCTCACGGCCAGGTTGAGCCCGCCGAAGGCCTCGGCGGCGGCATCCACGGCCGCATTGACCTCGGCCTCGTTGCTGACATCGGTCTTGCAGAACAGCGCGCGCGCGCCGAGCGCGGCGGCAGCCTCGCGCCCCTGTGCCTCGTTGACGTCGAGGATCGCCACCTGGCCGCCCTCGGCCACGATGCGCGTGGCGACCGCGTGACCGAGTCCGGATGCGCCGCCGGAAACGACGGCCTTGAGCTTGGAGAGTTCCATGGTGTTGCCCAGTTCCCTTGATTTGACGTGAATTCCGACCCTCCCGCGCCGCGAGCGCAGGCAGGGTTCAGGATGATCGATATTCCGGCAGCTGGCCCAGCCTGCTGCCCGGTTCGCGGTCGAGCTGCCCGCAGATGAAGTGTCCCGCGGCGACCAGCGCGGCCAGGTCGATGCCGGTGGAGATGCCGAGGCCGTGCAGCTGGTAGACGAGGTCCTCGGTCGCGACGTTGCCCGACGCGCCCTGCGCGTAGGGACAGCCGCCGAGCCCCGCCACGGAGGCATCGACCACGGCCACGCCCGCCTCGAGACAGGCGAAGATGTTGGCCAGCGCCTGGCCGCGGGTGTCGTGGAAGTGCACCGCGAGGCGCTCCATGCCGCATTCGCCGGCCACGGTCCAGAGCAGGCGCCGGGCGGTGACCGGCGTGCCGACGCCGATGGTGTCGCCCAGCGAGACCTCGTAACAGCCGAGCTCGAACAGCGCCTCGGCGACCTCGACGACCTTGGCCTCGCTCACGGCGCCCTCGTAGGGGCAGCCGAGCACGCAGGAGATGTAGCCGCGGATGCGCATGCCATGCGCCAGCGCGGGCGCGGCCAGGGCACGAATGCGCTCCAGGCTCGCCGCGATCGAGGCATTGATGTTCTTCTGGTTGAAAGTTTCCGACGCGGCCGTGAACACCGCGATTTCCTCGACCCCGGCAGCGCGCGCACGCTCGAGGCCCTGGAGGTTCGGTACCAGCGCAGGATACGCGGTGCCGGGCTTGCGCCGCACGCCGGCGAAAACCTCGGCCGCGTCGGCGAGCTGCGGGACCCAGCGCGGGCTCACGAAGCTGGTGGTCTCGATGGCCGGCAGGCCCGCGGCGGCGAGCCGCTCGATGAACTCGATCTTGACCGCGGTCGGCAGGATGACCTGCTCGTTCTGCAGGCCGTCGCGCGGCCCGACCTCGACGACACGCACGCTCGTCGGCAGCGACATCAGCCGCCCTCGTCCGGTCGAATGTCCACCAGTACCGCCTCGGCCTCGACGCTGTCGCCCTCGGCGCAGAGCAACCGCTCCACGATCCCCGCCATCGGCGCCGCCAGCGTCAGCTCCATCTTCATGCCTTCCATGATCAGCAGCGGTTGCCCCGCCTTGACCCGGTCGCCGACCGCCACCTTGACGGCGACGATCGTGCCGGGCATCGGCGCGACCGGGTGCGTGTCCTGTTCGCCTGCGCCGGCATCGTCAGCATGCAGCGGCTCGACGATGAAATCCCATCCGTGGTCACCGCAGCCGACATAGACCCGGCCGGTGTCGGCCGTGACCAGCGCCTCGCCCGCGAAGCCCTTGCAGTCGATCCGCAGCCGCCCCGCGCCGAGTTCCTCCAGCATGGCGTCGAGGTGATGGCTGCCCGAGTGCACACGCACCCCGCCCGCGCAGAACTCGAGGCGCAGCTCGTGCCGCCGGCCCGCGGCATCCAGCAGCCTGACCGGAATCCCGCCCGCACCCGCGAGGCGCCAGGCGTCGCCGCTCGCCCAGGGCGACCACGGGTCGTGCGCCGCGGTCGGCCGCGGCAGGTCGCGCGCGATGCGCCACGCCGCCGCGGAGAGCACCGTCAGCGGCGGCGCAGGCACGTTCCAGAGCACCTCGTCGAGGGCGTGGTCGAGAAAGCCGGTGTCGACCTCGCCGGCTGCGAATACCGGGTGCGCGGCGAGCGCGCGCAGCAGGGGCAGGTTGGTCGTGACACCGGCGATCGCGGTCTGGGCCAGCGCCTCGCGCAGCCGCTCCAGGCATTCCCTCCGGTCCAGGCCGTGGACGATCAGCTTCGCCAGCAGCGGGTCGTAGTGGTGGCTGACCTCGTCGCCCTGCTCGATGCCCGAGTCGAGCCTGATCGCCGGATGCCGGTCGGGCGCGCGCAGGCGCCGGATGCGGCCCGTGGAGGGCATGAAGTTGGTGGCCGGGTTCTCGGCGTAGATGCGCGCCTCCATGGCGTGGCCGCGCCGCGGAATCTCCGCCTGCGCCAGCGGCAGGGGCTCGCCCGAGGCGACGCGCAGCTGCCATTCGACGAGGTCCAGGCCGGTGACCATCTCCGTGACCGGATGCTCCACCTGCAGGCGGGTGTTCATTTCCATGAACCAGAACTCGCGCTCCGGGCTGACGATGAACTCGACCGTGCCGGCGTTGAGGTAGTCCACGGCCCGGGCCGCCTCCACGGCGGCCTCGGTCATGTGCTGGCGCGTCGCTTCGTCCAGCAGCGGCGACGGCGTCTCCTCGATGATTTTCTGGTAGCGGCGCTGCGTGGAGCACTCGCGCTCCCAGAGATGGATCACGTTGCCGTGCCGGTCGCCGAACACCTGCACCTCGATGTGCCGCGGCCGCTCGATGAAACGCTCCAGGATCACGCGCTCGTCGCCGAAGGCCTTCATGGCCTCGCGGCGCGCGGCCGCGAGGGCGTCGATGAACTCGTGCGCGGCGCGCACCACCCGCATGCCCTTCCCGCCGCCGCCGGCGGAAGCCTTGATCAGCAGCGGGAAGCCGATCGCGGCAGCCTGCGCGGCGAGCGCCTCCGGCGCCTGCTCGGCGCCGTGATAGCCGGGCACGACCGGCACGCCCGCGTCTTCCATGATGGCCTTGGCCTCGCTCTTCGAGCCCATGCGGCGGATGGTCTCCGCGCGCGGCCCGACGAACACGAGGCCGGCCTCGGTACAGGCGCGCGCGAACTCCGCGTTCTCCGCCAGGAACCCGTAGCCGGGATGGATCGCGTCCACGCCGGCCCCCAGCGCGGCCGCGATGATGCGCCGGCCGTCGAGATAGCTTTCGGACGGCGCCGCTCCGCCAATGGCGATCGCGGTATCTGCCTCGCGCACGTGCCGCGCCCGGGCATCCGCGGAGGAGTGCACCGCCATGGACTCGATGCCGAGCCGCCGGCAGGTGCGGATGATCCGGCAGGCGATCTCGCCGCGATTGGCGATCAGCAAGCGCCGGATGCGGAGCCCGTCACCCACCCTGCGTCTCCGCGTCTCCGGGAGAGCCCTGCTTGCGGATCCACTCGGGCGGCCGCTTCTCCAGGAACGCCGCCAACCCTTCCTGTCCCTCGTCCGACACGCGCAGCTGGGCGATGATCTGCGCCGTGCGGTGCTTGAGCGCGACATCCGCCGAGATTCCGCCGCCCTCGACGGTGAAGATCAGCTCCTTGCTTTCGCGCAGCGCGTTCGGCCCGCCCTTGAGCAGCATGCCGAGCTGGTCCTCGAGCGCGTCGTCGAGCTTGTTCGGCTGGGCGATCTCGTGCACCAGGCCGACGCGGCGCGCGAGCTTGGCGTTCATCGCCTCACCGCTGAGGAACAGGCGGCGCGCGTTGCGCTCGCCGACCGCGGCGATCACGTAAGGGCTGATGACCGCGGGCACGAGGCCGAGCCGGACTTCCGAGAGGGCGAAGCGCGCCTCGCTGCTGGCGAGCGCGATGTCGCAGCAGGCGACCAGGCCGACGCCGCCGCCGTAGGCATGCCCGTTGATCCGGGCGATCGTGGGCAGGGGCAGGGCGTTGAGCAGCGACATCAGGTCTGCCAGGTGCAGGGCGTCCTCGACGTTCTCGTCCTCGCTGCAGGCCGCCATCGAGCGCATCCAGTTGACGTCGGCGCCGGCGGAGAAGGCGCGCCCCGCGCCGGTGAGCACGACGGCCCGCACGTCCGGCCGGGACTTGAGTTCGATGAGCAACTCGGTGAGCCGCAGCACGAGCGCGGCGTCGAAGGCGTTGTGGACCTCCGGGCGGTTCAGCGTGAGCGTCGCTACACCGCGACGATCCACTTCCAGCAGTACGTTCTTTGCCATGGCTATGCCGTTACATCCTGAATATGCCGTAGGGACCCTCGTCCTGGGGCGGGGCGTTCCTGATTGCCGAGAGCGCCAGGCCGAGCACGCGGCGGGTGTCCGCCGGGTCGATGACGCCGTCGTCCCAGAGCCGGGCGGTCGCGTAGTAGGGATGGCCCTGGCGCTCGTACTGGTCGCGGATGCCGGCGCGGAACTTCGCCTCGTCGGCCTCCGACCATTGCTGGCCGCGCGCCGCGAGTCCGTCGCGCCGCACGGTCGCGAGGACGCTGGCCGCCTGTTCGCCGCCCATCACGGAGATGCGCGCGTTCGGCCAGGTCCACAGGAAGCGCCCGCCGTAGGCGCGGCCGCACATCGCGTAGTTGCCGGCGCCGAAGGAGCCGCCGATCACGACCGTGAGCTTCGGCACCGTGGCCGTGGCCACCGCGTTCACCATTTTGGCGCCATCCTTCGCGATCCCGGCGTGCTCGTACTTGCGCCCGACCATGAAGCCGGTGATGTTCTGCAGGAACAGCAGCGGCACGCCGCGCCGGTTGCACAGCTGGATGAAATGCGCGCCCTTGAGCGCCGATTCCGAGAACAGGATGCCGTTGTTCGCCAGGATGCCCACCGGGTAGCCGTGGATGCGCGCGAAACCGCACACGAGGGTCTTGCCGTACAGCGGCTTGAACTCGGTCAGCTCCGAGCCGTCCACGAGGCGCGCGATGACCTCGCGGACCTCGTAGGGATAGCGCGTGTCCTGCGGGACGATGCCGTAGAGCTCCTCGGCGGGGTACAGGGGCGGAACGGGCGCGGCGACCTCGCCGTGCGCCGGCTTGACGCGGTTCAGCGTCGCGACCAGCTCGCGGGCGATCGCCAGCGCGTGTGCGTCGTTGTTGGCGAGATGGTCCGTGACGCCGGAGATCCGGCTGTGCACCTCGCCGCCGCCGAGCGTCTCGGCGTCCACTTCCTCGCCGGTCGCGGCCTTCACCAGCGGCGGCCCGCCCAGGAAGATGGTGCCCTGGTTGCGCACGATGATGGCCTCGTCGCACATCGCCGGCACGTAGGCGCCGCCCGCGGTGCAGGAACCCATCACGACCGCGATCTGCGGAATGTTGGCCGCCGACATGCGCGCCTGGTTGTAGAAAATTCGCCCGAAGTGGTCGCGGTCCGGGAACACCTCGTCCTGCAGCGGCAGGAACGCGCCGCCGGAATCGACCAGGTAGATGCAGGGCAGGTGGTTCTCGAGCGCCACTTCCTGGGCGCGCAAGTGCTTCTTGACGGTCAGCGGGAAGTAGGTGCCGCCCTTGACCGTCGCGTCGTTGGCGACCACCACCACCTCCCGGCCGGACACGCGCCCGATCCCGGCGATGATCCCGGCCGCAGGCGCCTGGTCCTCGTAGAGCCCGTGCGCCGCCAGCGGCGACAGCTCGAGGAACGGGCTGCCCGGGTCGAGCAGCGCGTCCACGCGCTCGCGGGGCAGCAGCTTGCCGCGGTCCGCGTGCAGCGCCCGGGCCCGCTCGCCGCCGCCGAGCGCGACCCGCGCAGCCTGCGCCCTGAGGTCCTCGACGAGCGCCTCCATGTGGCGGCGGTTCTCGCTGAAGGCCTCGTCCGAGGCGTTGATGGCGGTGGGTAGCGCGGACATCGCGGTCAGAACGCCTCGATGGCGACGGCGGTGGCCTCGCCCCCGCCGATGCACAGCGACGCGACGCCGCGCTTCAGGCCGCGCGCGCGGAGCGCGTGCGCGAGCGTGACGAGCAGGCGCGCGCCCGTGGCGCCGATCGGGTGTCCGAGCGCGCAGGCGCCGCCGTTCACGTTGACCTTGTCGTGGTCGAGTCGAAGGTCGTGAATCGCGGCCATCGCGACGACCGCGAAGGCCTCGTTGATCTCGTACAGGTCGACGTCGCCCGGCTGCCAGCCGATCCGCTCCAGCAGCTGCTGCATGGCCGCGACGGGCGCGGTCGTGAACCACTCGGGCGCATGCGCGAAGCCGCCGTGGCCGACGATGCGCGCGAGCGGCTCGAGGCCGCGCCGCGAGGCCTCGGTCTCGGTCATCAGCACGAGCGCGGCCGCCCCGTCGGAGATCGACGAGGACGACGCGGCGGTCACGGTGCCGTCCTTGCTGAAGGCGGGGCGCATCGTCGGGATCTTGTCGATCTCGCAGCGGCCGGGCTCCTCGTCATGGCTGACGAGCTGCTCGCCGCGCCGCGTCTTGACGGTCACCGGCGCGATCTCAGCGTCGAAGGCGCCCTCGATCGCCGCCAGCGCGCGGCGCACGCTCTCGATAGAGAAGGCGTCCTGGGCCGCGCGCGTGAAGCCGTACTTCTGCGCGGTGAGCTCCGCGAAGTGCCCCATCATGTTGCCGTCGTAGGGGTTCTGCAGCCCGTCGTAGAACATGTGGTCGAGGACCTGCTGGTGGCCCATGCGGTAGCCCGCGCGGGCCTTCGGCAAAAGGTAGGGCGCGTTGCTCATCGACTCCATGCCGCCGGCGAGCACGATCCGGGCCGAGCCCGCGCGCACGAGGTCGTGACCGAACATGAGCGCCTTCATGCCGGAGCCGCACACCTTGTTGATGGTCGTGCAGCCGACGGAGTCCGGGATCCCAGCCGCCAGGGATGCCTGGCGCGCGGGCGCCTGGCCGAGCCCGGCGGGGAGCACGCAGCCGAAGATGGCTTCCGAGATCTCGTCGGGCGCCAGCGTCGCGTCGCCGAGCGCGGCCCGGGTGGCGGTGGCCGCGAGCTCCGTGGCGGGCACGGCGCCCAGGCTGCCCTGGAAGGACCCGATCGGGCTGCGGCGCGCGGCCGCAATGACGATGGACTCGTTGCTCATGTTCAGCTCCTTGCTGTGTCAGGCATCGCCGCCGGTGGCGCGGAACAGTTCGCGGCCGATCAGCATGCGACGGATTTCACTGGTTCCCGCGCCGATCTCATACAGCTTCGCGTCGCGCAGCAGGCGCCCGGCGGGATACTCGTTGATGTAGCCGTTGCCGCCGAGCGCCTGGATCGCCTCGAGCGCAAGCGCCACGGCGGACCCGGAGGCCAGCAACAGGCAGGCGGCCGCGTCGCAGCGCGTGGGCTCGCCGCGGTCGAACTGCCCCGCGACCCGGTACGTGAAGGCGCGCGATGACTGCAGCGCAGTGTACATGTCGGCGATCTTGGCCTGCATGATGCCGAAGGTGCCGATGGGCTGGCCGAACTGCTTGCGCTCGTGCAGGTACGGCAGCACGGTGTCCATGCAGGCCTGCATGATCCCGATCGGCCCCGCGGAGAGCACTACGCGCTCAGAGTCGAGCCCACGCATCATGATGTAGGTGCCGCGATTGACCTCGCCGAGCACGTTCTCGGCCGGGATCTCGCAATTCTCGAACACCAGTTCGCAGGTGTTCGAGCCGCGCATGCCCAGCTTGTCGAGCTTCTGCGCCGTACGGAAGCCGGGCATGCCTTTCTCGACGATGAAGGCCGTGATGCTGCGCGAGCCTTCGGCGGGTTCGGCGGTGCGCATGTAGACCAGCAGCACGGAGGCCTCGGGCCCGTTCGTGATCCACATCTTCGAACCGTTCGCGACCCACACGTCGCCGCATTGTTCGGCGCGGCAGCTCATCGAGCCGACGATGTCCGAGCCGGCGCCGGGCTCGGACATGGCGAGCGCGCCGACCCACTCGCCGGAGCAGAGCTTCGGCAGGTATTTCCGCCGCTGCGCTTCGCTACCGTTAAGCCAGAGGTTGTTGACGCAGAGGTTGGAATGCGCGCCGTAGGACAGGCCGATGGAGGCCGAAGCGCGGGAGATCTCCTCCATCGCGACGCAGTGAGCGAGATAGCCGAGCCCCGAGCCGCCATAGTCCTCGCCGACGGTGATCCCGAGCAGGCCTATCTCGCCCAGCTCCGGCCAGAGTTCCTGCGGGAATGCGTTCTGCGCATCGATGTCCGCCGCGCGCGGCGCGATGCGTTCCGCCGCGAAGCGCCGCACGGAGTCGCGCAGCAGATCCAGATCCTCGCCCAGCCCGGTATTGAACGCGCTCATCGGGCGCTCACTCGTCGGCGGCGGTCGTGTGGGTGCGCCGTCCGGACAGTCGATCCTTGAAGCGCTTGGAGTAGGGTTCCTTGACCTTCGCGATCATGGCGATCCGCTCCTCGGCGAGCCGGTCCGCCGCCTTCCAGGTCGGGATGCCGTCGCGCTCCGCGAGCTGGAAGATGCGCCCGATGATGTCGCGGATGCTGGAGACGGTGCGGTAGGCGCGGTCCCGATCGTAGCCCTGCAGCTCGATCGCGACGTTCATGAGGCCCCCGGCGTTGATGGCGTAGTCGGGCGCGTAGAGGATCCCGCGCTCCTCCAGGGCCGTGCCATGGGCGTTGGTTTCGAGCTGGTTGTTGGCGCTCCCGGCGACGATGTCGAACTTCAGCCGCGGCAGGGTGTTGTCGTTGATGACGCCGCCCAGCGCGCAGGGCGCGAACACGTTCGCGTCGACGTCGTAGATCTGGTCCACGGCAACGGCCTCGGCGCCGAACTCGTCCACGATATGCTGCACCCGGGGCGCGTTGATGTCGCAGATGAAGACCTTGGCGCCGGCCTCGGACAGGAATTTCGTCAGGTAGTAGCCGACGCTGCCGGCGCCCTGGATCGCAAAGCTGGCGCGGCCCGGATCGTCGTGGCCGTACTTCTTCAGCAGGCAGGCCTTGATGCCCTGCAGGGTGCCGAAGGCCGTGAAGGGCGAGGGATCACCGCTGCCGCCGTGCACCCGGTGCACCCCGACCACGCGGTCGGTCTCCTGGTAGATGTAGTCCATGTCATCGACGGTGGTGCCGACGTCCTCTGCCGTGATGTACCGTCCGCCCAGCGAGCCGATGAACCGCCCGAAAGCGCGGAACAGGCCCTCGCTCTTGTCGGTTTCGGGGTTGCCGATCAGCACGGCCTTGCCGCCGCCGAGGTTGAGCCCCGAGACCGCCGCCTTGTAGGTCATCCCGCGGGACAGCCGCAGCACGTCTTTCACCGCCTCCTCGTCGTTGGCATACGGCCACATGCGCAGCCCGCCCAGGGCCGGGCCGAGCGCCGTGTTGTGGATCGCGACGATGGCCTTGAGGCCGCTGTCCTTGTGCTGGAAAAAGACGACCTGCTCGTGGCCGGTGCCCTCGAGCTGCTGGAAGAGGTTCATCTACGGAGACTCCTGAGTTCTGGTCGGGGTCATTGCGTCCGCCGGTGCGATCGTTATTCTGATATGCGGCGCCACGCGTGGGCGTCGTGTGCCCAGCGCGGATGTTTGCGGTGTCGCTGATCGTGCCGCCGGGATGGCCGGAGGGCCTCGCCCTTGTGCGCATTCCGGGCGGCTGAATCGGGTTGGTTGATTATAGCGGGGAGGCAAAACCCGTGCATTCCCGGACAGTTGTGCGGCACTGCAGCATCGGCGCGGCGGCGCGTGGGTTTCAAGTTATAATTGAGAATCATTCGCTATTAGCTGATTGGTTCGGGACAGGAGCGTAGCCATGAGTACTGTCGCGAGGGACCTTGAGACCTTGCCGGGTAGCGAGGACCGTCCGCTGCGCTTCGTGACCGCCGCGTCGCTGTTCGACGGCCATGACGCCGCGATCAACATCATCCGCCGGATCCTGCAGTCGCACGGCGCCGAAGTGGTCCACCTCGGCCACAACCGGAGCGTCGCCGACATCGTCCGCGCCGCGCTGCAGGAAGACGCCGACGGGATCGCCGTGTCCTCCTACCAGGGCGGCCACAACGAGTATTTCCGCTACATGGTGGACATGCTGCGCGAGCATGGCGCGGAGCACATCCGCGTCGTCGTGGGCGGCGGCGGCACCATCTCGCCGGCCGAGCGCCGCGCGCTCGAGCAGTACGGGATAGAGCGCGTGTACGGCCCCGAGGAGGGACTCAGGCTCGGGCTGGAGGGCATGATCGAGGACGTGTTCAAGCGTGTCCGCGCCACGCGGCGGCCAGAGCTGCCCCCCGGGGCCGACGGCCCGCGGGACTTCCTGCGCATCGGCCGCACCCTGAGCCTGATCGAGCAGTCCGCGGACGGTCCCGGTGACTTCTCCGCAACGCTGCCCGGCATCGTCCTGCCGGCCGCGCGGACGGTGCCGGTCATAGGCATCACGGGCACCGGCGGCGCGGGCAAGTCGAGCCTGACGGACGAGCTGCTGAACCGCTTCCTGCGCTCCTTCCCGGAGCTGCCGATCGCCGTGCTCGCCGTGGACCCGACGCGGCGCCGCACGGGCGGCGCGCTGCTCGGCGATCGCATCCGCATGAACTCGCTCGCGGATGACCGCATTTACATGCGCTCAGTGGCGACCCGGCGCCAGCACCTGGCGACCAGCGCGGCCCTGGCCGATGCGATCGCGTTCCTTAAATCGGCCGGCTTCGGCCTGGTGATCGTCGAGACCGCCGGGATCGGCCAGAGCGACACCGAGATCGTGGACCTCGTGGACCTGCCGGTCTACGTCATGACCAGCGAATACGGCGCGGCGAGCCAGCTCGAGAAGATCGACATGCTCGACTTCGCCGAGATCGTGGTGCTGAACAAGTTCGAGAAGCGCGGCGCGGAGGACGCGCTGCGCGACGTCCGCAAGCAGTGGAAGCGCAACCGCAAGGCTTTCCAGCTCGCGGACAAGGACGTGCCCGTGTACCCGACCATCGCGAGTCAGTTCAACGATCCAGGCGTCAACCGGCTGTTCACCGCGCTGTGCGAGAAGATCGTCGCGCGCTGCGGGCTCGAGAAGGCGGACTGGACTCCGCCCACGCTGCCGGCCTCG
>Ga0209498_1001805_pt1 | contig 13011 bp, 13 predicted proteins | sample WalLakDeSediment_FD_184131 | JGI IMG/M metagenome (GOLD analysis project Ga0209498, IMG submission 184131) | Lake sediment microbial communities from Walker lake, Nevada to study Microbial Dark Matter (Phase II) - Walker Lake 11/02/13 Deep... | ecosystem: Environmental > Aquatic > Freshwater >...
CGGTCCCCCCCAGCGATCGGGAACTGCCCGATTCATGAAGTCCGCCCGTCGAAACGGTTCCATTGACGCCCATACGGATGATCACGTTGCTCGTCTGTTTTCTTGGCGGCATGTGTGATGTGGTGCCGTGAATGCGCGTACTCTTGCATGGATTTCCAAGACTGATGAACACTGCTGAGACATGGTAAACTGATTGTTGTTTTTCGTGCAATGAAATAGATACGTCCATCGTGGCACCTCTCACAGTCAGAGAATCGCACTCGGGTGTTCGTCGCGTTACCACGACATTATTGAACAAGCATTCTCACCGCTTCCCTGCCATTTCCTGAGAAAACACTGATGAGATACAGGCCCTTCGTCCAACCGTTCGTTTCCACTCGAACGGTCGTCTTATCCGATATATACTCCTTGAACACCATCCTACCCATCACATCATGTATGATGAGATATACCTCACTGCGGTCGATGTATCCGCCGATGTCGATGATCGCATGTCCGGTTGCCGGATTCGGATAGACACGCACCGTATTCGTTGTTTCTGGGGCGCTCCTCTCCTGCTCGACAGATGTCAGAGCAGGATCGAACGCCTCGAACAGAATAACCCCGGCATTGAAATCACTCAGAAATATCCGCCCCCTGTCATCCAGAGTAACCGACTGACTGCCGAAAACATTCATAAATCCACCAGCACCCCTCGCTTGCGCAACCAGTGTGGCGCTGTGCATTGATGATACGTCGTATATTCTCAGACCATATGCTCTTTCGGCAACATACAAATACGGATATCTGAGAAAAACTTCTTTCGTCATTCTCTCGAACTTGTAATCGTGAAACAGTTCTGTCAGTCTATCTCCGCTCCAAACGAAAAGCGCGAATTGTTTTCCATACCCAACTGCGATTATCCCTTCGCACACCGAAATGCTCGTGATGTCATGATACGAAAAAATACCCCAAGGCATCGGCATGATTATGGAGTCGAGAACGTACACCATATCATTCTCCACCTTGCAGGATACGAGATACTTTTGGGATGCAGAGACGCTTTTTCCATAGTATATCGTATCCCCCGAAACCGCGATTCCAGCACGGCGGCTATTGGTGTTATCGGAATATAATACCGGGAAGTCGTTATTATGGTCATAAGGATCAAACACTTCCAAGCGTTGCTGAAGTAGATTTTCGTAGGTTGCGACCATTCGTTGGCCTGCATTCGTATGTACATTTCTCATGTTAACACAAGACCTGCCAATGTCATACACGAATTCGGGTTCGCCTCCCCATTGCATCGGGTTGATATTGTACACTTTTGATGTATTGAGCATGATCAATGTGTCATTCAGAAACTCTACATCATGCGAAAAGAAATGTTCACCCAACTCCAAACTATGAATGTGCGCTTGTATGGGATTCGCCCATAAAACCTTCGGGAAATACAAGCTGTCTATATCATACGCGATCAGTCCATAGCCCTCGTGACAAGCCCACAAAGTGTTATCTTTCACTTTACTGGCATTACACCAACCGCCTGTGGGGAGTAATCCCAGTGTATCCATGAATGCGAGGGCTGAAACATCGCTCACCAATACTCCCAACCATTCGGAGGACATTGCGGCGTAAGGTGTACCGTGCATGAGAGCTACGTCAAAATGCCACAGACCCGGCGTTACTCTAGATATTTCCTCCATTTTACCGTCTGGCAGTTTCGTCGCGTCAAGAACAGGTATGTATGTCAACGGTGCTGTCGCAATATCCCAAGCGGCAGTTGTTGCTACGAACAACGTGTCGTTACGTGAGTCCATATTCATTATGTTAAGCTGCGCAATACCCGGTATACCATTCGTCACGGAAAAGGTATCTATCGGATGCAATGCTGAATCATCGAACTGTAGAGCGAAAAAATTCGATTTCGTGAACAAAGGAGTTTCAGGACCACCGCATACGTAAATTATATCATCACGCAAATCTGCGAACTGCACAGCTTGCACCCAGTTTATCCATGGACTGGACCATTCAGCAAGCGGCGTGGTCAAATCACTTATTGTATAAACAGAGACTTTTCCATTCGAGCCCAAGCCCTCCTGGTGTCCGCATACTGCGATAATATCTCCTCTACGAGATACACCGAATGCTCTGTTACCACCAAAACTTCCAACATCCGTGAAGCCGGATGATTCGTTATATGTAATCATTCTCACTTTGTAGAAATCAGCTACAAAAAGCGTATCATTGCTCCTGAACATACCATACGCTGCCGTATCTCCCATCTCCTTCATCTCGTAGTGGTCCAAGACATCGAGATGTGGGGACGTGTAGTCCAAAGCATAGACGCCGTCTCTTGTGGCTGCAACAAATAGCACATTGCCGTGGATGTCTGTTTCCGTCACGAGACCCAAGAGTGGGCGTTGCTGAATTTTCACCGGGTTGTGTGGGTCCGTCATGTCATACACCCATACGCTCGTACCGCAACCCACAATGAGCTTCTTCTGTGCTTCATCCCAATTCACATGATATCCAGCACCGCCGGGAGTCTGCCCTATGCGCTCAAGCGTCACTACATCCTGCCCATTCATGCAGTGTGTCAAAAAAAACATACATACGGAGATTGCAAGTATTGTCTTCATGGGATTCTCGCCTTCTGTTTCTGCGGTACTTCATAATTTGTTGTCCGGTATACCACCGATTCGTATCACATGATCACCGGCTTCCTGTATATGCATCCCCTTCGTTCACAGCATATGTCTCGTCAGTATATGTTTCCACTTGCAATGGATCTGCGACGGGTGGGTTGATCTGTTTCTCTTTCCACTTCCTCTTCTACATGTCAAAGCTCAGAGTCTCACCCGGATGAAGGTCGTAGACACTACCTTGATAGCCGATCCGAGCTGCCTGGAGATCGCACTCATCCGAAGCAATGCTCACGGTCTCCGGCTTCGCTGTGATATTGAACCAGTTGCCTCGATACTTGATTCTCATGAAAAGTGTCGACAACGCCTTTGGTATGCTCGGATTAAGAAAGAGAATCTCATCATGAAACTCCAATCCAGTGTAACAGCGTTGCAAAATATCCACAGTTCCGGCCATTGCACCCAAATGTATACCTTCGTGCGTCGTACCTCCTTGAACATCGGAAATATCGCTCTCCAATGCTTTTTGAAAAAGCTCCCAGGAACGAGGGCGGTCCGACCTGGACAGTACCCAGGAGTTGACGATGTTGCTAAGCGTTGAGCCGTTCGAACTACGTTCCAGATAGTACTCGATATTCTTCGGTATCATGCTGGGATCGAAGTCGTATCCCATCATGGTGAAGAGTTTTTTCAGTTCTTCCGTGGAAAAGAGATACAGAAGCATGAGCACGTCCGCCTGTTTCGAAACTCTATACCGATTCGGAGTATCGTTCTCCGCTTCGAGAATGCGGTCCAAACGTTGAATATTATCGTATTTCTTGCGGTATCCCTCCCAATCGAACTCCTGGAGCTGATCATAACCTTCGAACTGGCTGATAATACCATCTCCATGAAATACTATGCGCATTTTCCGCATGATGTCTTTCCAAGAATCGATTTCAGATTCTTCCAACTCCAATTCCTCCTTGATATCTTGCCTTCGAGTTGGCGTAAGCGCTTCGAGTGCCTGTAGAGCGGATCGAAGCACGAACACTGTCATGAAATTCATGTAGGCATTGTTGTCGAGGCCTGCCTTCTCTGACTCCGGATATGCGTCGTGATATTCGTCCGGGCCCATAACCCCGAGTATTTCGTAACGGTCAAGTTCGCTATTGTATGTGGTCAAGCTCGCGAGACATCGCGCGATTTCCAGAATCATCTCGGCACCGTATGTGGATAAAAATTCCAAGTCACCGGTTACCTGATAGTACTGCCAGACGTTGTAGGCAATGGCGGCATTGACGTGGCGTTGCAAATGAGTGTTGTCCGGAAGCCATCGGCCCGATTTCGGATTCAGATGAATATGTTGCGTCTCTTCCCTCCCGTTGCTTCCACTTTGCCACGGAAACAACGCACCTCTCAACCCCTGCGCTTTGGCCTCGCGACGCGCACGATTCAATCGTCTGTAGCGGTAGAGAAGCAATGAGCGGGTAAGAGTCGGAATTCTCAGGTTGAGGTATGGAAATATGAACAGTTCATCCCAGAAAATGTGGCCCCGATACGCTTCGCCATGCCATCCCCGTGCAGGGACACCGATATCCAAATCGATGGAATTCATCGACACAGTTTGGAGCAGATGAAAAATGTGCAAACGCAAAATCATCTGCGCACGGTCGTTGCCTTGCAATTGTATGTCGCACCTGCTCCACAGTTGATGCCAGCGTAGCTTGTGCTGTCGAAGCAGTTCTTCAAAACCGCCGGCATGTCTGATAGCGGATAATGCGTCCAGATTCGCCTCGCAAATAGCAAAGTCTTTCGATGTATAGAAAGAAACGATTTTTTCTATTCTTACCGACGCACTCTGTTCAACGTCCAAGGAGAATTCCTGTGCTATATACCCAGGCCGTTCTATGCATTGTCTGTCTACCGGTACTTGCTCACCGGCTACATACACACGAGTTCGTGCGGCCTCGGCGACATGCACGGCGGATTGATTTGTTTTCACAAGGAGATACATACTATCATCATTCTCCGTGCCCATTCGAACCGGGTCTACATGTTCGCTGTTCAGTTTCTTGTACCGTTCTACGCCGGCATTGACAACGCATCCATCCAGTGCCGAATGCACGAGAATGCGACCGGACCAATTCTCTGGTCGAATAGTCAATTCCAATCCTGCGAGATGCATTGCAGCCATGTGGACGAAACGTCGTTGAATGAACGTTGTTTCGCGATTTCGCTCGTCTCTGAATCGTACTGTTCTCGAAAGAATACCATCCCTGATGTGCAATTCCTGTCGGTAGGAGAGAATATCAACACCTGCCAGATTGAACCAGTCTCCATCATCTATCTTGAATTTCGTAAGCAGCCAGTTGGGCATATTCACCAAATCTTCATTTTCGATCACTTGACCGGCGATTTCGGTTTTCAGTCTATTGTACCCACCGGCGAGATATGTGCCCGGATAATGAATTTCATCGGCTGCGCATTCCGGTGCCGCACCGCGTGTGGCAAAATACCCGTTCCCGAGCGTACACAAGGCTTCTCTTAGAGCTTCTTGCTCTTTCTCGTAGCTGTCATACACCAGCATCCAATTATTCATGGGTGCCTCCCGAACACAATTGAACAAGTTTCAATAAAAAATCACGAACCTCGTCCGTGTCCTCAAGACTGTACGATGCTGCGGTGTCACCCTGTTCATCCCGGACGATTATCCCGATACCGGTATCTTTCAGCACTTCGAAGGCGTCCTCGTCTGTAACATCATCGCCCAGGTACATTGTTACGACATCATCTCCGTCAAGTCCGAGTTCCTTGAGCAGCGCCAGCAATGCCTTTCCCTTGTGCCAGTCAATGTCGGGCTGCAGTTCGAATATCTTTTTTCCATAGGCCTTGCGCAGTTCTGGATGATGTGAAACGACATCGTCCACAACCTTCTCAATCCGGCGCTCCTCGGCCGGGTCCACAAGACGGAAATGTATAGCGATAGCGAATTTCTTGCGTTCCACAAGCATCCCCTCGATGGAGCGAAGTTGTTCGGAAACTTCCTTTTCCGCCTCATCCAGAACGGGGAGGAATTCCGTTCCCGTCTGTATCTCGATGTTCAGGCCCTCGGGGCCGGATATATCAAAGCCGTGGCTACCAGCAAATACAATAGAATCGATGTTCACCATGTTCTGCACATCGGCAAGATCGCGTCCGCTGATTATTCCTACTGTACAATGCCGGGACAATTCAACGACGGCTTTACGCATGCTCTCCGACATGATTGCCATTTCAGGCGTATCGACGATTGGAGAAAGTGTTCCATCATAGTCAAGAAACACAGCCAAGCGTTTCCCTCGTATCTGTTCAGCGATTTCGTCAATTCTGTCAAGTGCTGATCCGCGAATGTTGTCTGCGCTATTTCCGGTATGCACCTCGATTTCGCAAAGATCGCCGACAGCAATGTCTGCCCCGTTGTTCAGAAGGGATTCCATGTCACCCGACCTCGACACACCGATTACAAGACCAAATCCCCCGGCCTTCGCAGCCTGAACGCCCGCAATCGCGTCTTCCACGACAACTGCTCGTTCCACTCGTACATTCAGTCTATCTGCTGCCTCGAGAAAAATGTCAGGTGCAGGTTTTCCCGGAAAACCGAGAGTTTCGGCATCGTTGCCATCCACTCTGGTATCGAACAGGTCCGACAGACCCACGGACTCAAGAATCATGGCGCAATTCCGGCTCGACGATATTATCGCGGTTGCGCAACCGTTCGTTTTCACGGCATGTATCAGCTCTACAGTTGATTGAAACACTTCAGCACCTTGTTCTTCAATCAATTTCAAGAAGTAGTTGTTCTTCAGTCTTGCCATCGCAGCAACAGACCCGATACCAGGCGCATCGTCAGTTTGCCCTTCTGGCAGGTCGACGTTCCGCGAAGCGAGAAAGCTTCTGATACCGTCCCTCCTGGGTTTCCCGTCTACATACAAGATGTAATCGCTTTCAATATCGAAGGGTTTCAGAGTTTCATTTCTGCCGGAATAGTATTCAGACAGAAATTCGTCGAACATTCTCTTCCATGCCTTTGCGTGCAGCTTTGCCGTATCGGTGACTACGCCGTCAAGATCGAAAATCACCGCATCAAAATCTTCCGTGTTCATACGAGTTGCTTGCTTTTGTTTCACGTGTACCTCTTTCTATAGTATCAACCAGCTTCACGTTCTCTTCAATGCAGGATAAATATTCTCCACCAGTCAGCATGAACATCTCAGGTTGCCGACGAACGTGTAATCTATAAAGTAGAAAAAATATTTTCCCATGCAAATATTTCCCGGGTTTATCTGGTTGCTTCGAATAATCCTTCACAATCCGTCCGCCTATTTTCCGACCTGTCTTTCTTTTTATAGAATCAGATGTTCTCCTGCAAGACAGACGGTTCGGATCGCGTACTGATTTCATTTCCTTTTAGCAAGCAGATATTCTCAATTGTCGTCATCCGTGAGTACAATATCATGAGAAAGACAAGTGATGCTTCGCATACTCAAAATGCACGCAATATCCGAGATCAGTGCGTTTGCTCCGTGCTTCTGATTCCCGTAGTAGGAGTAGTTGAGTATCGGTGCGAATCCGCTCACATTCCGATTGATTTCATTAGGGCGAACGTGAGAATGATGTTAGCATGCGCAATTTGGATCGAGTATTCTCGCGTTGTCGTTACACCTGTTTTACAGCAATGAACAATCCATACAGTTGCAATGATTGAGATGCAATAATAGTTTTTTCCTGATGTCGGCGATACAGCATATACGGAATGCTCCGTGAGGTAATGATGCATTGTTTCTCTAACTCAGTAATTCCCTTATTACCTTTCCGACCATGAATTGCAACGCTTTTCCTCTATACGAATAATCGTTGAATGTTCCAATAATACATGATTCAGTAATTGGATGATAGAACATGAAAGCGCCAGTTACGCCGACGCATCCTCGGATAACATACTTCATAGTCATGATCAACATGAAAGTTTTTCATCTTCAGACTGTATTTGTCGTCACTGCTGTCCAAAATAAATCGGGGAGTATAGAAATATCTGCTCATACAGCCTGAATTGGACAGGTCCCGCCTATTCGGGCGAACCAGCCCCCCCGTCAGAGAACCAAACATATTTGCTCCTCCGCTCCTGGTGGGGCATTTCTGAACGGATCATCCAGCCATTCGAACAAATCTCGATGGATAAGCAGGTTCAGACGCAGGAATGCGACGAGGTTCGACATCGACCAAAGCCATGCTGCACGCTTCTTCATACAAAGGAGCAGCAGCACCGTGATCAATGCTGTCCAAATCTGCGTCTTCAAGGCGTTCTCGCCGGTGCCGACAAAAAAGGTCTTGATCTTCAGGGTCTGCTTGAGGGTTTTGAAGAAAATCCCGATCCGCCGGCGGTTTTTATAGATACGGGCGATCGTCGTTGAACCGAAGTCGAGATGGTTGGTCACGTACGGCGCTCATTCATTCCGGATACTCGGGTGTTACGACATTAGTTCGCGCTGAGGATGCGACAATACCTTTCGACGAGCCACTAGGCGATGTCGCGGGTTCCAGAGAGGATTTTTCGGAGACCGCCGCCTCCTCTTCCTCCTCTTCCTCTTCCTCCTCCTCCTCCGCATCATCATCATCATCAACAACAGCAATACCAAAGCCAAAAAGCCCGAGGCGGTCCTCGCCGACACGGCCAACATAGTACTTGCCTAAAAGGCCATTGGGTAAGGACACCTGGATTCGAACGGTGAATCCAGAAAGCGTACTTTTTTACCAACTATAATCGGTCGATTACGAGATGGATCGCAGCCCCCCCGCCCAAAGTTGCAAATGTTGCGCCAAGTTTTTCTGCAATCCAATTCCTGGTACCTACGATGACACCACTACCCCAGGAACTGAAATCTTGTTGCCCTTTCCGAAATTTCGCCAGAGTACCAATTTCCAATGGATGATGGTCGAGCCATTCGATAATAATGTCGCCAGTGGTTCGAGCAGATGTAAAATCTTTGGTATGAATAGGCTCCCTTACCGCAGCAGGCGCAGTGTCGGCCTCACGGATTGACAGGTTTTCTTCAGCATCTGATTTGCTATTGGAATGGGCATCGACTTTGTCTATGATTTGCCGTATTTCCGGGATCTTCTGGTTATTCCTTTTCGGTCTTTCTGAGAAGTTTCTTCTAGATACTCATGAATGCCTCCTTCTGATATGATTGTTCAGCGTGCGAAATCCACCGTGAGTTCACATGTGCATAAGCTACAAAGATCGACGGCGCGTGTCTGTAAGTATTTCAGACATCCAGCGATCAGATATGGAGTATGAAGCACTCATTATAGTATTGCCGGGTTACTAATGCTTATCTTTGCACGGATGAGCAGTCATTTACACTATCGCTGGAATAGTGTTCCAGGCGGATGCTCGGTTTTCAGAATCCAAACAGCTTGCCCATACTTTCAGCAACCACGATACCTGAATCGATCTGCAAGCAAATCTCTCTTTCATACATGGTCACGACGGTATTTCGCAATGGATTGCCGTCCGCAATAAGCAGTTGGCCTGAGTACCAGTCCGCGAATACAGGTTCTCCGTCAAGTACCCATTTCCCTGCGAGAGCCGATAAGATCAGCCGATCTTCGATTATATGCCAATATCCACAGTATCCTCGATGACAGGCTGATGTGTTGAGAAACAGATCGGATCCCTGATATCCTCTTTTATCTCTTCTGGATTCCCGCTTCTTAATTCGTGGATGATCAAAATCCAGATATGGGACTGTAGACATTGGCCTATTTTTTCCCTTGTAGATGATCATCTCCATGATCTGTCCATACAGCGGTGTTGAGGTTCTGTAGAAGAATAATGGTATCATCTCGTCTCTTCCAGTAGTGGTCGTATTGTATAGTTGCGTTCACCATGATGAGATCATAATGAAATACATAGAGAAGCAGGATGTAGCGAGTGAGGATAATTTCAAAATTGCCGGCGACCCATACTAATCTGCGAAGCCGATCACACCAGCTTCAGATGTATTCCGAAGTCACCGCCTTCAGGCGGTGGTCATTCACTTTGGGTCATTGCCTCATAATTGTGCTGGTATTTACTGTTTAAGCCGATAACCTGCACCAATCCGACGTATTATGACAGCAGTGATAGACTTCATCACGGTTGCGAGTCAGATATACATTACGCCCCCATTTTTAGTTCATGCCAGGCTTGACCGTTCCTGATGAGTCAGAAAGGAATGAGCAAAATGGACAAAGAGAACTCTGTACAGCACAATCAACGCACGACCACCTCAGGCACGTGCGATAGCCGTTGTCCATGTTCCTTCTATTTTCATTCCTGTATCAGAACTTGCCATAAAACGAAGAGATATCGAAGTAGAACTCTCTTGTAGTACCGTCCCTGAGCTTCACGGTGAGAAGGTCATAGGGTTTCCCTCCCGCTCCTTCAATCAAAGCTTGGCTCACCATTGTCCAATCCTCATCTTCTCGCCCGCATTGCTGTCGGACGTAGTCATGCTGAGCTGAAACGCCCGAGATGTGAGACGACGCGGTGATTACGACGGCATCATCCATCGATGCGCCAGAGCCCCCGCTGAAGGGTTTCGTCCCTTTCGACTTGGTACGTAGGAAGTCAAATAGTCCCATGATACATCTCCTTTCTGGTTATTTCTGATCTACTCGAACAATGGATACATCGCTTTTTCATATTTCCCCAACTTCCATATCATGCAAGTGTCGCCCTGTTCGGTCGGGCCGATCCTCGCATCCGGATCATGGGGATTGAACCACTCGTCGTTTGACGTCTTCCAACCCTTCTGTTTTCGATCAAACCGCGAAACGGTTGTTTCATCTTCAATATCGACGCCTGCCTGCCTGGCCAGCTGCGTGACGTATGCTCGATATTTCTCCTTCGTCATTCGGTTCCGTAGCGACATCATTGACGCATTTGCAACAATCACCTACGTGTCCATGCCCAGGGCCTTGCCGCGAATCAGCTTCAATTCCTGCATACGGGGCATGACAAGGCCAGAGACAGTATCGACAACAGTGAGCAGAAGTCGGTTACGGATTCTGCTCAGCGTCGAATGATCCGGGACGCGCTCCTTGAGTCCAATGCCGAGAAATTCACGAATCCCTATCGAATCGGTACATCGTGCTTCGATGCCGCGCTCACTGCAGATGTTCTGATAAAATCCAATCAGCAGCATTTTGAAATACACTACCGGGTCCACTCCCGGCTGACCTGGGCCGGACCCTGTGGACGAGCACGACGGTCAGCGCGAGCGTATAAAGAATCGTGTTTCTGATCTGTTGTCGCATGTGTCACCTGTATGTTTGTTGTCTGTCAGTATCGCGGGTGGCCGGCGTTTCGAGCTATGTTTCATCAATTATTTCCTCGTTTCACTACACACCGCATTGTTGAAAAAAAAATTCGAAGAAAGAGCAAAGGGTAAGAGAGCAAAGGGCAAAGGGTAACTAGTACGTCCTCACGAGACGAACACCGTTGTAGTAATTCCGAAAATAGGGATTGTTGTAGCTCCGATACGCGGAGCGGCAGGACCTAGCAATGCTGAACCAGCCGCCGCCGCGGAGCACACGGAAGCTTCCCGATGCCGGTCCGCGGGGGTCTTCGGCAGGGCTGGATGCATAGTAATTATTATCCCAGCGATCCCAGCACCATTCCCACACGTTTCCGTGCATGTCGTAGAGACCGAAGGCGTTGGGTTTTTTTTCGCCGACGGGATGCGTGGTGGATCCCGAGTTGCCTCCGTACCAGCCCGCGCGGTCCAGAGCGGGATCGAGAGGAGAGACGCCCGAATGCGACATGTTGCCCGTGTAGAAATCCGTTTCCGTCCCCGCGCGGCAGGCGTATTCCCACTCCGCTTCGGTGGGGAGGCGGTAGCCGTTGGCCGTGAAATCGCACACGATGCTCGTCCCGATGCCGCTGTAGCAGGGGTCCAGTCCTTCCTGTCGCGACAGTTCGTTGCAGAACTCCACCGCCTCGTACCAGTTCACGCGTTCGACGGGTCGGTCCGCGCCTTTGAACCAGCTCGGATTGCTGCCCATCACGGCTTCGTACTGCTCCTGCGTCACCTCGGTGCGGGACATCAGAAAGGGCCGCGTGATGGTCACCTCTTGGACGGGCTTTTCATTGTCCCATCCGTCCGGGTGATTGGTGATGTTGCCCATGCGGAAAGTCCCGGCCGGGATCAGCGCCATCATTTCCGGATCATACCCGATTCCATTAGGTGCAACGGGACCGTTGTCATTCTTCGAACACCCGGTGATCACGAGTATTGCGCATATTGCGACGACAACAACACCGGATAAGCGAGTCGCGTGAGTTCTGCATTGGATCGATGATCTGTGCATGTTGATCTCCACAATTCGTTTTGTGAATAGTTGATACAAAGATTATCCTTTTCACAGCTAACGATACAACCGTGCGTGCGATGCCGTCATTGCCTCCGACGTGTCCTAGGAGAAGCACACGCTCGAAGATGACGTAACCATACTCGGGGTGACGCGCACTGAATGACACGAACCGCGCACGAGCCCTGGGATGCCTGCTTCGTGGAACGACGCGAGATCCCAAATGCGAATCCTTCCACGGTGGTCATATTCGAAGCGTGATTCAGGTCTGTCCGTATGTTTTGCGCAGTCCTTGTAGGTGCTCTCATCATAGTGGTACGAAATGAGCAACCCTTCGAGCTTTAAAACCGCCAGCTTCTGTGACTCGCTCATCTGTCCACATCGATAGATATTTAGGAGGGCGTCCGCCGCTGCGTTGCGCAGCCGGCTGTCGGGCGGATAGTGCCTATAGAATTTTCCCGCATAACCCGAGATCATGTTTGTGCTTTCGTCGTACGCTGAGAGTGTCGTCCGATTCAGAATGTCCACGAGAATGTCTACGGCTTGTCCGTCGCCGAGTTCTCCAAGCACTTCCAGTACCTCAATGCGGAGGGATTCATCTTAGTATCTACGGTGTCGGAATCCAGAAAAGCACGACCGTCTGGCCCGAAGGAGTGGAGCCGATCCGACCACCCACCCCAACCAGGAAGACGCGCGGACAGCCGCGCACGTTTCTCCGCCGCGATGCACAACACCAGCCCGTGACGGTCGAGTCGCTCGCCCATGCGGTTGCCGCATCCACATGGGCGACCGTACGATGGCGCGAAGGGACGGGAACATCGCTGCGATCGCGATTCGCCGCGCTCCGCGTCCGTATCGCCCACCGCGATTCTTGGCGATCGACGCTCCGCGATGAGGAATGGCTGTTGATCGAATGGCCGGCGGATGCCGATGAGCCGACGCAGTACTGCTTGGTGACACTTCTCCCGGAGACATCCTTGCGCCGGTTGGTGCATGCGGTGAAAATGCGCTG
>Ga0209498_1001806_pt1 | contig 13009 bp, 10 predicted proteins | sample WalLakDeSediment_FD_184131 | JGI IMG/M metagenome (GOLD analysis project Ga0209498, IMG submission 184131) | Lake sediment microbial communities from Walker lake, Nevada to study Microbial Dark Matter (Phase II) - Walker Lake 11/02/13 Deep... | ecosystem: Environmental > Aquatic > Freshwater >...
TCGGGCAGGGTGCGATCGCGATCGAGTGCCGGGAGGGCGATGCCGAGGTGATGACGTTGATCGCCGGGCTGGGTCACGCGGACACCAGCCTTCGCGTGCGGGCCGAGCGAGCCTTCAACCGTCGGCTCGAGGGCGGCTGCCAGGTACCGCTGGCGGCGCACGCGCTGCTGAACGGCGACGAACTGCACCTGCGCGGACTGGTGGGCGCGGTGGATGGCAGCCGCATCCTGCGGGCCGAGATCCGCGGGTCCAGGGAACAGGGCGAGGCGCTTGGCGTGTCCCTGGCGGAGGATCTGCTCGCCCAGGGCGCCGGGGAGCTTCTCGCCCAGGCGCACCGGTAGACGCGCGTGAAGCCGGATGCTCCCGAGGGCTCGGCAGGCGCCCTGGCAGGGCGTCACCTGGTCGTGACCCGGCCGGCGGCGCAGGCCGAGCCCTTCTGCGCGATGCTGGCGGCGGCGGGGGCCAGGGTGTTCCGCTTTCCGGTGATCGAGATCCAGGGACCGAACGATCCGGGCCGACTCGGGGCGGTGCTGGATGCGCTCAGTGATTTCGACATCGCCGTGTTCGTCAGCGCCAACGCGGTGCAGCGGGTCCTGCCGGCTGCGCTGGCCCGAGGGGCGTGGCCGGCCCGGTTGCGCGTCGCGGCCATCGGCGCGCGGACGGCCCTGGAGCTGCAGGATCACGGTCGGGCCGCGGACATCGTCCCGGGATCGCGCTTCGACAGCGAGGCGCTGCTGCAGCAGCCCGCGCTCCGGGATCTCGCCGCAAGCAAGGTGGTGATCTTTCGCGGCGACGGGGGACGCGAGTACCTCGCCGAGACCCTGCGCGACCGGGGGGCAGAGGTGACCTATGCCGAGGCCTACCGGCGCGCGATGCCCGATCTGGATCCGGAACCGCTGGAGACCCAGCTGAAGGCCGGCGCCATCGATGCGATCACCGTGACCAGCGGCGAGGGCCTGCACAACCTCGTCGCGATGGTGGGACCGCAAGGGCGCGCGGCCCTGTTGCGGACACCGCTGGTCGTCGGCGCGGCGCGGGTCACCGAGCTGGCGCGGGAGCTGGGCTTCCACGGGACGATCGTGACGGCTGACGACCCGACGGATGCCGCGATGTTTCGGGCGGTTGTGGCGTTGGTGGAAGGCTGAGGAATACGGGGCGAGCGGCACTCGGGGGCACGCAGATCTGCCATGGCTTCGGCACGCGCAGAAAGCGGGAGCAAGCGCCCCCACTCCACAGGCTGCGCCCAGGGCCGGGTCCGTCTGGAGTGCGGCGGCTTGCCGCCGCTGTCGGGCGGCCCGGCCGGTGGAGCCCTCAGCCTGCGGTGGCCTCGGGTTGGACCGCGGGTTCGAAGCTGTCGTAGAACAGCTGCTCCTCGGGCAGGCCGGCCTTCAGAAAGGCGCCCTTCGCGGCGGTGATCATCGGGGGCGGCCCGGCCATGTAGACGTCGAAGTTGGACAGGTCCGGGTAGGCCGCCAGCACGGCATCGTGCAGCCAGCCCGTGGCAGCGGGGAAGCCTGCAACCTCGTCGGCCGGAACGTCCGACAGGACCGGGGTGAACTGGAAATGGCCAGCCCCGCGCTGCGCCAGATCCCTGAGCCACTCGGGCGCATAGATGCCCGTGGCGTCACGGGCGCCCCAGAAGAGATGGTGCGGCCGATCCAGGCCGGTTTCCATCAGGTGATCCAGCATGCCCTTCAGGGGCGCAAAGCCGGTACCTCCGCCGGCGAAGAGGCGCGGCCGCTCGGAGGCCTCATCGAGGATGAAGCTGCCCAGGGGCCCCTCGATGCGCAGCAGGGCCTTCTCCTTCATCTCGTGGAACACGGAATCGGAGAAGCGGCCGCCCGGGACCTTCTTGATGTGCAGGACCAGGTGCTTGTCATCGTGCGGGGCGTTGGCCAGCGAATAACTGCGGCGGTCGCCACCCTTCAGAAGGATGTCCAGATACTGCCCGGCGAGAAACTGGAGGCGCTCGGTGGCCGGGAGCTGCAGGCGCAGTTCCATCACGTCGGGGGCCAGCATGGTGCGGGAGGCCACGCGGCAGGGCAGCGTCTTGATGACGATGTCGCGCGCGGCGCCGATCTCCCGTACCTCGATCTCGAGATCGTCCACCGGCACCGCCTGACAGAACAGGGCGAAGCCGGCGGCCTCGTTTTCCTCGCTCAGGCCAGCCGGACGCTTGGGGCCGTAGCTGATCTCGCCGGAGAGAATGCGGCCCTTGCAGGATCCGCAGGCCCCGTTGCGGCAGCCATAGGGAAACGCGAAGCCCTGCCGCAAGGCCGCCTCGAGTACCGTTTCGTCGTCTTCGACCGTGAACTCGTGATCGGCCGGCCGTACCGTTACGTGGAACGCCATGCATCCGCCCCGCTGGTGAATGAGCCGCGAATTGTCGACAATCGCCGGGCAAACGCAAACAAGCCGGGGTGTCGTGGGGATGTCGGAGAACCGGGAGGTCTTGATTGTCGGGCTGGGATACGTGGGTCACGCGCTGGCCCGCGCGCTGGAGGATCTCGGGGTACCGTGGGTCGGCCTGCGCCGGCAGCCGGAGGGAAATCCGCGGATTCGCTGCGTGGATCTGGATGCCGCGGTGCTCGATCTGGAGGGCCTGGACACCCGGCGGGTGGTCTATCTGGCACCGCCGCCCAAGGACAGCGAGGGCGATCCGCGGCTGCGCAAGGTACTCGAGGCCCTGGACGACCACCCGCCCGATCGTTTCGTGTATGCGAGCACCACCGGGGTCTATGGCAATCAGGATGGTGCCGAGGTGAGCGAGGACGCCCCGTTGCGCGCGGCGACGGCCCGGGCGCTGCGCCGCCTCGACGCCGAACGGACCCTGGTCGCGGCCGCCGAGCGTTGGGGAACCCGGTGGGCGGTGCTGCGACTGCCCGGAATCTATGGCCCCGGGCGGCTCCGCGAGGAGCAGATTCGTGCCGGGCTGCAGGTCCCGTGCCCCGAGATCTGCCCGCCGGGCAACCGAATCCACCGGGATGACATCGTCGACGTGATCCTGCGACTGCTCGAGGACGACGCGCCCACGGGATTCTTCAACCTAGCCGACAACGAACACATGAGCAGTACCGACTTCGCCCGGGCAGTGGCCGACCGGATCGGGGTGAAGCTGCCGCCCTGTATCCCCGATCTCGAGGCCTACTATGCTGCGCATCCGGGGATGGCGAGCTTCCTGCGCGAGCAGCGCCGGATCGATTCCAGCCGTATCCGGGAGGCCCTGAACTGGTCTCCGCGCTACGACAACGCCCTGGCGGGGATCGCGGCGAGCCTGCGGGATTGACGGGGCACTCGACGAGGGCCTGTTAACGTGAAAGTCACGGCCACGCCCGGCGCTACGCCCCCGCTTATGGAGTGCGGGAGCTTGCTCCCGCTATTCGGTGACCGGGAGACCCAGACCCCCAAAGCGGCGGCAAGCCGCCGCACTCCATCGGCGCTTGTGCTTTCATCATTGGGGGTGGCGCGCTCCGAGGCCATGACCGTTAGCGTGAAGGTTCCGTCGGTTGGACTTCGGGCAGGTGACCGGGAATTCAGTCCTGCGGTGCATCAAAGTTGCAACTGTTGCAACAGTTCGTCGACGCGCTGTTTCACGGCGGGATCCATGGTGATTGGGCGACCCCACTCGCGGGTGGTCTCCCCGGGCCACTTGTTGGTCGCGTCGAGACCCATCTTCGAGCCAAGCCCTGAGACCGGCGAGGCGAAGTCGAGGTAGTCGATCGGGGTGTTCTCGATCAGGACGGTGTCTCGGGCCGGATCCATGCGCGTGGTGATGGCCCAGATCACGTCCTTCCAGTCGCGCGTGTTCACGTCCTCGTCGACCACGATCACGAACTTCGTGTACATGAACTGGCGCAGAAACGACCAGACCCCCATCATCACCCGCTTGGCATGGCCCGGGTACTGCTTGCGCATGCTGACCACCGCCAGGCGGTAGGAACAGCCCTCGGGGGGCAGGTAGAAGTCCACGATCTCGGGGAACTGCTTCTGCAGGATGGGAACGAAGACCTCGTTCAGGGCCACGCCGAGAATCGCCGGCTCGTCGGGTGGCCGCCCGGTGTAGGTGCTGTGGTAGATCGGATCCCTGCGATGGGTGATCCGCTCGACCGTGAAGACCGGGAAGTCGTCGACCTCGTTGTAGTACCCGGTGTGGTCGCCGAAGGGGCCTTCGGGTGCGGTATCGCCTGGATGAATGTGGCCCTCGAGCACGAACTCCGCGGAGGCGGGCACCTCCAGGTCGGAACCCAGGCACTGCACGAGTTCGGTCCGACTGCCGCGCAACAGGCCGGCAAAGGCGTATTCGGAGAGGGTGTCGGGAACGGGCGTGACCGCACCCAGAATGGTCGCGGGGTCCGCCCCCAGGGCGACCGCGATCGGGAACGGCTCCCCGGGATGCGCCTCGGTCCAGTCCCGGAAGTCCAGCGCGCCGCCCCGATGGGACAGCCAGCGCATGATCACGCGGTTGCGGCCGATCACCTGCTGGCGGTAGATCCCCAGGTTCTGCCGCTTCTGGTTCGGGCCGCGGGTGACGACCAGGCCCCAGGTGATCAGCGGCCCGGCGTCGCCCGGCCAGCAGGTCTGTACCGGAAGCGTCCCGAGATCCACGTCCGCCGCCTCGATCACCTGTTCCTGGGCCGCCGCAGAGCGGACTCGCTTCGGGGCCATGTCCAGCACCTTGCGAAAGATCGGCAGCGACTCCCAGGCGGCCTTCAGTCCCTTGGGTGGATCCGGCTGCTTCAGAAAGGCCAGCAGTTTCCCGATCTCGCGCAGGGCCTCGACAGACTCCGCCCCCATACCCAGCGCAACCCGCTCCGGAGTGCCGAAGAGGTTACCGAGGACCGGGATAGAGAAGCCCTTGGGGTTCTCGAACAGGAGCGCGGGTCCGCCAGCACGGAGGACCCGGTCGCAGATCTCGGTCATCTCCAGCTTCGGATCCACCTCGAGCGGGACTCGGCGCAATTCGCCGCGCGCCTCGAGCAGGGCGATGAAGTCGCGCAGGTCGCGGTATCTGATCTTCTGAATCTGAGTCATGGTCTGGCAAACATCCTAGAATAGGGGCCTTCTAAACAACCCGGGGAGAGGATTCATGATCGAACGTGGCCTGGAAAAAGCCATGCTCGCCAGCCGCTGGCTGCTGGCGCCCATCTACATCGGCCTCAGCTTCATGCTGCTGGCCCTGGTCATCAAGTTCTACCAGGAGCTGTTTCATCTTGCGCCGGTGATCTTCACCATCCGCGAGATGGACCTGATCCTGATGGCGCTGGCGCTGGTCGACATCGTGCTGATCGCCGGGCTGATCGTCATGGTGATGTACTCCAGCTACGAGACCTTCGTCGGCAAGCTCAACGTGGCCGAACACAAGCGCACGGGCTGGCTGGGCAAGCTGGACGCGAGCTCGCTCAAGTTGAAGGTGGCTGCGGCCATCGTCGCGATCTCCTCGATCCACCTGCTGAAGGCCTTCATGAACATCGAGACCATACCCAATGACAAGCTTCTTTGGTACGTGGTCGTCCATCTGACCTTCGTGGTATCGGCTGTGCTGATGGGCGTCATGGACCACTACGCCAGCAAGGACAGCAACAGCCCGGCCGGCGGTCTCTGAGTCGGCAGCGCGATGCCGACCTTCAAAGGTCGGCGAACTCGGCAATGACCGGCGCGTGATCCGAGGGACGCTCCCAGGCGCGGGGCTCGAGGTCGATCGAACTGTGGCGACAGTGTTGCAACAGTGGTGCGCTCGCCAGGATCAGGTCGATCCTGAGGCCGCGGTTCCGCCGGAACGACGCAGCCCGATAGTCGAACCAGCTGAACTGCTCCGCCGGCTGGTCCTGGAGGCGGAAGCAATCCGCGAGGCCCAGGTCCAGGATGCGCTGGAGGGCCTCGCGCTCCGGCTCGGAGCAGAGTACCTGGCCGTGCCAGAGTTCCGGATCGTGGACGTCCCGATCCTCCGGCGCGATGTTGAAATCACCCAGGACGATCATCTTCGGGTTCGCCTCCAGCTCGTCCTTGAGCCATAGGTGCATACGCCGCAGCCAGTCGAGCTTGTAGGCGTATTTTTCCGACTCCACGCCCTCGCCATTCACCACGTAGAGGTTGACGATGCGGACTCCGTTCACGGTGCCGGCGAGGATCCTGCGTTGCGCGTCATCCAGCCCCGGGGGATCCGTGACCGGATCGAGGATCTCGGAGCGCGCCAGGATCGCCACCCCGTTGTAGGTCTTCTGTCCGGAAAAGGCCACCTGGTAACCGGCCGCCGTGATCGCCTCCAGCGGGAAGTTCTCATCGCTGAGCTTGGTCTCCTGCAGGGCCAGCACCTCCGGCTGCTGGTGCTCCAGCCAGGACAGCACCTGGGGCAGGCGCACCTTCAGGGAATTGACGTTCCAGGTTGCGATCTTCACGCCGCCTCCAGACCGCTGTGACGCAGCAGTGCATCGATGCTCGGCTCACGTCCACGGAAGGCCTTGAAGGACTCGAGGGCCGGGCGGGACGCTCCGACCTCGAGGATCTCCTGCAGGTACGCCGCACCCACTTCCGCGGAGAACAGGCCTTCCTCCTCGAAGCGCGCAAAGGCGTCTGCCGAAAGCACCTCGGCCCACTTGTAGCTGTAATATCCCGCCGCGTAGCCGCCTGCGAAGATGTGCGCGAAGCCGTGCTGGAAGCGGTTGAAGGAGGGCGGCCGGATCACCGCAACCTCGCCGCGCACGCGATCCAGCAGTTCCTGGATGGCCTGCGCGGCGTCGGGGGCCGGCCCGGAATGCAGGCGCATGTCGAACAGGGCGAACTCCACCTGTCGCAGCAACTGCAGGGCCGTCTGGAAGTGCCGGGTACCCTGCATGCGCTGGAACAAATCTTCGGGCATCACCGACCCGGTCTCATGGTGGCGGGCGAAGAGATCCAGCGCCTCCCGCTCCCAGCACCAGTTCTCCATGAACTGGCTGGGCAGTTCGACCGCGTCCCACTCCACGCCGCTGATACCGGCGATCTCCGGGTGATCGACCCGGGTCAGCATGTGATGCAGGCCATGCCCGAACTCGTGGAAGAGGGTCACGACCTCGTCGTGCGTGAACAGCGCGGCCTTGCCGTCCACCGGCGGCGTCGAATTGCAGGTCATGTAGGCGACGGGCAACTGCGCATGATCGCGGCTCACGAAACGGCTGCGGCAGACATCCATCCAGGCGCCGCCGCGCTTGCCCGAGCGGGCGTAGAGGTCGAAGTAGAAACCCGCGCGCTCCTCACCGCTGGCGTCCCGGATCACGTAGTAGCGCACATCGTCGTGCCAGGTCTCGACGCCTTCGTCGGGCGTGATGCTGACGTTGAACAGGCGCTCGACCAGGCCGAACAGGCCGCCGACGACGCGGTCGGCCGGGAAGTAGGGCTTCAGCATCTCCTGACTCAGCCCGAGCCGGTCCGCCCGGATCTTCTCGGCGACGTACCCGTAGTCCCAGGCCTCGAGCTCGCCCATGCCGAGGCTGGCCCGGGCGTAGTCCCGCATGTCCGCGAGGTCCGTCTCCGCGGGTGCGCGGGCGCGGGTCGCGAGGTCGCGCAGGAAGTGCTCGACGGTCTCCGGGGTGTCGGCCATCTTGGTCGCCAGCGAGCGCTCCGCGTGATGGGCGAAACCGGTGAGCTGCGCCTTTTCCTCGCGCAGCTTCAGGATCTCCAGCATGGGCTCCGTATTGTCGAAGCGGCCCGCGTCGGGACCCTGATCCGAGGCGCGGGTTGCGTAGGCCGTGTAGACCTGCTGGCGCAGGTCGCGATCGTCCGCATGGGTCAGGATCGCGTAGTAGCTGGGGAAGTCCAGGGTGATCACGAAGCCGTCGAGCTCGCGTTCCCGCGCGTTCTGGGCGAGCATCGCCCGGGAGGACTCGGGCACGCCGCCGAGACGCGTCGCATCGGGCAGATGCAGGGTCCAGGACTGGGTGGCGTCGAGGACGTTCTCCTCGTAGCGGGCCGTCAGGGCCGAGAGACGGGAATTGATCTCGCGCAGGCGCGTCTTGCGCTCCTCGGGCAGGTCGACGCCGCTGAGGTGGAAGTCGCGCAGGGCATCCTGGACCAGCTTGCGGCGATCGGCCGGCTCGTTCACAAAGCCCGGACGGCGCGCCAACCGGTCGAAGGCCGCGTAGAGCGCGGCGTTCTGGGACATCTCACTGGCGTACTCGGAGAGCTTGGGGAGGCAGGCGTTGTAGGCGGCCCGCAGTGCCTCGGTATTCATCACCGAGTTCAGGTGGCGCGCCGGCGACCAGATATCGTCCAAGCGCGTATCGAGCCGTTCCAACGGCACGATGAGCTCATCCCACTGGGGATCCTCTGGAAGGCCGGCCAAGAGCCCGGCGATGGCCTCGCGGTTCTCGGCCAGGACGGTATCCACGGCGGGCTCGACGTGCTCCGGGCGAATGCTGCGGAAGTGGGGCAAGGATTCGGTGGCTAGAAGCGGATTCGACACGGAAACTCCCTCGAAGAAAATGTTCAGAAACGGGCGGTCACCGCCCACAGGAACAGACTGGCGGCGGCGATGAACACCAGACCCGAACCATAAGCCCGCAGGCGCTGGCGGAACAGAAGCTGGGATTCGCTCAGGGTAGAAATCACCAACAGGCCTTGGGTTCCGCGCTCGCCACGGCGCATGACGTGGATTGCGTCCGGCTGTTCCTCCGCCGCCATCTCGCGATCGACCGCGAGGGCCGCGGCCGCGCGCACGCCCTGCCAGTCCTTCACGGAGAGTCGCCCATCGCCGTCCGAGTCGTATTGACGAATGATATCCGGATCGTTCTTCCAGCGCCCAAGCAGATCGCGCATTCGCTCGTCGCGGCTCAGCCCCTCGTGACGCCGGGTCGAAAACTCCCCCACCACCAGGACCTCCCGGCGCACCGGAACGCGTTCCTCGAAGTACCGATAACGCCCCCCACCAAACCAGCGCGAGGCGCTGCTCGGGCCCATGTTCAGCGTACGGCTCGCACCATGCCAGACATCCCGTTCCGGGCGGATGACCATGGCCCCGTCCGGATCGACCACGCATTCGCCGGTGCCGTCATCGAGTCGGAAGAGGTCATCGGAGCGGCCCTGGTCGATCACCACGCGGCGCCGGTTGCGTCCGCCGCCGCGACGTTCCTCGATCCGGTACCGGTACCACACACAGGGGAGCCCGGTCAGCGGGGCGAGGATCTCCGGTCCCGGCAGCCAGTCTGCCGTACCCTCGAACTGCACGAAGCCCTGGGGCGCGGAGCGGATACGCGCGGTCGGTGTGTCGGCGATCAGGCGCAGCAGGCGGCTGTAACGCAGAAACCCGTACAACCCGCCCGCGGTCAGGACCGACAGGCCCGCGACGAGAAAGCCGAAGTCCGCGGCATCCATGTGTACGAACCATTGCTGCAAGTCGGCCAACATCGGGCAGGCCTGGGGTCAGGTCCGGAAAAGCGCACCGAGGTCGACGTCCTGGAGTTCCGATGCATCGAACTCCAGCAGATCAAAGGGCTTGAAGCCGAAGAACCGGGCGACCAGCACATCGGGGAACTGCTCGATGCGGACGTTGTTCCGGTTCACGGCGGCGTTGTAGAACTCGCGCCGGTCGGCGATGGCATTCTCCAACCCGGAGACACGGCGGCCAAGCTGGTTGAAGGTCTCGTTCGCCCGCAGTTCGGGATAGGCCTCGGCAACGGCAAAGAAGTGGCCCAGGCCGAGGCGGATCTCATTTTCGGCAGCACCCAGGGCCGCCATGTCACCACTGCGCTGGGCCGCCTCGGCCCGACTGCGTGCCTGGGTGATCCGCTCGAGGGTTTCCTGTTCGTAGGACATGTACTCCCGCGCCACGGTGACCAGCTTGGGCAGTTCGTCATTACGCTGCTTCAGAAGGACGTCAATGTTTGCCCAGGACTGGGACACCGCGTGCTTCACCGCGACCAGCGCGTTGTAGATCACCACGGTATACAGCCCCGTGGCGAGCAGGAGGACCAGAATCAAGATCGTTCCAAGACCCATGGAGATCTCCAATGTTGCAGCGTGAATCCGTTGGTGGGCCATACGGATCCGGGAACACGGCAGCCCGCGGCGCCGGCGCGCGGATTGCCCTGATCAGAGCTCAGACGTCGACGTTCTCCGCGCTGAGCGCCCGGGCTTCGATGAACTCGCGCCGTGGTTCGACCTGGTCACCCATCAGCGTGGTGAAGATCTCATCGGCCCGGATGGCGTCCTCGATACGGACCTGCAGCAGGCGGCGCGTCTCCGGGTTCATGGTTGTGTCCCAGAGCTGCTCGGGGTTCATCTCGCCCAAGCCCTTGTAGCGCTGGACCGCGAGGCCGCGCCGACCTTCCTGGAGCAGCCAGACCATCGCGTCAGCGAAGGAGTGGATGACGTGCACCCGTTCCCCGCGCTGGATATAGGCGCCCGGCTCCAGCAGGCCGTGCAGGGTCTCGCTCAGGTTGAGAAGCGCACGGAAGTCCCGCGAATCGAGGATGTCGTCGTTGATCAGCTGTGAGAATGGCGCCCCGTGTTCGATGCGGTCGAGGCTCAACTGCAGGACGCCATCGAGGTCGGTAAGCGCGCCGAGACTGTAGCGCGTGGCGCCGGCCCGGTCGCTGGAAAGGTCATCCAGCAGCTTGCGAAACCAGCCCTGGACCGCAGGATTGGACACGCTCCGGGGCTCGGGCATGGGATCGGCCTCGAACATCGCGCGCAGGATGCGACCGTCGTAGAGCCGACCGAGGCGATCCAGGGCACGCTGGGCCTTCTGGTAATCCAGCACCAGCTTTTCGAAGGCCTCGGCCGCGATCGGCGGTGCGTCGGCGGAGACGTACAGGCGTGCGCCATCGAGGGCCAGGGAAAGGTTGATCTCCTGCATCTCGGCCTCGTCCCGCACGTACTGTTCGCGCTTGCCGCGCTTGATCTTGTACAGCGGGGGCTGGGCGATATAGACGTAGCCCCGTTCGATCAACTCCCGCATCTGGCGGAAGAAGAACGTCAGCAGCAGGGTACGGATGTGCGAGCCATCGACGTCGGCGTCGGTCATGATGATGATGCGGTGGTAACGCAGGCGCTCGATGTTGTACTCGTCCTTGCCGATACCGCACCCGAGCGCAGTGATCAGGGTCCCGACTTCGGCCGAGCCCAGCATCCGGTCGAAGCGCGCGCGCTCGACGTTCAGGATTTTCCCCTTCAGCGGCAGAATGGCCTGAAAGTGGCGATCACGCCCCTGCTTGGCCGAGCCGCCCGCAGAGTCGCCCTCAACGAGGTACAACTCCGACTTGGCGGGATCCTTTTCCTGGCAGTCGGCGAGCTTTCCGGGCAGGCCGGCGATATCGAGTGCGCCCTTGCGACGGGTCACCTCGCGGGCGCGGCGCGCCGCCTCGCGGGCGCGCGCAGCCTCAATCACCTTGCCGGTGATCGCCTTGGCCTCCGACGGATGCTCCAACAGGAAATCACTGAGGATCTCGCTCAGTACGCTTTCGACGATCGGCTTGACCTCGGACGAGACCAGCTTGTCCTTGGTCTGGGAAGAGAACTTGGGATCGGGAACCTTGACCGAGAGGACCGCGGTCAGGCCCTCACGCATGTCGTCGCCGACCGTGGCGATCTTCGCGCGCTTCAACAGTCCCTCGCGCTCGAGGTACTGGTTGATGGTGCGCGTCAGGGCCGCTCGAAAGCCGGCGAGGTGGGTACCGCCGTCTCGCTGCGGAATATTGTTGGTGTAGCAGAAGAGATTTTCCTGGTAGGAGTCGTTCCACTGCAGGGCGACCTCGACGCTGTAGTCATCGCGGCTCTGGTCGGCGTAGATCACCGTCGGGTGCAGCGCGGTCTTCTTCTGGTTGAGATGCTCGACAAAGGCCCTGATGCCACCCTCGAAGCGAAAGATGTCCTCGCGGTTGTCGCGCTGATCGCGCAACCGGATGCGGACGCCCGAATTCAGGAAGGAGAGCTCGCGCAGACGCTTGGCCAGGATCTCGTAATGGAACTGGATATTGGTGAAGGTGCCGGTGCTGGGCCGGAACCAGATGGTGGTCCCGGTGCGGTCGGTGTCGCCCACCTCGGCCAGTGCTTCCGCGGGCACACCGTGGTGGTAGACCTGGGTGTAGCGCTTACCCCCACGATAGATCTCCAGGCGCAACTCCTCGGAGAGGGCGTTGACCACCGAGACACCCACGCCATGCAGTCCGCCCGAAACCTTGTAGGAGTTGTTGTCGAACTTTCCCCCGGCGTGCAGGACGGTCATGATGACCTCGGCGGCTGACGTGCCCTCCTCCTTGTGGATGTCCACGGGGATGCCACGGCCGTTGTCGGTCACGCTGACGGCGTTGTCTTCGTGAATCGTTACGTCGATGGCAGTGCAGTGTCCGGCCAGCGATTCGTCGATGGAATTGTCGACGACCTCGAAGACCATGTGGTGCAGGCCGGTCCCGTCATCGGTATCGCCGATGTACATGCCCGGTCGCTTGCGGACGGCATCCAGCCCCTTCAGGACCTTGATGTGCGTGGAGTCGTAGAGGTTCTGCGGCGCGCTGGGGTCGATGCTAGACATTGAATTCCGGTACTCAATCAGGAAGCGCCCAGTATAGCCGAAAGGGGCTCAGCAGGGTCCTCAGGGGCTTTGGCGGGGTTGTTGGGGCGTCGCGGTTGGGGTTTAGGGGTTCAGTCGCCCTGATGTTTCACGTGAAACATCAGGGCTCGGTGTCGCCAATGGGACAATATCGTCATCCGACGCTGATGGCTTTGCTGGCTTCGGGACGAGCTGCTAACTTTCATGACCCTACGGAACCCCTGAAACTGGAACGCCGCGAACCGTAGGTCGGGTTAGCCCCATGGCGTACACGACGGGTCTCACATCCACCCATGGCGGCAACGCAGCGCCGTCCCACGGACGTCGGGTTACGCTGCTCTAACTGTCAGGGCCTCGGAGCGCGCCACCCCGAATGATGAAAGCACGAGCGCCTATGGAGTGCGGCGGCTTGCCTCCGCTTTGGGGGGCTGGGCCGGGCACCGAATAGCGGGAGCAAGCTCCCGCACGCCATAAGCGGGAGCGTAGCCA
>Ga0209498_1001808_pt1 | contig 13004 bp, 9 predicted proteins | sample WalLakDeSediment_FD_184131 | JGI IMG/M metagenome (GOLD analysis project Ga0209498, IMG submission 184131) | Lake sediment microbial communities from Walker lake, Nevada to study Microbial Dark Matter (Phase II) - Walker Lake 11/02/13 Deep... | ecosystem: Environmental > Aquatic > Freshwater >...
CCAACGTCGAGGAGTTTGTCGGTCCCGAGGCCCGGTTCATTCACATGGGGTTAACCTCTTCCGATATCCTGGATACGAGTTTTGCCCTTCTCCTGAAGGAGGCCATGACGCTCATCCTTCAAAAGGTGAAGGACTTCATGGCCGTGATCCGGGAAAAAGCTTACGAGCACAAGTGGACGGTCATGATCGGCCGTTCTCACGGGATCCATGCCGAGCCCATCACCTTCGGCTTCAAGCTTGCCGTCTGGTATGGGGAGATGAAAAGAAACCTCAGACGGCTGGAGGAGGCCCTGGATGTCATCAGTTACGGAAAGCTCTCGGGTGCGGTGGGTACCTTTGCCAACGTGTCGCCTGCTGTTGAGGCTTTTGCCTGTCGGAAACTCGGCTTGAAACCGGCGGAAGCATCCACCCAAATCCTGCAGCGCGATCGCCACGCCCAGTACTTCACCGCTCTTGCCGTGCTCGCCGGGACCATGGAAAAGATAGCCGTCGAGATTCGGCACTTGCAGAGAACGGAAGTGCTTGAAGCGGAAGAGGCTTTTGAAAAGGGGCAGAAGGGCTCCTCCGCCATGCCTCACAAGAAAAATCCCATCGGCGCCGAGAATATCTCCGGCCTCGCCCGCCTTGTCCGTTCCAATGCCCTCGCCGCCCTGGAAAACATGGCCCTCTGGCACGAAAGGGATATCAGCCACTCTTCGGTGGAAAGGGTGATCGGACCGGACAGCACGATCCTCGTGCACTACATGCTTCACAGGCTCACCGGCATGGTGAAAACCCTGGTGGTTTACCCTGATCATATGCTTGAAAACCTCAACCGGCTCAAGGGGCTCATCTTTTCTCAGCAGGTCCTCCTTGCGTTGAGTTCCCGCGGGCTCGGCAGGCAGGAAGCCTACGGACTCGTTCAAAGAAATGCCTTGAAGGTGTGGGACACGGGACGGGAGTTCCAAGCCCTTCTCCGGGAGGACCCGGAAATCAGAAAGCTCTTGAGTGAAAAAGACCTGGAAGACCTCTTCAGCCTTGACTATCATCTCAAGCACGTGGAGGATGTCTACAAAAGGGTTTTTAACGATTGACGGACTTACAAACCCATTCCCGAGGAGGCTTCATAGACAAACCATGACAGGGAAGACCTTTTTTTCAAGGCCGCTTTTCACCCCCTTTATTCTCGCTTTCTCCTTTGTTTTCGGCCAGTGGTTCAGTCCGGCACTCACCCTATCGGCCAAACCTCCGGCTGAAAAAGTTCCCGGATCCATTCTTCATTGGCCTGAAAATGGTCCTCCTTACATTATTCTTGTGGATAAGTCCCTTCAGAAAGTTTTTCTCTATCACAAAGACAATCCCCATAAACCCTATAAAGCCTACTCCTGTACGACCGGTGAAAATGATGGACCCAAGTTGCAGCAGAACGACCGAAAAACGCCTGAAGGGATCTATTTTTTCACCCGTGAGTACAAAAAAACGGAACTGGCTTCCCGTTACGGGACAAGAGCATTTGCCCTGGATTACCCAAACGCCGTGGACAGGAGGGATGGGAAAGGGGGCTACGGGATCTGGTTCCATGGCCTGGACAAGCCCTTGAAGCCAAGAGATACCAATGGCTGCGTGGCCTTTGCCAATGAGGATATTGACGAACTCGCCCCGATCATCCGCCTCAGGGATACCCCTGTAGTCATCAGCTCGCAGGTGAGAATGGTTGACCCTTACGAGCTTGAAAAAGAACAGAAGGAGATTCTTCGGCTCATCGAAACATGGCGAGGCGCTTGGCAGAATAAGCAAATCGACAAGTATATGTCCGCCTACTGTACGACGTTCCAATCCTCGGGCAAGAACTGGAATCAGTGGAAAGCGCATAAAACCAGGCTGGCAAGGCAATACAAAACCATCAGGGTGGAAGTCCGGGACCTCCTCATCCTCAGAAATGACGGCCTCGTGCTGGCCGGTTTTACCCAACAATACAGCAATGAACATTTTGACAGCGCGGGCAGAAAAACGCTCTTTCTTCGGCAGAACAGCCGGCAGTGGAAAATTATCGGTGAATACTTTGACAGCACCGAGATCCTTCCTGTGACGGCTCAGGCGGAACCTGCCGCCGTCACCGCAGCAGCGCCGGCGCCGGCCATAAAACAACCGCCCGGTCCGGTGAAGCCTCCCGCCCCCGAAGTCAAGACTGCAAGCCTCTTGGCCCGGAGCGACACGGCGGAGATCAAGAATCTCCTGAGCCGCTGGAAAAAAGCTTGGGAAGGGAAGAATCTCAGAGATTACATGGCCTGCTATGATTCGACCTTCCAATCCGGAGGCATGGATTCGAAAGCCTGGAAGGTTCACAAGGAAAAGCTCAATCGCAAATACCGATCCATAGCCGTGGCCATAGAAGACCTCACCATCGAACAAGCTTCCCCCACCGTGGCAACGGCCACATTTCGACAAAAATACAAAGCCGATGATTACCGGGATGACGGTCTCAAGAACCTCTTGCTGCTTAAAAGAGGGAACAATTGGAGGATCAAGAAAGAAGAATGGCGACCGTTGGACAAGGCATCCCGCCCGTAAAAAAAACCCGGGCCCATGAGCGTTCCCTGACCGTCATGGTCATGGGAAAGGTGGGCAAGGTCCGGTCATTCCGGCTCTCTCGCCGCCTCTTGTTCTGGGCCCTTCTTTTTTTCGCAGCCTACCTCCCCTTCTCCGTTTATCTGGTCAATCGCCACTTCGATCTGTCCCACGGGAACCGAGACCGGCAGAATAAAATAGAGCTTCTGGAAAAAGATCTGACTCGGAGCGCCCAGGCTCTTTCCAGGTCCAGAGAGCACATCCTTTTTCTTGAGGATTATATCTTCCAAATGGAAAATCGGGATGAACGGACCTCTCAGCCGGCAAAACCCCAGGCAAAGAAGGCCGAAGAGGTTGCCGCAACTCCACCCGATGCAAAGGTCCGGGAAAAGGAACAAGCCATCGTCTCTGTTGAAGATCTGGTCATGGAGAAACAAGAAGGCGCCCTTGGGGTGCATTTCAAGATTGTCAACCTTTTGCCCGGTGAAGCCCCTGTGGGCGGCTATGTTCATCTGGCGGCCAAAGGCGAAGGAGGCACGGTCCGCCCGGAGTGGACCTACCCGCAGGTCAATCGGGTCGAGGGCCTTCCCGAGAGTTTCCGGCGGGGGCAGATGTTTCTCATCCAAAGATTCAAGCCCATGGAAGGAAAGCTTCCCGTGGGCTTAGGTCCGGACGCTCCGACCCTGCTTGAGATCCTCGTTTACGACCAGGCCGGAGGAATCATGTTGCAGAAGGAATACCTCATCCCTTAGAGGTTTTCGGCATATTCCACCCTGAGCACATCCTCCCGGGGATCCGATTTCCGGATTTTCACCCGGATCTTCTGGCCTTCGGAGAATTCCTGGCCGTTTTCCTTTTTCATCTCCACCACCAGAAGCAAATCCATGAGCAGCAAGCGGCTCCGATTCCTCATCACATCCAGAACCACGGCCGGAAGTTTCTCTCCCACATGCTGGAGAAGGTATTTGTAAAGCCAGTACCGGGTTCGGTTTCTGTTCATCTTTTCCACGTCTCGCAGGGTTGACTCAAGAGCCATTCTCTTTTGCTCGAGCTCTTCCTCATTGTAGCAGGGCGCCCCGCTCACAAGGAAGCTCCGAAGCTGGCGCTGCACGAGAAGATCAAAATATCTCCGGATGGGAGAGCTGGCCTGGGCATAAACCTCCACCCCCAGCCCGCTGTGTTTTTTCGGCTCCGCGCTGATGGTGAGAGGGGTCAGCTTTCGGCGCTGCTTGAAGACGTAGGATACGTAATCCAGGCCTTCTGCAGACAGTCTTTCACTCGGCCCGTCCTGGCTCCGGTAGAGGAGGGGAATCCGATGCTCTTTTGCAAACCGGCCCGCCAGTTGGTTGTGCAAGATCATGCACTCCGCCACCACCATCCTTGAGGGCGAGTCCTGATCAATCTTCTCAACGGAAATAAACCCTTCTTCGTTGATCCTTATGGCAAGCTCCGGAAGCGTGAGCAGAAGAGCGCCCGATTCCACGCGCCTCTTTCTCAGAGCATGGCTCAACCGAAGCATGGCCTGGAAGGGTTCTTCGTGGATATGGTTCTCGTTCACTTCGTCATAGGTATAGCGCCGTTTCACCCTGATGAGGCTCGGAACGAATTCAAAATCAATCACGTTGCCTTGCAGGTCCAGCCGGGTAAGAAGGGAGACGGCCCCGCGATCACAGCCCTCTTTGAGGCTCAGCGTCTCCTGCGAAAGAGCCGGAGGAAACATGGGAATTTGCCGGCAGGGAAGATACACGGAGGAGCCCCTTTGAAAAGCCTCTTCGTCCAGCCTGCCCCTGGCCGGGACCGCGCCGGCCACGTCGGCGATGTGAACCCCCAGATGGACGGCGTCCCCCTCCATGTCGATGCTCAGAGCATCATCAAAGTCCCTGGTCAGGGGACCGTCGATGGTGAATACCGATAGATGCCGCAAATCCTGCCTGCCCTCGGTCCCGAATTCGATCCCTTGCAGCCTTTCCGCTTCCTCAAGCGCCTCCCTGCTGAAAGCCGTCGGGATCTCGAAGCGAAGGATGTCGAGGTTCTCGTCCTCATCCCAGATCCCCAACCTGACAAGGAGTTGCCTCGCCTCGGCCATGTTGTATCCGCCCGCTCTTTGCAGCAGCTCTTTGCCGAACTTCGCGCCGGGTCCTTCCTCCTCATACAAAGCAAAATCCACCAGGGTCTGAACGATTTCTTCCCTGCATGAAGGAGGCTCCCCTGCTAGATTGTCCAGCGCCTTTTTGAGCCACGCGCTTCCCTCGCCCAGCTTCTTTTCCCGGAGCGCTTCCTCCTCCTTCTGTTTCAGAACCTGCTCGAGCTTTTCACCGGAAACAGGGGAGAAGCGGTCTTCCTTCATTTTGAAGTGGATCTTGTCTTCAAAAAGGGCTCTCACAAGACCCGAGACATGGTCCTCTGTGACAGGATCACCGAAACAGAGTTGGGCCAGATACGCGTGGTCAAAGCTCTCCTGCTCATCCTTGACCAGTTCCCAGAGTTCCTTGACGTCGACCTTTTCTTTGAGACGGTTCCTGATCTCCTCTGCTTGCTTCAGCCTCTGGAGCAGCTCCGCTCGTGGCGCCTGGGTGTTGAGAGCGGCTTTTGACACGAGGAGGGCCCTTTTAGGAGGAAGGTTCACTTCTCGATTCGCAGGCGTGAGCAGATGAAGCCGGGTCCCTTCATCCTGGATGCAAAGAGCGATGTTGAAGTCCCCGCGATCGATATATTCGATGATTTTTCCTTGATGCATAAGTCCGTTCCTTGAATAGAAATGGTGTAACAGGTGGGCCCGGGCCTGTCAACTTATTGGATTGACTTGCGAGGGGTTGTCCGCTATGGTCCCCGGTTGAAAACCGTCATTTGCCTTGGCCTTCCACCGACAGGAACGATCATGATGAAACGGGAATGGCTCTTCGCCGTCTTTGCTCTTGTCCTCCTCATCCATGCCACAGCCTCCCCTTCAACCCGAATCATTCTGGACAGCGAAGATCAGTTCCGTTTCGCGGAGCAGGTCATGGAAAAGGGCGAGTACCTTCGTGCGGTAGCCGAGTTCGAGCGTTTCATCCACTTTTTCCCGGACCATGAAAAGGTCCTCCGGGCCCGCCTCCGGATCGGGATGTGCTTCTTGAGGGCCGGGGACTTTGAAGCGGCCAGAAAGGTTTTCCACAGCCTTCACAAGGCCTACCCGGAGGATGTTCTCGGCGGCAAGGCCCTTCTCCTGATGGGGGAATCCTATTATCGGCAGGGCATTTTCAAGGAGGCGGAATATTATTACGGGGAAGTGGCTGCAACCTATCCCCAGCCTGAGCTCAAGAACGGCGCCCTCTACCGCCTGGGTTGGTGCCGCATGCACACCGGAAGCTGGCGCGATGCTTCCGACACCTTTGGAGCCGTTGCCCCTGAGAGTGCTCTCTACCCCTCCTCGCAGGATCTCGTGCACAAAAGCCTGCAGGGCGAGGGTCTTCCCTATAAGGACCCAGCAACGGCCGGGGTTCTTGCCGCGGTCCTTCCCGGCCTGGGTCATGCGTACTGCAATCGCTACAGAGACGCTTTGGTGGCTTTTGTGATCAACGGGCTTTTTATCTGGGCCGCCGTCGAATCCTTTCAGAACGACCAGGAAGTTCTCGGCGGCATCCTTGTCTTTGCCGGACTGGGCTGGTACAGCGGAAATATTTACAGCGCCGTCAACTCAGCCCACAAACACAACCGGAAAGCCAAGGACGACTTCCTCCGGGGTCTCCCGGATTCCTTGAGTCTCCATCTTCTCTCCACCCGGGAGGGTCATCTGGGCCTGACCCTCAGTTTCAGGTTTTAATACAAACACTTATACTGTTTTGCAACGTCATTGCGAGCCCGAAGGGCGCAGCAATCCCGTCTTTTCTTTACTGAGATTGCTTCGTGGTCAACGCTCCTCGCAATGACAACTTCCTTTTGGCGTTTGTTTGAGTTCCGTCTTTTCCCGATGGCTCTTACTTCCCATCCTGCAGGGCCTTGATGATCTCCTCCCTTGTCGCTTTCGGGTTCGCTGAAAGGATCGAGGCGATCCGGTTGGCCGCAAAGGCCGCAGAGATCGAGGTGCCGGCATAGATGCCGGCCTCCCCCCGGTAACCGACCGGCATGGAGGCAAAGCCCGGGGCATAAAGGGCAACAAAATCGCCTGAGTTGGATTTTTCCCAGGGCTTTCCGTCCGGCCCCAGCGCGCCGACCCCGATCACGGAAGAATAGGCGGCCGGATAATGGGGTTGTCCTGTGGGTTCGTTTCCTGCCGACGCCACGATTACCAGCCCTTGCAAACGAGCCGCTTCAAGGGCGTCCCCCAAGAACTCGCTCCTTGTCTCCGACCCCCAGCTCAGGCTCATGACCCGAGCGCCTTGCCGGATAGCGAACTCGATGCTCTGCATGAGATGAAAGGCGGAGGTGAATCCGTTCTCATCAAAGGCCCGGATAGGGATAATGGGCGCATGGATGCCGGAACTCGCAGCTGCGCCCATGGGTTTCACCAGGCCTGCCGCGATAAGGGCCATCTGGGTTCCATGGCCTTCATCATCTGAAATCGCCTGATCCGGGTTCATCGCATCCAGGGAAGCCAGGACATATCGGTCCATCCGCGCCTCCGGGCTCAAGCCGGAGTCGATCACCGCCACGGGCACCTGGTTTTCTCCCGGAGCAAGAGTCGGATCTACGGGAGGTCGCTTGATATCCCCCGGCGATCTGGGCATGGGATACGCGAAATTGGGTTCCGCGCTTTCCTTGCCCAGCTTTTCCCGCATTTCTTTCAGCAGGGCCTGCACATCGGATCCCTCCGGGAGACGAACCCTGAAGATCCCCAGGCTGACAAAGCTGTCCACAACCCGGCCGCCCCACGTTGCCAGGAGCGCATCGACCGTTTCAAGCTCCGTCCCCGGCTTGACCCTGATAAGCACTTCGTCCCTGACATAGTAGGAGCCATCCTCAGGGTTGCGGGCCACGGCAAGGCTTCTCCTGGCCCGGATCAGCCTCATCCGGTCCTTTTGACCCGGTCTGAAAACCTGGATTTCCACAAGTCTTGGAATCCGGCCTCCAGCCGCCTCAATTGAGTCCCACAGAAGGGCATAATCCAGGTCCTTGAGGATCAAAGCCAGACCCTTCTGGATTTCCAGGTTTCGAAAAGAAGCGGTCACGGTCAGGTCGATCTGGGGGTCCATGCGCGCCCTGATCCCTTCCTGCGACAGCCTGGCCATGATGTGCCGAAGGGGGACGTTTTCAGCCTGGAGGGTCAGCTTGTCTCCCGCGATGTGCACGTTCAACGCCCCGGCTTCCCCAGTCAGGAATGCAAGCACAGAGAGCAGGACAATGGCGGCGCCGATAGGTTTTCTTGTTCGAGCAACCAAGGATTGATGATCTCCTAAAAAGTCGTGTTCACCCTTCGATACCTCATAAAATCTGCACCCGGCAGATTTCATGAAGGTTTAAAAAACCGCTCCAGGGAAAGCATGATCCGACCGGCCTGGTGTTCAGGGAGCAGAAAGGGGGATTCGTTCTGGGACGAAAGGGCCGGATAGTCGTTCGGGTTCTTCTCCTCTTTGGCATAGAGGGCCAGGGAATGCTCTTTTGTGCCTCTCAGGGTGACGGCATAGAGAGGGTCTCTGAAATCGTCCTTTTTTTGGTCGTAGAGAAAGGTCCTGCATTTGAGGTTGGAAAGCACGGAAAGAAGTTCGCTCACCACGGCGTCCTCAACTTGGCCTCCCTGGCTTTCCCAGGACTCCTGGGCCGCACTCTCTCCCACAGGGTCCTGCATTCGCGTCAGGTGAAGAGACGTCTTGCCGTCGTGGAGCTCGATCGTGTCCACTGCGGTGGGGTCGAGGGATAGAACGCTCTTGTCGCGCAGATCGTCCACGCTCTGATCAAAGCGTACTTTCAAGTTCTCCCGGGCATGAAACACCCGACCGTCACCGTCTATCTTCACAAAGGTGTGCTGAAAAGAAGGCGCCTCTCTGCCGATCTCGAAATCCCGTTTCAAGCCGTCTCCGGTCCATGCCTTGACGCTGATCCTGTCTTCTTTGCCCAGGCCGTAACGCTCATAGCTTTTCGACTCAGAGATGAGCGCCGACAGCGTGAGGTTGCGCAGGGTCTCAAGCATGACCGTGACTTTGCCCTGGTCGGCTGGGTACTTCTCGGGCAAAAGCACCCACCCCTCATCCTTTCGCTCGAGCGCAATCATGGGGCCCTGCGCTTTGGCGATCTGGATTTTCACGATCTCCGACACAGGCACTTCCTGCAACACCGGCAGTTCATACTGGGTCCTGTCCTGCCGGCGAAAGTACACATATAAAGAGAGCACAACGATGAGGACCGCCAGAATGAGGTGTTCTTTCTTGACTTTCATGACCATGGTTCCCTTATTTTGCAAACATCATCCGGATTCTTTTTTTGCGGGAGTGCCTGCGAAACCACACGCCCAGCCCGAACAGGATCACCAGGGCGGGGAGCCCTGCAATGTTGAAGGCTTTCACAAAGGTCCTGGTGCCGCCCCCTGTTTCCCGCAAAGGGTTAAAGCGCTGCTCTTTGCTTCGCATCAGAGCGATCTCCTCCCGGCCGTTCAGATAGTCCAGGAGATTCAGAACCAGCATGGCATTGGGGGCCCTTCCCCCTTCATCCACCAGGTTGTCCTTGATCATCTCCGATGAGGCGATGACCAGGATCTTCCCCGGCCTTCCTCGGGTCGGCACCTCGGCCTTTCCCTCGATCTTGGAGAGGTCGGCCTCCGGCCGATCTTCTTTCTCTTCCCTTTTCCCGGATTCCTCCAGGGCCGCAGGTTTCTCCGGGACAGGCTTTCCTGCAAAATAACTCTCAAAACTACCTTCAAGGACATAGGCCAAATCAAAGCTCTTCATGGCATCCCCGGATGATGGCGGCTGGATCATCATGGGATTGAGGTCGATGCGGCCGGCCATTTCCCAGGACTTTTCCGAAGAGCTGAAAAGTTTATGGGCTTTCAGCCCCATGTCCTGGATGCGCTTTGGGTCCGTTTCCAGGGGCGAGACCTTGAACACGATAAGCCCTTTGATGTTTTTCATGAACCCGAGATCGCGGTGGATGAATTCGCTCTTGATCAGCGGGGCGAAATGAATGGCCTGTTCCCCGCCGCCCAGATGGGCGGGCAGCCGCTGTTTGTAGCTGTTTTCATCCAGCACATAGGATTTTCGGATTTTGACGCCGTAATGGGCCAGCAATTTTTCAAGCCCGGTATCAAGGGGGACAATCCTCGGTCCCTGGCCGCGGGCCCCGGCCTGCGCCGGGGGCATGACTTCATGGAATCGGTCCAGGAAAATCGCCAGGCTCTTGCCCCGCATGAGGAACTGGTCGATTTCAAAAAGCTCATAGTCCGTAAAGGGTTCCGTCGGTCCTCCCAGCACGAGACAATGGAAGCTGTCCGGAATGGACGCTTCCTTGAGGTTGACCGGCTTGATGGTGTAGTTCATCGACACCAGGCTCCGAAAATTCCTGGCCTCTTCCCCGGCCTGCCCCCCCCTTTGATCCGCAGGAGAAGGAAAGAGATTCACGGCCCCATGGCTTGCCAGGTACCCGAGGTCTTCATGGATATCGATCAGGGATTCCACGTTCCCGCTGATGATCTCTTCAATCCTCGGGCTGTCGGCCATTTCATACTGGGTTCCAACCAGGGGAAGCCTGATGGCCCGGATGAGAGGAACCACCACGGCGTTTTCCCCGTGCTCCATCACAAGGCCGATGGTCCCTTCACCGGCCTCGATCCTGCCCTCTGAAAGGCCGGGCCATTGAAGGTTCATGAGATTGTACTTCCGGGCCGCCTCTGCGATCTTTGGATCCTTGGACGGGTCCAGGTATTCAAAGTGGAGCTTGCCGTAGTGCTTCTCATTGAGCTTCCCGACGATCCCCTCGATGGTTTCAGGAAGGCGGGGAAGATCGTTCAGCCGCATGTAGGGCGCCACCTTTTCCAGGGATGAAGAAAGAAAGAGCCGGACCCCGATTTTCCCCTCCAGCCTGAGCAGGGCGCTGATCTTGTTGTTCAGTTTCTGCATGGCCGTGGTCAGGACGTACTCGAGCCCTTCCGTGCCGGTTACGGTGGGAATGCGCTCAAGGAGGTCCCCGTGGATCAGCACAAGCCCCATGTAAGCCCTCTGGAACTTGATCTCGTCCTTTTCAATGGCCTGAATCTGGACCGGGAATATGCCGTAATTCCTTGCCAGAGACTGGTTCTCCTTGGCCTCTTTGCTGACGTCGCCCTCTTCCGCGCTCACATCGTAGAAGCGGTAGTTGAAGTGACGGTTCCCGTAGTTGCCGTACTCCTTTAAAAGATCGTGAAGGTATCGCTCCGTGGCGTTGTAAGGGGCCGGCAGGTTCTTGGTGAAAAAAACCTTGATGGTCAGGGGTTCTGAAAGGGTGGAAACCACGCGCCGGCTTGCCTCGGAGATGGAGTAGACGTTCCCCTCCGTCAGGTCCGCCCTGTAGAACAGGGTCATGCCCGCCACGTTGACGAGGATGACCACGATGAGGTAGGTGATGAACTTGACGTACTTTCCTGCTCCTCTTGCGGCCATGTTAACTCTTCTCCTCCATAGCAAGATGGGTTGCGTAAAGACTCAGAAAAATAAGGCTCAGGAAATAAAGAATGTCTCTGGAGTCGAGAACGCCCTTGGCGATATTCTCAAAGTGGTATCCCGCCCCGAGGTATTGGAGCACGCCTGCGAGCGGAGCGGGGAAAAAAAAGAGGATCTTGTCGATGAGCGCCAGGGCAAAGCAGATGGCCACCCCCACGATAAAGGCCACGATCTGGTTTCGGGTAAGGGACGAGGCGAAAAGACCGACGCCCGCAAAGGACGCCCCGAGAAGAAGGGCGCCCACATACCCGCCCACCACCGGACCCCAGTCCAGGTCTCCCAGAAAGGAGACGCTCACGGGATAGGCCAGGGTCGGGAACAGCATGGCCGCGATAAAGGCCGCGCTCGCCAGGAATTTCCCGACCACCACCTCCCTGAAGGTGACGGGCATGGTCAGGAGGATTTCGTAGGACCCGATGTTGAGCTCTTCCGAGAACAAACGCATGGTCACGGCCGGGATCACAAAGGCGAACACGATGGGAAGGAGGACAAAGAAGTTCCTCAGGCCGGCCTGGTTGAAAAGGAAAAAGGTGGAAAAGAAGAACCATCCGATGACAATGAGGAAAATGGAAATCACGATATAGGCAATGGGGGATACGAAATAGGTGCGGAATTCCTTTTTGAAGATGTGGGGGACCTGGCGCATCTTAGTTCTCCAGCGTGAGTTTCTGAAAAATGTGCTCAAGGGACTGGCGCTCCTGGAAGAACTCCAGCAGGACCCAGTCGGTTTGCTTGATTTTCTCATAGAGCCCGGCCCGAAGGTCGTCGGAAGTGCGGCAGCCCAGTTTGACCTTGACCACGGCGCCGTCCCCTTCCTCGGTGTGGACGCTCTCAACGCCTGCCATGGCGCTCAACTCCTTCCGGACCTCATCCATGGCCGCATTCCGCAAACAGAGGTGGATGAAATAATCGCCGCCGGCCGATTGCTTGAGGCTTTCCATGGTGCCGTCCGCTGCGATCTTGCCCTGGTTGATGATCACCACCCGGTCGCAGGTCGCTTCCGCTTCGCTCAGGATGTGGGTGGAGAGCACCACGGTCTTTTCCTTGCCGATGTGGCGCATGATCTCGCGGATCTCGATGATCTGGTTGGGGTCAAGGCCCGAAGTCGGTTCATCGAAGACCAGAATTTCCGGGTCCTTCATCATGGCGTGAGCCAGGCCCACCCGCTGCTTGTACCCCTTGGAAAGCTCGGCCACCGGCTTGTGCATCACCTCGTTCAAGCCGCAAAGATCCGCCATCTCGCGGATGCGGGGGAGTTTCCTGCTCCTTTCCACCTCGCGGATGTCGGCCACGAAGCTCAGGTAGTCATAGACCAGCATGTCGTGGTAAAGGGGGGCGGATTCCGGAAGGTATCCAAGGAGTTTGCGGATCTCCAGGGAATGCTCTTCAATGCTAAAATCCTTGATGCGGATCGTGCCTGCGCTGGGCCGGATAAAACCCGTCAGCATCCGCAGGGTGGTGGTCTTTCCTGCGCCGTTGGGCCCCAGGATGCCCAGGATCTCCCCTCTTTGCACATCCAGGCTGATCCCGTCCACGGCGCAAAGATCCCCGTAATACTTGGTCAAATTCTCCACATGAATCATGGGACGCTCCTTTAAACTTGATGCTTTCGCAAAAAGCCCGAAAAACGCCGATATGTCATTGCGAGCGAAGCGCTGCAATCCAGTGCGAAGCACTGTCCCGAGAGGAACGAGGGATCTCCTCTTGATACGGAAAGATCCTTCGATCCACCTCCGGCGGCCTCAGGACGACTTGCATTGCGAGTCGGATTGCCACGGCGCGTTGCGCCTCGCAATGACGGTGTACGACTTTTTACGAGACCGTCAACGATTGCCCTGCAGTCATTCCAAG